>Ga0214917_10000608_pt1 | contig 46782 bp, 37 predicted proteins | sample LL_1208_BB_MetaG_FD_177983 | JGI IMG/M metagenome (GOLD analysis project Ga0214917, IMG submission 177983) | Freshwater microbial communities from Lake Lanier, Atlanta, Georgia, United States - LL_1208_BB | ecosystem: Environmental > Aquatic > Freshwater > Lake | place: USA: Georgia | collected... | reverse complement strand
GCGTCGTACAGACCCATGCGGTGACTGACTCCTCCCCCGCAGCGGACCGCATGCTTTTCCAGCGCCCGGAGTCCGGGAGTAGTCTTGCGTGTATCCAGGATCCGGGTTCGGGTTCCTTTCACCGCCCCCACAAAATCGGCAGTACGCGTGGCTACCCCGGATAGGCGCTGAAGAAAATTCAGGGCGGAACGCTCGCCGCTCAGAATGCTGCGGGCAGAACCGGAGACTTCCGCCACGGTTTGTCCGGCTTTCAGTTGATCCCCGTCCTTGGCCGTTGCCGTCCATTTTAAGCTTCCATCCACTTCGCGGAACACCGCTTCCGCTACCTCCAGTCCCGCCAGCACGCAATTCTCCCGGCTAAGGAGAATCGCCGTGGCTTTCCGTTCCAACGGAATTAGTCGGCTGGTGATATCGGCGGGGCCGACATCCTCCCCCACCGCCCGGGCCGCAGCCTCCCGAACCACGGCCCGCCATGTTTCCTGGGAATTCACCACTCCAGCGTGGGATTCCCTCCGCCCCCAAGTCGAGGAAAACGTCCTGCATTTCCTGCGCCCCCAAAGATCCCTAATCTGCGGATATGGAGACAGTCTTACTTCCCGCGGGCGATGCCGGCTTGGCGGAGGCGGCGCGGATATTACGCCAGGGAGGCCTGGTTTCGTTCCCCACCGAAACCGTTTATGGATTGGGTGGCCTGGCACGGGATCCCAAGGCCATTCGGGCCATTTTTACCGCGAAGGGGCGTCCTCCGACGGACCCGCTGATTCTTCACCTGCCAGAACCCGACCTAACTCGCGCTGTAACCGAAGGCTGGCTGTCGTCCCCTGTTCCTGCGGCCGCCGTGATTCTCTCCAAAGCCTTTTGGCCCGGACCCCTTACTCTCGTTTTGCCCAAAGGCAATGAAGTGAATCCTGAAATCACCGCTGCTCTTCCGACCGTGGCTGTTCGATGTCCTTCTCACTCCGTGGCGCGACAACTTCTCCGATTGGTAGGCGAACCGCTCGCCGCCCCAAGTGCCAATCGGTTCGGGCGGATTAGCCCGACAGATGCCATGGCTGTCCGGCAGGAGTTGGATGGGCGTATCCCCCTGATTCTGGACGGGGGACCTTGCCCCATCGGGGTGGAAAGCACCGTCGTCCAGGTCACGGCAGACAGGGTAGAAGTTCTTCGGCCGGGAGGGATCTCCACGGAAGAAATATCCAAAACACTGGGAACACCGGTGGCCAGCCGTGGTGCCACCATAAAACCCGAATCCTCGCAACCCTCTCCCGGGATGCTTGCCTCCCATTATGCCCCTCGGACACCCCTCTACCTTTGCAAGGAACCTATTCGTAATTTTCTGCCTGGTTGTTTTCATCTTGTTTTTCGACAGACCCAAACAAACAACCCTCCCCTGACCCTTGGTTTGGCGCCGGATGGACGACTGGAGACGGCGGCGCGAGAACTATATCGGAATCTTCGTCTCGCGGATGCGTCCGGGGCGGAAAAAATTCTGGTGGAACCTGTTCCCGAGGGATCTTGGGCAGAGGCCTTACGGGACCGGTTGACTAGGGCCAGTACCGGCACGGCCATCTGGAAAAATCAGAACTGGGAAATCACCCCGAGATCGGGCGCCTAAATTTGGCCGCCGGGACCTTCCGCGCTCGGCCGGTCCTCCTCTTTCAGGCCCACCAACCCAAGAACGTGTTGGAGAAGCTGCTCCACACTGGCTTCCACCTTCTCGCGGTCGGTACGCAAAACGAGATCAGGCCTTTCGGGTTCCTCATAGGGTGAATCGATTCCGGTAAAACCCTTGATCTCGCCGGCCCGCGCCTTGCGATACAACCCGCGCGGGTCCCTTTTCTCGCATTCCGTCAGGGGAGCGCTCACGAACACTTCGGAAAAATTGACGCCGGCGGCATGGCAAGCCCCCCGGACTGACTGCCGCTCTTTCCGCAAAGGCGAAATCAGGGAGCTGATCACCACCAAGCCGGATTCTGCCATTAACTTGGCAACCTCCCCTGCCCGCCGAATGTTTTCCGCGCGGTCTTCCAGGCTGAAGCCGAGATCGGCGCAAAGCCCATGCCGCAGATTGTCCCCGTCGAGAATCATCGAGGCAATGCCACGTCGGAAAAGGAGCGACTCCAGCGCCACCGCCAAGGTGGATTTTCCGGACCCGGATAACCCGGTCAACCAGATCACCGCGCCCTCGTGACCAAAGTGAGCCGCCCGCGACTCCCGGGAAACGCGGCCCTCCGTCCACGTCAGATGTTCTCCGGTGACGGCCTTGGCCAGCCGGGCGGGATATTCTGCCGTCAAAATAATACCGCCCCCGCCTAACCGCGGCCCCTGTTGGAGGGCAAAACGTCCCAAGGATTCCACTCGGTCATGGGCATCGTAAACGAGCGGCCGTCGGCAGCGGATTCGCACTTCTGCGACCTCAAAACGCCCCACCTCCTCGCGGGCCCCGGTTTTCTGCTCCAGCTTTTCAGCATCCACCACCCGGTCGATGGCCACTAGCCGTGCCTCCACCGTCTGGGTGGCGAGGCGGAGTTGTACAGGGGACTGGAGACGAAGGGGCTCGGAATCCAGCCAGAAGATGCGGGCCCGGACTTCCCGTGACTCCACCGGAGGTTGCTCTTCATGGGAACCCACGTGCCCACGCTCGACAAAAATCTGCTCCTCCAGGGTAATTGCAGCTGCCCGACCCGGACCCAGCGCCCCGACCCCTTCCGGCTCTCCCCAGGCTTCAATGGTTTTGATCCGGCTGGATTTACGGTCAGGAAAAAAGAATAGTGAATCTCCGGGGCGGAGGGTGCCGCTTTCGATCCGGCCCGCAATCACCCGCCGCTCATCAAATCGGTACACATCCTGCACAACGAAGCGCAGCGGGCCTTCGGCATGCCCGCCCTGAGTCCCGCCGGGTGCACCTGCCAACAAGGCCTCCAAAAGAGTTGGACCACGGAACCAGCCAAGATTTTTGGTATCACGATTGTTAACCTGGCTTCCTTCACGGGCAGAAATGGGAATCACCTCCCGCGGGGGAATCTTTAATCCACCCAGGTATTCCCGGATTTCCCTCTCCAATTCCCGAAATCGGGTTTCCTGCCATCCAACCAGATCCATCTTGTTCACGGCAACGATTACCCGACCGACTCCGAGCAGGGAGAGCAACAGACCATGGCGACGAGTTTGCTCCCTGAGTCCCTCCTTGGCATCGATAAGAAGGATGGCTTCATCCGCCGCGGCTGCCCCGGTCACCATGTTTTTGATAAACTCCCGGTGGCCGGGCGCATCAATGATCTGAAAGGCCCGCCCGTGATGTCGGAACTCGATGCGGGTTGTGTCGATGGTGATATTCTGGGCCTGTTCCTCCAGCAAGGCATCCAATAGAAAGGCGTACTCCAATGGCATGCCTTCTTCCCGGCATGCTTTTTCCACCGCGGCCAGCTTGCCTTCAGGGAGCGAGTCGGTATCGGCCAGAAGACGTCCGATCAAGGTGGACTTCCCGTGATCCACGTGACCAACCACCACAATCCGTGTTCGCGGCTCCCCACCTGCACCGGCGGCCGCCCCGCCCATTCTTTTTGGGAAAAAGGCGGGCTCGTACCTTGGCGGGACCGGCTTGGGGGTCGGTGGCATCACGATACCGCTCATAAAAATCCCTTGGCGCGGAGCTTCTGCATCGCGTTTCGCTCGTGGTGATCCTGGGCCCGTCCGGCCCGCTCCGCCGTTTTGGTCGATTGGAGCTCTTGCACGATTCCCTCAATGGTATCCACGCGACTCTCCACTGATTTGGTGATGGGCCAGCATCCCAACGACCGGTACCGGCGCCCATTCTGGGCAAAATACATTTTCGGCACCGGAATCCCCTCGCGCCGCACATACTCCCAGACATCCAGTTCAGTCCAGTCCAGCAAGGGCTGAACCCGGACGTGCTCGCCGGGTTTCACCGCGGTGGTGAACTGGCCCCAGAACTCCGGCGGTTGATCGCGGTACTCCCACTCGTTGTCCGCCGTACGGGGCGAAAAATAGCGCTCCTTGGCGCGGGTCGAATCCTCGTCCCGACGGATGCCTGTCACCAGGGCATCCCATTTGTATTTGGCCAACGCCTGTTGCAACGCGACCGACTTGAGCTCATGCGTGACCGTCACCGGATCGTGGGTCTCGTATCCAACGCCACGTTTTCGGGCTTCCTCATTCACGATCACCATCAGGTCGATTTCGTAGTACTTTCTTGCCCACTCACGGAACGCCAACATTTCCGGAAATTCGTAGGTGGTATCGATATGGACCAAGGGAAAAGGGATCTTTCCTGCGAAGGCCTTCTTGGCCAGCCAGATCAGTGTATTCGAGTCTTTCCCCATGGACCAAGGCATGGCCATGTTTTTAAAATTCGCAAATGCCTCGCGAAAAATATAAATACTTTGATCTTCAAGGGTTTGCAAATACGACATAAAAGATAGACTTTATAGGGTTTAGGATTAGAGTACAAGCATGATTCCAGCGGTGGTTAAAAATAAAACTCCTGGAGAAATCGACCCCGTTTCGGGCCTGACCGAACTAGAAACCTTGGATCCAGCGAAGCGGGTGGCTTGGGCCCGGCAAAGATTCCCAACCAATGCCTTGGTCACGACCTCTTTCGGGGCCCAATCCGCCGCCTTTTTGCACCTGGCGGCCAGCCATTTCCCGAAAATTCCGGTGGTCTTCATCGACACGGGATATCACTTTCCGGAAACCCTATCCTTTTCCCGTACACTTACCGAAAGGCTGGGGCTGAATTTAAAAACCTATCACCCGCTTCTGGCTCCGAATGAGATTGAGGCGCGTTACGGTCGCCTCTGGGAACAGGGGCCCACCGGCTTGGAAACCTTCCATGAAATCATCCGGGTGGAGCCTTTGCGCAGGGCTTTCCGGGACTTGCAGCCGAAAATTTGGCTGGCGGGCTTGCGACGATCAGGATCGGAACATCGGCTGAAGCAGGAAATCCTCAGTCGGCAGGAATCACGCTGGAAGCTTTTGCCCATCCTTGAGTGGAGCGATCGCGAGGTGGGAGCCTATCTTCAGCGCCATACCCTGCCTTACCATCCGCTTTGGGCACAGGGTTATGTCTCCATCGGGGACCGGGTGACCACCAAGCGCCTGGATGAGGTTTCGGACCCTAGCCAATTACGGCACTTTGGTTGGAAGCGTGAGTGCGGCCTCCACGACCGGGTGTAATCCCGGGCAGTGACCAGGATCTGTATTTCCCTTTCCTCCAGAAAGTGGTTCACGCAGGCCGAGGAAAAGGATAGGATCTGCTCCTTATGGCCGGAGAAGTCGTTGAAGTGGAAGGAGCGGTCAAAGCCGTGCTCAAGGGCACTCTTTTCCGCGTGGAGCTGATTAACGGCCACACCGTCCTCGCCCATATCTCAGGAAAGATGCGCAAAAATTTCATCCGCTTGAATATCGGCGACAAGGTGAAAATGGAGATGTCCCCCTACGACCTCACCAAGGGCCGGATCACCTACCGGATTCCGCCCCCTTCCCCGGACGGCACTCCCGCCGCCCCGGTAGCTCTTTAGTCGCGGCCGGCAATCGCCGCCGCGTAGGCCTCCCAAGGGACATCCCCGGCGGTATCCCGGGGATGGCGTTCCAGCGAGGCGGATTCGAAATCAATTCCGAAAATACCAAACCTCGGGGCGTAGGTGCCCCATTCATAATTGTCAGTCATCGACCAATGGAAGTAACCGGCCAGAGGAAGCCCCTCGGCCCGCAATCGCTGGACCTCCCCGACATGCTGGCGAATGAAGTAACTCCGGCTTTGCCGGTCGCCCCGCCGGTCACAATCCTGGCTTTCCCGGGTGCATCGCCGTTCAGCCATGCCGTTCTCCGCGATCACCACCGGCATATCCGGAAAATCCGCCGCGTACCGCTCCACAAAAAAGCGCAACCCGCGGGGCAAGGCATGCCAATCCCACCACTTGGTGGCCAACCCCTGGGTGAACCACTCCCGCAGACTGAGGCGTCCGAGTTGTAATTCCCCCAGGGTGGGTAGGCGAACCGCATTACCGACGAAAGGGTCGTAGTAATCGAAGGAAATAAAATCCAAGTTGCGATCCTGTGGCTGCTGCCGGATCCGATGGACGAGTCTGGAAAAGGTCGTCTCACGCAAAAAGCGGTGGCTCAGGCTGTTTTGGATCTGCTTGATCAGTTCGCCCACGGCCTCGGAAAAAAGGCTGTGCCGGGGAAAGTCCATGGCCCGATAGGCCCGGGTGAACTCCCGTGCGCGCTCATTGAGAAACGCAAGGATCGACTCTTTGCCGGTTGTCTGCCGGGCCGCCTCCATGACATCGAACAGCATCTTGTCCATCCAGTAGAGATCGCTGGCAAAGGTGTTGAAGGAGAGCTTGGGAAGCCCCCAATCCGGATGCTCCCCGTATAATCGATGAACTTCCCGGCGGACTGCCACATGGGACTCCAGCATGGTCTGCAGGGCGCAAAGAGCCGCGGCCCACCACACCCGGCGCCCAGCGGGAAAAGCTCCAAGGTTATAGGTGGAAGAAGCCAGCATGTTCGGCTCATTGACGGTGAGAAACCAGGTGGCAGGGGCGGTGCCCCGCTCTACCAACCTTAGGTTCACTCCAGTCAACATCCGGCGGACATAGCCGGCAAAAACCTCCGGTGTCCCCTCCTCCAGCCAGGGATCCATCCCAAGCCATCGCGGGGTGGTGAAATGCTGCAGGGTGAGAAAAGGCTCCAGATTCCGCTTTCGCAAAGCCGCGATCATGTCCGCGTATCGGTCGAGGGCCGCCGGATCGAGTTCCTGCCGCGCACTCTCGGGCTGAAGGCGCGACCATTCGATGCCAAGGCGGTAGGAGGTGAGCCCCATCATCTCCGCCCGGTCGAAATCCTCTTCGTACCGATTCCAGAAATCCACCGCCCGGCCCGATCGCTCCACCTTTCCGGACATTTCCCAGTCATACCAGTTGTTGCGAGGCTCCCCCTCGCCGTTGTAGCCGCCCTCGTGTTGGTAGGGGCTTGTGGAAACACCCCAAAGAAATTTGTCGGTCACCTTTTTCGGGCGCTTTCGGCCATCTGTTCCTGCTGGTCGGCATCCACATGAATCGCCTCATGCTCGGGATCGGATAAAAGGGTTTGCACCACCGTCTCCGCCGCATTGGGTCGGCCCATCCGGCGGGCGGCACTCTGCATGGTTTTGAGCTTTCCCGGTTCGGCCAAAAGGCGGTCCACCTTGTACCCAAGGATGGAGATCTCGTTGCATTTGATGGCCACCCCTTTTTCCAGCAGTTGATCGCTGTTGCGCTCCTCCTGGCCTGGAATCGGATCGTAAATGGCCATAGGCAGACCTGAGGCCAGCGCTTCCGCTGAAGTCATTCCTCCGGGCTTACTCACCAACAAGTCGGCTGCCCCCATCCAGGCCGGCATGTCGTCCACATACCCAAGCACCCGAAACTCGGCTTGGCCGCCTCGCGCCTGCCCGAGCTCCGCCTCCACCCGGGCTTTGGCTTCCGGATTTTTTCCGCAGATCACGGCCACCTGGGCCCGGTGGGACAATTGACGCAGGGATTTCACCACCTGCTCCGCCGGGTTCACTCCGAGGGCCCCCGCCGAGACGAGAATCACCGGGAGGTCGGGCCGAAGTTTCAGCTGTTTGCGTAAGCCGGGTTTATCCGAGTTCTTCCCGAAGGCCGGATCCACCGGAATGCCGCTGACGGTGATGCGTTCCGCCGGCAGGCCCAAGGTGCTGAGATAGGCCTTGGTTTCATCGAGGGCCACAAAGTATCGGTGGAAAGCCCGGGACAGCCACATGGCGTGGAAGTCGAAGTCGGTCACCACGATGGAAAGTTTGGCCCTGATTTGTTTCCGGGTAATGAGATGGGAGATTATTTCCGCCGGCATGAAGTGGGTGCAGATGGTGATGTCGGGCTGCAGGTCGGAAAGAAGGCGGATCAGTGGACCCGTGTTGAGCCGGTCCAACAGGAAACGCATTCGGTCGGTCTTCCACGGTTCATCGCTTTTCTCGTACCACCAGCCCAACAGCGTGGGCGCATCCTCAACCAGTTTGATGTAGAGCTTGGAATAGAAGTCCCGGAACAACTTATTGGTGAAGGCCAGAGCGTCGACGTGCGCGACTTGGTCCACCCCTGGGCTTCGGCGACAAACCTTCTCCAGAGCGGCTGCCGCCCGGAGATGGCCGGTCCCCGCGCTGGTGGAGAGAATCAGGACCTTACGTCGCGCCTGCGCCATTCCGGAGGTTACCCCGATCCGGGAGCGGAAAAACCCCGAAAAGAGGGTTAGGAAAAGAGATCGAGCTGGTCCCGTTTGCGCGCGGTTTTCGAGCGTCTTCCCTCGGGCCGGATTCGCGCCGGCTTTCCTGCTTCGTTCAGCTCCCCCGCCTCAAGTCCTTTAAGGATCTCCTCCGCCCGCTGTAAAACCCCCCGGGGCAGACCGGCCAAACGCGCCACCTGGATTCCGTAACTGCGGTCGGCGCCTCCCGCCACGATGCGGCGAAGAAAAACCACGCGATCCTTTTCCTCCCGGACATCCACCCGAAAATTCCTGACGCCCGGTCGGGTCAGCGACAATTCCGTCAACTCATGGTAGTGAGTCGCAAAAAGGGTCTTGGCTTTTACTTGGTCATGCAGGTGCTCCCCCACCGCCCAAGCGATACTCAGCCCGTCCAGGGTGCTCGTGCCTCGACCGATCTCATCCAGGATGACCAGGCTTTCCTCCGTCGCGTTGTGCAGGATCATGGCCGTCTCGTTCATCTCCACCAAAAAAGTGCTCTGCCCGCGCGCCAGGTCGTCACCGGCCCCGATCCTGGTGAAGATTCGGTCGAGCACCGGCAGTTCCGCCTCGGTTGCAGGCACGAAGGAGCCAACCTGATTCAGCAGGCAGATCAGGGCGGCTTGTCGGAGGTAAGTGCTTTTGCCGGCCATGTTGGGGCCGGTTAGGACCATGAGCGTGCCGGCCTCCCCGCCCAAAAAAAGATCGTTGGGCACAAACGGCTCGGCGCCGCCCGCCAAAAGTTGTTCCACCACCGGATGTCTCCCCTGCCGGATCCTGATTTCACCATCCCTCCGAAGCCGGGGACGCACGTAGTTCCAGCGTCGCGCGGTGGTCGCCAGTCCGGCCAAGGCATCCAAGGAACCAATGGCAGTGGCGGTTTGCTGAAGAGCCGGGGTGCGCGTCAGGACTTTTTCGCGGAGGATGGAAAAAAGCTCGAGTTCCCGCTTCACCGCTTTTTCTTCGGCTCCGAGGATTTTGGCCTCCATCTCCTTCAGTTCCCGGGTCACGAAACGTTCCGCCTGGGCCAGCGTCTGTCTGCGCTCGTATCCCTCGGGGATCCGGTCGAGATAGGATTTGGTGATTTCGATCCCGTAGCCAAACACCTGATTGAACCGGATCTTTAAACTTTTGATGCCGGTCCTTTCTATTTCCCTGGCCTGCAGGTCGGCAACCCATGTGCGCCCCTCCCTCATGGCCTGACGCAGCTCGTCCAAGGTGTTGTCGTATCCGTCCCGGATCATCCCCCCTTCCCTGGTCACCGCCGGAGGTTCATCGGTAATGCCTCGGGCCAGTTCTGACGCTAATTCAGGCTCACCTTGGATTGCTTTGGCCAGATCCCGGTTGAGCGGGCCTGGAATTCGGGCCGCCAGTTCCCGGACACTTGGCAGGCTCTCGAATGTCAAACGCAAGGCCGCCAGATCACGGGCGGATCCGCTTGGTGTGGACAGCCGCCCGAGCAGGCGCGCCAGATCCCGTACCTCACGGAGGGCATCGCGAAAATCATCGAGAATTCCTGCATCCTCCAGAAAACCAGCCACCGCCTCATGGCGGGCCTCCACGGCCTCGGACCGGCGCAAAGGCTGTTGGATCCAGCTACGCAACTCCCTGCCTCCCATCGCCGTGACGGTTTGGTCGATCGCCCGGATCAGGCTGGTGTCTATTCCGGTTCCGGCAGGAGTCAGAAGCTCAAGATTTCGCTGTGTGGCTGCATCCAGGCGTAGGGACTCCTCCGGTCGGAATAGTTTGGGTGGTTGCAGGTGCCGGACGCCCCCCTTGAGTGTCTCGGTGACGTAGCGGAGCAGGGCTCCAGCTGCTCCCACCGCCGGCCCCAAGCCGCGGCAACCAAAGCCGTCGAGACTCTGGACCTGGAAATGCTCACATAAGGTGCGGCGGGCAGTGTCCTCCTCAAACGTCCATTCCGGCACCCGGGCGACAGAGACCGCTGCATCCACCCATTCTCCAGCCCTTTTCTCCTCCTCGTCCAAAAGAAGTTCGGCGGGCTGGGCTCGTCGGATCTCCTCACGGCAGGAGATTTCATCGGTTGGCTCAGCGAGACGGAAATCCCCGGTGGTTGCGTCGAGCAGCGCAAAACCCCATGCCTGGCTCTTGGTGTTCCCCTTCCACACCGCGGCCAACCAGCGAGGCAGTTTGGGCTCGGATAGCTCCACACCCACGGCGCAGCCCGGGCTCAGGATCCGGCTGATCGCACGCTCCACCATCTGCCCCGGCTTAGCCTCGCTGACCTGATCGCAAATGGCCACCCGGCGTCCGGCCTGAAGAAGCTTGGTGATATAACCCTCCGAAGCGTGATAGGGCAGCCCGCACATGGGCACGCCGTTGCGCTTAGTCAGGGTAAGATGAAGGAGACGGGAGCCCTCCTCCGCATCACGAAAAAAAAGTTCATAAAAATCTCCCAGACGAAACAGCAAAAGGGCGTCTGGGGGGATCTGCGCCCGCAGCCCATGGTACTGCTTCATCATGGGTGTGGAACCCTCGGCCATGGTCCTTTTTCCCCCGATCCATGACCAACCTCAATGTCCAAGCACAGACCTTGTGGATATTCGGTTCACCCTTGGGATCAACCCCCATCGAAACGTTGGGACTCGGCATCGTCTTTTGGCCGTTTTCCCCTAATAAAGACTCCATGCGTATCATCGTCACTGGCCTGGTCGGTCAGTACCCGTTTGGGGGGGTGATCTGGGACTATCTACAGTATTTGCTGGGGTTCCGCTCCCTTGGGCACGAGGTTCTCTATTTGGAGGATTCCGGGGCTTGGCCCTACGACCCGGTGGCCGGCACCATTACCGACGACTGCACGTTTGCACTTCGCAGTCTTCGGAAGATTTTTTCCGATTTCGATCTTGCGGGGGCGTGGGTTTATCGAAACGGCGCGGATGGAAAATTCCACGGAGCCGGCGAGGCCAAGGCCCGGGATTGGCTGCGCCACGGGGATCTTCTGGTCAACGTCTCCAGTGCCGGATGGCTACGGGATTACGATCTGCGGGTCGGGCACCGGATGTTCATTGATGGGGACCCGATGTTTTGCCAGATCGGCCTGCTCGATGGATCGGATCCGTTTTATGCCGGACGGTTGCGGGATCATGACAGTCATTTCACCTTTGGGCTTTCGGTCGGCACGCCTGATTGTCCCGTTCCAACGGATGGAATCGCGTGGAAACCAACCGTTCAGCCGATTGCCCTTGATCAATGGCCAACCTCCCCCCCGCCTGACGGGGCCCCTTGGACCACGGTAATGAACTGGGCGAGCTACCGGCCCAAAATCTGGGAGGGGAATCCTTACGGGCAAAAGGATCTGGAATTTGAGAAGTTCTCGGGGCTTCCTGCGCTCACCCCCGCCAAGTTGCGCCTGGCGATGGGGTTGGGGGTGGGTGGCGGACGCCCGGCGGAAAAACTCCGTCAACTCGGCTGGGATTTGGTGGAACCGCAGGAGGTAGTCCCCGACCATCTTACCTACCGGAAGTTTTTGAAAAATTCGTACGGGGAATGGAGCGTTGCCAAACACGGTTATGTCACCGCCCTGACCGGGTGGTTTAGCTGCCGCAGTGCCTGCTACCTCGCGCTGGGCCGTCCCATTGTCGTGCAGGAAACCGGCTGGACCCGGCATCTGCCGTCAGGCCTTGGAGCCCTGGCGTTTCAAACCACCGAAGAGGCGGCGGAGGGAATTCGCCGCATCAGCTTGGATTACTCGCGTCACTCCCAAGCCGCGAGGAAAATGGCCGAGGAATTTTTTGACGCCAAAAAGGTTTGCGGCGGCCTTTTAAAGGCCATTGGCGCCAGCTAGCGGGTTTTTGCGTATCCCATGGCTCCAGCAAGCTGGGTGGCACGGATAATTCCAAGCTTCCGATAAACCGATTTCCGCTGGTTTTTGACAGTGCCTTCCGATGTGCCCAGGGAGGCGGCCACCTGTTTGGCGGATAAGCCCTTGACCAAGAGGCGCGCCACTTCGTTCTCACGGCGGCTTAGGGAAGCGATTCCCCCTCCTTCGCCATTGGCCAAAATCCGCGAAACCGAAGGTGTCTCCGATGTGTGACCGTTACCAACAGCTTCCAGGCATTTTTTCCAATCGGCGGCCCGGTCTCGGAGATCCAAGAGACCGCGAACACCGTTTTTCCGGCACCAGTGGACGGTGGCTGCATCCATATTTTCCCCATAAACAGCATGGGGATGTTGTCCGGCTTCCCCGCGAAAATGGTTTCGCCCAGGCAGGAGGTGGGATGCCATAAGTTCCAGTCGTCTGACCTCGGTCTGTGTCTTCATGACCTCGGCAGAATCAAAAAATATGACTTGATGGCCACCATCCTGCCCCAACCATCGCATCAGCAGGAGACGGAATAATTCCCGATCCTCTAAAATGAAGGTTTTCAGGGGCGTGGCATGGGCAATATGATGATCACTTCCATCCATGTGTTTTTTTTAGCAATTAACGAATGTGAATCTGCTTTTTTGTGATGAATCATCCTTTTTTTGTGACGAAGGAGAGTTTTTTGAGGTAAAAAATGTCCAGCAGGTTAATGGATCGAAATAATTTGGGTTCTTGGCCATGGGGCGGTCTGCTCCTGGCGGCGTGCAGCCAAATTATTCTCGGCTATGCCACTTTGTTCATCCAAACCATCTACCCTGTTTGGTCCTCTCCATTTTGGCCTGCTTCCGGGGCGGCTTTGGCTGCCGTTTTGCTGGGGGGTCCCCGCATGCTGCTGGGGATTTATGTAGGGCTTTTGGTTCTGGGGTTTAAGTTTTTTTGGGGTCCTTACCCTCTTTGGATGGCTTTTGTCGTTCCCACCGGTAATCTCCTGGAAACCTCGTTGGCCTACCTCCTTTTTCGGCAGTTTGTCCCCAAGTTCGATCCGGCGTTTGGCAACATCCGTCAACTGTCCATTTTTATCCTGCTCTGCCCATGGATACCGGCGTTACTTAGTGCCACAACCAGCCAGCTTCTAATGCAGTATGTGGGGACAATTCCATCGGATCGGTTCCTCAGTGAGTTGGCTGTGTACAGCTTGGGAAACGCAACGGGTATTCTGCTGGTTGCACCGCTGGCACTGGTTTGGCGCGACTTCCGATCTTTTCCGTGGAATTCCATGGAAGGAAAAAGGATCATGGCTCACTTGGGGGTTATTTTTCTTGGCCTTTGGTTTTATTATGCGGAGTGGGCTCCCCCATGGGGAAGATTGGTGGCGGTGGCGATGATTCCTTTGGCAGTCTGGGGGGTCTGGATGACCGGAATTCGGGGCGCCACCATGGCATGCCTGTTGGGCTCCATCACATACTTCGCCTTTGATGTCCCGGGTTCCCGTCCCTTTTCCAGCTTGCTTGCCGAAAAGCAGAAAGAGGCCGAACTCCGTTTTGTCTTGGATAGAAAACTGGGAGGGGACAATGCCCTCCAGCCCCCACCGCGCATTGCCCGGGAAATCTCAGACCAAGTCGGCTTGCTGGCGATCATTTGTATCACCATTCTCCCCTTGGGCGTGGCAGCGGATGATCTGCGCGCCAAAGCATTGCGGGACCGTATGGCCATGGCCGCCCTTTCCTCCTCCTTCTGGAACTGGAGCCTCGCCTCCGGACTGGAAATTGAAAATCCGGAGGTGGCCCAGTTCATCCGGCCTGACATGCGCCTATTTTCCCCGGAAAAGAAAACCGGTAGCATCAAACTCCAGGCAGCCGACTCCCATTCTCCCGCCTACCTGTCCCACTGGGTGACCCAGGAAACCGATCCTTCGGGGCGGGCCGTCAAGGTGGCCGGGATTCTCCAGAATTACGCCGTGGAAGAGGAGAGAGACGCCGCCCGCGAGCAGGCCCGCCTGCTTGAACTGGAGATGCAAACCTTGCGGGCCCACCTGAATCCCCATCTTTTATTCAACTGCTTGACCGGGCTGCGTGCTTTGATCACGGAAAACCCGGTCAAGGCGCGGGAGTTTTCGGGGCACTTGGCTCGATTTCTACGGGCGGCGGTCGATTCCCAGAATCAAAAAACAATATCCCTACGCCAGGAACTGGAGATTTGCGAGGACTTCATCCGGTTGGAGGAGCTCCGAGGACGTCAGGCCGCCCTGCGGGTTCGGCTCGATAGCAGAGATGGGCAAGTTCAGATTCCCCCATTGACGCTCGTGACTCTTTTGGAGAACGCACTCAAGCATGGTATCCACGATTCCCGGGAACCGCTTCCGGTGGAAATGAGTGCGGATTGGCCCGATTCACGCCATATTTGTCTGACCATTCGCCAGCCCGGCAACCTGCAAAAACCGGACCCGTCCGGCAATCACTCCGGCCTCAACCTAATCCGCCGACAAATCGATATGATCTTTGGTGCCGAAGCAACCCTGAAACTAACCGAGGAGATTCCCGGCATGGTTGTGGTGGAATTGGTCCTGCCCGCATGAACTCCCGCCCTTTTTCGGCCTACCTGGTTGAAGATGAACCTCTTTGCCGGGCGGATTTCCGGCAAACCCTGCAGAAGTTCCCGCAAGTTAAGTTGGTAGGCGAAGCAGACAATCTTTCGGCCGCCGAGGAGTTTCTGAAGAAATCAGGTGTCGACTTGATCTTTTTGGATCTTTCAGTGGGCCGGGAAAACGGATTTGACCTGCTCGAAAAACTTCCCCAACGCCCCCTGGTCATCGCCCTCACCGCACACCCCCAGCATGCCGTGCGGGGCTTTTCCCTAGATCTGGTGGACTACATCCTGAAGCCTGTGGAGCCAGACCGTCTGCAGGTCGCGCTGGCCAAGGCCGCCCATCGACGCACCTTGACCGACCTTCAGCCCGCCCAAAACCAACTGCAGGTCGAATTGAATGGGGAGAAAAGGCTTCTGGCGGTGACAGAAATTCTCCGCGCAGAATCCTTGGGGAATTACGTAACACTTTACCTTTCGCAAGGAAAAGCCCTTAAGCGAACAACGTTTAAAGATTTAAAAAAGAAGCTTCCTCTCTCGCTTTTTTTGGAGATCGGGCGTGGGCGTCTTCTGGCGTTGAATCAGGTGAAAGGTTGGAGTCGGAATTCCAAAGGGCACCTCGTGATCCGGTTGGTCGATGGGGGCTTGGTCAATGTTTCCCGGAGTCACTCGGCAGATATCCTTAGAAAAATAAAGGATATTCAATCCATAAGTCCTTGATAAAAAGATTTTTAAGTGGTTTTTTATGACTTTCTGGGTATGACAGTCATAAAAAAACAAAGGTGAAAGTGCTTTTTCAGAAAAAGGGTATAGATTGACAAGATGCCTAGGGTAAGTGGTTTCCGAATTTTTCGACTGTTTTGGACCGGTGCAATTTTTCTTTTGGGCGTTAGCCTCGTCGGGGCCACGGTCCCCCAGCCTTCCCCCGGCAACCAAGCCACGGCAATTTTGGTGCAGAAGTTGCTGCAGGACCACCACTTTGCCGGCAAACCTTTGACGGAGGAAAAAGCCCGCGATTGGGTCCGCGCCTATATGGAGGCCCTCGATTACAACCATGCCTTCTTCCTGGAGAGCGACCTTAAAACCTACCAGGACGGATACGGCCCCCTGATCGCCAAGCTTACCCAACGCGGGGACATTACGCCTGCCTACGAGATTTTTTCCGGCTTTAATGACCGGGTCCGTGAGCGTTTGGACTGGATCAAGCGTAGGCTCACGATGCCTTTTGATTTCACCAGTGAACAGACCTACGAGATTGACCGTACCCGGGTGGGCTGGCCGGTTGACCGGGCTGCTGCGGATGAGCTCTGGGAGCGGAGGCTGAAATTCGACCTCCTCCGCGAGAAACTGGTGGCCCAGAGCCCTGCCGAGCGGGGCAAGGCAGAGAAGAAAAAAGAGGAAGATCCCCTCACCACGGTCACCAAGCGCTACGACCGTCTCCTAAAAAACCTCGAGGATTATGACAACGAGGAGATCTCCCAACTCTACCTAACCGCCCTGGCCAGCCTTTACGACCCGCACTCCAGCTACATGAGCCCCTCCACGCTTGAGGACTTTTCCATCGGCATCAAACTTGCCCTGGTCGGTATCGGGGCGGTTCTCTCCAGCGAGGATGGATATTGTGTCATCAAGGAGCTCGTCCCGGGCGGCCCGGCTGACCTGGATGGCCGCCTCAAGGTCGGTGACAAAATTGTCGGGGTCGCTCAAGGCGAGGGACATTTTGAGGACATTGTGGATATGAAGCTGCGGAATGCCGTGAAAAAAATCCGGGGCCCCAAAAACACGGTGGTTCGTCTTCAGGTGATTCCGGCCGGCAGTGCCGCCGGGGAATTGCGCGAAATCCAGATCACCCGGGATGAGGTCAAACTTTCCGCCCAACAGGCCAGCGCAACGATCTACGACCTGCCGAAATCAGGCTCCAACGAGCCCGTGGTGGTGCAATCGATCCAACCTGAGGCTCCCGCCCCGGCGGGGTCTTTGTGGGACAATTTAAAAAGCCGCCTGAAGGGAAAATCGGAAGCCAGGGGTGAGATGGTCCCAGCCGAAATCCCCGCCAAAAAATCCGAGGCTTGGCGCATCGGGTTGATTGACCTGCCCAGCTTTTACGGGGAAGTAGGCGGCGCGGATTCCGCCGCCAGCGGCAACGGGGCTACCCCGCGCTCCACTTCGCAGGATGTGGAAATTCTCATCCAGCAACTTAATCGCGCCGGCGTGGATGGAATCATCCTGGATCTCCGCAAAAACGGCGGGGGTTTGTTGGATGAGGCCGTGGCTTTAACCGGTCTTTTTATCGACCAGGGACCGGTGGTGCAGGTGCGGGATGGCAAGGGCACCGTGATTCAAAGGACGGATGACAATGCCGGAGTGTTGTATCGGGGGCCCCTTTTGGTCATGGTCGGGCGGCGCAGTGCCTCCGCCTCGGAAATCGTGGCGGGAGCCCTGCAAAATTATCGGCGGGCCATCATAGTCGGGGAAAAAAGCACCCATGGAAAAGGCACCGTTCAGGCGGTGGTGGAGTTGGGGAAGTTTCTACAACGCCCGGATCAGACCCAGCCCAAGGCCGGAGCCATGAAACTCACCATTCAGAAGTTTTACCTCCCGAACGGCCATTCCACCCAAAACCGCGGAGTCATTCCCGACATCTCGATTCCTTCCCCGCTGGATTACATGAAGATTGGTGAATCGGACCTCCCTAATCCGCTCCCTTGGGATGAGATCAACCCCGCCCGTTTTGAGCCCTTGGCCCTCGATCCCACGCTCCGTGCGCTGCTCAACGACAAGTCCAAGGAGCGCTTGAGTTCCGACCCCGACGTAGCCTTTCTACAGAAAGACATTGAAAAGGTTCGTGCGCGCCTGGAGGCCGGAACCATCTCCCTCAATGAAACCCGCCGTCTGGATGAGAAAAAAACCGAGGACTTGAGGAATGATGAGCGAAAGAAAATCGAGGAGAGGATTCAACAGATTCTTGACCCCACGATTCATCTCGTCATCGATGCCAAGAAGGATTCCGCTGTCGCCACGGAGAAAAATCCCAAGAAAAAGAAAATGACCCTGGAAGAGTCCGCGGATGGAGAGTCGGAGGGCGTGACGGACGCAATCGACCTGGCGGAAACCTTGGAATTGCGTGAAGGACTGCGGATCATGACCGATTGGCTTGTTCTCTCTGCACCCGGCCAATCTGCCACCGTCGCCAAAGACCGAGACACGGCCAAGACCACCTCCGTAAAATGACCTAATGGCCCGGACGCCCTCCACCCAGCGCCTGCCGCTGGGACATCCCCCGCCTGATTTCAGTCTGCCCGACTCCTCTGGAAAAGTTTTTCGGTTTTCCGACCTTTCCAAAAATCGCATCACCGTGGTTCTGTTTGCCTGCAACCATTGCCCCTACGTGGTCCACATCCGGGACTCGCTGGGCAGACTGGCGCAGGAATTTCAGATCAAAGGCGTCGGTTTCGTGGCGATTAACTCCAACGATTCCGGCCAGTATCCGGAAGATGCTCCTTCCCGGATGCCGACTTTTGCCAGGTCGGGTGGCTGGGAATTCCCTTACCTGGTTGACGATTCCCAGCACGTCGCCAAGAGCTGGCACGCCGCCTGCACCCCGGATTTTTTTGTGGTCGATGGATCCGGCAAGCTGGCCTACGCCGGTCAGTTTGATTCCAGTCGCCCGGGCAATGGACAACCTGTCGATGGTCGTGACCTTCGCGCGGTTTTACAGGCTCTTGGTTCCGGGCACCCAGCACCCCTTCCCCAGGTCCCCAGCCTCGGTTGCAACATCAAATGGAAGCCGGGAAATGAACCCGGTTAGCGCAGGGCACTCGGCAACAAGATAAGAAAGGTTTGGGCCACCAACAGGCTGGTGATATAGAAAAAAGCTGCCTCTTCCCACGGCATCACCCCCCGAATCTTCCAGCCGGTAATCTGCTCTTCATCAAAAAACCAGATCCCCTTCCCGATGGCGATCCAGTCCGCCACACAGAGGTAGGTTCCTATAATAAGGGTGGGAACCAAGACCTGCAGCCAGAAGGCCGCGAGAAAAGGTCCGCCCACGATCCACTGGATCCCCACCACCGGAAGAAACCAGTAAAACAGGTGCCAAGCATAGTGGATGCGCGGTTCCCGTCGGGGCCACTGTTTCAAGGCGATTCCCAACGCCGCCCAGAAGACAAGTAAAATGGCGATGTGACGAAGGACCGAAGGCTCTCCGATCCAGCGGGGCGGAGGCGCCCCGGAGGGAGGCTCGACCCAACGCAAAAAGGCCCAACTCAGCCACATCACTTCGAGGCTTTGAATGATGAAAAATGCGTACTCCTCCACCGGCAACTTCCCCACCCGAAACCAGACCCGTTCCCTGGGAAAGTCCCAAATCCCCCTGGCTACAGCGTAATTGTCCCACGGCGAAGTGAAGGTCATGACGATTCCCAAAATACCGACCATGACCAAAACCACCTCTTGGGGCCAGATGCCACGTCCCGAAACAAGAAAGAGCACTGCCAGCAAGGGCAGGTTGAAGATCAGATGGAACCCCAGGTAGGTCATGTGCCTCTATGGGTTTCGATGTTTCTCTCGGTCTGGGCAAGCCCGATGTTTTCCCGCCGCCCCTACCCCCCTAGAATGGGGGGCCATGGAAATTCTTCTGATCGCGGGTCCGGCATCGGTGGCCCTGGACCGGGCCCGGATGCTGATGAACCATTCCACCGGCAAAACAGGAGTTATGTTGGCCGAAACCCTCCGTCGGCACCGCTTCCACGTCACTCTCTGGTATGGGACTGGCGCCACCTATCCCCTGCCGACCGGACTGCATTCCTCGGAACGATTCCAAACGATTCACGACCTCGAAAAACTTCTCCAGAAAAGCGATTTCAAGAAATTTAGCGCCATTCTCCTTCCTGCCGCCCTGCCCGACTACGACCTGGCCTCCGCCCATGACCCGAGTGGTAACAAGCTGTCTCGCGATAAATGGCCCGGACACCTTGAGGGTATCCGGCTTGATCTCAAGCCGGCTCCCAGGATCCTAAATAAGATCCGGGCCCTAGCCCCCCACGCAAAAATCGTGGGTTGGAAGTGGGAGGCGGAAGGCGGGCCCTCCGAAATGCACGCCTCCGCCCGGCAGCAGTTGGCGGAGTGCCGGACCGATGCATGCATCCTGAACGGGCCGGCTTACGGAGAGGGATATCTTTTTATTCCAAAAATCGGCGACCCGGTCCGCTGCCGCCAGCCCGTGGAGTTAGGCCATGCCTTGGCGGCCTTCCTCGGGCCTGCCTGAGGCCACCCCCTTAAAGGACGTACAGGATTCCGTAGAGAAAGACCCAGACAACATCGACGAAATGCCAGTAGTACCCGGTGAGCTCTTCGCAGGTATGGGAACCCTTGGGAGTTTGTCCGGAGAACAGCTGCATCTGTCGGAAGATGGCCCGCCCCACCACGTAAAGGATGGCGACCAGCCCGAGGAACACGTGCGCTCCGTGGAAGCCTGTCATGGTAAAGAAACAGGAGCCGTAAATTCCAAAGGTGTTGAACCACATTCCCTCATGCTTCAGGTGCAACCATTCCCAGGCTTGTACACCAAGAAAGATGGCGCCCAGCACCGCAGTAATCCCATATCCTAAAAGGCCGCTTTTCCCTTTGCGCATAGAAGCCTCGCCCCAGTGATAGGTCAAACTACTGGAAAGAAGGATCACGGTGTTCACAATCATTACCCAGTTCAGGAAAGTGGGTGGCATCTGGATACCGATGTCGGGTGCGCCGGGCGGAGGCCAGTTCCCTGGTCCCTGCGCCAATCGCAGCACGATGTAGCCGCCGATCAGGCCGGCAAAAAGCATCGCTTCCGAAGCAAGGAACACGAGCATTCCAAACTTCGGCAAGGTAAAGCGGGGGGCCCCGGGGGCGGAAGAGGCGTGACTGGCAGTCATGGTAGCGGTGCTCATCTTGGGACGATTTAGGGTTGGATCGGCTCTTTGACGATAATGAAATAAAGCCAGTAGGCTGTCATGGCGAGGACCGCCGCGATCATGATGAGTAGCAACCGCAGGTTGGCTTTACGCAAACGGTCGTTTTTCATCGGCGATCCGCCACCAGAAGAATTAGGAGAAACGGAAGGTAGGCGATGGAGGCCAGGAAGAGGACCCGCGCGCTTTCGGGACTGGGCCGAAGGGCGAAATGAGTGGCGGCGCCGGTGTAAAGGAGGCTGAGCCCTACCGCACCCACAAGATACCAAAGGCCGGCCGCCCCAAGATAAAAAGGTCCAATCGCCACGATGAGCAGGGCCAAACAGTACAAGGTGGAGACAAAACCCGTGATCCGACCCTTTTCATCCGAACAAGGAAGCATGCGGAAACCGGCGCGCCGGTAATCCTCCCGATAGCGCCAGGCGATGGAAAGGAAATGCGGAATTTGCCAGAGAAACAGGATGGAGAAAAGAGCCCACCCTTCCGGCCCGATGCTTCCCCGGCCCGCCACAAAGCCCAGGAGCGGAGGGATGGCGCCCGGTACCGCCCCCACCAGGGTATTCAACACCGTCCATTTTTTCATGGGGGTGTAGACAAAAAGGTAAAGTGCCAGCGTGGTGGCCGCCAAAAAGGCGACGGGCGCGTGGACCCCGAAATACAAAACGCCGAGTCCCAGGGCGGACATCAGAGCCCCTCCCAGGAGGGCTTCATCGGGACTGACCCGGCCGGTGGGAAGAGGGCGTTGGGCAGTTCGTTCCATTTTGGCGTCCAGATCCCTTTCCAGCCACTCATTGAGCACCGCGGCGGCGGCGGCCACCAAGACGGTGCCGAGGAGCGTGAAAGCCGTCCTCCAGGGATCAAGTTTGCCGGCCGCCCCGCAATAAAGCCCCACCAGCGTGGTCAGCAGAACCAGCGAGGTCAGGCGGAGTTTACAGAGCTCCGACCAGTCCTGTAGCCAAGCCCTCCATCCGGCGGCGGAGCGTGCGGGCAAGGCCATGGTCTGTTCGACGAGATTCATCGGACGGGCGAGGTTGGAATCCTTGCGGCCGCGGGCTCTCCCGGACGGAAGGTCTGAACGGAGCGCCAGCAGGCCAGACCCAACAGCCATCCGGTCAAGGTGAGTCCCGCTCCAAAAAACACGTGAAGCGTCGCGAGCTCCGGAATCCGGCCGGTCCAGATCACGCTGACTCCCAGAATCACCTGAATGGCGGCCAGGACGGCCCAGAGAAGGACACCGCGCCGCCACCATGAGGGAGTGGAAGAGGGCCCAACACTCCAGAGGGCGCCGACAAAAATCCCCACTGCGAGAAGAATTCCGAGGGTTCGGTGCAGGATCTGCCAGGCGATCAAGGAGGTGGTGGTGGCCGGCCACTGCAGCTGGGTGGCACGATAATCATTGATGGCCTTGAGGCCTTCCGTCTGCCAGAAGGCCGGGAGCCAGTCTCCATAAATTTTCGGGAAGTCCGGAATGGAGAGATACCCCGGGCCGTCATGCCGCATAAAGGCCCCCAAGATGGTTTGAAGGAAAACGAACCCGGTCAGCAACCAGATCATCCGCATCCGTGCCTTGGAGAGGTCGTCCGAACGGACGGGATGGGACCAGAAGGGCGAGAGCACCAGGGCCAGGCTCCCGGCCACGGCCAGATAGATTTGCGCCAGGCATGCATGGGTCAGGCCCAACACCCATGAAACCTGAATCACCCGCTGGCCTCCCACCACGCCCTGCACCACCACGAGGATCGCGGCCGCCAAGGAAAGTCCCCTCGCCCACCGGTCGTGCGTGGTGCTCCAGACCCAGGCCATCACGCCAAGCGTGATGAGTCCGACGCCGGCGGCCACCAACCGATGGGAGTGCTCAAGGAAAACAAGCGCGCAGGCCGTCATGCTGGCCCACGGAAACGTAAACATGTTGTGGCCGAAGGTCCCGGGCCAATCCGGCACCGCCATGCCCGCCACCTTGGTGGTAACCTGCCCCCCCAACGTGATCAGGAACAGGATCGAGCCGACCAGAAAACAGGCCGAACGGTAGGTTCCCGTCGGCCTCTCGCGGGAACTCATCCCGCCGGGACCGGCCGCAACTTGGCCGGCGATTCCGAAGGGTGGCCTGGCTCCGGTGGCTCCGTTTGCATGATAAAGTCCTTCGGATGGCCCGGGACGCTGTACTCGAAGGCACCGCGATAGACGGTGGGAGTGACGGCAAAGTTGCCGTGGCCGGGAGGCGAGCCGACGGTCCACTCAAGGGTGGTGGCTTCCCACGGGTTGTTGCCGGCAGGTTGACCGTGCCTCAGGCTGCGAAAGAAATTAAAAAGAAAGATGATCTGGGAGAAGCCGAGGGCGATCGCCGACATGGTGATGAACTGGTTGATCGGCTGGAGGGCACGCAAGTGCTCATAGACAGTGGGGTCGGCGATCCGCCGCATCATTCCGCCGAGGCCGACGTTGTGCATCGGAAAGAAACACAGGTTGAAAAAGATGAAGGTCAGGGCGAAGTGGATCTTTCCCAGGGTCTCATTCATGAGCCGGCCAAACATCTTCGGGTACCAGAAGTAGATGGCGGCAAACATGGCGAAGATGCTCCCCCCGAAGAGCACGTAGTGGAAATGGGCCACGATAAAGTAAGTATGGTGAACGAAGATATTCACCGGGGTGGAGGCCATAAAGATTCCGGAGAAGCCGCCGATCACGAACATGGCCACGAAAGCCAGGGCGTTGAGCATGGCCGTGTTAAAGCGGATCGCGCCGCCCCAGATCGTGCCCAGCCAGTTGAAGGTTTTGATGGCCGAGGGCACGGCGATGACCATGGTGGAGACCCCGAACGCCGCGGAGAGCACCAGATTCATTCCGGAGACAAACATGTGGTGGCCCCAGACCACGAAGCCGAGGAAGCCGATCGCGATCATGGCGTAGACCATCGCTCGGTATCCGAACACGGGCTTGCGGCTGTTTACGCTGAGGATGTCGCTGACCATTCCCATGGCAGGCAGGATCATGATGTACACTTCCGGGTGCCCGAAAAACCAGAAGAGGTGCTGCCAAAGAAGCGGTTGGCCGCCCTTGGCCGGATTGAAGAAGTTGGTGCCGAAATTCAGGTCTAGAACGAGCATCGCGCCGGCGGCGGAAAGGACAGGGACGGCGAGGAGCAGCAGGAAAGCGGTGATGAACAAAGCCCACACGGACAGCGGCAAACGGAAGAAGCCCATCCCCGGGGCGCGCATGTTCACGATGGTGGTGATGTAGTTGAAGGCCCCCATAATGGAGGCCAATCCATTGATAAAGAGGCCGATGGCCCAGAGGCTTTGCCCCATGCTGGAGGCGTTATAGGCCCCCACTGTGCTGAGCGGCGCATAGCCGGTCCATCCGGAGGCAGCCGCACCTCCGGCCACAAAAAATCCGGCCAGCATGGTGAATCCGGAGACCAACCAGACCCAATAAGACAACTCATTGATGAGAGGAAAAGCCATGTCGCCGCAGCCGATTTTCAGCGGAATGAGATAGTTGCCGAAGGCGCCAATCAGAACGGGCATGACAACGAGAAAGACCATGACGGTCGCATGCATGGTGAAGAGGGCGTTGTAGAACTGTGGGTTGATGAAGGCCAGGGACAGCGGGTTGCCGACATTGCCGTCCGGCATCACCTGGGTGGACGGGAACGCGAGCTGCCAGCGAAGCAGCAGGGCCAGACCGCCGCCGATAAAGAGGAAAAGAAGCGAGCTAAAGAGGTATTGGAGGCCGATGATCTTATGGTCGAGCGACCAGAGATACTTTTTCCACCCAGTGGCTTCGTGATGGTCATGATGACCGTGGGTGTCGGCGTGACTGAGGGCAGCAGTGCTCATGCGGTTGGTTCTCCTTTTATCGGTTGGCGACGGAAACGTTGGGGGTGGCCTCGGTCGTGGCCGCCGTGGCGGCGGCAGGTGTCTTGCCCTTGGCCCAAGCCTCGTACTCCTCCTGGGTGACCACGCCGAGTTTGCCAAACATCTTGTAGTGCCCTTGGCCGCAGAGCTGGTTGCAAGCCAGTTGAAACTGGCCGGTGGCATCCGTCCTGAACCAGACAAAATCATAAACCCGACCCGGAACCATGTCCTGATAGAGGCGGAACTGCGGAACATAGAAAGAATGAATCACATCCTTGGACCCGAGATGCAGGCGCACGGCTTTCCCCACGGGGATCACCATATCGTTATAGGTGGTGAAGTCGTCTTGGCCGTCAGGGTCGGCGGAATCGACGCCGAACGGGTTTTCCTTGTTAATCTTGTGAGAATCCATTTTGGCCAACTTTCCGTCGGGCCCGGGGTAGCGGAGGTTCCAGCCGAACTGCTCCCCTACCACCGCAATTTGCAGGGCATCCGCCGGCGGGGTTTCCATGCGCATCCGGGTCCACATCTCATTTCCGTAAATGGCCAGTCCCAGAAAAATAAAGACCGGGATGGTGGTCCAAACAACTTCCAGGGTGTTGTTCCCATGACTGTGAATCGCCCCCACCCCTGCCCGCCGGCGGTATTTCACGATAAAATAAATCATGGCCCCGAAAACGAGCACCGCCGTGACCCCTGTCAGCCAGAGAATCACATAAAATATGAAGTCGATTTCGTGTCCAAAGTTGCTCACGTTTCGCGGCAGCCACCAGACGCTTGTTTCCCGGATCTCAGCCTGGGCCAAAGATCCCCCCGCCCAAGCCCATCCAAGAAAAGTCGCGAGAACCGACGGAAGACGTCTTAACATGAGCAGAGTCTCCTTCGATTTTGGAATATTTCAACCCTCCCGAGACCGGTGAACAGGATCCACGTGCACTCAGAAGAAAAAAGGGGTGGGTTTCCGAGGGGAAAAGGGCCTGTTACCAAACCTAATAGATGGGTTGTTCCCCTTAATACCTCTAATGCCTTCTTGATGAAAAGAATCGGAATCTCCAGCTTGGACTTCTTAGCCCCTTGAACCCAATCCCCCACCTCCTCTGCCGCTGACTTAACTCTCCCATGGCCAACATCTTCCCCCGCTGGACCAATTGGCTCCCTATCAAGCTTTTGGTCTGTGTCGCCGTGGTGGCCGCCAGCATCGTATCGGGAATGGCTTACTACTTCACCCCGAAGTACACGCGGGTCGGTTATCAACCCACTCAGCCTGTCGAATTTGACCACTCGCTGCACGTCAATCAGCTGGGAATGGACTGCCGTTACTGCCACACCCACGTCGAAAAATCCTCCCACTCCAATGTCCCGGCCACCCAGACATGCATGAACTGCCACACCCAGATCAAGGCACTAAGCCCAAAGCTGGAGCCTGTGCGGCAATCCTGGAAAACGGGTCAGCCGGTTCCCTGGGTCCGCATTCATAAGGCACCAGACTACGTTTACTTCAATCACGCGGTGCATGTGAATCGCGGGGTCAGCTGCGTGGCCTGCCACGGCCACGTCAACCGCATGAAAGTTGTTTGGCATGACCAGCCGCAGAGCATGGGTTGGTGCCTCGAGTGCCACCGCGCCCCGGAAAACCATCTCCGACCCCTCGATCAGGTCACCAATATGGATTGGGAGCCGCCCACCGGCACCAGCCAGCGTGAACTTGGTGAAAAATTTGTCCGGGAATGGAATGTGAACCCTCCCGTCAGTTGCAGCGGGTGCCACCGATGAAGCGAGTTTTCCAACACCCCCCTGCCCCCGAAAATGGCCGCACTTACTGGCGCAGTCTCGGCGAATATTCCAAGACACCGGATTTTGAGGAGTGGCTGCATCGTGAGTTTCCTGCCGGCGCCGCCGAATGGGAACAGGACCCGCTCTCTCGCCGGAATTTTCTCCGCCTGATGGGGGCCTCCTTGGCCCTGGCCGGGCTCGGCCTAAGCGGGTGCCGCCGCCCCGAGGCTCATCTGGTTCCCTTCACCCAATCTCCGGAATGGGTTGTGCCGGGCAGAACCATGTCCTTTGCCACCGCTCAACCGCGTCGCCGGGGAGCGATTCCCCTTCTTGCCACCACTTTTGATGGACGCCCCATCAAGATGGAAGGGAACCCGCTTCATCCGGTAAGCCAGGGAAACAGCGACAACCACTCCCAGTCATCGATTCTCGATCTCTACGATCCAGCGCGTCGCCGTCATCTTACTTTTCAGGGCAAGAAAGCCACACCGGCCCAGTTTGAGGCGGAAATCCAGCGGATTCGCACGGAAGCCTCCGCTTCCGGTGGAGCCACCTTGGGGATTCTCGCTGACGAAACCGTGTCCCCAACGAGGGAACGCTTGCGGGCAGAGCTTCTCCGCCAATTCCCCCAATCCACTTGGGCGGTGTACGAACCCCTTTCCCCAGGCAGGGACGCGGAGGCCTCGGCCGCCGCCTTTGGCCCTGGCACCCAGTTCCGGGCCGACCTTTCTGCCGCCTCCGCTATTCTGGCAGTCGATTGCGATTTCCTTGGCAGTGACGATGGCGACCTGACCGATACGCGGAAGTTCGCTGCTGGTCGGCGCGTTCGCAAGCCGGGCGACAAAATTAGCCGGCTCTACGTGGCGGAGCCTCGCTTCAGCATCACCGGCTCCATGGCCGATCACCGCCTCCGACTGCGCGCCGGGGAGGTCGGCGCCTTTTTAGTGGAACTTGGGCGCCAGCTCCGCGGAATCCGCGGAACGCCGGAGCTCTCGGCCGCTTTGACCAACGCCCCCGATCTGGCTCCCCCGCAAGGCGTCGACGCAGCCTGGATTCGCGAATGTGCCGCCGACCTGGCGGCCAACGCAGGCCGCTCCGTACTGATGGTTGGTCGCCGCCAACCGGCCGGCATTCAGGCCCTCGCCCTTGCCATTAACTCCGCGCTTGGAGCCATCGGTACTACGCTCGTGGTTCAGCCGGCCTTTTCCCCCGCCGCCGCCTCCATTCGAGACCTTACGGCACGCCTGCAGACCGGAGCCATCAAGTCCCTGGTAATCCTGGGAGGAAATCCGGTCTACAACGCCCCGACGGATCTGGCTTGGGCCGACCTTCTTGCCTCAGTTCCCAACTCTCTTCATTTGGCGGAATTACCCAACGCGACATCCACCAAAACAACCTGGTTTGTTCCCGGCACCCATTATCTCGAGGCCTGGGGGGATGCCCTGGCGACCGACGGCAGCTATTTATCCATTCAACCCGCAATCCAACCGCTCTGGGCCGGGGAAAGTCAGCTGGAACTTCTTTGCCGCCTCATCGGCAAAGCCAAACCGATCGGCCCGGCCCTGATCAAGGAGACCTTTGCGGCCCGCACCAACCAAAGCGGGCTTCCTCTTGAGGAGGCTTGGAAAAATTTTGTCCGTGAAGGATTTCTTCCGAACTCGACCAACAATGCCATCAAGGCGGTCAATTCAACCTCCCTGGCAGCCCTGGCCGCCAAAATTCCTGAAACCTTGGAGGCATCCACGGATTCCCTAGAGGCAGTCTTTATCCCCTCCCCGGCCGTTGACGATGGTCGTTATCTGAATAACGGTTGGATGCAGGAGTGGCCGGATCCGATGACAAAGCTTACCTGGGACAACGCCGTTCTTGTCTCCAAGAAGACCGCCGAATCCCTGGGTCTCCGCAACGAGATTGTCAAAGGCATCCTCGTAGCCGATGTCGTCCGCGCCACGCTCGCAGGACAAACTGTTGAAGCCCCGGTGATGATTGCCCCGGGGCATGTCGATTTCGCCGTGAGTCTTCCTCTGGGCTACGGCCAGGATGAACTGGGTCCGGTGGCCAAGGGATCCGGGTTCAACGCATACCGGCTGCGGCGATCGGACGGGGACTACCTGGCCTCCGGATTGAAAATCCAAAAAACCGGTGCAACCCGGAAGCTCGCCGTCACCCAGGAGCACCAGGCAATGGAAGGGCGCGACCTTGTCCGCGAGGCCACCCTCGCCGAATTCAGCAAGGATCCGGGCTGGGTCAAGAAGGTCGGGATGGATGGACATATCCCACCGAACCAAAATTTTTATCCGGCCCCTCCTCTCAACGGCGAATACCAGTGGGCCATGGTGGTGGATCTCTCCACCTGCACCGGATGCAACGCCTGCGTCACCGCCTGCACGGCGGAAAACAACATTCCCATTGTCGGCAAGGATCAGGTGATGAAAGGGCGGGAAATGCACTGGATCCGCGTGGATCGCTATTTCACGGGCGAACCCGAGGAGCCCGAAGCTGTTGCCCAGCCGGTTGCCTGCATGCAGTGCGAGAATGCGCCGTGCGAAACAGTCTGCCCGGTCAATGCCACCGTTCATAACGAGGAAGGCCTGAACGTGATGGCCTACAACCGCTGCATCGGCACGCGCTACTGCGCCAACAACTGCCCCTACAAGGTCCGGCGGTTTAACTTCTTTGATTACAATCAGCGTGCCCTCGACAAGCTCTACCTGGGGCCCATCGCACCCAAGGGCACCGAGGAGACCATCAAGCTGCAGAAAAACCCGAACGTGACCGTCCGGATGCGGGGAGTCATGGAAAAATGCACCTTCTGCGTCCAGCGCATCGAGGAGGCCAAAATTTCCGCCCGCGTGAAGGCCCGCGATTCGGCGAACATTCGCATTCCCGTCGGCTCCCTGCAGACGGCCTGCCAGCAGGCCTGCCCGGCCGACGCGATTGTGTTTGGCGACATGAAAAACGAAAAGGAAGAGGTCGGGAAGCTTCGCAACCTCCCCCAAAACTACTCGCTACTGGAATATTTGAATGTGCGCCCACGGCTCACCTATCTCGGCCGAGTCCGCAACCCGAATCCGGCCATGCCTGGTGCGCGCACCAGTTACATTCCCTCGCACGGACACGGCGATTCTCATGGCTCGGATCAGGCAGAGGGGGGCCACTAATGCGCGCCGATAACCCCGCCTCCCAGGCTGCTTTTGCCAAGGCCTCCGAGTATCTCGAGCGGAAGCCGCTGGTCGGCAGTCGTCGTTCCCTCGCCTGGATTACGGACCACGTGTGTCGAATCGTCGAACAGCCGGCCCCGCGTTGGTGGTGGATCGCCACCATCCTCTGCGGGGCGGTGGCCACCCTGGTCCCGGCCATGCTAACCTATCTTGTCGGCACCGGTGTGGGCGTCTGGGGCTTGAATGCCCCCGTCGCCTGGGCTTGGGATATCACCAACTTCGTCTTTTGGATCGGCATCGGCCACGCCGGCACGCTGATTTCCGCGATTCTTTTCCTCACCCGCCAGAAGTGGCGCACCTCCATCAACCGTTCTGCTGAAGCCATGACCATTTTCGCGGTGATCTGTGCGGGGATCTTTCCGGCCTTCCACGTGGGCCGCGTCTGGTTCGCCTGGTGGCTTTTCCCGATCCCGAATGCCAACGCGATCTGGCAAAATTTCCGAAGCCCCCTGTTGTGGGATGTGTTCGCGGTCTCCACATACTTTACCGTCTCCCTGATCTTTTGGTACCTCGGCCTGGTTCCTGACTTGGCCTCGCTGAGGGATCGCGCCAAGACCCGCCTTCGCCAAATGGTCTACGGAATTTTGGCCCTCGGCTGGCGCGGTTCCAACCGCCAGTGGACGCACTATGAAAAGGCGTACCTGATTCTTGCCGGCATCTCCACCCCGCTGGTTTTGTCGGTGCACAGCGTTGTGTCCTTTGACTTTGCCACCTCCATTGTTCCGGGTTGGCACACCACTATTTTCCCACCGTACTTCGTCGCCGGCGCCATCTTCGGGGGCTTTGCCATGGTCCTCACCCTGCTGATCCCCTTCCGCGAACTCTACGGACTGCATGATCTGGTCACCGATAAGCACATCGACAACATGTGCAAGATCACCCTGCTAACGGGATCCCTCGTGGGCTACGCCTACGCCATGGAATTTTTTATCGCCTGGTACAGCGGCAACCCCTTCGAGATGTACGCCTTTATCAATCGGGCGACCGGACCCTACTGGTGGGCCTATTGGGCCATGATCACCTGCAACGTGGTCGCCCCGCAGTTGTTCTGGTTCAAAACCTGCCGACAACACCCTTGGACTGTTTTGGCGATCGTCATGTTCCCCAATACCGGCATGTGGTTTGAGCGGTTTGTTATCATTGTCACCTCCATCCACCGCGACTTTCTTCCCTCCTCGTGGGGTTATTTCTCGCCCACCTGGGTGGATATCAGCCTTTTTATCGGAACCATCGGCCTATTCCTCTTTCTCTTCCTGCTGTTCGTCCGATTCCTACCGATGATCACGATGTTTGAGGTCAAAAATGTGACCCCGGAAGCCGACCCGCATCACCATGGAGAGCCTGACCCCCATAGGCAGGCGGTCCACCACCATCCCGCCCGAGCTCACGCATGAATCATTCAGAATCCCAGCTCCACGGACTTGGCGCGGAATTCCCCTCTGCCTCTGCCTTACTGCAGGCGGCGGAAAAGGTGCGCGACTCCGGCTTCCGCAAGTGGGATGTCTATTCCCCTTTCCCGATCCACGGGATGGATGCCGCGATGGGCTTTCAAAGGTCGCGGGTCTCACTCTTTTCCCTGGTGGGAGGGATCACCGGGCTCTCGGCCGCCTTCACCCTGATCTACTACACCTCGGCGTTAAACTATCCCCTGATCGTGCAGGGGAAACCTTACTTTGCCCTGGAGCCTTCCTTGCCGGTCTTTTTTGAGCTTACGATCCTTCTCACCGCTTTCGGGACCATCATAGGACTGCTCCTGCTCACCCTGATGCCTCGATTCCATCATCCGGTTTTCAACTGGGAGCGCTTCAAGAAAGTCAGTGACGACGGTTTTTTTCTGGTGCTCGAGGCCGCTGACCCGCGTTTCGAGAAAGCCGGTTCCCGCCGATTTCTGGAGGAGCTAGGGGGCTCCCAAATCACCGAAATTTACCAGGATCCCGAGCCAAGCCCGCATCCGGCCCGTCCCGAGGCGGAGGGACACGCATGAAGGGCTTCATCCGCACTTTTCTGGCGGTCTTTGGCGCCGTGGGCTTGACCATTGTGGCCATTGCGGGTTTTCGCGGAGGCTTTACCCAGAGGACCCCGATAGAAATTTTTCCCGACATGGATCGCCAGCCCAAGTACAAGTCCCAGACACCTTCTTCCCTATTCCCTGAAGGGCGCGTGGACCGAGTCCCCCCTTACGGAACAGTTCCTTTTCATGTGCCTACGGACCAACCGTATTTGATCACAGGAAAGATGGGGAATATGTGGGGCACCGGCATTCCGCTCACCGTGGACAAAAAACTGCTCGCCCGGGGCAAGGAACGTTACGAGATCAACTGCAAGGTCTGCCACGGGGTGCTTGGCGCTGGAAACGGCATCACCACCCAGTATGGTCTCGTCGGCGTCGCCAGCATCCATCTGGATAAATACCGGGACATGGCCGATGGGGAGATTTTCAACACCATCACCCATGGAAAGGGTCAAATGGGGCCATATCATCATATCGATGTGGAGGACCGTTGGGCCATCATCGCCTACCTTCGCGCGTTGCAGTTTTCCCAAAATGCGCCGGCCAATCTCCTCCCGCCGGACTTTGCGAAAGCAGGAAATCCATGACCTCTTCGCACGGACCGCTTCCACCCGCCGAAAAGCTCCGCCTGGAGAAGCTGGGAATTCTGCCGGTGCTCTTTCCTGTTCTGGGAATCGTGGGCCTGGCATCAGCCTTTATTTGGGGCCTCCTGTCTAACCACGCCCAGCTGGCTTTTTCCTATCTTTTCGCTTTCACCGTCGGCTTCACCATTTGTTCCGGGGCCCTCTTCTGGACCTTGCTTCACCATGCCCTTGATGCTGACTGGTCGGTCCTGGTTCGGCGGATTCTCGAAACTCTCGCCTCCTGTTTCCCCGTGATCCTGCTCCTTGCCCTGCCCATTCTTTTCTTGTTTCCCAAGGAACTCTGGCACTGGATGACGGCGGACGTTGCCCACGACCCGCTGTTGGGCTGGAAACGTCCCTTCCTGAACCAGCCTTTCTTCTATATTCGTTGCGCCTTCTACCTGCTTTTCTTCTGCTCGGCCGCCCTCCTTTATCGCCGCTGGTCCATGCAGCAGGACGAGGACGGCGATCCCCGCCTCACCCTACGCTCACGCCATACCGCCTATGGCTTTATTCCTCTCTTTGTCCTCTGCTTCACTTTTGCGGGATTCGACTGGCTCATGGCGCTCGACCACCACTGGTACTCGACAATGTGGGGTGTGTACCTCTTTGCAGGCGCTGCCCAGTCCTCCATGGCCCTGTTGATCCTGATCACCAACGGTTTGTCTCGAACCGGCCATCTACGCGGGCTCTTTACCGTGGAACACAACCACCTCATGGGGATGCTTCTTTTCGCCTTCACCGTCTTTTGGGGATATATTTCTTTCAGCCAATATTTTCTCCAGTGGTATGCCAACATTCCCGAGGAAACCTGGTTTTTCGTTTATCGGAATACGGGTAGTTGGTTCTACTTCTCTATTTTTCTCGTGATCGGCCACTTCTTTGTCCCCTTCATTCTCCTGCTCACCCAGCCCGCCAAGCGCACCCCTTGGAGAATATGCACTGCTTCGGCTTGGGTCCTCCTGATGCACTGCGTGGATCTCTACTGGATCATCATGCCGAATTTGCAGCTCCAGGAAGCCCGCCACGCCGGCCTGAAGGCGGCCACCACCGGCTTTCATCCTCACCCCCTTGATTTTCTTGCCCTGATTGGGGTCTTGGGGGTTTTGGCCCACGCGTTTTTATGGCTTTTCTCCCGTGGATCAATCTTCCCTGCGCGGGATCCCCGTCTCCGCGAAAGCCTCGGGGTTACCAACTGGTCATGAGCGAAAATCCTCATTCTCTTTCTGAGCGCCGTCATCCTTACCTGCCGGGCCTTTGGCTGGCCGCCGGCTTCTTGGGTCTCGCCAGCCTTGGCCTGTTGCTCCGGCCTGCGGGGGTGACCCCTGACACCATCACGGAAAAGGCTGCCATGGAGCGGTGGGACCGGTTGCAAAAGCTCAAAACCGATCAAAGCAAGGAGGCTGGTTCCTATGGCTGGATCGACAAGGACAAGGGTGTGGCCCGAATTCCGGTGGAGAGAGCCATGGAACTGATCCTGCCGAAGTTGCGTGCCCAGGATCCGAAGCCGGCCTACCCGATCACGACCATTGCGCCCTCAGCCATTACGGCGGCGGCATATCCCTTGTATCCGGAAGTTCCCGCTGAAACGGGTGTCATGGCCGCTGCGCAGGCGGCCGATGGAGGTGGCGCCCCCCCTCCTTCGACGGCTCCTAAACCTTCCAAGGCTCCGGCAGTCACCTCCACCAATCAGGTAAAAAAATGAGCCGAATCACCGTTCCCCAAGGATCTTCTGCCGCTCTGGTCTTGATCGTCTCTTCCCTGGTCTGGTCTCTTCTCGGCACCGGATTACAACTCCTCGCCAACGCCCAGCTCTTGATTCCTCTTCTGGACCGTCTGATCGCGGTTCCATGGTTTGGTTACGGCCGTCTCGTGGCCGCCTCCCAGTTCCTGCTATCCTTCGGATGGCTGGGGTCCGGTCTTGTGGGAGTTCTCCTGATTCTGGCTCCGAGATTTTCCGGGATCGCGTTTCGGTATGGCCGCCTGCTTTTCGGGGGCGCGCTTCTCTGGCAGTTGGCAATTCTTGGCGGCTTTACCCAGATCATGCTGGAAGGCCCCTCGGGGTTGTTGGGGCTACCCCAACCACGCTTTGTCTCCGTCCTGCTGCTGGTCTCTTTTCTAATCCTTGGCACCGGCCTGACCCGTGGCCTGGGCCGTTCCTGGAAGAGCGGACCCCTGCTTCCCCGCCTTTACCTTTTACTCGGGCTCCTTGCCTTCCCCTTGGCCCTCGGAAGTGCCGAGATTCTTTTGCGCGGGTCTTCCGCACCGGGATCCGTTCAGATTCTTGTGCAGATCCTATGGCATTCCTTTAGCCAGCACCTCTGGCTCGCACCGCTGGGCTTGGTTTTAGTTTTTCAACTTCTCCCCACCTTGACGGGGCGGGCCGTCAGCAGCCTGAACCTTGGCCTGCTGGCATGGGTCGCCACCTGTTTGCTGGGTGGTTGGTTGGGCACCGTCCGTGCCAGTGACGGGCCGATTCCTTCCTGGATGCAAAGCGCGGGGGTGGTGAGCGCCATCCTGATGGGGGTAGTGGCCCTTGGAAATGGCCTGCTTGTTCAAAATTTAAACGAAGGCCGATGGGAGGAAATTCGCCGGAACGTTGCCTTGCGTTTCATCTCGGTCGGAGCCTGGTCCTACGCTTCCGCCTACGCCCTACTGGCCTTTCTCTCCCTGCCTTGGATCCGTCCGGTGATGGCATTCACCGTGGCGTGGTCCGCCTTTTTTGAAATTTTTCATTTCCTTTTTCTCGGCTCAGTCCTGGCCGGCGCCATTTACGCCCTGTTGCCTGTTTCCCGGGAAATGGGCTGGCCGAACAGTTCCGCGTTGACCTGGCACTTTTGGTGCTCCGTTTTGGGAGCCACAATGACAGCCTCCTGTCTGTTGTTGGCCGGTTCCTTTCAAGGGCTGGCCCTCAATGACCCTGGCGTGCCTATCTCCACGCTGGCCAGCTACCTTCGACCCTTCTTGTTCGTCGTGATCTTTTCCCAGGCCGCCTGGCTGGTGGGGCAAATCGCTTTCTCCGCAGTCCTTTTTTCCAGTTTGCTCCGGCTTTTCCCATCCGCCGCTCCCATGGCGGTCTTCCGCAACCCCACCGTGGTCCGCCCTGCCAGCGTGGGCCACCTTCACGGGTAACCCATGAAACCCGTGCGAGCTCTCGCCATCGTTTTAGGTGCCCTGCTGTTGACTTGGCTTGCCCAAGTCGCCGTCGGCTTCTGGCAGGTAGGCCGCCTGGAGCCGGTTTTAAATCAGGAAAACAATCTTACCGAACCACCAGTTCCCTCCGGCCTGGCCCACACCGGAGCACGTGTGTTTGCCGCCGAAGGCTGTTTGGAGTGCCATTCCCTTTCGGTTCGTGGCCCCGCCGGATCGGCCGACCTGACCCGGGGCTGGGGCCAGCGCCGCTCCGTGGCGAGGGATTATCTGTTCCGAGAGCCCGCGTTGGTGGGATTCGCCCGAATTGGGCCGGATCTTTCCAATATCGGCGCACGGATGCCGGAGACGGAAAAGCTCTTGCAACACCTGTATGATCCCCGTCTTCTGAAAAAGCACTCCACCTGCCCATCGCACCCATGGCTTTTTTTAAAGAGACCGGCCGGGCCCAAGACTGAACCTGATGCCATGAAAGTTTCCGAAAGCGGCTGGCAGCAAGTGGTTCCCGGTTATCAGGCCAAAGCCTTGGTTTCCTATCTCCAGTCCCTGAACGCCAATTACCCCCTGCCGGAGGCCCCGCTCAAATGAATCCCCACGATTCTTCCCAGCTACCCCAAGCTCCGGCCGAGCGTCATGCCCCGATCCCGGGGTGGTTAATTGGTTTAGGCCTGGTTTTGGCTTTCTGGGCTGGCGGCTATCTCTTTCTTTATAGTGGTGGCTTTCGCGGGGACGTCTACGACCCGGGTCAGATCACTTGGGGTCCGGTGAATACCGGACCAGTCGCCCCTCCTGATCCCAAAGTCATCGGCAAGCGCCTCTACACGGCCAACTGTGCGCAGTGTCACCAAGCCAATGGAATGGGACAGGCCGGGGTTTATCCTCCGCTGGCAGGCGCGGAATGGGTAATTGGCTCCAAACATCGTCTCATCGCCATCCTGCACCACGGCCTGGCCGGTCCGATCACCGTCAAAGGGAACCTTTATAACAACAACATGCCCGCGTGGGGGGATGGCGCACCGGTTCCTCTGAAGGATGATCAGATCAGCGCCATATTAACCTACGTCCGAAGCGAATGGGGCAATCAAGCCGAGCCCGTTTCGACTGAGGAAGTGGCTCTGATTCGCGCCAGCACCAAAGAACGCAAGCAACCTTGGTCGGAAAAGGAGCTTCTCGCACTTCCCTCTGAAATGCCGCCGGTTCCGGCAAAGTAGGTTTTGCTTCGGTAGGGCGGTCGGTCGCTTGGTCGCCTTATGGAGATTCTAAAATTCGAGCAGAGCGGCGGAGGGACACACTACCCTACCCCATCATCATCCTTATCCTAATTGAACTACCTACTGCGTCGGCTTCACCAGCTTCTGGAACTCCGGCTCCGCCTGAATCTGCTGAAACATCGGCTCGGCGGAGATCCGCTCCCGCATGGGTAAACCGCCATACTTCACAGCCTCTCCGAGTATCTTGTAAAACTCCTCCCGGTTGCCGGTCAGCATCACAAACTTGGCGAGCCCATACTTCACCTCCGGATCCTGCGGGGTCACTTTTTCAAGTTTTCGACCATACTCCAGAGCCTGCGGCACCCGGTTTTGCAGGGCAAAATAGTTGACGGCATCTCGGAGAATTTCCGCGTTCGTCGGGAAAGCCGAGGAAGCTTCCCCGATGAGTTGATCCGCCGCGGGGATGTTGCCTTCCTCGGAGTATTTGCCCAAAAGCTGCTGTACAAACGACGGATCCTTTGGATTAGCCGCTCGCTGCTGGAGAAGGGCGGCAATCTCCCCTTGGAGCTGGATCTTTCTGTCGCAGTTTTTAAGCAGGATGACTAATAAGCCGTTATTGGGGTCGGCCTTGACCGCTCGGGAGAGAATATCACGCAATTCCGCCGACCTCCCCTGCCGAAGCAGAAGATCGGAAAAGTTATTCAATGTCTCAGTGTTGCCCGGCCACAGTTCCAATGCTTGGCGGTAAGCCTGTTCAGCCGGAACGGCCATATTGCGCCACTTGTAAATATTACCCCCGGTATTTCTTAGTTTGGAAAAAGACCGTTGGGCGTCGATATCCTTCGCAAACTGTGGCATCGCCTTTAGCTGGTCGATGTAGTTGCGCCAGTACTGCATGTCCGCGGCCACCTGCTCCGGTGTCAGGTTGGGTACGGGGTCCCGCTTAATCTCGTAACAAAGGCCGTGAGGAACGGCATTTGGATAGGACCACTCCATCGGGAAGCTCTCTTCGACAAAGAAGGGTCTCTGGTCCTTGTTCCTTTTCCAGATCCATTCCCCCACCATGGAGTTGAGTACGGTAGGGTCGGCGTTGGGATCAGGCGCGCCGGGATCCTTCTGCTTTCTTTCGATCGCCGCCTGATACAGCGCCATGATGTCCTCCTGCCGGGGCAGAACAAGAAAGCCGGAGGGATAGTGTTTTTCGCGCCCGAGCCAGCGGTCGATCCAACCGCGAGGGGCGGGCCGCTCGGCGGAGTAGTGGTTGCGAATGTACTGGTTGTAAAAGGCATCCGCGAGTGCGTTTTGGGTGATAATATAAAGATCCCGTCGGTCGAAACTTGGATCGCGCTTGTGCTTTGGTTTTTCAAAGCTTTCCGAAAGTATCATATAAGTCGGCACAAAACGCCCCGGGTCTGTTCCCCCATACACAAACGCGTCCTTGGGTAGATCGGCCAGCATGTCCCGCCCGTACATCCAGCCGAACCAGTGTTCCCGCTGGCTGCAAAATTCGGAATTCTGACGAAAGGTCCAAGCAGCGATTCCAATCCCCAACACCGTCGCCACCAAGGGTAATCTTGGAATTTTCTGTCCAAACCTTTGTAAGGCCAGTCCGGAACCGAATCCTGCTAGAAGAACAAAAAAAGCGTGGGAATATCCCAAATAAGGCATCTGCAACAGCCACGAAGCCTCATCCGCGCCCACTCCCGCGAAAGCCGGCTGCAGGAATCCTGACAACAGAAGTCCCACGGCACAGGTCAGAATCCATTTTCGTAGGTTTCCGGTTAGGCGAGAATATAACAACAACACACAAACCAATGCCAAAAGCCCCAAAGGAGAAAAGTTTTCCACGATTTTCCTCCAATAAAGGTTGGCAAATTTCATGAAGTTTTCACGGAAGGAAGGTTGGTTTGGGTCGGCTGAAGCGGGACGGTTGATCATTTCAGGAGGAGTCGCACCCATCGCCCGACCAATGGTCTTGAGCAGTTGGTCGGAAAGCTTCCCGTCGTACTGGCTCCGATTGAAAGAGTAGAAAAACCCTTCCTTGGTGCTGGCAAAACCCCAATTCATCGGAGGATTAGTGGAGGAGGCCATCGGCATATAGGCATAAGGTGAAAGACCCACGACCACCCCAACCAACACCAGCAGTCCCGTCCTCCATTGCTCCAACCGGCGCCGGATCGCCATCCAAAGAAGGAAGGCGACCCCCACGCACCATAGAAACCGGACCGAGGAATGCCACGTCGGCGCTTCCTGGGAAAGGTAACCGAAACCCCAATAAACGAGCGCGGCCACCCCCGCCAGATAGAGAAGCCCCTCGGCAAAAAAATCCCATCGGATCAGCGCCAAAGCCAGTACCAATAGGATTGCCAGTGAAATCATCAGATGGTGGTTGGACATTCCCAATGCATAGAAAAATACCCCCCAGGCCAGTCCATGGGTCCAGTTGGAGTCCCTAAACCATCGGTATAAGCAGATCGTGAAGAGCATCACACAAAGGCTATGAAGCCCGTAGACCTCGGCGATTACCGCCTGAGACCACATCGAGACGCTGCAGGCCAAAGCCAGCGACCATCCCAAAGCAAGAGTTTGGGCCAGCCGATCCCCGACACCCGCCCAGCGCATGGAATTGGTGAGAATCAGGGAAACCAAGCTGACGGCAATCGCCGTGCAAAACCCGGAAAACAAATTAACCTCCCAGGCATTGTTCCCGATCGGGGCCAGCTGAAAAAGCCACGATCCAATCGTCCAAAGCGGATAACCCGTCGGGTGCGGAACTCCCATATGAACGGCCGCCGTCAAAAATTCCCCGGAGTCCAGCAGACCGACATTGGGTTGGGCAGTGAAGAAATATAGAGCCTGGACCACCAACCATACGATGCCGGCTGGAATCCAGTCGGTCCGGTCAAACGGCCAATTCCACGGATGGCGGCCGGGAACTTTTTCTTGGCTCATGGGAACACCCTCCGCAGGGCAAGTTGCAACACCGGCAACGCCGCCTCTCGAACGATCTGCAGCGATATCTTGGAGTGCCCTTCCTGCCGCCCGGTGAATACAACGGGAACCTCTTGCAAGCGGAACCCTCGCTGCCAGGCAAGGCAATGAATCTCGATCTGCAATCCATGCTCTTTCGCCCTGGATTTGTTCAAGTCAAATCCCTCAACAACCCGACGGCGGATTGCATGAAATCCGCTGGCGGGATCGGTCATCGGAACACCCGTCAGCAGCCGCACGAACCAACCCGCGCATAGGCTCATCCAAAGACGCGACTGAGGCCAGTTCAAGACCCGCACGCCTTCGAGGTAACGGGATCCCACCGCCATGTCCGCTCCTTCGTTCAGTGCCTGGATCAGTTTCGGCACGTCGCCCGGTTCATAAGAAAGGTCGGCATCCATTTCCACCACGGCGTCATATCCCCGCTTTAACGCCCATTGAAAACCTTCCTGGCGGGAAAAATCCGACTCGGCCTTGTTTGGTCTTTCCAATAAATTGACCTTTTTGCCGTAAGCCGGCGTCTTTTTAACCATAGCGGCGATTCCATCGGCCGAGTTGTCATCCACCACCAAAATCTCCACACCTTCAACTTTGACCTGCACTTCCTCCAGCACGTGTTGAAGCCTCTCTCTTGCTTTATGCGCCGAGAGGATAATAAGAAACTTCTGGATTTTGGCGGCGACCCCCTGGACCCGCTCCTCTTTTTGCTTGGAGAAAACCTTCTCCTCAGGGGTTTTGATTTCCAACTCCTCCCCTTCCCACCACATTTTCCATTTTTTCGGCGCTGGACCAAAGCGGAGAAAGGCAGCGCAGCCGAGACTGCCCGTCCAGCCAATTAGGCTGAGTAACACCGTCAAAGATGTCCAAGCGGGGGGTTCAAAGGAGAGGGTTGCTTCCCGGGAGCCAGGCGTGGCCCGGAATCCCGGCAGAGCCAGGGTGATGCGATGAAGTTCCACAGGTTGCCCGTCGATCCGCACCTTCCAGTCCGGATGCCAGGCCTGGGTCAGAGTCACCCATCGCGGTTCGCCGGGGAGATTCAGACGCATCTGATTGGAGCCATCACGACGGAAGGAACTGGCATCGAGCACGCGGAAAGGTTCTCCTTCCCGGTCGCGAAAAGAGGGGGTCAGCTCCACTTCCCCGTTCTGCGGATTCATCAATCCGGCAAGGTTCGGGTCACTCATCTCAACCCCGGTCAGTTCAACAGGAAGAAAATACAAGCGAAACAACCCGAGATCTGCGGCGGAAAAACCATAGCTGTCCTTGGGAATGGAGACATAGTTACGAGCGAGAAATCCCGGGGCGAGACAATTGGGGTTTTCAAGGATTATGAAGAATTCGTTTTCGTAGACCAACGGGTACTGTTGAAGGAAAGCGGTTTGTAGTTGCTCGGGCGTGTCCACGTCTTTGCGGTCGATAAAGATGTATCGAACTCCCTGAGCACTGAGGGAGATTTTCATCAGGTCCGCCGACGCCCCACCGCCATCCTGAAGAGATCTCATCCCCTTCGACATAAAGTAGGATTGGAATGCTTCGGTGGAAATGGGGCGACCGGTTAATTGGGGCAGCTGCAGATAAAAATACCTTCCGGAAAGGGGCAGGATCCCGCCGGGTTTGGTTTGGCTTCTCAGGAACTCACCCGCTTGGAGGAAACTCTCGTAGGTGCCTGCATCCAGACGCGTCTGGAAATATTTTGCGTAGTACGGGGTGAAATCGAGGGCCGCCAGGATCAACGCTGTGGCGGGAATCCAAGCCCGAGTTTTTCCCGGGCACAGGCGGGCCACGGCCAATCCGCCGACGGCCGCGAGACAGAAAGCTCCGCCGACCTGCCAGAAGGTCCACGGTCCCCTCACAATTCCAATCAAGGGGATCATTTCATATAACTGGAAACCGGGAATCAACATGTACATCGCCAGGCCAGCTACGAAGGTGGGCCACCGCCACCTGCCTTGCGGCCAGATCAGGGCGAGAAGCACCATGGGCGCAAGCGCTGCCATCCAGAACAGCGGCAAAACCCAGTCCTGCAATCCCTGGGCGGATTTTAGGAATTCGGAAATTCCTCCGAGCCCGCTTCTGGGGCCAAGACTAAGCCAGTGCGTGAAAAGAAGCAGTCCGAGAAAAATACGGATGGGACCATCCAACGGGGAGATCGTGCCGCGGCGGCGGTTTTCCAGCGCAAGAAAAGTCGCCGCCAACACCATTAGTCCCCAATAAAAACCTCCACCCTCAACCGTGAAGTTGGGAGGCATGCCCTGAAAAAGGAGCCCGCCACGATCCAGCCAGGAAAGCGGGGCTTTGATGGAAAAACTCGATTGCCACCCCGCCAGAGGATCGGTGCTAAAAAGGGTCAACCGGGCTGTTTCGCGTAAGCCGGGAAGTTGGGGCAGGACGGCAAGGACGAGCCAGATTCCTGCGGCGACCAAAACGCTTTTGAGGAGAGCCATCGTCTTGGTTGGATATCGAAAGTGAAACCAGACGACCAAGCCAAGGGCTATGGGCGCAAAAATAGCCGCCAGTTTGTTGTAGGTGAGACTCATGGCTGCCGCCGCTAGGGCTAGAATGACCATACCCCTCCCCGAATTCCGGGTGGCGATCTCAAGCAGGGCCCAACCAATCAGCGGCGGATACGGCATGGAAAAGACGTGGGGCAGATGCTCATTTCCGGCCAGCCGCAAAGCGGCTTGGGGTCCGAGGGCGTAAAGGAAGGCCGCGATCCACCCCGCCCGCGCGTCTCCGCTCAATTTTTTCACGAAAGCCGACATAAATACCCCTGAAGCGAACAGCGCGAAAAAGCCCATGATTTTTCCGCCCACCACCGGATCCCCGCAAAGCCCAGCAAGCCAAATCCAGAACATCGTCAGCACCGAGCCCGCGAGAGGCGCGGTGGGAGCCCCGCCCAAATAATTGGGCGACCACCAGGCGAACCCCTTGTTTTTCCAAATCAAATCGGCGAGGTCCTTGGCCTTGGCATAGTTGGCCAGGAGTTCCTGATTGGAAGGCCCCGTTGTCAACCATCCCCAGGCCAAAATTCCCCCCAAAAGGAGGATCAAAGCCACCTCGACAGAAAATCCCTCTTTTCTGGAGTCTCTGGCCATAAAGGATTTATGCTATTTAAAATCCCCTTGATAACAAGCCGAAGCTGGGGGGCCTCAGTTATGGCTGTCTTTGAAAAATATAAATGGCTTCGGTATTTGGATCGAATTTTTCTATAGGCTTAAACGTTCTCCAAAAAAGCTCGGGACGGTAAAGATCTTTCCAGAAAGTCATGAGTCGGGTGACTTCTTGGTAGCGCAACCCCTGCATGGACCATTGTCCAATGAGTTGCCGGACTTGCTCCACCGAGGGGCCAAAAACAACGATAAAATCGGGCGGCACTAAACCCTGAAAATGAATATCCGGAAGATTTTTAAACTGCTCTTCTTGTCTCTGTTCCGGCATAAGTTGCCAAGCATAAATGCCATTCGGCGCATGAAACATTAAGGGGTAGCAGGCGTAGTCAGGCAAAACCCATACGGTGGCACCTGGAGGGGCATGGTTGGAAATCCATTGCGCAGCCACGGAGTAAGGCTCGGGTGGAGGCGTGATAAGCTCCTGCAAGAATTCCCAAGGAAGACACCTGAGCGGCCTGATCCCCAAAAAAGCACCGGAACCTAGGTTCGTCCAAAAAAGAGACAAACCGAGGATTAAAGCAGGGAGAAATCTAGGGGAAAAACCAAGAAGAAAGGACCTTACGGACAAAGCAATGCCAAGCGGTATCATCGGAGCCATATAGCGTACGTCTGCAACGGAAGCCCCGGCGACCAGTTGAGGGGATACAGAGGTTATAACTGCGGTAAACGTAAATAAGATCGCCCAACCGCGCTTAAGCCACGGATCATTTTTTAAAACACCCACAAACAATCCGGCCAACAACAACCCAGCTGTCGAAAACTGACAATCCGCGGCGTCTCGCCAATTCCAGAAAAAAAGAATGAGGCGCTCCTTCCACGAGTTTTCCTGTGCGTAGAGACCAAAACCCGTTTGAAAAGGATTCCAGACTCGGGAAATTAAAAAACAAAACGACAAGGAACCAACAATCCAAGGCAAGACAGCTTTTAGTGGTAGTGGGGTGGTTTTTCTTTTCCAAATTAAATAGTCAGCAGCAAGGGCGACAAAAAGTGCCAGGCAGGCCATATAGTTGGCTGAAAACAAGGCCCCAAAAAGAATTATCGTCCAAATCAAGTTTTTATTTTCTTTGCGGTTCCAAAAGAAGTAGAAAAGCAGAATTAGAACAACCAGCAGAATCGAAGGTGCGTAATAACGACTTTGCCGCAAAAACAGAAACAGGGAAATATTTCCTGATATGGCAAGGTACCAAGTCAGGCGTTGAATGTTGGTAACTTTGAGTTTTCCGAGAAAGAAGACCACGAGAACCGCAAGTGCCATGCCAAGAATAGCGCAGGGAAATCTCGCCGCAAAAGAAGTGTCGCCGAACAGCCAGATGGATGGCGCAACCAAATAGGAAGTCAGCGGAGGGGTGGATCGATCACACAAGTTGTTTAAAAGCAGCCCCGAGCGATACGCAAAAATGTTATGGCCATTTATAGCCCTAGTGTCCCCTGACTCTAAAATTCCCCGACTAGCTAGTGCCGTCAAAGCCTCATCATCCCAAAGTGCATAATGCCCCAGTCGGGCAAAAAGGAAAAAACCTGCGACTATTAGAAAAGTGCCATCTAACAATAGGTGATATTTTTTATGGGAATTTACCATTAATACTTTTGGTGAAATTCATGGAAATAGCGCTAATTTCAATAATCAAACGCCTGAAAAGAGCGATGCTTTTTTTCCGAACAAACCGCAAACTATCACTACCCGTCATTAGGGTGAGGGAAGACTCTTGCAAGCAAGGGGCAAAGCTATCACTTGCCCAGCGAGACACTCGGTCACTGGAAATTTTTCGCGCGATAATGTAAAACATGCCTGCTGATGCATCGGACGAGGATAATAAACTTCAGTTTGGAAACCTCTCTGTGCCATCTGCTCACGCAATTTATCTCTGCAACCCCTGCCAGTGATTCTTACAACAAACTGATTCCAGGTATGACCACCTTCGCCGCTTTGGCATAAGAAAGGTAAAAGCGCAGTGCCTTCTGGCTGGGATTGGGCCACTTTTTTTTCCCCCTCGCAAAGGCACTGTTCAACCGGAAATAAGGCCTTCCATTTTTCCTGTAGTAGTTGGATGAGTTTCTGGGCGTTTTCGCGGCGTTTTTTCAGCGCTTGGTCAAGATACCGCAGCTTTACCCGCAAAAAGGCCGCCTGGAGCTCGTGGAGCCGGAAATTGCCACCGATCATCTCGTGAAAGTATTTCACCTTGGCCCCGTGGACGCGGAGTTTGCGGATCTTTTCGGCCAGATCCCCATCCTTGGTGGTGACCAGCCCCCCCTCCCCCAGCGTTCCGAGGTTCTTGGTGGGGAAGAACGAGAAACATCCCAAGGTCCCTATCGTTCCCGCCATCCGCCCTTTATCTTTAGCGCCTAAGGCCTGGGCGGCGTCCTCAATGACCGGAATATTCCGTTTTTTGGCCGCCGCCAAAATCGGGTCCATGTCCGCACACTGACCGAAAAGGTGCACCGCGATGATCGCCTTGGTCTTAGGCCCGATTTTCGCCGCCACTTGGTCCGCCCGAAGATTGTAACAGCACTCCGCGCTATCCACGAAGATGGGCGTTCCGCCCAACCTCGCCACCGCCCCGGCAGTGGCGAAGAACGTGAAAGTAGGACAGATCACCTCATCCCCCGGCCCCACCCCTACAGCCTGCAGAGCCAAAAGAAGGGCATCCGAACCATTGGAGACCCCCACCGCATGAGGCACTCCAATCCACTTAGCGATCTCCTGCTCGAAGGCCTCCACCTCTGGCCCCAACACAAACCGGCCGCTATCCAAAACCCTCTCGAAAGCAGCCACCAACTCAGCCCGGTAAGGCGCGTGCTCGGCGACTAGATCGAGCATCGGGACTTTCATAAGTCTTTCATCTTAACACCCTTTTCGCGCTCACTCGACCCCATTTTTTACCTCTTTACCCCCTAACCCCCTAGTTCCTCTCTTCAACTTTTTATGGATAACCCCATTAAACTTTCCATGAATAGCTGGGCCTTGACGTCAGCAAGGGATAATAACATCCCTGAAACTGTCGGGACCCCGCGAAATTTGAGCTTGAAGGCGATGGAGAAAAGAAAAAACAGAGAAATAACCGCTCCCCTGTTCCGTGATTATGCGAGGTACGGAATCTTGTTGTTGATCGTGCGATAGCGGACTTCCGCATCTCCCCTCAGTATCTGGCGCGCCCACTTGAAAACCTCGTCCACAGGAATCGCCTGGAGGCATTTGTTGTCCGTGCAACTAGATTGTTTGTGATTGTAAGCCATAATGCACGGACTGCACTGGAAATGACTGTAAAGAATCACACTCCGCCCCAAAGGGCCATAGACATAGGGCGAGTCTGTGCTGAAAAGCGCCAAAGTGGGCGTCTGAGTCAGGGCCGCAAAATGAATCGGTCCGTTGTCGTTGCTGATGAGCAACCGGGCCTCCAGGAGAAGTTCAAATAGCTCGTCCATGCTGGTGTTTCCAGCTAGCACCACTACACGATTTCCCCCAACCCGATCCCGCAGAGTGTCGCAGGGTCTCCGGTTTTCCTTAGTCCCGATCAATCCTATCCGAAAATCGGAAAACTCCTCCAGCAGCGATCGAATCACGGCTTGCAGTCGGTCCAATGGGTAGTTCCTTACGGGAAGATTTGGACCCACATCCGGGGCGACCAGTATGTAGGGCGAGGAGAGAAACCCGGGAATTTTTGTGTCCAAACCGAGGCGAACGGTTTTCTGGGACCGATAGGAGCCTACCCGGAGCTCCTCCAGTCCGATCGCTCCCTTGTGTTCCGGTAAATTGTGCGTGCCGGTAAAAACCGTTTTGGTTAGAGCAAGAAAATTACGCGAGATGTGGGTGTTCTGATTGAAATGGCAACCGGTGTCGTAGATTGAGCCCCGATACAGACCTTCGAGATGGTAGCGATAAAAACCACCTTTACGTTTTGCCCGTAAGAAAAAGCTAAAAATAGCCGTGATTCGAAAAAAAAGCTCGAAGTCGATCACCAGATCGAGGGGGAGACGATTCAGCTTTCGCCGGATTCGCCAGAAAGAGAGGAGAAAGGAAAAGATACTTTGTTCCTCAAGACCATGGACGCAATCCGGATCAATTTCGGAAATCTTCAGCCAGGAGGGGCGGATGCTCCGGGTGGTCAGCACGTGCAGGCGGGCTTGGGGCGCCTGTTCCCGCAGGTAAAGAACCGCG
>Ga0214917_10000606_pt1 | contig 46810 bp, 48 predicted proteins | sample LL_1208_BB_MetaG_FD_177983 | JGI IMG/M metagenome (GOLD analysis project Ga0214917, IMG submission 177983) | Freshwater microbial communities from Lake Lanier, Atlanta, Georgia, United States - LL_1208_BB | ecosystem: Environmental > Aquatic > Freshwater > Lake | place: USA: Georgia | collected... | reverse complement strand
AGTAAGAGTTACAAACGCACGCTGCTGTGGAGTTAGCGCTCCGGACGACAAGGACTCTAAAGTCCTGGCCCAAACCTCATTAAGGTCTAGATCTTCCATCTCGCTCCTAGAGTCCAAGAGTGCAGTCGGGGAATGATTGATTTCCACAGGCTCGGACTATGCAGACTACGGCCTGTGGATACCCACTGACAAGTTGTTTTCCACAGGAAACCAAATCTAAATCTGAGTTTGACCAAGACCAGCAATTACCCGTATCTTTAGGAAGTTAATACCGAGCTCGATGTGCACTTCGTCGAATGTTCACGAACCTAAAAATTCGTGAATGTCCGATGGCCAATCGCCTCATCCCTACTTACTTTTGGAGTGTCACTTATGACAAAGCGCACCTACCAGCCGAACAAACGCCGCCGTGCAAAAAAGCACGGTTTCCGTAACCGCATGAGCACTCGCGCCGGGCGTGGCATTCTTGCCTCACGCCGAGCAAAGGGTCGCTCAAAGCTATCCGCTTAATCTGCGGCCACAACTAAATGCTTCCCGCCTCGGCGAGGTTGCGTAAGTCCTCGGAAATTTCAGCGGTTATGAAATCAGGCACAAGGTTTTCAGCAAAATTGGTGGTTCTACACGTGGCTCAAAGTTCAACCGAACAGACAAAAGTTGCCTTTGCTGTGGGTAAAAATGTTGGAAATTCAGTGGTTCGCCATAAAGTTACCCGCCAGTTAAGGCACGCAATAACCCCGCTAATTTCAGGCTTTCCAGCGGGATCGCACGTGGTTGTAAGAGCGCTGCCAGGTGCTAGCCAAGCAGATTTCACCCAGCTTTCCGAAAATCTTAAATTTGCGCTATCCAAAGTGACTAAGTCATGAAACCGATCCAGTTCAGTAAGGTCCTATGGAACCTCACCTTTGGCCGGTTTTTTGCCGGGATTCTGATCGGTTTAATTCGGAGCTACCAAATACTTCTCAGCCCAAGAATTGGTCAGGTTTGTCGTTATTACCCAACTTGCTCGCATTACGGCCTAGCAGCCATAAAGACCCACGGAGCCGGCAAAGGTTCTTTGTTGACAGCGTGGCGAGTAATGCGTTGCCATCCTTGGGCAGCAGGCGGCATCGAGTATGTACCAGCAAAAGGTTCTTGGAATAACCTTAAAGTAATTGAAACTTCAACTAATAACGATAGGCAGGTTATTGGCGCATGAGCCTTAATCCTTTGGTATGGCTAGAAACCTTGGTGAGTTGGGTTTTAATCAGCTTTCACTCCTTAACCTCCAAAGCGTTTGATCCTGACAGTGGCTTGGCTTGGGGACTTGCCATAGTCCTGCTTGTTATCTTGATTCGAATCTTGCTGATTCCACTTTTTGTTAAGCAGATAAAAAGCCAGCGCAACCTGCAGATTATCCAGCCGCAAGTAAAAGAGATTCAAAAGAAATACGCCGGAGATCGTGAGCGCCAGTCGCAAGAGCTAATGAAGCTCTATAAAGACACCGGGACCAACCCACTTTCGAGCTGTTTGCCAATTTTGGCGCAAGCACCGATTTTCTATGCGCTATTCGTGGTGCTACAAGGTATTGCAAAGAACACGCCAAAAGGTGTTTTAACTGACGATTTAGTTCAATCTGCACGCAATGCCAAGATTTTTGGGGCGCCGATCTACGGAACATTTGCCAATCGAGCAGAGACTGCAGACCCAATCGCCACAATGAAAGTCACTTTAGTTCTGATCATCTTGATGACCTTGACCTCGTTCCTGACCCAGCGACAACTGATAGTTAAAAACACCGCACCAGATAACCCAATGGTGAAACAACAGAAGATTTTGCTATACGTATTTCCGATAATTTTTGCGGTCACCGGTATCAATTTTCCAATCGGCGTTTTGCTTTACTGGTTCACAACAAACCTATGGACAATGGGCCAACAGTTCTACGTAATCCGGAACAGTCCACAACCGGGAACTCCGGCCTTTGCTGCTTTAGAAGCTAGAAAAGCGGCAAAAAAATCTAAGAGAAACCAAGAATCTACGACTGAAATCGAGTCGGCGCCAGAGGCAAAAGCGACTCGACAACAGCCGAAAAGGAAGCCTAAAAAGAAGCGCAATTAGTTTCACGTGAAACTAAGGGACTACCCAAACTAACTATCAAAAATAGATTTCCAACACAGAAAGGCCAAACAAAATGGCTGAAAAACTCTCACTACTTGAGCAAGAAGGCGAAATCGCTGCTGACTACCTAGAAGGTCTACTAGACATCGCAGACCTTGATGGAGACATCGATATGGATGTTGAAAATGATCGGGCAACTGTAAGTATTGTTGGTGCCGACCTATCTCAACTAGTTGGGAAAAAAGGCGAAGTTTTAGATGCAATTCAAGAACTAACCCGCTTAGCAGTTACTCGCGAAACTGGAGAGCGCTCCCGCTTAATGCTTGATATCTCCGGACACCGGGCTGCGGTAAAAGCGAAATTGGTTGAGGTTGCCAAAGAAGCAGCTGCTAAAGCAATTGAGACTGGCGAAGAAGTTGAACTTAAGCCAATGAACGCATTCGAGCGCAAAGTAATTCACGACGCAGTAGGCGAAGCTGGCGCATCCAGTATTTCCAAGGGTGAAGAACCAAAGCGTCGAATCGTGGTACTTCCAGCCTAGTTTCACGTTTCACGTGAAACATTTATCGAAAGATTAACTAAGTGAAAGCGATCACCGAGGTTTACCCAGATGCTGCGGAAAACCTTGCCCGTTTCGCACATTGGTTAGCTGGAGCAGGCGTAGAACGTGGGTTTTTAGGCCCACGTGAAGTTGACCGAATTTGGGATCGACACATTTCTAACTGCGCTGTGGTTGAAGAACTTATTCCAGCGAACTCAAAAGTTTTTGATATCGGAAGTGGCGCTGGATTGCCTGGAATGGTGCTCGCGATAGTTAGGCCAGACATCACAATTGGCTTAATAGAACCGTTAATGCGCAGATCTGAATTTTTGACTGAAGTAGCTACCGACCTAGGAATTTCCCAGCGCGTAACAGTTATGCGAGGCCGGGCCGAAGAACTTAAGGGCCATACCGCGCCAGTAGTTACGGCTCGGGCCGTTGCCCCACTCGGTAAACTCCTGACCTGGTCATTGCCTTTAACCTCAAAAGGCGGCCAAATCCTGGCCATGAAAGGGAGCTCTGCAGCCACGGAAATTGCAGAAGCGGCGGATGTTCTCAAGGGGCGCAAGGCGGAAATTGTGTACTGCGGCCAAGGAATCGTTGATCCACAGACAACGGTAGTTCGGGTGACCACCTAACATCAGCGTCAGGCATTTGCCCTACGCTTAAGACTCAAGTTAGTAATACTGGGGTTAAGAAATTAGGTTGGCAAAATGGCTTACGCCGATGAAGAAGACACACCGTTAGCTGCCGCAGCTGCCGCAGCGGTCTACGTTCGACGTGGACTAAAGGGAACGTTTGCTAAGCCTAAAAACACCAGAATTATTACCATCGCTAACCAAAAAGGTGGCGTAGGTAAAACCACATCAGCGGTAAATCTGGCCGCATCCATGGCTCTCGCGGGCCTCAATGTCCTGGTAATTGACCTTGATCCACAAGGAAATGCCAGCACCGCATTTGGAATCGACCACTATGAAGATGCGAGCGGATCCTTTGACGTATTGCTAGATGGCGAATCAATCGCAGACATGATGAGCGCAGCTCAGGGCTTTGACTCCCTGTGGGTGCTGCCAGCCACCCTGGATTTAGCCGGCGCAGACATTGAACTAATTTCCACCGTGGCAGAAGCCGAGCGCCCCTTTTTACTAAAGGCGGCTCTGGCAGATTTCTTGGCTGAACACGAAATGGACTACGTTTTCATTGATTGTCCGCCGAGCCTAGGAATGCTCACAATTAATGCACTAGCCGCCGTCAAAGAAGTACTAATTCCAATCCAGTGTGAATTTTACGCACTTGAAGGCGTCCAACAGCTGTTGCGAACCATTGAATTCGCCAAAGAGCGCCTAAATCCTGAATTAGAAGTAAGCACTATTTTGCTTACTATGTACAACTCGACCACAAACCTTTCTGCGTCGGTAGTAGAAGAGGTTCGGGGATACTTTGGAAAAAAGGTTCTAGAAACCGTAATCCCACGCTCGATTTATGTGGCCGAGGCTCCCTCATTTGGACAATCTGTAATGACTTATGACCCGGGGTCAACCGGGGCAGTGGCTTATTTAGCAGCAGCACGAGAAATCACCGAACGTAAGCAGAAGGGTTAATGTAATGGCAAAACGACAAAGCTTAGGCCGTGGCTTAGGAGCCCTGATCCCAGATGTTTCACGTGAAACAGCCAGCTCAAGCCCAAAGGCTGGAACTGGTGGCAAACCAGGAAAGAAAGCCGCAGCACCCAAAAAAACAGTGCCAGTAAGTAAATCCGCTGCAAAGCCAGCCGCAAAGGCGCCTGCCAAATCGGCGGTAGCTCCCGCGGCCCAAGGCAACAGCCAAGCGCCAACAGCTATCGCAGGCCTAACTTTTGCCGAACTTGCGATTCGTTCCATAGTGCCAAATGCGCAACAACCACGCCAGGTATTTGATGACGAGGCCTTAGCTGAGTTAGTTCATTCGATCCAAGAAGTTGGCTTACTGCAACCAATTGTGGTGCGTCCAGCAAATGGTGGGGGATACGAACTGGTAGCAGGCGAGAGGCGATTGCGTGCCAGCAAAAAAGCAGGATTCAAAACGATTCCAGCGCTGATTCGGGAAACCGCCGATGATCAAATGCTTCGAGATGCATTGCTGGAAAACCTTCATCGCGCTGCGCTAACCCCCCTTGAAGAAGCTGCAGCATACAAGCAACTATTAGAAGATTTTGGTGGAACTCAAGATGAGCTTGCGACTCGACTAGGTCGTTCCCGACCACAAATCTCCAACACACTTCGCCTACTGAATCTGCCACTGGCAGTGCAACGTCGGGTAGCTGCGGGCGTTATCTCAGCCGGACATGCCAGAGCGCTACTTGGACTTAAAGATCAAGGCGCAATAGAACGGCTAGCGAGTCGAATTGTTGCTGAAGGCCTTTCGGTTCGAACTGTGGAAGAAATTGTTTCCTTGGGACAAGAAGAGAAACAAGCTAAACCAACTACGAAGAAGTCAACGGGCAAGATCAGTGCACCAGGCCTGAAATCTATAGGAGAGCGACTGTCTGATCGCTTGGACACCAGAGTCACAGTTCAGGTCGGAAAGTCCCGGGGCAAAGTAATCATTGAGTTCGCAACTTTGGAAGATTTACAAAGAATCGTTGAAGTCATTGATCCCAAACAACGTGGGATGTTTGGTGAACCGCTTAAATAATTCACATACACACATGTGCACAACCTGTGTAGGAGAATAAATGTGACGCAGATCACATTTATTCTCAACCTATTCTGGGAGCCAAAATTCGGGTGATTGCTGAACTTAGTCCAGCGGCAATGTCATCACGAGTTTGGGCCTGAGATAGCAAAGCACTGTCATGCGGACTAGTGGCGTAACCCAACTCGACTTTGATACTTGGCATTCGAGTTAGGCGCAACAAATCCCAAGTTTTGGCATGAAACCTTGAATCGGTTAGCTTGGTCCGGCAACTGATTTCTTCCTGGACTATTTCTGCCAACCGCATACCTGTGGCAGAGCGAGAGTACTGATGCCCGAAGTAATAAGAAGCAACGCCCTGGGCGAGTGGATTGTCGTGGCGATCGAGGGCCAAGCCAATAATTAAATCAACTTTGCTCTCATTTGCCAGGTTAGCTCGAGTTCGTTCGCCATCTACCCGACCTGTTTGTGGCCGAGACATCAGAACTAATGTGCCCATTGCACCCAAGCGACCTTCAAGTCGGGAAGCGATATCCCAACAAATATCTGCTTCTGAAAATTCGCTGCCAACAAGTTGCTCAGCAAGATCACTAGGGTCGAGCAAAATCGAGCAGGTTTCAACAGTTCGAGTGCTACCAAAATTTGCAACCGTTGAAAGCTCACGTAAATGCTCTTGGCTACCACCAGCGATAGTGCGAGCTAATCTTTGAAAGGCTCGGAAAAAAGCCGGGCCACAAATTCCATCGACATCTAAACCAACATTTCGTTGGAATTCGCGCACTGCAGAGTCCGTGCTTTTTGCAAAGATTCCATCCACTCGATCAAGCGCAAAACCCAACTCAATTAATCTTTGTTGTAATTGCGCAACATCTTCACCATGGATTACATGCCCAGGCGAAAAACTTAAAACCCGATCACCAATTTTCCAACGCGCTTCATCAAGCCTTCGAAACGTTTGTGGACCGACCAATCCGTCAACTGTTAGGCCACGAGTTTGCTGAAAATAACGCAGCGCAGCTAGCAAGATGTCATCGAAAACATCTGCAGCTGCGCTGGCGTTTGGACTTAAGAGCCCAAGACGAACCAATCGATCACGAACCTCGGTTACGGCCGGTCCTTGATCGCCGCGTCGCAGGATCGTTACTGTCATTAGTTACTTAAATGAACTCAGCAAGATCTGAAAGCAATGCAGCCTTTGGCTTTGCACCAATGATCTGCTTGACGATCTCACCATTTTGATAAACGTTCATTGTTGGGATTGAGGTCACACCGTAGTTAGAAGCGGTGGCTGGGTTCTCGTCAACATTTAGTTTCAAGATAGTTAGCTTGTCGCCATGTGCGGCAGCAATCTCTTCCAGAATTGGACCAATCATTTTGCATGGGCCACACCATTCAGCCCAAAAATCAACTAGTACTGGTTTATCACTCATCAATACATCGTTAGCAAACGATGCATCTGTTACGGCTGCAGTTGCGCCCATTTTTACTCCTATTGTTGCTAGTTCATTAAGCATAAGTGGTTAGCGATTAACCACTTGGTTTATTGAATTTGTGGTGAATTACTTACTATGCAGGCCAGATAGGAAGCGTTCTGCATCAAGCGCTGCACTACAACCCGTTCCAGCAGCTGTAATTGCTTGGCGGTAAGTGTGATCAACTAAGTCACCGCAGGCAAAAACCCCAGAAAGATTCGTAGCAGTAGTTCCCGCGCCAGTTAGCACGTAACCCGCAGGGTCAAGATCTACCTGTCCCTTTAATAGTTCGGAACGCGGGTCGTGACCAATTGCCACAAACAAGCCTGTTACTGAAAGCTCACGAGTGTCACCTGTGTTGATATCGCGGATAGTAACGCCAGAAAGTTTGGCGTCGCCATGCAATTCAGTGACTTCACTGTTCCAAGCGAATTTAATTTTAGGATCATTATGCGCTCGCTCAGCCATAATTTTGCTGGCGCGCAGCTCGTCTCGGCGATGAATCATGGTGACACTTTTCGCAAATCTCGTTAAGAAAGTTGCCTCTTCGACAGCTGAATCTCCACCACCGACAACGGCGATGTCTTGATCTCGAAAGAAAAACCCATCGCAAGTTGCACACCAGGAAACACCGTGACCCGAAAGTCGCTTTTCATTATCAATTCCAAGTTCGCGATAGCTAGAACCCGTTGCCAAAATTATCGAATGGGCTTTGTATTCCCGGCCTTCACCATCAACAACCGTTTTGATGTCTCCAGTTAAGTTAGCCGATGTCACATCATCAGTAATTAAATTTGCGCCAAACTTCACGGCTTGGGCCCGCATGTTTTCCATGAGAGCAGGGCCCATGATTCCGTCCTGGAAGCCAGGAAAATTTTCAACCTCAGTGGTATTCATGAGTGCCCCACCGGCGGTAACAGCGCCTTCAAAAACAATTGGCTTAAGTTGAGCGCGAGCAGCGTAAATTGCAGCGGTGTATCCAGCTGGGCCGGAGCCGATGATGATTACGTCATTGATGTCTTGAGACATTAAATTTCCTTAAATTGAAGTAATTCAAGTTTACTGAGCCAATACTTAATAGTCAGACCCAACCAAGTGGTATCGGCTCTTGGCGTACTTATTTTGGAAAACTAGAGACGGACTCTGATTTCATAAATTCCACCTTGGAACTCACCCGAATCCGCCTTAGGTAAGTCAGGAGTCAGCCAAACCAAAACATATCTGCCCGAAACCGCCGTAGTTGTCGACATCGAACTGGAAATCTCATTTGGGTCGAAGTCAGCAAACTTAACTGCCGTTGCCAAATCCGGCTGAGGTGTGTTTAGAACATAAACTTCGGCCGTTTGTCCGCTGACAAAGTCAATGTCGATCCCATAGACATCTTGTGTGGAACCCAAATCGAGCAGTAAGCCAAGACCTGCCTTGCCCGACATATCAGCTTTACGATAATTAACAGTGGTCCAAGCCGTTTCTTTGTCTCCATCGACTACAAGTAAAGCCTGATCATCATTTTCAGCGTTATCGCCCAAAGGGTCATAACTTGTTACATTAACGACCTTTGCGATTGCACCAGTTGCCTGAGATACGGACGCACTTGGTAACGGGGAAGCCAGGAGATCAATTGCAGAATCAGATCTATGGAAATTACTTGTTAACAACTGCCAACCAACCCAGCCAAATACTAAAACGGATAGCGCTGCAATCAAGGTGCTTCGAACCCGATTTGATTTCGCAGATTGCGGCGGCGTCCAAGTTACTGAGCTTGCAGTCAACCGAGAGACTCGGTTTTGCAGACTTTCGGATTCCTCAACTTCGCCAACGGTCAATGCATCGATAACTTGGCGCATTGAGGTGAAGGTGCCATCTTGAGTCCGTTGATAAATCCGATCAATGTAAGGCTTTACGCCAACATGGACTTGGCTTGGCAAAACCAAACCATTAGCCGCATCACTTATCGCTGCAGGTAGAGAATCGACGCTACCAAGCGGCCACATTCCAGTCACCATCACAAAAAGCAATTGTCCGACACCCTTGATGTCCTGGGAGATACCGTCGCCGGGGTCAGGTCCTAAAAGTGCAGAATCAACACCGAAGCCAGCAAGTCGCACTTCTTGACCAGGAGAAAAAATTACATTGTGCGGTCGGAGCCGTCTATGAAATACATTCAACGAGTGAGAATGCTTCAAAGTATTGGCAACGGTTCCAAGTTGCTTGAGAGCTTGTTCAATTGGAAAAACTTCGCCACGACGAATAATTAGCCGATCTAAGGTTTCACCTTCTAACCATTCAGTGACGATACCTACATAACGATCTTGCGAATTCGAATCTCCAGCAGTTGTTATCTTTCCATCGGAAATGACATCCAGAATCGAAACTACATCGCGACGATCATTTACTGCCGCAAGCTGACATTCCTGTAATAGTTTTACACTTCGAAGATCGGAAGTGGGCAGCAAAATCAAGTTAACCCAACGCTTAAGAGATAGATCCATTGCGCGCCAGATTGGTGAACTTAAAGAACTTGCAACTTGCACATCTAATGCATAACGACCATCAAAGATACGATCATTAGCAACACCCATGTTTGCAGTTTAGTTGCCTATTTGCGTCGGACTAACGCCAGTACGGCGGCAACCTCAGCGATGCGCAACAGTTTTGCCAACCCCAGGTAAATCAGTGAGAACGAAATCGTAAATATTCCAATTGCCAACCCAACTCGCAGTGCAGACATGTCAGCTTGATTGGTAATTGTGAGGCGAACCAACAGGTAGGACACAAATGCCGCAAAGATACTGGCTGCACTCACTCGGATAATCAGGCGTAAATGGCCATTATTACGAATCTCAGGCACGCGTTTGCCAACCCGCATCCAGGTCAGAGCGCAGGTGATCACATACGAGATCGAATAACCAAGAGCCAATCCAGCGACCTGCAACCCTTGGGGCATAACAGAAAACAGCGTAAAACCAATCAGGATGTGCAGGCCGTTAAAGCCCAGATTGATCATAAATGGAGTCCTGGTGTTTTCTTGGGCGTAATAGCTTCGAAGCAGTACGTAAAACAATGAAAAGGCCGGAAGCCCGATTGCAAACATCGAAGCGACGCCACCAAGAGCAGCGCCTTGAGTCGTGGAAGATGCGCCGTAGCCATAAAGCAACGCACCAATCCATGGACCAGCAGCTAATAAAAGGACTGCACTAGGAATAATCAGCGCTGAGACCAATCTCAATGATGCGGATAACTCCCCACCAAATGCAGTTAGATCCTTGTCATGCGCTTGTCTACTCAAGCGAGGCAGTAGCGCAGTAATGATCGAGACTGTAATTATGGAATGTGGCAACATCATCATGAGTTGGCCTTTTTGATAAGACGTAAATCCAACCGCAACAGTATTGGGATCACCTGACACCAGGACGTTTGCCAAAGTAGTTAAATTTGAGACCATCAAAAAAGTAATTTGATTTACCAAGACAAAGCCGATCGTCCATTTTGCTAAGTTTCCAACTTTGCCGTTTCCTACATTTCTAAATTGAAAGTTTGGTTTAAATCCATACCCAGATTTTTTTAGTGCTGGGATCAAAATTAAGGCTTGAGCCATAACTCCCAGAGTTGTGCCAAAGCCAAGCAGATTTATCTGTGCCGCTGTTACCGACTCAGCAGTTGGTGCCGCAGACATTAATGAAACAAAAATTACAGCAGTTACGATCACGATCACGTTATTAACGATTGGCGCATACATTGGTAAGGCAAACGAGTTACGCGAATTTAGAATTTGGGATGCAAGTGTGTAAAGTCCGTAGAAGAATATTTGCGGCAAGCACCAACGCGCAAACATAGTTGCAACATCAAATTCTTCCGGAGTCCAAAGCTTGGTTGCATAAAGATGCACAATCAATCCAGCAACTAATACTGCAATGATTACAATCCCAAGCAAAACTAATCCAACAAGAGTCAATAACTGATCAGTGAATTGCTTTCCTTGATCGGCATCATCTTCCATGTGTCTGACTAGCGCAGGGATGAAAACCGCATTAATTGCGCCACCAGCAATAAGAATGTAAATAATGTTTGGAATGCTGTTTGCAACAGAGTAAGTGTCGGAAAATATCCCAGTACCAATTGCGGCGACTAAAGCAATATCTCGAAAAACCCCAGTGATGCGACTGGCAAGGGTGCCCGCCGCCATCCCTGACGTTTGTCCGATGAATGATGACACTGTCTTTTCTAACCGCCTACCCGTGAACTAACTTTCCGGATGTTTAATCGAACGCTTGTCTTTTCGCCGTTTAACAAAATTACTCAGAGCCAATAGAACTAACAGTCCAAAGGCTCCCCACACCAGAGTACGGGCGAACTGACTATAAGCGGCTGAAGAGATTTGCATATTTTCTACTTCACCGAAGCGCTCACCATTAGGTGCAATCAACTGTGCCTTCACATCGACAACGCCAGCGCCACGCAATGTAATAGCTACCGGAACTGTAATGCGTTGCCCGCTACCAACTTGGATTAACTCACTAGGAGTAGCAGAGAAGCGAGAAGTAGCAGTACTGGTTAGATCGATACTTACAGATACTTCGCGATCACTTTCGTTGACGATTGTGATTGGAATTTCAGAGCTTTCCTCAGGCGTAGTGATTCGTGATGAGGCCTGCAGACTCACAGCGCCAAGATATGTATCGAGGATTTCAAGATTTCTAGACAAATAACGGGCGGCATCAACTTCAGATCCCCATAGATCAGAAAATCCCAAGATGCGCGAGGTATCAAAACCAGTTGCTAATTGCTTATCGACAAATAGGGAAGATAAAATTTCGGTTTCACTTCGCAGTTTATTTGCGATTCGAATAGTCTGCCGGGTCAACTGATTTTGAAAATCATCAGCGAGCGGAACAAAATTTTGCTTTGGCTCTGAAGCCGCTACTAAATCTAAGCTGGCAAGCTGCATCCAATTATGATCGCTCAACATAGAAATGAGCGAAGTAAGTCTTTCGGAAGAAATTTTCCAGTCAGGTGGAGCCAACACAATTATTGAACGTGGACTCTGTGGAGACTCCGCAGTCATCATGCCAAGCTCACTCTTAATACACGTTACAGTTTTAAAAAACGCTGCATCATTTTCGTCAGCTCCTGATAAGCATCTCGAAGCAGCAAGATCATTAACTAAAACTGGATTCGAAGCAGATTTTGCAACGGCACTTGTGGTTTCCCGTTCATTGCCGCGCAAGAACTCATTGGAAACTATGGTTCGGATGCCCTGCTCATTTAACATCGCTACAGTTTTGCGATCCGAGACCGCTTGCACAGGTGCATAAAAAATTTGCTTGCCCGAGGCCAATGAACGCGAGAGATTTATTGCGTCTAACAGGTCACGTTGCTGATTTGCTAACGACAATGCTGTTAAGTCCGTGTGTCCGTATGGTAAGTAACCAACAGTAGGAGCTAACCCATCCAGTGCAGTATTTAGCGCTAGCGGGATTTGAGAAGCAGAACTGGCGGCTAACTGACTCACCCAAGTTCGCAAAGCGGAATCTTGCAACCAGGAAATCTTCGATATCGGTTGATTCAAAATTAAATTCAACAATCGCTGTGCTTCATTGAGATCGTTCTTTGGGCTGCCTACTTCGCCGCCGGCTAAATGATCATTGAGCGTGGTTAACGGAATAACAAATGCAACATTTGTTGGCTTTATGTCTGCATTGAAGAACCAAGGAGTTGTAACAACAGTAGCTACATCGCTCACATTCAAACTAGGTTTGACACCAAGTCCGTATACCCCAGCAGCATCAATTCCTAGTACCTCTTCACCACGGAAAGCAATCTGCCAGTTCTTCGTAATGCCTGGAGCAATGTTGCGCAGTACTGCGGACTTATCGCTTGCTTTGATGTTGCGGGCACTTGTAGGGTCTGCCAAAAGTTCACCAAGTTCGGTGCGCGATTTGATGGCAGGTGTTGAAACCAGATTTAGTTCAAGGTTGTCAATAACGGATTCTGAGGTATTGGTGAAGGTTCCGGACAAAATCACCCGGTGATTTGTGCTTAACGAGTCAATTGAGTCAGCTAGCACCGAGATGTTAAGACCGGTAATTTGCACCGAGCCACCTTCAGCAGCACTCGATGCGGAAACTTGAAGGCAGAGCAACAGACTCAAGAATCCAATTACGAACGACCTCATTGCGCCAAGGAATTTAGCCGATTCAGATCGCGAATTGCGCGGTGAGTATCGGGACTCACGTTGACGGCTCACTTTGTAAGAATACCTGCAAATATTGGACTTTTTGCAATTGCATCTAGGCTAGGTCATGTTATGGACAACACATCGCCACGGGCAATAGCAACGAGAACCGTAACATCTGCTCTGGAACAAATGCCCGATGTGATGAAGCTTGCACAACTGTTTAGTGTTGCTGGCTTTGAGTTCGCTATCGTCGGTGGCCCAGTTCGGGACCTAATTCTAAATCGCGAAATCACAGATCTAGATTTCACAACCAACGCTAACCCGGATCAGATTCTAAGTTTGGTTACGCCTTGGGCCGATTCAGTTTGGGACATTGGAATTGCATTTGGCACTGTTGGCGCTCGCCGAAAAGATTTTCAAGTAGAGATAACGACTTACCGCACGGAAATTTATAGCGATGAAAGTCGAAAGCCCGAAGTTAGTTTTGGTACTTCGCTGGAAGCGGATCTAGTTCGGCGCGATTTCACTATAAACGCGATGGCGGTAAGACTTCCCGAACTTGTTTTCGTAGATCCATTTGGAGGTGTAGATGACTTGAGTAAGCGAGTTATCCGCACGCCACGAGAACCAGAATTATCTTTTTCAGATGACCCATTGCGCATGATGCGAGCTGCGAGATTCGCAAGTCAATTAGGTTTCACGCCAGTTGTCGATGTTTTGTTGGCTGCCACAGAAATGTCGGATCGAATAAAGATTGTTTCCGCAGAAAGAGTTAGAGACGAATTCACAAAATTGATCATGGGTGATAATCCGGCTCTTGGTCTTGAAATTCTAGAGGGAACTAACCTTGCCGAGCATGTAATTCCCGAACTACCCGCGCTCCAACTTGAAATTGATGAACACCATAAACATAAAGATGTTTATGAACATAGTTTGATAGTTCTACAGCAAGCAATCGATTTAGAAACTACACATGCCCCAAAATGCGAGCCTGATTTAGTGTTGCGCTTGGCTGCACTCTTGCACGATATCGGTAAACCAAAAACACGCAGATTCGAATCAGGTGGTGGTGTCAGCTTCCATCATCATGAAGTAGTTGGCGCAAAGATTGCCCGGAAACGATTAACGGCTATGCGATATCCGAGTGACTTGGTTGATTCGGTCTGCAAACTAACGGAACTCCATTTACGTTTTCACGGATACGGACAAGGTCAATGGACTGATTCAGCAGTTCGCAGGTATGTCAGAGATGCCGGAGAAGAGTTGGTTCGACTTCACAAATTGACGCGAGCAGATTGCACAACAAGAAATCCACGACGGGCTGCAATTTTGGCAGCAACATATGACGACCTGGAAGATCGAATCAAAACTTTGGAACAACAAGAGGAATTGAATTCGATTAGGCCGGACTTAGATGGAAACGACATTATGTCCATCTTGAATGTTACATCAGGTCCGATGATCGGAAAGGCCTACAACTACTTGCTAAATGTTCGGTTGGATGAAGGACCGCTGAGTAGGGAGCAAGCGATTGAACGCCTAACCACTTGGTGGAATTCGCAAACCTAGAGCGACCTCTGATTTGCGCGATATTTACGAAGTAAAAAGATAGCCAATCCGGTACTGCAACTGAGCAATACAACGGAATATGCTGCGCCCACATTTATGTTTTCTCTGATGCCACCAATTAACGCATAAGTGGTGATACCTAGCACCAGAGAAATGTTTATCATCATGTCAAAAATTGAAAACACCCGACCGCGATGCGCATCATCGATAGTTCGTTGAATAGTTGTATCAGCATTGATCTTTAGCAACTGTCCGGCAAAACCCAGCGAAGCAGCAGTGGCACAGATTGCTGGCAGTGTTCCTATTTGGTAACCAACAAAACACACCACGGCACTCAAACCAGTAGCGACTGTCATTGCTGCGATCAGGTGAACCTGGCGATGAGGTGAACCGTCAGATCCAGATTTGGTTTTATCGGCGCGATCACTCAGTAAGAAGGTACTCAAGATCGCAGCGGTAAATGCACCAGTAGCAGCAGCGCCTGCACAAAGCCCAAAATCCAGCACTGCCTGGTCGGCGGTAGAAGCGGTATGCCAGGAATTTCGCGAAAGCAACAGGGTATGCACCGTCAAAGCTCCAAAGGCCCATCTTTGTAACGCTACGGCTGACATGCTACTTAAAGTTCTGCCAGAACGAATCATGTATTTGAATCCAGCAGCGAGTCCCGATAAAGCATTTTTAAATTCATCGCGCATTGCGGACTCAACCAGGTAAGGACCAAGAATATCTTTTGGAGTGATGCGAAGTGCAATCAATGAAGCTATTCCAGCAAGAACCGAACCCGCAATAACTAAGCCGGCATTAATTGCATCTGAATTTTCTAAAATGTTTTGGGTAGCAATACCAAGCGCGGCTGCTAACGAGGCAGCAGTGGTTCCTAAGGTAGGAAAAAGTGCATTAGCTGGGACGAGATCACCCTCATCGACTACATGGGGAAGTGAGGCAGACAGCGCAGCTTGCACGAATCTATTGACGCCAAGACTGATGAGGACAAGAACTGCAAGGATTACGCTCGCTGAACTGTTAGCAATCACCACCGCAATTGCAATCATTGTCACGACACGAAGCAAATTTGCACGAATCAAAATCGTGCGGCGAGACCAGCGATCAATAAAGACTCCAACAAAGGGAGCCACAATTGAATACGGCAAAAGTAGTATGCCAAATGCCAATGCAATTTTGCGTGGATCTGATTCTCGCTGTGGGGAGAATAATACGAAGGTCGCTAATGCGGTTTGCAGTAAACCATCTCCCGCTTGGCCAAAGATGCGCGCGCCAAGAAGTTCTCGCGCATTGGCATGTCGCAAGAACGAAAACGATCTAGCACTTGGGCGATTCACTTAATTCACGCTACCCCTAGTTTTATGAAATTGTCGTTTTGGGAAGAAAATTACCGAGATAAACAACTAAGGGCCCCTAGTCGAACTAGGGACCCTTAGTAAAGGAGGCCGCTTATGTGTCTACTACACCCGAAGCGCAACGGTTCTATAAATTACTTACTAGCAGCTACTTACCAGCAATGAAGTCTTCAACTTCTTGACGGCACTTAGTGTCGTCGTATTGAACCGGTGGACTCTTCATGAAGTAGCTTGAAGCACTCAGGATAGGGCCACCAATGCCACGATCTTTTGCAATCTTGCAAGCACGAATTGCATCGATGATGACACCAGCTGAGTTTGGTGAATCCCAAACTTCCAACTTGTATTCAAGGCTCAATGGCACATCGCCGAACGCACGTCCCTCAAGGCGAACGAAAGCCCATTTGCGATCATCAAGCCAAGCAACGTAATCGCTTGGGCCAATGTGAACATTGCGAGGATCGATCTTGTCGCGTAGCTGAGATGTCACTGACTGGGTTTTGGAAATTTTCTTCGATTCCAAGCGATCGCGCTCCAACATGTTCATGAAGTCCATGTTGCCGCCAACATTTAGTTGATAAGTGCGATCAACAGTTACGCCACGATCTTCAAATAGCTTGGCAAGAACCCGGTGGGTGATTGTGGCACCTACTTGGCTCTTGATGTCATCTCCAACGATTGGAACTCCAGCTGCAGTGAACTTGTCGGCCCATTCTTTTGTACCAGCGATGAATACTGGAAGCGCATTAACGAATCCGACACCAGCATCAATTGCACACTGTGCGTAAAACTTTGCAGCTTCTTCGGATCCAACCGGAAGATAGCAAACTAATACATCAACTTTTGCATCCTTAAGTGCCTTAACAACATCAACTGGTGAATCATCGGATTCAACAACCATGTCACGGTAGTACTTACCAAGTCCGTCATAGGTATGTCCACGAAGAACTGTGATACCTGTCGGCGGGACATCGGAAAACTTAATCGTATTGTTCTCGCTAGCAAAGATTGCGTCGGAAAGATCCTGGCCAACTTTCTTCGCATCAACATCAAATGCAGCAACAAAGTTCACATCTTTAATGTGATAGTCACCGAACTGCACATGCATAAGCCCGGGGACTTGTGCCTTTGGATCAGCGTCTTTGTAATACTCAACGCCCTGTACCAGCGATGATGCGCAGTTTCCTACACCAACGATCGCTACTCTAACTTCACTCACTGTAAGCCTCCTAGTTGTCAGTGAATTTTTCTTACGGTCTTACTTTTTGTTAACTTGCGAGACTTGGGAGTTACCGCTGTTTGCGGCACCCTGCGATTGCTCTCGCGAGATAAGTTCGTTTAGCCAACGCACTTCGCGTTCAAGTGCATCTAGGCCATGTTGTTGCAGCTCTAAAGTGTATGAGTCCAAGCGCTCTCTGCCTTTAGACAAGTTTGTTTGCAGGTTTGCTAAGCGCTCTTCAACTCGACTGCGACGACCCTGCAAAATATGAATTCGAGTATTTACTTCGGTTTGACCGAACAGTGACATCCGCACTGCAAAGTTGTCATCGTCCCAAGCGCCTGGCCCACTATCGGCGACCATTGCATTGAAGTGAGCTAAGCCAGCGTCGGTTAAGGCATAAGTAATGCGAGCTCGCTTAGGGTATTTTCCAGTTCCAACTTCATCTTGTTCAACCAGAAGTCCACGCTCGACTAATGACTTAAGTGCTGGGTACAAAGCACCATATGAAATTGTGCTGAACAGACCAAGCACTGAAATTAATCGCTTACGAAGTTCGTAGCCATGTTGCGGGGTTTGGGCGAGTACGCCAAGGATCGCAAGCTCTAGAGCTTCAGATCTTTTGGCCACGGCGAGTCCAACCCTTAAAAATAGGATATTTAGATGTATCAAATCGATACATCTAAATAATACAGTGCAGCTCAGCTCAAGCAAATTGTGCCTACGAGGAACCCAATATTTTTGTACTAAAACCGGGGATATTTGGATTTCTCGCTAGATCTAGTTCCAGCTAGTGTGTCCCACCACCCTTAAGGTTGTCAGGTGAGCAGGCCCGGATCGCATCAGAGTATTACGGGTATTCGGGCGGGCGGCATTAGTTCCGAACCGCCTCGTCCAATTCCATACCCAGCGGAGGATGTCGCAGATCCGGTTCGCCCGCGCCACGTTTTGGACTACGTTTTGGCTCGCCGGGCGGTCCTAGAACAAATCAAGCATGATGCCTTGTTGCGAGAACAAGTTTGTGATGCTGATCCATATCTATTGCGAGCAGCTAAACATCATGGCGAAGAGACTGAACGAATGTGTCCAATGTGCGCTAAGAGCGAACTCGTTCATGTGACCTATATCTTTGGCGATGATCTTGGATACTTATCGGGAAGAGTAAAAACATCAAGTGAACTAAAGGTTTTGGCGCATGAGTTCGGACATTTTCGGGTCTATGTTGTCGAAGTTTGTAAGTCATGTGGCTGGAATCATCTCCACATGTCGTATGTATTAGGCGATGGCGCGCCTCGCACTCCACCTCGTGAGCCTCGAGATGTGTTGAAATAGAGGAATGGTCAACTATCCCCGCAAAAACAAGCGTGGCATTATGCGCTTCATTCCTTCTTTAAAGCAATTAGTTCTGCTTGCCGGATTTGGAATTGCCGCAGGATTGCTTGCGATTGCCATTGCGGTCAAAGTTGTAGCCATTCCACAAGCCAGTGAAATTGCAACTGCGCAAACCACAATTTTGTACTACGACGATGGCGTTACAGAGCTGGCTCGATTGGGTGATGCTAACCGAGTATCGGTGGATTTTACGCAGATCCCAGTTGTCACCCAACATGCAATGCTAGCTGCCGAAGATCGCGAGTTTTATAGTCATGGCGGCTTTTCTATCCGCGGAATTTCTCGCGCAATTTATACAAACCTGATGGGTGCAGCAGGAGCAGGTGGTGGATCCACGATCACTCAGCAATATGCAAAGAATGCATTCTTAACACAAGAACGCACAGTTACGCGTAAAGCGAAGGAATTAGTGCTTTCCATCAAACTTGAGACATTGATTAGCAAAGATCAAATCCTTGCTGACTACATGAACACCATTTATTTCGGTAGACATGCATATGGAATTGAAAGTGCAGCAACGTCATATTTTGGCAAGAGCGCAAAAGATTTAAATTATTCGGAGTCAGCTTTTCTTGCTGCGATCGTTCAGGCACCAAGTGGTCTGGCACCAGAAAAGAATCTTGATGGCTTGCAACTGAGATGGAACTATGTCTTGGATGGAATGGTTACAAAAGGCTGGTTAAGTCAAGAGGAACGTTCTTCTGCAATGTTTCCTATGTATCTCACTGAACCACCAGCGCAAACTTTTTCCGGTCCGCAGGGATACCTTATTGAACAGGCTAGACAGACCATGTATGCAAGTGGTGTAACTGAAGACCAAATCAATTTAGGTGGACTTCGAGTAGTTACCACTTTTAACAAACAAGCACAGGATGCAATGATCCTCGCCGTGGCGGAACAAGGTCCAAAAGAAAAAATTGACGGTCTGAGAATTGGAGTGGCTTCGGTACGTCCAGAGACTGGCGAGGTAGTTGCCATGTATGGCGGCGCTGACTATCTAGAGAATCAACTTAACAATGCAACGCAGATGATTGGTCAAGCTGGTTCCACCTTTAAACCCTTCACATTAGCTGCCGGAATAGAAAGCGGAGCATCACTTTCCACGGCGTTTAGTGGAAAGAATAAAACTAAGGTCGATAATTACGTCGTTGTAAATTACGGTGGCCATTCGTATGGTGATCGAGTTACTTTACTTAAAGCAACTGAAAATTCCATCAACTCAGCATTCGTTGAATTAGCCGAATCTGTGGGACGTGAAGTTGTCCTTAAGTCTGCGATTCGAGCTGGCATTCCTGCTGATGCTGTGGGAATGGAACCAAACCTTGCATTCACCCTCGGAACTGCTAGTCCACATGTCGTGGACATCGCTGCTGCATATGCAACGTTTGCGTCTCGTGGTCTGCAGGTTTCGCCCTCTTACATAAAGTCGATTACCACAGGGTCGGGTGAAACTCTTTTCAAATTGAGTCCAAAACCAGTGCAGGCTTTCAGTACTGATGTGGCCGACATTGTTACGTATGCGCTTCAAAAGGTAGTCCAGGTTGGAACTGGTACAGCAGCCAGAGCATTAGGTAGGCCAGTTGCAGGCAAAACTGGAACAACTAATGACAATAAGTCTGCTCTTTTCGCAGGTTACACTCCTGAGCTGGCAACTGCGGTGATGTTCGTTAAGGACGGACCAGATGGCCAACCGGTTTCGCTTTCGGGAACAGGTGGCATGTCATCCGTTACTGGTGGTTCCTACCCAGCTCGGATTTTTACTGCCTACATGAAGGGTGCTCTCGAAGGTGTGCCGATTCAAAAATTCCCTGACCTTCCTAAAGGACAACCAAACGGAGCAAATCCAACAGAAAGCCCATCACCATCGGCTGCCCCATCACTTGCACCAGTTGATCCCAATGCGCCAGTCAGCATCCCTAACTTAATGGGAGTGCCATCTGATCAGGCAATTTCAATTCTGCAAGAGTTAGGGCTAAATCCAATTCTGGAGTTACAACAAGGTTCGAATGCAACATTGCCACTGTTTGTTCTGGAGCAATCAGTTGCAGTTGGAACATTGACATTACCGGGAACGAATGTCACCTTGAAGGTCGTAAACGCCACACCTTGATTGGAATTTAGTCGAGCCCAGTTACACAATCGAAGCTGGTCGTAGTGTTTCTAACATTGCAATCTAAAGTGTCACCGACGCAAAGCGTTAGGTCATCACTCCAAAGCATTGAGACATGCATGTGCGGTGGTTCTACAAAATCAAGATTCTTACCGTGATAACTAAACGGCGAACGTACTTTTCCAATGGCCTGGGAGATTCCTTCGGCAATTGCAATACCCCTTTTACGGAGCGAACTCGCATTACTTGGCGCAGCCATTGCCACTCCGTGCGCTGTGCCACCACTAACAACAAGCAAGCGTTTGTTATTACCGGTGTCAGTTTGTTGATATCCAACAGTCTGGCGATGCTCAACTTCATGAATCTGTAGAACCGTTCCGGTTGCCTGTAAGGCATTTGGCTCACCGAGCCACAACTTAGTTCCAATGCGCACTTCAATTTCTAAATCAAAGTTATAGCTTTGCAGCATGTTTTTAAGTGCCTGAATCTGTTTCTCCGAAATATGAGAGATGCTTATGCACTTTGGTAGCGAGAATTTACTGGATAGCTCTTCGTATAAAACAATCCAGTTCCAAACTTCAGTCATACTTTGTGAAAGATTGGCTCCGTTGAAAGCGGAAGAGATTTCAGTAGTTGGATCAACCTTTATAGCGGGTTGAGCGATTGGTAAGTGAAGTGAAAGGCCCATAACTTTCAAGTCATTGAAGTTGGGAATAGACTGCATGTCAAAATGCAACAGACCAAATCGGGAAAGTGAAGTCTTGCCTTCCAAGTAGATGTTCTTGGCTCCAGCAGATCTAACAGAAGCTAAGTCCAAGTCACTTGCCGTGACAATGATTCGCTCAGAGTTATGTTCTAAATGTTTCCGCCATTGATTAACTGCAGATTTGTCACTGGAGTTAAATGGCTCTAGAACCAAAACCTCACCTGCAAAATCTGCCAGTGACTGTTCGAGTTCCCAAACTGTGCCAATCGCAATTCGATTACATCCAAGTCGAGATGCTTCTGCTGCTAAGCGATCGCGGCCAAAACCGTAGCCGTTTCCTTTAATTACTGGGACTAGTTCGGCACCAGCCGACGCATAACCGTTCATTACGGAAACCAGATGGCTGCGGAATTTTTCGGCATCAACTTTCAGCGAGAATGTCATCAGCTATCGCCGCCGCGACATGTAGACATCAAAGGCTCTGGCCCAAATTGGCGAAAGTACATAATCCCATTCACCCACATATTCTTGCGCGTAACCGCCAGTTCCAAGCTTGAATTGAATTAATCCGAACAAATGATTGGTGGAATCCAGCGTGTCAGAAATGCCACGCATGTCATAGACGTAAGCACCTTCGTTTAGTGCAATCTTGATCATTTCCCATTGCACCGCGTTACTAGGACGCAAGTCCCGAGCAGCAGTAGTTGATGCGCCGTATGAATACCACGAATGATTCCCCACTCGTGTCATCGTCGTAGCTGCAATAGCACCTTCATGATCGGGGTGTGACGCAATGATTAACGCAATTCGCTCAATTGCTTCCTCGCGCATTGCAGTCCACATAGTTTGGAAATACGAAAGCGAGCGAGGCGTAAAGTGATCACGCTTAGCAGTCTCTACATAGCAAGTGTGAAACATTTCTAAATCTGAAAGGGTGCCTTGGCGAACTGTGACACCTTCCTTTTCAGCTTTGCGAATATTCCGTCTCCACTGTTGGTTAAATCCCTCAAAAATTTGCTCTTCAGTTTTTCCAGCAAGATCAATTTGAAAAACATATCTTGGTTGGTAGTCACCAAATCCAGACGCTTCTGCTTTACGTTGCTTCCAGCCCATAGTTTTTAACTGGCTAAGTAATGCAATGCCTGATTGATTCACTTCATCCGGTGCAACTTCACTGATTACTTTGGCAGATTCTGCGGCAATTGCGGACTTCAAGGTTTCTGCATACCAACGTCTAACCCAGGTATGTGGACCCATTTTGATTTGAAATACTCCGCGCTCTTTGGCAAAAACTATTAAGGCATTCAAGGCGCCTTCAACATCGTTACTGTTTTCCCAATTTAAATCAGGTCCTTCGGGTAGGTAAGCGAGATACTTTTCCACTCTTGGAACTTTTCGCAACAGAATTAATCCAGCGCCAACAAGTTCGTCACCAACAAACCAACCCAGAGACTGCGAAGTCCAACCAGCTTTAGTTTTACCCCAGGCAGGTGTTTGCAAAAACGACACTGATGAGCGACCTGCAATGTAAGACAGGTGCTTCTCTGAACTTATTTGGCGAACCTGCACGTACTCAATCTACCTAGAGTTATGGGTGTCTAACGGGATTTAGATTTTCAGCGACTGGCGCAAAATTTGTAAGTCTGCTACTACACCTTCAAATGGAGTTTCTAAAACAACTGGGGCATTTGCAGTTCTTAAACAATTGATTATGTTGTCCATACCAATTGAACCAGCGCCGAGATTTGCGTGTCGATCTGCACCCGAATCAAATGAGTCTCGACTGTCATTGCAGTGAATCAGATCAATCCGACCAGTGATCCCAAGAATTGTGTCTGCAAGTTCTGCCATATCGATACCGCCAGCATGTGCGTGACAAGTATCCAAACAAAATCCAACACCGGTATCACCGACTGCTCCCCAAAGCGCCTTAATGGATTCCAGCCTGCGAGCCATTGAGTTTTTCCCACCTGCAGTGTTTTCAATAAGTACGGGAACTTTCATATCCAGTTGCGTCAACGCTTTAACCCAGTTATCAATTCCAGCTTGCGGGTCGTCGTTATCTGTTACGTGTCCACCATGAACAATTACCGCCTTCGCGCCAACGGATGCAGCTGCGTCGACATCGGTTTGGAGCAGTTTGCGACTTGGGATTCTTACTTTGTTATTAGTAGTAGCGACGTTGATTATGTATCTGGCATGCACGTAAATTCCAATGTTTGCTGCCTCGGAGCTAGCTTTAAGTCCTTCTGCACCGTCCGGGTGCGGGAAAACTGAGCCTTTCCAGCCTTGTGGGTCAGCCAGGAAGATCTGGATGTGATCTAACCCCAACTCCTTGGCCTGGGTGATTGGATCATCGCCACCAACATGTGACCCAATTGCGAAATTTCCCATGAATTAAGGGTACTTGGGCGGATTGATCCGATGTTTTCCGCCCGTTCAAAACTAAGTTTGAGCCAAGTAAGTGCTGTGCATAAGGTTTTTCGCCCTAGAAAAAATGCTCTAGACTAAAGGTTCTTGATCCCTCCTGCCACGGAAAGACCGTGGCCGATTAGTCCACAGGAGGTGGGTATCAGTATGCGTCACTACGAAGTTGTAGTAATTCTCGATCCCGAGCTCGAAGAGCGAACAGTTGCACCATCACTTGATGCGTTTCTTAACGTAGTCAAGACCGACGGCGGCACAGTTGGCAAAGTCGATATCTGGGGTCGTCGCCGTTTGGCTTACGAAATCAATAAAAAGGGTGAAGCAATCTACGCCCTACTAGACATCAATTGCTCACCAGCAGCAGTTGCTGAACTCGATCGTCAGTTGGGACTAAATGAATCAGTGCTTCGCACTAAAGTCATGCGTCTCGACGTGAAGTAGAGGTCTGTCATGGCACAAGGCGATGTAGTAGTAACAGTTATTGGAAACCTAACCGGTGACCCAGAACTGCGCTTTACTCCAAACGGCCAGGCTGTCGCATCATTTACAGTTGCTTCAACAACTCGAATGCTCGACAAAGCGACCAACGAATGGAAAGACGGTGACACGCTTTTCTTGCGTTGCAGCGTCTGGCGTCAATATGCCGAGAATGTAGCGGAATCCTTAACAAAGGGAACTCGCGTTCTAGTTACCGGCCGCTTGAAGCAACGTTCATACGAAACTAAGGAAGGCGAAAAGCGCACCGTAGTTGAAATGGATGTCGATGACGTCGGTCCAGCGCTACGTAACGCCACTGCAAAAGTTAGTCGGGTTGCACGTACCGACAGCGGATACAACGGCGGATCAGCAGCACCATCTGAAGATCCTTGGGCCGCACCAGCGCCTGCAGGAGACGAACCTCCGTTCTAACGAACGATCCCATCCACCTCAACATTTGTTGAACAACCATTCCGGATAGAACCGGGCTTCCAGAGGAGCACCACAATGGCTAAGCCACCAATTAAGAAATTCAAGCCAAAGGTTTGTGCATTCTGCGGCAAAAACGCTGCAGCAATTGACTACAAAGACATTCCAACCTTGCGCAAGTTCATTTCTGATCGCGGCAAGATTCGCGCTCGTCGAGTAACAGGTAACTGCACTCAGCACCAGCGCGATATTGCAAACGCAGTAAAGAATGCCCGCGAGATCGCATTACTTCCATACACATCAACAGCGCGATAAGGAGAGATGACTTATGAAACTAATTTTGACTCAAGAAGTCACCGGCCTTGGTAGTGCAGGCGATGTTGTGGATGTAAAGCCAGGATTTGGACGCAACTTCTTAGTCCCTCAGGGTCTCGCAACAGCATGGACTCGTGGCGGCGAAAAGCAAGTTACCCAGATTAAGCGCGCCCGTAATAAGCGTTCAGTGCGCGATCTAGATCATGCATTGGAAATCAAAGCAGCTCTTGAAGCCGCTCCAATCGTGATTTCAGCTCGTGCTGGCAGCGAAGGACGCCTGTTCGGCTCCATCACTGTTGGAGATATCGCTTCTGCCATCCGCGTCGTAGACGTTGATAAGCGCAAGATTGTTCTTGCCGCTCCAATCAAAACGTCAGGTCGTCATGAAATAACAGTTCGCCTGCATGCAGATGTTTTGGCAACTGTTGTGCTCGATGTCCGAGGTAGCAAGAAGTAACAAATCTACAAAAAGAATGCCCACGAGAAATCGTGGGCATTCTTTTTGCCATGAATATCTCTATTTCTATTGTTGATCAAGATTGTCGATCAAGCTTTGTATTCGCTGGATGTCTAAAGGTGTGCGAGAATTAGGTCATGACTTCAACAATGACTTTGCATACAAACCACGGTGATATCAACATCAACATTTTTGATAATCACGCACCAAAGACTGTGAAAAACATCCTGGGCTTAGCCGATGGTTCAGTCGAATGGACACATCCGGCAACTGGCGAAAAATCTACTGCCCCAATTTATGACGGAACTATTTTCCATCGCATCATCCCAGGCTTCATGATTCAGGCTGGCGATCCACTTGGTCAAGGAACTGGCGGCCCAGGATTCAAATTTGAAGATGAACCACACCCAGAATTAGTTTTTGATCGCCCTTACTTACTTGCGATGGCAAACGCTGGACCAAATACAAATGGCTCGCAATTCTTCATCACAGTTGCGGCCACCACCTGGTTGAACTTCAAACACACCATCTTTGGTGAAGTTGCAGATCAAGCTGGTCGCGATGTTGTCGATGCCATTGCAAACGTGCCAACTGGACAAATGGATCGTCCAGTTAATGATGTAGTAATCGAAAGCGTTACTGTTTCTCGAGGTTAAGCGTGGACAACATCTGTTTCCGCCACACCGATAGCGAGGCATATGTATCTTGCGGTCGTTGTGATCGCAAGATATGTCCCGATTGCATGATCAATGCTCCGGTCGGATTTCAATGCCCGGAATGTGTTGCTGGTGCCCAGGTAGCTTTACCAAAAACTAAGTTCGGTGGATCATTCAATACAGTTCCACAAGTGACCCGAGCAATTCTGATTACTTGCGTCGGCATTTTCGCACTGTCATTAGTACTAGGAAGTTTTGCTTTAAAGTTTGGCATGATTCCAGCCGCTATTGCGCAAGGTGAATGGTGGCGGTTACTAACTTCCACATTGCTTCATGGGAGCATCCTGCATTTGCTGTTCAACATGTATGCGCTTTATTGGCTCGGACCTCAACTTGAAAGATTGCTCGGACATCTGCGCTTCGCAGCACTGTATGTATTTTCAGCACTCGGTGGTTCGGTTGCTTCGTATTGGTTCTCTGATCTACGAACCGTCTCAGTTGGAGCCAGTGGCGCAATCTTTGGCTTGATTACCGCAACCATTGTTATAGGTCGACAGATGCGAACTGACGTTTCCCAGCTTGTTGTCCTCTTGGGGCTAAACGTGGTTATCGGTTTCTTGCAGCCTGGCATCGATTGGCGTGCGCATTTTGGCGGAGCGGTAACTGGCGCTGTGGTTGCATTCATCTACACCAAGGGCACCAGACTAAATCGAGATCGACTTCATCGCATCGGCTTGTCTGGAATTTTTGTAGTTTTAGTCCTGGCTACCTTGGCTAGAAATGCCCAAGTTTCTGCGCTGATTGGCCTTTAACTCAAGATCGCACCCACCACATATAGGCAACTGAAATTGAGGCTCCCTTGAAAAATACAGGTAAGGTTTAAACATGCCTAAGTCAAAGTCTCGTAAATCAAAAGAACCCGCCTACACACCACCACCAGCCAAGGCGCCGGAGTCCTTCAAAATTGGAAATCCGGTTTGGTTAGTTCCAACTATGGTGACCATGTTCATCTTGGGACTGTTGTGGATTGTGGTGTTCTATCTTGTAGGTAGCCAAGTGCCACTGATGTCCGATTTAGGCAACCTAGCCAATGTTCTTATTGGATTTGCCTTGATCGGCGTTGGATTTGCTCTAGCCACGCGCTGGAAGTAAATGACATGGGTGTAATTTCCTCCCCAGCGGTGGATAACCCTGTGGATAAATAAATGAGCAGCCTTTCCAAGCGAACTAAGACCACTTTGGTTACTGGATCAGCTGCGCTTGCCGGATTTCTCTTCATAGCAAGTGGGATCACGGCCGATGGAACTAATTTGCGAACCGGTGGCTTAGAGGATCTTCGTAGCCTAGTTCTGGATAGAGCTAACAAAGTTGGGGTTTTGCAATCCGAAGTGGATACCCTAACTACCGAAGTAAACAACCTTTCGATTACCAAAGTTGACCCCGCGTTAAGTTTGCAAATCAACCAACTTGAACAAGCAACAGGACTCACACCTGTTTCAGGATCGGCGCTGCGAATTTCACTTGATGATGCCCCGCGCGAACCTGGATCACCACTTCCGAGCGGAGTCGTTCCGGATGATTTGGTTGTACATCAACAAGATGTCCAGTCCGTGGTAAACGCAATGTGGCGCGGTGGTGCAACTGCAGTTCAAGTCATGGACCAACGCGTCATCAGTACGACCGCAATCCGTTGTGTTGGAAACACACTCCTTTTACAAGGCCGGGTCTATTCGCCACCATTTATTGTGACCGCGGTTGGAAATACCTCGGAACTTCAACAAGCACTGAATAATGAGCCTGGAGTTTCGCTTTACCGAGAATATGTAAAGCGGCTAAATCTTGGTTGGGACGTTTCTATATTGAATCAAACGACTATTCCAGCTTGGCAAGGATCGATTGAGCAACCGTAATTCTATAAAATCGTAAAACTAATTTGGAATTACTGGTTGCAAACCTTGCGCCAAGTTACGCGCATCTAGATCGCCACACCGAACTAACCATTCGGCTAACATTTTGTGACCGCCTTCAGTTAAAACCGACTCAGGATGAAATTGCACACCTTCGATATCAAAATTTCTATGACGTAGTGACATAATCACTCCATCTTCAGTCTCGCTAGTGATTTCTAATTCTGCTGGCACGGTATCGCGCTCGACGGCTAACGAGTGGTAACGAGTTGCAGTGAATGGCGAAGGCAAATCTGCAAGCACACCTTGCTTATGGTGAAACACTTGCGAAGTTTTGCCATGAAGCAATTCTGGAGCTCGAGAAACAGTTGCGCCGAATGCTTCAGATATAGCTTGATGGCCAAGGCAAACTCCAAAAATTGGAACTTGGCCACCCAACTCTTTAACAATGTCGATGCACACACCAGCATCAGTCGGAGTACCTGGACCAGGAGAGAGCAACACACCATCGTACTCACGAGCTTCATCAACTGTGACTTCGTCATTGCGCTTCACATCGACTTTGGCACCTAGCTGAGCCAAGTACTGAACAATGTTAAAGACAAAGCTGTCGTAGTTATCGATCACTAAAATACGAGTCACGACAGTAAGTCTAAAAGAGTTAAGGCGTAGTAGGGGTTGTAGTAGGGGTTGTAGTAGGGGTTGTAGTAGGGGTTGTAGTAGGGGTTGTAGTAGGACACAATCCACTAACTGGAACAGGAGATCCGTCTGGACACAAGACTGTAATCGGAGCTGAAGCTACGGTTAGGGTCACGATAGATCCCTTAAGCGCTAAATCTTTGGCATTTGGTGACTGTGACAATACGGTACCTACTGCCACCGTGGCATCTGCTTGCTTAACAATGTCTACTAAGAAGCCCGCATTTACCAGGGTATTTTTAGCCTGTGTTTCATTCTTACCAACAACATCTGGTACTGGAATCTTGCCATTCGAAACAGTGACGTTAATAAGAGTTCCAATGTCTACAACAAAGTTGGTAACTGGATCCTGTTCCAAAATAGTGCCTTCTGGTTTATCGCTATCAATAGGTGTTACCCGCCCCAAAAGCAGTTTTGCTTCAGTGAGAACTAGGCGAGCGTCATCTATTGATGGAAGATTCACTAAATCAGGTACTGGTACTTGGTCTTTACCTGCGGAAACAATTAAATTAACGGCCTGGCCCGCTTCGATCAATTCTCCAGCGGCTGGATCCTGCCCAATAATTTCTCCCTTAGGCACATTGTCATCAGCTTGGGGGGTTTCAGTTCCAACATTTAGGCCAATTTCAGTAAGGGCTAATTTGGCTTCATCTACTGTTTTAGATTTTAGATTTGGTGTCGTTACTAAAGTTTGGCCCGGTGCAAGTAGTTGACTTCCCACAAAAATAAGTAACGCTGCAGATACGACAGCCGCAATGGTGACTGCCACCCACTTCTTCCGACTGCTTGGCTTGGTTGCTGTAGCTACGTTTGTGGTTGTTACAGGTGTGGTATTTGAAATCGGCAATACTGTCGTAGAACCCAAGTCATCAGCAACTGGAAAACTATTTGGCCGGCTAGAAATTGGTAAGCCCGCAATTGCTCTTTCAATATCAAATCGCATTTCAGCTGCAGTTTGATATCTGCTGCCAGGAGACTTTGCTAATGCCGTCAATGTGATTGCATCTAATGTTGTAGGAATCGAGGGATCCACCGATGACGGAAGTTTTGGAGTTTCATTTACATGCTGATAAGCAATGGAAACTGGCGATTCACCGTTGAATGGGGGACCACTTGTCAAAAGTTCATAAAGTACACAGCCTGTCGAGTAGATGTCACTGCGGGCATCAACTGATTCGCCTCGAGCTTGCTCTGGAGATAAATATTGCGCAGTGCCCATCACTGCACTGGTTGCGGTAACTGATGTTGCTGCATCACTCATTGCCCTTGCAATACCAAAATCCATGACCTTGGCATCACCGTGAGAGTTGATCATTATGTTCGCGGGCTTAATATCACGATGCACAATTCCATGTCGATGTGCGTAATCAAGTGCAGCAAGAACACCAGCAATAACTTCGAGTGCTCGCTCAGGCAAAATTCTTGGGCCGTTGTTTAACATCTGGCGCAAGGTAACGCCATCTACGTATTCCATAACAATGTACGGAATGCTTACCTGGTTCACGCCATCAGAAATTAAATCTTCACCGGTGTCATAAATCGCAACAATGTTCGGATGATTAAGTCCCGCGGCTGATTGAGCCTCGCGGCGAAATCTCTCTTGGAACATAGGATCGAGAGCTAGATCAGGACGTAAAACCTTTATAGCGACTCGGCGATTCAATCGTCTATCTGTACCTTCATATACTTCTGCCATGCCGCCACGGCCAATTACTTGCCCGACGTCATATCTATCACCAAGATGGGTGAAGGTACTCACTAGATCTCCTCATTACTTCGCAATATGCATTACTTACTCTATTCTTACCTATTTCTTTAGAGCCGCTCGCATTACTGCGGCGGCAATTGGTGCGGCTAGCGCGTTGCCACTAACTTCGGCAGCGCCGCCACCATTTTGTAACACGACAGCCACCGCCACTTTTGACTGTTCGCTCGGGGCTAACCCAACAAACCAAGCATGCGCCGGTTCACCTGGGGTGTTCTCGGCAGTTCCAGTTTTACCACCGACGGAAATCCCAGAAATCTTCGCATTTGATGCAGTTCCCTTCGCAACTACCCCCACCATCATGTCTCTCAAGATCTTGGAGTTCTCGACTGACATTGCGCGCCCAAAGGCAGATGGGTTGGTATTTTGCAACACCGTTAAATCTGGGCCCAGCACCTGGCTAATCAAATATGGCTTCATCACGACACCATCATTTGCAATACCAGCTGCCACCATTGCCATCTGTAACGCAGTTGCGCGGACATCAAATTGCCCAATAGCGCTCATTGCAGTTTGAGGTTTGTTCAAATCTGCTGGAAATCTACTGATAGCAGCAGTCATGGGTACATCAAACTCGGATTCGAATCCAAATTTTTTAGCCTGTTCGCTAATAGCATTAGCTCCTAGTTCCATACCCAACCATGCAAATGCAGTGTTGCATGAAATCTCCAGAGCCCCTTGCAACGTTGTGGTATTTCCAGCCCCACATGCTTTGCCAGTCCAGTTACCTAGTTGGACATCAGTGCCCGGCAAATTTATCTGCGCTGGACCTGGCAGCTCTGAACCAGCAGTGTAATTTCCAGACTCTAACGCTGCTGCTGCGGTCACCAACTTAAAAGTTGAACCAGGTGGAAGAGTCATCGCAAGTGGGCGGTTAAGCATGGGTTGTTTAGGATCAGCATTCAATTCTTCGTAAGTGTTTTGAATATCTTGAGCATCATGACTTGAGAGCAAATTTGGATCGAATGAGGGAGAACTTGCTAAAGCCAAGATCGCACCAGTCGTTGGATCGATAGCAACTACAGCGCCAGTTCTACCATTTAATGATTTCATCGCAGCAGCTTGCGTATCAGGATCAATCGTTAATCGAATTGCTCCACCTTTAGGTTCACGGTTAGCAAACAATTGTTGAAGGCGATCGACAAAGAATCGACTGTCGTTACCTGCCAGTACATCATTGGCTTCAGATTCGATTCCAGTTGCGCCATAAACCACCGAATAGAACCCAGTGATCGAGGCATACGTTGAGCCATCCGCATATTCGCGCAAGTACTTCAGTGCATCCGTCGTTGGCGTAGATTCCACAATTGCTGAAGATCCCAGCAAGATCGGTCCGCGTTCGCGAGAATATTCAGTTAATGTAACGCGTTGATTACTTGCCTGACTTCGCAAGTCACCAGCCTTAAAAACCTGAATGTAAGAAAGATTGATAATTAATGCAAGCAATAGTAAAACAATGACCGAAGTAACTCGATTGATTTGTCTAATCATGGCTACTGCCATCCTGACGCAAAACTAGATCAGCATCACTTACTTCAGGTGCGCGAGCAGCATTAGATATTCGAATCAAAAGCGCAATGATTATGTAGTTCGCCACTAATGATGATCCGCCATATGACAAAAATGGTGTTGTTAGACCAGTAAGTGGAACCAGTCTGGTTACGCCCCCAATCACAATGAATGTCTGAAGACCTATAACTGTCGTTAGACCAATTGCTAATAAGTTGCCAAACGGATCACGAGTTGCAACTGCGGCACGGGCACCTCGTTCAACAATGATTACAAATAACAGCAAGATTGCGATTAACCCCATTAATCCCAACTCTTCCCCCAGAGCAGAAGTTATGAAATCGGTTTTTGCGAATGGAACAAGCTGCGGATAGCCCTTCCCCCATCCAGTTCCAAAGAGACCACCATTAGCAAAGCCATAAAGAGATTGCACAATCTGAAAGCCAGCCCCGTTTGCATCCGCAAAGGGATCTAACCAAACATCAAATCGAACTCGCACATGTCCAAATGCGCGATAAGCCAGTGCGCCGCCAACACTTAACAACAAGGCACCAATCAGTACCCAAGAACGTCTACCAGTGGCCACATAAAGCATCACGATGAAGAGTCCAAACAAAAGTAACGAAGTCCCTAGATCTCGTTCCAAAATCAGAACTAAGAGGGCAGCAAACCAAACTAGTAATAGCGGGCCAACATCCTTACCGCGGGGAATGCCTACACCCAGAATCTTGTTATGTACGAGTGCAAGTGAATGCCGGCGTGAAACAAGAAAGCCAGCGAAGAAAATAGTTAATGCCACTTTGGCGAGTTCTCCAGGTTGAAATGTAAAACCGAGAACACTAATCCAAAGTCGGGCTCCATTTATTTGGCTACCAATGAATGGAAGCAGTGGGAAGAAGAGCAATGCGATCCCAGCAAATCCAGCAGTAAAGGTAAATCTTTGCAACCTACGATGATCTCGCACAAATGCCAAAACCAACATGAAAGCAACTAGTCCCACAACCATCCATGTGAGTTGCAAATACACATCTGGCGTTGGCATAGGACTTCCATTACTGACGGCGCGTTCGGTAGCAGCAATGTCTAACCGATGAATCATTGCTAGTCCAAGCATGTTTAACGCAGCTACACTCGGCAGCAACAGAGGGTCAGCGTAAGGTGCCTGCCAACGCACCACAGCATGAGTCAAAAGCAACAAAACTCCCGCGCTTAGTAATGAAGTCCAGCCACCCAAAGACGAGTCACCTGTTGCAGAATCTACGAGAATCCAAGCGAAAACTCCGATGAGCCAGGCTCCGATAAGTAGCGCTAACTCGGCTGAGCGCCGAGTCGACACTCGATAACGGTTAAGTGTCTCGCTCACGGAGCGATCTCCGGACAACCAGGTGTCGCAGGAGTTAGTACGCATAAGTCAGCACTTAGTTTTAAGCGATCCACTGCGGCTTTAGCGTTTTCAAAATTTCCAGATTCAAATGTTTGATAGACCTGACCACGTTCGAACTCAGGTAACTTTCCAGCTTCGACGTCAGTGATCTCGACTAGGCGGTACATTCCACCAGCAGGTACTCCTTGAAAGATTGCAACCACATCTTCTTGGGCGTAAACGCCGACAAACCATTGATTACCTAACCACCAAAGTGTGGCAACGATTCCCATTGCGATAACCCCAATAGTTGAAAGCACTGGTACTAGCCAACCTTTTTTAGTTTCTAAAAGAACGCGATCTAGGATTGGAATAGATGCTTCGCCTTCATCAGGAAAGTCAACAGCGGGCAATCGGGATTGATTTACGGAATCGGCAGCTGAACCGATCAGAACTGGATCAACTTCGATACTGTCACTAACGACATCTGCAACTACAACCGTTATGTTGTCAGGCGCACCAGCACTCATCGCTGCATCGATAAGAAGTGTTACAGCTTGAGTTAAGTCTTCATGTGAGAGACATTCAGCAATCTGGTTTGCATCAATCACGCCACAGAGACCATCGCTGCAAAGCAAAAATCGATCACCCTCACGAGTTTCCCGAACCGACAAATCAACTTCTACTGCATGAATACCGTCAATTGCCCGCATCATCAGGTTGCGTCTAGGGTGAACCGCCGCTTCTTCTGGTGTGATTTCCCCTGAGTCAACCAAGGTCTGAACAAATGTGTGATCTTTTGTCATTTGCTGTAATTCAGAATCGCGATAAACGTATGCGCGAGAATCACCAACATGTGCCATCGCAATGCGATCTTCGCGTAATGCGACAACCGTCATAGTTGTTCCCATACCTGCAAGATCGCGGTTCCCAGCAACTACGTCAGCAATGTACTCACCAGATGTAATGACCGCTTCAGCAAGTTGATTAAGTACTTCGTCAGCAGCCATCGAAGTCGAAGCAGCTGTAACTACGGCTGCAACTGTGGCAGCACTAGCTAATTCACCGGCTTCATGGCCACCCATTCCGTCAGCAACCACGAGTAAATTGTTGGCGGCATACCCAGCATCTTCGTTGTTACGACGCACCCGGCCAATTTCGGAGCGGGCAGCAAAGCGAAGACTCAAACCACTCATGAGCTCAATTCCATGCTGGTTCTACCAATTCTTAGTTGAGTTCCAGGACGAAATACCGTAGGAGTTGAGACCCGAGTTCGATCAATCCACGTGCCATTTGTTGAACCAAGATCCTCAACGATCCAATGATTTCCATTTGGTGTTAAGCGTGCGTGATGTGTACTCACAAAATCATCATCTAGAACGATCGTGGCATCTGGTGCTCGCCCAATGAGGATCGGTGAAGAACCCAAAGGCACAGCAGTTCCAGTAAGGGCACCTTCAACAATGACAAGTTGGGTGGAAGTTTTGCGAGCCCGAAGAGTTGGCCTTGGACTTGGACGTTTAGTGGTCCGCTCGGGCGTGAGTGATTTGGCATCTCGAGGTGCTTGCAAGTCGCGGCGCAAAACAGAAACTACCGTGAGCACAAACCACCAGAGCGCAATCAGAAAACCGATTCGCAAAATGCTAAGCAATAACTCAGACATAATATTTCACTTACTCATATAGGTCAGAGTAATATTTCCAATTTTGATAATTGACCCATTCCGAAGTACCGACTCTTTATTCCGGGCTCCATCAACGACGGTGCCGTTGGTTGAATCAAGATCCCGAATTAAGACATCGGAACCTAAAACAATTTCACAATGTAAGCGGCTCACACTAGTGTCGTCAATTTGGATATCAGCCTCAGCACCACGTCCGATACTTGTGATTGATTTAGCGATCTTAAATTCCTCACCAGTGACAGAGGTTAGGTAAGGAGTTGCCTCAGGCGTAAATACAGTCAATGGAACTTGTGGCGTTGAATCTTGGACTATCGATGATGTTTCCAGTGTGCTTAATGTTCGTTTAGCGGCTGTGCTGCGAATTCGAAAAACGCCAGTTTCTAAAGCTTGATCAAGGTCAAAAGTGATTTGGGCGGAATCAACCGTGGTGTATCGCTGCTCACTTATGTAGGAATCTGCCAAAGTTCCTAGTTCGACGCTGAGAGTTTCAAAATAGGTTGCCAGGCGATCGTGGTCTTGGGGACCAAGTTCGATTATGAAGATATTTGGTGCGACAGTTTGCCCAGTTATGGTGTCAGCACGGTTATCTATCTCTTGCTGGAGTGCCGCACCAAGTTCAACCGGCTGGACTTCAGATTTGAAGGCCTTGGAAAATGAGCCATTTACGATTCGATCAAGGCGCTGTTCCAGATTGTCGAGTAAACCCATCTGAACTCCTTGGCTAGGTGCGACCCACAAATTTCACAGTCGCTTGCAGGCTTCAATTCTACTTGAAGCGAGGTTTTCCGTGATTTTCTTGAAAGTCCGTATAAAAGTGCGACTTTTAAGCAGTAAATGCCAATACGAGAAGCAGAGCTACGATTACTGCAGTTATCGCTACTCCAACTTTTGTTACTAGCAATTTTGATACTGCTGGTATGTAAGTTGAAATGATCAGGACAAGGCCAAGCATCCAAAGCGGCGCACCCTTGATAAATGAGTTTTGGTATCGCCAATTGATCATGCCAAGTGCGAATAGTAGGTAACCGGCCCAGCGCATATTCAAAATTATTGTTTCCACTCACTAACCGTATCGGCGAAGGGTATGCACTTTTGCTCGAACACCCAAACAACAGTTGCTAGATCAGCCGAAGCAGGCAATTATTGGGCTATGGCTACTACATCAAACCTTTATGACTTGTCCTTTATAAATAACCGTGGTGAATCCGTTTCACTCTCTGACTATTCAGGTAAGCCAATCCTGGTAGTAAACACCGCAAGCAAGTGCGGTTTCACACCTCAATATGAAGGCCTGCAGAAACTTCAAGAAGATTTCAGAGAACAGGGACTTATAGTTCTAGGATTTCCTTGCGATCAATTCGCACACCAAGAGCCTGGCGATGATGCTCAGATTGATGAATTTTGCAAAGTTAATTATGGGGTAGATTTTCAACTCTCACAAAAAGTAAATGTAAACGGAAAAGATGCTCATCCAATTTTTCAGTTTCTGAAAAGTAAGTCGAAAGGTTTGCTTGGTGGAGCGATTAAATGGAACTTTACAAAATTTTTGATTGCACCTGACGGTGAGTCAATCAAGCGCTATGCACCAAATACTGTGCCTGAAGACATTCGTTCAGACATTGAGGCATTGTTACCAAACAAGTAACTCGGCTTTAGGGTAGTTCAGTGAGCATCGAGAGCAACCTAGTTGCGCGCGTTCAATCGTGGATTGAACAAGACCCAGATCCGGTAACTAAAGCCCAACTTTCGGATCTTTTGAATTTGGCCCAAACTGACCAGTCAGCACTTTCTGAATTACAGGATGCATTTTCAGCTCCGCTTGAATTTGGGACAGCAGGTTTACGTGGTGCATTGGGTGCGGGACCGAATCGAATGAATCGGGTAACGGTTTTGCAGGCGGCATCGGGTCTTGCACAGTATTTGATTCAGCAAGGATTTATTGGACAAAAAGTTGTTATTGGATTCGATGCTCGCTACAACAGCGACGTGTTTGCAAAGGACACCGCGCTTGTAATGTCAGGCGCTGGCCTTGAGCCAATTATTTTTCCGCACGTAGTTCCAACTCCGGTACTAGCTTTTGCAATTCGAAATCAAAACGCGTGCGCTGGAGTTATGGTTACTGCCAGTCACAACCCACCTCAGGACAACGGTTACAAGGTTTATTTAAGTGATGGTCGACAGATAGTTTCTCCGGTCGATGAGCAGATTTCAACTTTAATCAAATCCGTATCTGACGTTAGAGAAATTAGCCAAGGAGTTAACGGGAGCAACGTTAGTGAAGGGGTAGTGAATTCATACGTATCAATAACATCACAACTCATTACTTCTGGTCCAACTTCAGAGTCACAACGCAAATCTGTAACTTCGGTTTATACCGCGATGCATGGTGTTGGGTGGAGAACTTTACAAACTGTATTTAATGACTCGGGATTTACTGAGCCAATCGCTGCACTAGAACAACGAGATCCTGACCCAGCATTCCCTACTGTGGCGTTTCCGAATCCGGAGGAAAAGGGCGCACTTGATATTGCAATTGCATTGGCAAAGGCACATTCCGTGGATGTCCTATTAGCAAATGATCCTGATGCCGACCGTTTCGCGGCAGCAGCTCCTAATGCCGATGGCACCTGGATAATTCTTCGTGGCGATCAAATTGGAAGTCTGATTGGCTGGTGGATGATCGAGCGAGCAAAACTAAACGGGAGAAATTTAACCGGTACCTTTGCAAACTCCATTGTTTCTTCAATGATGCTGGAGTCAATTGCAAAAGCAGCAGGACTCAAATATGAATCCACATTGACAGGATTCAAGTGGGTTTCAAGAGTTCATAACTTAACTTTTGGCTACGAGGAAGCATTGGGTTATTGCGTTGATCCTCATAATGTAAGCGACAAGGATGGAATATCCGCCGCCGCAGTATTTATGGAAATGATCGCTCATCTTAAGACTCAAAATATCTCAATCTGGCAAGTTCTCGACGAGTTGTCACTTGAACACGGTCTGCACGCCACGGACCAAATCTCAGTTCGGGTCACTAGTAGTGAGCAGGTCTCAATAACTATGGCTGGAATTCGAAACAATCCACCAACGGAATTAGGTGGGCTGCAAGTTAGCAATGTTGAAGATCTAGCAGCTGGACTTGATGGTTTGCCAATTACGGATGCAGTAATCATTCATCTGGCGGGCCAAGGCGAGATTGAAAAAGCCAGGGTAATCATCCGCCCAAGTGGTACGGAACCAAAAATAAAATGTTATTTAGAAGTCGTAGTTCGTAGCGAAGACCTAGGAATTGCAAAACAAACCGCCGATAATGAATTGAAGCGGCTGGCTAATGATGCCGGACCCTTACTAAGTGGAGGCAATTGATGGATCGACATGAATTAGCGCGGATGATCGACCACACTTTGCTAAAGCCAGAGGCCACTAACGCAGACGTTATTGCGCTGTGTGCTGAAGCCGCTGAACTTGGAACCTTTTCAGTTTGTGTATCGCCAACCTTTGTTTCGCTGGCCGCAGCGAATGTTTCCAATGGAGTTAAGGTCGCTACAGTTTGCGGTTTTCCAAGTGGGAAACATGAAGCCGAGATAAAGGCGGCCGAAGCTAAACTTTCAGTTTCTCAAGGTGCGCATGAAATCGACATGGTGATCGACGTCGGTCGGGCAATCATGGGGGATTGGGATTATTTAGAGGCTGAAGTTTCAGCAGTTCGCAATGCCACATCTGGCACATTATTAAAAGTGATTTTGGAGACTGCAGCGCTCACCGATGAGCAGATCGCTAAGGCCTGCCAGCGTTGCGAAAGCTCTGGCGCTGATTTTGTTAAGACTTCTACCGGTTTTCATCCAGCTGGTGGCGCCGATGTTCGAGCCATCAAGATCATGCAAGAAAGCGTCGGTGGTCGATTGGGTATTAAGGCTTCCGGGGGAATTCGAAACATTGAGTTTGCGACCGAACTAATTAATGCTGGCGCTACTCGTCTTGGACTTTCCAGTTCGCGCGCAATCCTCGATGGCGTTACTGCAACTGGAAGTTACTAAGAGCCAACTTGTTCGCGAAGTCTGGCATATCCAGGCTTAATGATGTGGTTGATGATGTCCAAGCGCTGATCAAATGGTAGGAATGAACTCTTCATACCGTTGACAGTTAGCCATTCGAGATCGCGCAATGAATAATCAAACGCTTCAACTAAGGATGTCATTTCAGCTGACATAGAAGTATCTGACATTAAACGGTTATCAGTATTTAAAGTAACGCGGAAATTTAATTTGCGAAGCAATCCGATTGGATGCTCGGCAATACTTGCAGCAGCACCAGTATCAACATTGGATTTGGGACAAAGTTCAAGTGGGATCCGACGGTCACGAACATATGCGGCTAAATCGCCTAGTGTGACTGTGCCGTCTGAATTTGTTGTTACATCGTCGATGATTCGAACTCCGTGCCCTAAGCGTTCAGTGCCACAAAATTGAATTGCTTCCCAAATACTCTTCAAGCCAAACGCTTCTCCGGCATGAATTGTGAAATGTGCATTGTTGCGCTGTAAGTACTGAAACGCTTCGATGTGTTCCGTAGGAGGATAGCCTGCTTCCTTACCTGCAATGTCGAAACCAACAACACCACGGTCGCGATACTCAACCACTAGCTTTGCAATTTCAAGTGAAACGTCAGCCATCCGCATTGCAGTTAGCAAGGCAACAACACGAATTGTTTTCCCAGCAGCTTTTGCAGCAGCTTCGCCATGGGCAAAACCGATCAAGACATTGTCAATAACTTCGCGGTAGGTCAAGCCTTTTGCAGTGTGTAGCTCTGGGGCAAACCTAATTTCGGCATAAACCACACCATCTTCGGCTAGATCTTGCGCGCATTCACTTGCCACACGTTGTAGTGCATCAGGAGTCTGCATTACACCTACAGTGTGAGCAAATGTCTCTAAGTAAATTTCAAGGGATCCTTGAACTGCAGTGTGGAACCAATTACTTAATTGATCTTCATTGTCATATGGCAGCACGGTGTAGTTGTGCTTCTGCGCAAGTTCCAGAATTGTTTTAACTCGTAAGCCACCATCTAAGTGATCGTGTAAAACAACTTTTGGAACAGCCTTAATTACTGCGGATGAAATCATGCTTCGTCATCTCGATTTGCAAGTTCAGGTGCGAAGGCGGGCACGCAAATTGCGACATAATGTGCATCTTCGCGAGTAAGGTAACGAACCTTTTCACCAGCGCGAGTTATAAGTGCTTGACCGGCACCCACTGTTGTTGTCTTGCCTTCACATTCAACATCTATAGAACCTGTAATTACGATTGTGAACTCGTCAAAAGCTGGGGCTTGGGCAGGTTCTGACCAGCCAGCTGGAGCATGCATGACCGCAACAGAAACTTCACTATCTCCAGTCTTAACTCGACCGATATATTCTGCAATCGATTTTCCACCAGGAACTGGAATCATGGTCGGTTCGCTAATTAATTCAGGCATGTAATCAGAATACTTCGGAAAGTTTCACAAACAAGTTTCAGACAACACGATCAATGATTAATGGAAGACGCTGCGAAATTTCTGAATCCGCACCAATTTCGTAACCTTGCGTTAAGACTTCTAAGGCTGATTCAAATCGGGCAGGCTCGTCGGTATGCAAAGTGAAGATCTTTTGCCCCTTTTCAACCTTCTCACCATGACCAACATGCCACTCAATACCGGCGCCAAACTGGACGGAATCTTCTTTTCTGGCTCGACCAGCTCCCAGCCTCCAACTCGCCATACCAACGGCAAGTGCATCAAGTTTGGTCAAGTGACCAGAGGTCGTTGCAACAACTTCTTGAGTTTCTCGAGCAACCGGAAGTGGGACAGATAGGTCACCACCTTGTGCTGAAATCATGGCACGCCAGACATCCATGGCTGAGCCATCTAATAGGGCAGTCGCTGGATCTTTCAATCCACTAGCTCCGCTCGCTTCCAACATTTCCCGAGCCAAAGTCACTGTGAGTTCAATGACATCTGCAGGCCCACCACCAGCGAGCACATCAATTGACTCTTGAACTTCGAGCGCGTTACCAGCAGTTCGACCAAGTGGCACATCCATTGCGGTTAACAATGCGCGCGTAGTTACTCCAGCGTCATTTCCAATTCCAACCATGGTTGTTGCAAGTTCGCGAGCCTGTTCGACAGTTTTCATAAATGCACCAGAACCAACTTTTACATCTAGAACTAACGCACCAGTTCCTTCAGCAATCTTTTTACTCATGATGGATGCTGAGATAAGTGGAATAGATTCTACCGTGCCAGTAACATCTCGAAGCGCGTAGATTCTGCGATCAGCTGGAGCCAGAGTTTGACTCGCAGCACAAATAACTGCGCCAGTTGAGTTAAGGACTTCAAACATTTCGTCGTTAGTTAGATTGGCTTGCCAACCTTTAATTGCTTCAAGTTTGTCTAATGTGCCACCGGTGTGACCAAGTCCGCGACCAGATAGTTGTGGCACACTTACGCCACACGCTGCAACTAGCGGTGCAAGTGGCAACGTAATTTTGTCACCGACACCACCAGTTGAATGTTTATCTGCAGTTGGTCTTCCAAGAGTTGACCAATCCATGGTTACACCAGAGTCAATGTAGGCCTTGGTCCAGCGCACGATTTCTTGACGGTTCATACCGTTTAACAAAATCGCCATTGCCATGGCAGACATTTGTTCTTCGGCAATTACATTACGAACGTACGCATCGACAAACCAATCGATCTGGGCATCTGATAACTCGCGTTTATCTCGCTTAGCGGCAATGAGATCGACTGCGGCAAATGGTTCGGTGCTCATGTTATTTTGAATTTCACTCGGGGAAGTGTCATACCTGTAAGGCTAATGCGTCTAAAGTCGATCCGTTAAATCATGAGCACCAAAAGCATCAGGAAGTATCTCAGTCATTGACTTAATTCCTGAAACTGAATCAAGTAGACAATTCGGACCACCATGTTCCCAGAGCAGTTGACGACAGCGACCGCATGGCATTAAGGCATTTCCATGTCGATCCACACAGGCAACTGCGACCAACTTCCCACCACCAGTGCTGATCAAACTTGAGATCAAGCCACATTCCGCACATAAAGCAACACCGTAAGCGGCATTTTCAACATTGCATCCCGTAACAATACGTCCGTCATCAACTAAGCCAGCAACACCAACTGGAAAATTTGAATATGGGGCGTAAGCCTTGGACATTGCGTTGCTAGCAGCAGCACGCAATTCATCCCAATTGATTTCCATTAGTGATGATCACCCTTTCGGTAGGGGACGCCATCAGCAGCTGGCGGACGCAAATTTTGTGAGGCAGTTGCAAGCACCAAGAGCGTTGTTATGTAGGGCGCAACTTGAGCCACTTCGGGTGGAAATGAGGATGCCGAGAAGTAAGCACCAGTCATTACCGATCCCAAAAGCAAGAAACCAATCGCAGAATTGCGACGTGCCCGTCGGAGCATGATGCCACCGATTGCGAAAAGAATAATCGCGCCGAGCAAAATTAAACCTTTAACGTTTTGGTTCCCAGTGTCAATTAATCGCAAAGTGTCGATATAGCCGAACATCAATGCACCTGCGGCAGTTCCACCCGGTCGCCAGTCACCAAAGATCATGGTTGCTAAGCCAATGAATCCTCGACCTGCGGTATTTCCATTTCGATAGATAGTCGAGGCAATCGAAAGATAGGCACCGCCAAGTCCGGCAAGCATGCCCGAGAACACAACAGCTGCGTACTTGAACTGCACAACTTTCACGCCGAGTGAATCAGCTGCCCAAGGATTTTCACCAGCGCTGCGAAGACGTAGACCGAATGCAGTTTTCCACAGTAGGTAGCTTGTCATTGCAAATAGCAAAAATGTGATGATGGTGAGAAGTGACAAGTGATAAAACAACCCAGCAAAAACTCCGGCGAGATCACTGATGAAGAAGATTCCTTTTTCATGAAGTGAGGTTAGTGGTTCAACAATTGATTCAAAAGTGAAAGTTGGAATCTCACCCTTGATAGGTGGAGACTGTGCTTGACCACCACCGGGAGCATTGGTGAACAACACGATAGCCAGGAACTTAGTTAGCCCAAGCGCCAACAAATTGATAGCTGTTCCAGCAATGATTTGATCGACACCAAAAGTAACTGCAGCAACTGCAAGTAACAGACCACCGATAGCACCAAAGATCACACCAGCTACTACGCCAGCCCAAACACCCCATTGCCAGCCAGCCCAACCTGCGCCAAAAGTTCCCAGGATCATCATGCCTTCAAGGCCGATGTTGATAACGCCAGCACGCTCCGCCCAAATTCCAGCGAGACCAGCTAATGCAATTGGCGATGCAAACACCAAAGCCTGGGCAATTGTGACCGTGCTAGTGAGATCCCCATTTCCGGTAATAGTTCGAGTAATTGAAAGCATGGTGATTGCCGTGAAAGCAGCACCAATAAATCTGCGAGATTTTAGGTACGTCATACTGATGCCTCCTGCTTTGCCAATGCCTTAGCAACATTTGTCTGCTCACTCTTGACTTGGTATCTCCGTACTACTTCATACGAGATCACAACTACGATCACAATCAATCCCTGCATGATTGTGGAGATTTCTCGCGGTACGCCCTCCAGAATTAATTGGCCACTCGAGATGTCTAAGAAAGCCCAAAGAATTGCACCTAACGCAATGCCAATCGGGTTATTTCTACCAAGTAGGGCAATTGCAATTCCAGTGAATCCCCAGTCAGTGGGGAACTGCAATGAGTATGTGCCCGTATCTCCCAATAGATAAGGCAGTCCAACCAGCCCAGCAACCGCTCCAGACAGCAACATCGTTACATAAATCATGCGATTAGATTGCACGCCGCTTGTGCGCGCTGCTGAAGCTGACTTACCCGTTGCGCGCAAGTCAAACCCAAAGCGAGTTCGGTTTAGAAGGAACCAATATCCAATTCCAATAATTATTGAAATGAAGAAAAAGCCATAAATCGGAGTACCAGGATCAAGGAATGCAATTCCTCGCAACATTCCAGACTCTGGAATTGGCTTGGTGCCGCGGACATTCAAACTCGTTTCCGTGCCGATGCTAGTGCGAACAATTATGTAACTGATAATTCCAATTGCAATGAAATTCAACATGATTGTAGAAATGACTTCGCTCACGCCACGGGCAACTTTCAACCAAGCAGAAATTCCTGCCCAGAGTGCACCGACAATCATTGCAGCAAGAATTGAGATGCTTACCGATGCAATCTTTGGCAATGCAAGATTGCTAGCAACTACCGCTGCTGCGAGAGCGCCAAGTACGTATTGACCGTTTACGCCAATGTTGAATAGGTTCATCTTGAACCCGATTGAAACTGCCAACGCACTTAAGAAATAGATAGTTGCTAAGTTCAACATCAAAGACATTGCTCTTGGTGAAGTTCCGTAATTCCACATGGAAGCGAAAACGGTTGTGACACTGGCACCAATTGCTACCAGGATGACGGCAGTAACTGCCAGCGAGATAAATAGTCCAATCGCAGGAGCAATCAGGCTGGTTCCGATTCGTCGAAGATTCATTAGGCAGCCTCTCCAGCACCGGTCATCGCGGTACCTAGCTCTTGTGGTGTAACTGTGGCTGGATCCGCATCAGCGACGAACTTGCCTCGGAGCAAAACCTTAATGCTGTCACTCAATCCGATTAATTCATCAAGATCCGCTGATACCAATAAAACTGCTAACCCGGCCTGGCGAGCATTACGAATGTGATCCCAAATTGCCGCTTGCGCGCCAACGTCAACACCGCGAGTTGGATGAGCAGCAATAAGTAACTTAGGCTCACCAGACATTTCTCGACCAACGATAAGTTTCTGTTGATTTCCTCCAGAAAGCGCACTTGCCAGTACATCAATGCTTGGTGTGCGCACGTCATACTCTTCAACAATTCGCTTAGTATCTGCCTTGGCACTTCGTGGAGTCAGCCAAATGCCATTGGCATTCGGAGATCTGGTTTGATGCCCTAGCATTCGGTTCTCCCAAAGGGGAGCTTCCAACATCAAGGCCTGGCGATGGCGGTCTTCGGGGATGAATCCAATTCCAAGTTCTCGACGATGACGAGTGGATTTGTTTGTGATGTCCTCGGTTTTGAACTGCACTCGTCCGGTTGCTGCTTCGATTCCCATCAGGGCGTCAAGAATTTCAGCCTGACCATTTCCTTCCACGCCTGCAATTCCAACAATCTCTCCAGCATGAATCTGAAATGAGATGTCATCAACAATAGCTTTGCCACCTTTTGCAAAAACAGAAAGGTTTTCAACTTTTAGCACGACTTCATCTTGAATCGTGTCACCCACAGCTTCTGGGGTTGGCAATTCATTTCCAACCATCATCTCGGCCAGATCGCGAGCTGAAACATTCTGAGTGTGTGGATTCACGCTGCCGACAGTGGTGCCCTGACGAATGACAGTGATCTCGTCGGCAATTGATAAGACTTCATCAAGTTTGTGACTGATGAAGATAACGGTAAGACCTTCTTTTTTAAGGTCTCGAAGCGTATTAAATAATTCATCAACTTCATGGGGAACGAGAACTGCCGTTGGCTCATCCAGAATCAAAATTTTTGCGCCACGATACAAAACTTTCAGAATTTCAATTCGTTGCCTATCTCCAACACCAAGTTCGCTAACTAAAACGTCGGGATCAACTGCTAAACCATTTTCAGCAGCAATGTCAGAAATTTGTTTGCGGGCTTTTGCGAAATCTAAACGGATACCATTCTTAGGTTCGCTACCTAGGACGATGTTTTCTAAAACTGTAAAGTTATCGGCCAACATAAAGTGTTGGTGAACCATTCCGATACCTGCATCGATTGCATCAGATGGGGAACTAAAAACTAAATTATTGCCATTAATAGAGATCGTGCCTTCATCAGCTTTTTGCATACCGTAAAGAATTTTCATTAAGGTGGACTTGCCTGCTCCGTTCTCACCGACAATGGCATGAACGGTTCCGGAGGCGACCTTTAGATTTATGTCGCTGTTTGCGATCACACCAGGGAATCTTTTCCAGATCCCATTGAGTTCAACCGCTAGTGCACTTTGGCTCATCTGCTAAAACCACGCCTTTCAGATTTTGTTACTACCTAAACTTACGACTTCTCGAAACAAAAAGTGAGGCTCGGGTGGAAAAATCCACCCGAGCCTCACTGTCATGATTTGTTACTTGACGGTTGTACCAACTACAACTTCGCCGGACTTGATCTTCGCAGCAGCGGCATCAGCAGCAGCCTTGTAATCATTTACGGCAGAGTTTGAAGTTGCGTATCCAACGCCATCCTTAGTTAGGTCGAAGTTGTTAACACCAACAAGTGGTGCACCATCTACTACGCCCTTGATGACGTCGTATACAGCTACGTCAACACGCTTCAACATAGACGTCAAGATGATGTCCTTGTATTCAGCAAGTGCTGGAACTGTGTACTGGTCAGAGTCAACACCGATTGCCCAGTGTCCTGCTCCGGCAGCCTTTACAGACTGGAACATGCCTAGACCGGAACCACCAGCAGCAGCGTAGATAACGTCTGCGCCGTTGGCGATCATGCCATCAGTTGCAGTCTTAGCCTTTTCAGGCACGTTCCATGCTGTGTTATCGCCTGCGGCACCCATGTACTTGGAATCAATTTTGATATCTGGGTTGATTGACTGCGCACCTTCGATGTAACCCGCTTCAAAAGCCTTGATTAGATCAATTTCCATGCCACCGATGAAACCGATGTGTCCGGACTTTGATGCAGATGCAGCAATAACACCAGTTAGGTATGAACCCTGTTCAGCTGCG
>Ga0214917_10000605_pt1 | contig 46833 bp, 55 predicted proteins | sample LL_1208_BB_MetaG_FD_177983 | JGI IMG/M metagenome (GOLD analysis project Ga0214917, IMG submission 177983) | Freshwater microbial communities from Lake Lanier, Atlanta, Georgia, United States - LL_1208_BB | ecosystem: Environmental > Aquatic > Freshwater > Lake | place: USA: Georgia | collected... | reverse complement strand
TACCAAAAGCTTTTAGAAATATAGATGATATAATTATGACGTTTGGATATATTACAATTTTTGTAGGAGTAGAATATATACCTTGTGCTTGTGGTTGTAATAACTATTTAGAAGAAGCTGATTATTTATATTATGAATCAAGATATGAAGACGATGATTACTATGAAGAAGATGAGGAGTAATAATATGTCAAGAGTAGATTTATTAAAAGCAATACTACCATTAGAACAAGAGGGTTTACATGACTATCTGTTTATGGTATTAAACGATTACTATCAACCAGATAATATAATAGAGGCAGATGGTGAATACTTATTTGTCAAAGGTGATATTCCTGTTTTGCTTTGCGCGCATCTAGATACTGTGCATAAAATAAAACCAATAGAAGAAGAAATATACTTTGACCAAGAGAAGCAAGTAATGTGGTCTCCCGGTGGCATAGGTGGAGACGATCGTTGCGGCGTATTTATAATTTTAAATTTAATCTTTCAAGGATATAAGCCACACATAGCTTTTACTTGGAATGAAGAGATTGGCGGACTTGGTGCTAGATCGTTATCAACTAGTCTTGACCCCAAGAAGCTTGATGTTCCAATTAATTTTGCCATACAGCTTGACCGCAAAGGTCATCAAGAATCTGTGTACTATGATTTAGATAGTAGGCCATTTGAGAATTATATTAATAGTTTTGGATTTAAAACTGCTATTGGCACATACACAGATATATGTGAGATTTGTCCTGAATGGGGCATTGCTGGTGTAAATCTTTCTGCTGGATATTTGCATGAGCATACAAGTAGGGAGTTGATTCTTTTGAATACTCTGGAGGATACTCTTAATAAGGTATCTCAAATCTTAGAAGATCAAGTGGCCAATCCAAAACCTTTTGAATATAAAGAACTTCCTAGAACTTATACAAGTTATTTAAATAGTAAAGGAATTACTAATACTACTAACAATCATTATTATTATGAAGACTATTATTATGGATATGGGTATGAGGATGAAGAAGAAGATAATAAATATTATTACGATGATAAGTATCATTGTATATATTGCGGCAAGCCCACTAAGATTGAAAACTTTTCTCAATTTGAAGGCTATGAAGATTTTTGCTTAGACTGTTTTTATGATGCCACACCAACAAAAAGAAAGATTCTTGTTGAGGCTACAAAAGGTTTAGGAGGTAATAGAAAATATGGTTGAGAGAATGTCTTTGGATAAAGAAATTAAAGATTCTGTTTATGCTGTTTTAAATGAAATCGTCAGCTACCCAAAGATAAACTTTGATTTATTTGAAGAAAATAAAAATCAATTCTTTAAAGATTTTGGAATGAATTTGATTGTAGAAAAAAGGGGTGTAGTAACATCTCGCGATCCTGAAATTAAAGAAAAAGAATTTCATAATTTTAAAAAAGCCCTGTTAAAATATACAGAAGATTATGAGTTATTAAGATTTATATCTCAAAATGGAATAGAAGGATTTTATCAAAATTTAGTAATTGATAATTTTAAAGAAACAGTTTCAATTCCAAAAGGTATGAAGTTATCAAAAGCATTTAAATATTTTCTACAACCTTTTGATTTAAACTATTGGCAAACACAATATTCTCAAGTTTTAAATTCAGATAAAATGTCTGGGAATTTGTGCTTGTCAATTCATCCTCTAGATTACTTATCCATGTCACAGAACAATCATAACTGGCGCTCATGTCAATCTCTTGATGGAGAATATGCGGCTGGCACATTATCACTTATGTCAGATAAAAGTACTATTGTTGCTTATTTAGCATCAGATCAAAAACAATCTATTGAAGGATTTCCACCAGATGTTTTATGGAATTCTAAAAAATGGCGACAACTTGTTCACATAGATAAAACAAGAAGTAAATTTATTTTATCAAAAAATTATCCACTTTATTCTGAAGAACTAGAAGAACAAATAATTCAAATGATAAAAGATTTATATCCCGGAAATTGGATTGAGTCAAAAGACTTTCATCGCTCAAGTTTTATTGCTAATGCAAAAACAGGTGGAACAAAGATACATTATAATGATGTTATAAGTGGGAATAATTTTACACCCAGATTATTTATGGATATGAATAAAGATGAAGATAAAAAAATAATTGTAGGTTCTAGAGTTGCTTGCCTCAATTGTGGTAATTATGATATAATAGATTCACAGGGATTTCTCTGTGCAGGTTGTGGAGATCATGTAGTTTGTGATGATTGCGGAGCACTCACTTATAGTGAAGATGCTTTTTATGTAAACTCTACTGGAAGCTCTATTTGTCTTGATTGTTATGAAGCAAATTATTCCGCCTGTGATAGTTGTGAAGAGAGCTATCCTAATCATGATTTAACACATAATGAAGAAGAAGACAGTTATTTATGTGAAAACTGTTTATAAAAATACTAAAAAGGAGAATTCAAAATGGAAGAAAATAAAGTAGGAATTAATAAAAAAATTAATGGAATTGATTTATTATTGTGGTTTCAAAATAAACATTTAGCTTTGGAAGAATTACCAGAAGGATTAAATTTAAAACAAAGCGATGAACTAGTATCCAAGTTTCCTAATGCACCAAAAGTTATTCGAGAATTTTTATTGACTTTAAACGATTTAGAATACACTATTGAGGACAGTGCTGATGATACTAGCGGATCTGAAGTTTAAAGAAAATATTAGAAAAATTATTAATGAGGGCTGTTGGGATCAAGGTCCTCGTCCCAAGTGGCAAAATGGTTCTCCTGCAAATAGTAAATTTATAACAGGAGTATTTGAAACTTATGACTTATCCAAAGGAGAATTTCCTTTAACTACACTACGAAAGATTCCTGTAAAATCTGCTATAAAGGAAATATTATGGATATATCAAGACCAATCAAATGATTTAAAATTATTAAAAGAAAAGTATGATATACATTGGTGGGACTCATGGGAGTCAAATTTAAACCCTGGTACTATAGGTTTAAGATATGGACATACTATAAAAAAATGGAATCAAATAGAGAAGCTTTTAGAAAGCTTAAAATCGAATCCATATTCTCGACGTCATATAATGACAATGTGGAATCAAGAAGATTTTGCGAACAGTGATGGGTTATATCCTTGCGCTTATGAAACCATTTGGTCTGTAAGGGATCAAAAAGATAGAATAAGAAAAGTTTTAGACCTAACATTAGTACAACGTTCCTGTGATTATTTAACTGCAGGACATATAAATAAAATTCAATATGTTTGTTTGCAAATGATGGTTGCTCATCATTGTGGCTTTGGCTTAGGAAAGTTTAATCATCTTGTACAAAATTTACATATTTATGATTTACATATTCCAAATGCAGATATTCTTTTAGATACTGTAGGATCATCTATAAATCCTGTAATTTATTTAAAAACTGATAAAACAAACTTTTTTGATTTAAATATAGATGATTTTATAATAAGTGATTATAACCCTGTACATACAAACTTAAAGTTTGATTTAGCCATATAGTCGCCTGACGGTGATTTTTTGCCTCATATAACATAATTTTATAGTCCAAAAAATACTTACAAATCAATTTTTTATTTTTTTCCTAAAAAGAGGGGTTTTATGTCAAAGAAAATTGTATTAGTTACTGGAGGATTTGATCCAATTCATTCTGGTCATATAGCTTATTTTAATGCTGCCAAACGACTGGGAGACTTTCTTGTGGTAGGTATCAATAGTGACTCTTGGCTAATTAGAAAAAAAGGAAAAGCATTTATGAATTTTGAGGAAAGAGAATGCATAATTTCAAATTTGCGAATGGTTGATTTAGTTATAAATTTTAATGATGATGATGGATCAGCAATAGATGCTATTAGAAAAACAAGAAAAATGTTTACGACACAAACAATTTTATTTGCAAATGGTGGGGATAGAACAAAAGTAAATATTCCAGAAATGTCTTTTAAAGATAAAGATTTATTATTTGAATTTGGTGTAGGTGGAGAGCATAAAAAGAATAGTTCTAGTTGGATTTTAAAAGAATGGGAGAATCGATAATGGTAGATAAAAATAAAATAATAAATCAAATAAAAAGAATTTTACAGAGTGGAACTAGTGGCACTGTTATGTGTGACTCTTGTTATCGAGTTTCTTCTTATTCAATTAGTTCAGAGATGGAGGCAAGACTAGAGGCTTTTTTATTTGCTATTGAACAAGGTGAATATGACTATGCATTTGAAAGAGGGAATCAAAATGCCGAATTTAAAAAAGAAAAAAATTGATAAATACTTAGATAAAATGATTTTAATTTATCAAAATATTTATAAAATTGGTTTAGAAACAAATGGAGAACTTGCAAATCCCGATCAATATCTAGGAAAAATACAAGCCCTAAAAGAATTTAGGGTATTTTTGAATAAGGGTGAATTTTTTGATTCAGATTGACAAACCCATAAAAATATGGTATAATTATTACAAGAGGTGGAAATGGTGGAACAAAATAAAAAATTTATTAGTGCAGATCAAATGCTACAAAAATTTTTTGAAGAATATTTAAAAGTTATTCAAGAAGATGAAGAGATTGTAGATAACGCAAAAAAACATCGAATTTATATTGATACCACTGTTCTAAAATGGGGTTCTGAATATGATGGAGAAATTCAAAAAACAACTCATGTTCGTGTAAAAGTGGATAATAAAGTTGTGAGTTATGATTATAAAAATTTAAAAGAATTATTAAATGTTTTAAAGTTATTATCTAATGTAGAAATTGTTTATAATGGAGAAACTATTTAAATAGGAGATGTTGAAATGAGTAGAGCTGTAACTTACTCAAATTTTTATTGTACTCAGTGCACAAATAAAATTTCTCTTCCTAGAAAAAATTCTAAACAAAGAGAAAGAAATCATTTAAAAAATATATACTGTATTAAATGCAAAGAAGAGGTCAATCACTATGAAGTTAGAAGTTGCGATCACGACTTTGTATTTGATGTTTTTGCTGAAAAAGTTGCAGCAAGAGAATTCAAAACTAAAAAAGGAGATGCTGTAATTGAAAAGATTTCTAAAGTATTCTGAAGAAACACATCAAGCAGAAGTAACTTTGGTTCAAGGTCCAGTGAGAGCTGTAGGTCGCGCGAAAGCCCATGAGGAAGATTGGAAGTATGCAAACAAATTAACTGGTTTGCAGATAGCAGAATTTAGAGCCTTAATAAAGTTTTTAGATAAGCGATCAAAATTAAAAATGAAACAGGTTGCGCGGCTTCGTAATGATGCACAATTTTTAGAAAATAGCGCAAATGAAGATCGAGCAGAAATGGAAGAATTGAAAGAAGTTGTTGATTTTTACATTGAAAGAAAAAATGATTTATATAAAAATTTAAAAAATCCTCCAGAAAGAATTAAATGGAATGAGTTATCTGGTGATATGCTTAGTGATGAATTTAAAAAACAATTGGAGATAAGCGATGGAAAAAATTAATATTTGGTTAGACAATAGTCGCCCAGTTCCAGATGGTTGGATTGGTGTAAAGACTGCTGCTGCATGTATTGGAAAAATAATGTCTTTAAATTTAGACAAGGTTGAATTTGATATTCTATCATTAGACCATGATTTAGGAGAAGGAAATCCAACAGGAACAGATTTTTGTAAATCATTTATTAAGCATCCAGATAGATTTCCAAATACTATTTATTTACATACAGCTAATCCAAAAGGAAAAGAAAGAATGGAAGAGCTACTATTCAGTTGCATCAAAGAAAATAATTTAAAAACAAAATTAATCTCAACAAGGATGCCGGGAACAATTTCTAAATCTAGAATAGATGGATAGGAGAATTTTTACAATGGGACAATTAACAGAGCGTTGGAGTAGAGCAAATGAAGAAATGAAATTCTATGACCAACAATTAAAAGAAGTAACACAAACACAAATTTTTCAAGATATGATAAAGAATCAAGCTCCTAAAATATTAGATCCTCGAATACAATTATTTAATCCAGGAAAAAAACCAAAGGTGGCGAAAAGAAGTGTTTCAAATAGAACAACTAAAATCTAAAAACTTTATCGTCTATCATAAAAATTATAGATTTAAAGAAGATTGGCTTCTTCAAGCCTTTTTATTAGGAAAAGATAGAGCAATAGATTGGATTAAGTTTGTAGAAGATTCTTATTCTGATTCTGTTAAAGTATTTAGAGAATCTTATTTATGCGAAGTGGACCATGTTTATCGAGGTCCCGCAGGATTAAAATTAGAATTTCTAAATAAAAAATCTGCTGAAGATTATTGTCAAAAATTAAATGCGCTAGGAGTATAAAAATGAAAGTAGTTATATTGGCTGGAGGCTATGGAACAAGAATAAGCGAAGAATCTCATTTGAGACCTAAGCCTATGATAGAAATTGGTGGTAAACCAATACTTTGGCATATTATGAAAATATATTCTCATTATGGCTTTCATGATTTTATTATTTGTCTTGGATATAAAGGTGAATTTATTAAAGAATATTTTGAGCACTATCATTTACAAAACTCTGATGTAACTTTTGATTTTATAAATGATGAAAGAATATTATATAATAAAACAAATGAACCATGGAAAGTAACTTTAGTCGATACTGGCTTAGATACTTTAACCGCTGGTAGAATAAAAAAAATTGAAAAATATATTCAAGAAGATAATTTTATGATGACTTATGGAGATGGAGTATCAAATATAAATATTCAAAAATTAATAGAACATCATAATAAATACAATAAGATTGCAACAGTTACTGCAATACAGCCTCCGGGTAGATTTGGTTTAATGAATATTAATAATAATAATTTAGTCTATGGCTTTGAAGAAAAACCAAAAAATGATAATAGCTGGATAAATGGCGGATTTTTTGTTTTAAATAAAAAAGTTTTCAATTATATTGATGACCCTCAAGTTTTATTTGAAAAAGCACCCCTAGAAAAAATTGCTAGAGAAAATGAATTGATTGCCTATAATCATGATGATTTTTGGCAATGTATGGATACTCTAAGAGATAAAAATTATCTTGAAGAATTATGGAAGAGTGGTGCTGCACCATGGAAAATTTGGACTTAAAATTTTGGAAAGATAAAAAGGTTTTAATTACAGGAGCAACAGGATTTAAAGGTAGTTGGCTATCATTAATGCTCTATTTTCTTGGAGCAAAAGTAACTGGATATTCACTGCAACCACCAACAGATCCTTCAATGTTTAAGATGTTAGATTTAGATATGTATATATTATATGTAAAAAACAATATTCTTAATTTATCTCCACTAAAAGAAACAGTTAAAAAACATAATTTTGATATTGTTTTTCATCTTGCAGCGCAGCCGCTAGTAATTGATTCATATAAAGATCCAATAGGAACTTATATGACTAATGTTATTGGAACTGCAAATGTGTTAGAAGCTATTAGAAACAGTCCTACTATCAAATCTGTTGTTGTTGTTACCACAGATAAATGTTATGATAATAAAGAGTGGGAATGGTCATATAGAGAGAATGATGTCCTTGGAGGATATGATCCTTATTCAAACAGTAAAGCTTGTGCTGAACTTGTAGTTGATTCTTATCGAAAAAGTTTTTTATCTAATATTGGAATTGCTACAGCAAGAGCAGGAAATGTAATAGGTGGTGGAGATTTTTCTCCAAATAGATTGGTTCCTGATTGCATAAGGGCAATAAATAAAAATCAAACAGTAGAAGTAAGAAATCTTAATTCTGTGCGCCCGTGGCAACATGTGCTAGAACCTTTATGGGGATATATTTTATTAGCTGAAAAACTTTGGATTAGTCCTAAACAATTTTCTGAGGCTTGGAATTTTGGTCCAAATGAAATAAATAATAAAACCGTAGAATATGTTGTAAATTATTTATGTAATAAAGTTTATTCTGAAATAAATAATTCCACTCATGAAGCAAACTTTCTAAAATTAGATTCATCTAAGGCAAAAACAAGATTAAATTGGCATCCCAAACTAACTTTAGATGATGCACTAGAAATGACTCTTGAATGGAACCGTGCAAAAAATAAAAAAGAACTAACAATGAAACAAATAGAAAGATATTTATTATGAAAATATTATTAACTGGTGGATCTGGGTTTATTGGAAGAAACATAATTGAATCGTTAAAAAATAAATACGATCTTTTTTATCCGAAAAGAAATGAATTAAATCTTTTAGATGAAAATGAAGTAAAAAATTTTATTAAAAAAAATAAAATAGATATCATAATTCATTCTGCAATGAAACCGGGACATCGAAATGCTGCAGATCCCAATAATATTTTAGAAGAAAATTTAAGAATGTTTTTTAATATAGCAAGAAATAATGAATTTTTTGATAAAATGATATTTTTAAGCTCTGGGGCTGTCTATAACACAAATCAAGATTTGAAAAAAGTTGAAGAATCTTTTTTTGATAAATCTATTCCTAAAGACCCTAATGGTTTTTATAAATATATTTGTACTAAATATTTATTAGAAAAAAATAATATTTATGATTTAAGATTATTTGGAGTTTTTGGAAAGTATGAAGATTATAGTATAAGATTTATTTCAAATGCAATATGTAAAACATTGCATAATTTACCAATAACAATAAAAAAAGATAGGGTTTTTGATTATCTTTTTATTGATGATTTTATAGATATATTAATATATTGGATTGAAAATAAAAACAATTTACAATATAAAAGTTATAATATTACTCCAACCAAATCAATTAATCTAAGTTCTTTAGCGTTAATCATAAAAGAAAAAAATGAAATACAGATAGGGGATTTTGGTTTAGGATTTGAATATAGTGGAAGTAATTTTAGATTATTAAATGAATTGTCTTTTAATTTTACTTCATATGAAAACTCAATAGAAAATTTAAAAAAATGGTACAAAGATAATTTAAATACAATAAATAAAGATTTTTTACTATATGATAAATAGGTGAAAACATGATAAAAATTTCAGATTTTATAATTAAACATTTAGCAGATAATTATGGAGTACAAGATATTTTTATGATTACTGGTGGAGGCGCTATGCATTTAAACGACTCTGTTGGAACAAATCAAAAAATAAATTATATTTGTAATCATCATGAACAAGCTGCTGCTATTGCGGCTGAAGGATATTCAAGATTAAATGGAAAACTTGGGGTTGTTTTAGTTACAAGTGGTCCAGGTGGAACAAATACATTAACTGGAGTTATGGGTCAATGGACAGATTCAATTCCTGTTTTATATATTTCTGGACAAGTAAAACAAGAAACAACAATAAATTATTATAATTCAACACTTCGACAATTAGGAGATCAAGAGATTGATATAATTTCTTTGGTAAAAAACTTAACCAAATATTCTAAAACAATTACAAATGCAAAAGAAACAAAAAAAATATTAGATGAGGCAATTTATCATGCAACTGAGGGTCGGCCAGGTCCAGTGTGGATTGAGGTACCATTAGATATTCAAGGTTCAATGGTAAACGAAGATGATTTAATATCATTTGATCCTCCCAAAACTAATTATGATATTGATAATTTAATTATTGATGAAGTAAAATTATTATTAGAAAAATCAAAAAGACCAGTAATTATAGCTGGACATGGAATAAGAATATCAAAAGCAGAAAAAGATTTTCTTTCTTTGGTTGAAAAAATTCAAATTCCTATACTTTCTACATTTAATGGATTTGATTTGATAAATACCGATAATAAATTTTTTATAGGAAGAATTGGTACTTTAGGAACAAGAGCTGGAAATTTTGCTCTTCAAAATGCTGACTTAATAATTTCAATCGGATCTAGGAATAATATAAGACAGATTAGTTATAATTGGAAAAACTTTGGAAAAAATGCAAAAAAAATTTTTATTGATATAGATAAAAAAGAATTAGAAAAACCAACAATAGAATCAGATATGATTATTCACGGGGATGCAAAAATTTTTATAAAAAAGCTTTTAGAAATAAAAATTAATCCAATATGGTCAGAATGGTTGGAGTGGAATATCCAAAGAAAAAATCGATATCCAGTAGTACTAGAAGAATATAAAAATTCTGATAAAGTTCATCCTTACTTCTTTGTTAAAGAATTAACAACCAATTTAAAAGATAATGATATAGTAGTTGCTGGAAATGGAACAGCTTGTGTTGCTTTATTTCAGGCAGGAGTAGTAAAATCTAATCAAAGAATATTTTGGAATTCAGGATGCGCATCGATGGGATATGATCTCCCCGCGGCTATTGGAGCTTGCTTTTCTAACTATAAATATGATATAATATGTTTAACAGGTGAAGGTAGTTTACAAATGAATATTCAAGAATTTGCAACAATTAAACACTATAACCTGCCTATAAAAACTTTTGTTCTTAATAATAATGGATATTGTTCAATAAGACAAACACAATCTAATTTTTTTAACGGAAGATATGTTGGTTGTGATGAATCCAGTGGATTATATTTTCCAAGCTTAAAAAAAATTGCTAAGACATATGGTATTCCTTATAAAAAATTATCTACTAATAAAAACCTTAATAAGAAAATAAAAAAAATTCTTAATACTCCAGGCTCAGCTATAATTGAAGTTGATTTAACTTTAAATTATATTTTTAGTCCCAAACTATCATCTGAAAAATTACCAGATGGCAGATTGATTTCTAAACCTTTAGAAGATTTATATCCTTTTTTGAGTAGAGAAGAATTTGAGGAAAATATTATAAAAGATTGGAAGTATTAAAATGAATTTATTAGAAAAAAAAATGGTTTCTGTTTTAAAAGATTTAAAAGATAATCATAATGTAATTGGAATTAAAGCTGAGTTTGAGGCTGAAGGCACTAGAATGGAAGAGTCTCTCAGATTAAAAGAAGTTATTACAAGGGCTGGGCTTGATCTAGCAATCAAAATTGGTGGATGCGAAGCTATTCGAGACATGTATGAATCTAGGGTTGTTGGGGTTAATACTATTATAGCTCCAATGATAGAATCTCCTTTTGCATTAAAAAAATATTTATCTTCAATTAAATTTGTTTTTCCACAAGAAGAAAGACAAGATATGAAGTTTATGATAAATATTGAAACAGTTACTGGATATAAAAATTTTGATGAAATGCTAAATCTTCCAGAAATAAAAGAATTAACTGGAATTGTTATAGGTAGAGTTGACTTAACAGGATCTTTGGGCTTAAAAAGAGAAGATGTAAATTCATCAAAAATCTTTGAAATAATTTCTGATTTAACTCAAAAAGCAAAATCAAAAGGTTTAGAGTGTGTTGTGGGTGGAGGAGTTTCTGCAGAAACAATACCTTTTTTAAAACAATTACCAGAAAATTCTATTGATAGATATGAAACTCGAAAAATTATTTTTAAGTGCCCAGATGCTTTTGCAAAAGGATATGATAAAGGCATTTTAAAAGCTGTTGGATTTGAATTGATGTGGTTAAAAAATAAAAGAGATTTCTATGGTATGATTTTTAAAGAAGATGAAACTAGAATTCAAATGCTTCAAAACAGATATGATAAATTGATCAAAGATGCCGGTGGAGAGTATGAATAACCAAGTTGTACTAATTACTGGGGGATCTCGTGGAATAGGTTTTGAAATTGTAAAATATTTTAAAAGCATGGGAATTGAAGTTTTAAATCCAACAAGAATAGAACTTGATTTAAATGATTTTAAATCCATAGAAAATTATATGGATAAAATATCTAGAGTAGATGTATTAATAAATAATGCAGGGATTAATATTTTAGGAGACACTTCTTCTTTATCTGAAGAAGATCTCCTAGAAACTTTTCAAATTAACATTTTATCTCCAATTAAACTGTCTCAATTAGTAATTCCTAAAATGAAAAATGGTGGAAAAATAATAAATATAAGTTCAATTTGGAGTTTTGTTTCAAAGCCAAAAAGATTTTCTTATAGTTCTGCAAAAGCAGCATTAGATGGATTAACAAGATCACTTGCAGTAGAATTAGGAGATAAAAATATCCTTGTGAATTCTATTGCTCCGGGATTTATTGATACAGATTTAACTAGAAAAAATAACAATGAATTAGAAATAAAACAAATTATAGAAAAAATACCCCTAAAAAAATTGGGAAATGTACAAGACATTGCTAAGATGGCATATTTTCTTTCTTTTGAAAATGAATATATAACAGGTCAAACTATAATTATAGATGGTGGTTATTTATGTCAATAAAAATAAAATCAAATAATAAAAATTATTTTGTTTATTTTTTTGAAGATTTAAATTTTTTAAATGAATTAGATTTTAAAAATTCTTTATTTATAATTGATAGTAATGTATGGGCTATTTATAAAAACTATTTTCAAAATTTAATTCAAGAAAAATTTTGTTTTATTATTGATGCAAAAGAAGATAATAAAACATTAGCTATGGCTCAAAAAATTTATAATAAAGCAATTGAATTAGAGTTTAAAAAAAATATGAAAATAATATCAATTGGTGGAGGCATTGTTCAAGATGTTAGTGGATTTGTTGCCTCTACTTTATTTAGAGGAATTACTTGGTACTATATACCAACAACGTTACTAGCACAGTCTGATAGTTGTATAGGAAGTAAAACTTCAATAAATTATAATGATTATAAAAATTTAATTGGAACTTTTTTTTCTCCAAATAAGATTTTCATTTCTTTAGAATTTATAAATAGTTTAAATAATATTGATTTTTTTAGTGGATTAGGAGAGATTGTAAAACTCCATATTTTGGGTGGTAAAAAATACATTAAAAAATTAAACAATTCTTTTGATTTAATTTTAAAAAAAGATAAAAAAACTATTATGGAAGCAATTAAAAATTCTTTATATATTAAAAAAAGATTTATAGAAAAAGATGAATTTGATATGGGTATAAGAAACTATTTAAATTATGGACATTGCTTTGGTCATGCCTTAGAATCTGCAACAGAGTTTAAAATTCCTCATGGACAAGCAGTAACCCTAGGTATGTTATTAGCAAATAATTTTTCAAAGATAAATAATGATTATATAAATAATCTTATAAATAGAACTTTAATTTTTAATATAAAAAATATTGAATTTAAAATAGATGATGTAATAAATTTTATGAAAAAAGATAAAAAAAGAATGACAAACGATTTGCCATTAGTTTTGTGTGATAAAAATTTAAAATTTAAAAAAATTAATAATTTTAAAACATCAGATGCAGTTAAAATTTTGGAGGATTATTTAAATGAACTTAGAAGAAATTAAAAGAAAAGAAATTCATGAAAAGGTCATAGAATTTTACAATCTTTTTCATAAAAATAAAACAAAAGAAAAAATTAATTATGCTGGCAAGATTTACGATGAAAAAGAAATGATTGCCTTAACTGATGCAACATTAGATTTTTGGTTAACTTCTGGTAGATTTTCTAATGAATTTGAAAAAGAATTTGCAAAAATGATGGGTGTAAGATATTGCTTATTAGTAAACTCTGGCTCATCCGCTAATCTAGTAGCAATAAGCGCTCTTACTTCACCCAAATTAGGTGATCGAAAATTAAATCGTGGAGATGAAGTAATTACTGTTGCGGCAGGATTTCCAACAACAATAGCTCCAATAGTTCAAAATGGATTGATTCCTGTATTTATTGATATTGATCTAGGAACATATAATATAAAAATTGAAGATATAGAAAAGGCAATAACTCCAAAAACTAAAGCAATAGTTTTAGCACATACAATGGGAAATCCATTTAATTTAAAAGAAGTCGTTCGAATAGCAAAAGAAAAAAATCTTTGGTTGATAGAGGATAATTGTGATGCTCTTGGTTCTTTGTATGATGGCAAATTAACAGGAACTTTTGGTGATATTGCAACCTCAAGCTTTTATCCTCCTCATCATATAACAATGGGTGAAGGTGGTGCGGTATATACCGATAACCCACAATTAAAAATGATATTAGAATCATTTAGAGATTGGGGAAGGGATTGTTGGTGTGCGTCTGGTTGTGATAATACTTGTAAAAAAAGATATGGTTGGCAATTAGGGTCATTACCTTATGGATATGACCATAAATATACATATTCACATTTGGGATATAATTTAAAAGTAACTGATATGCAGGCAGCAGTAGGAATAGAACAATTAAAAAAATTACCTAATTTTATAAATGCAAGAATTAATAATTTTAATTATTTAAAAGAAGGTTTGCTTGATTTACAAGATAAGATTATACTGCCTGAAGCTACTGAAAATAGTCAACCTAGTTGGTTTGGATTTATAATTACAATTAAAGATGGAACAAAATATTCTAGAAATAAAGTTGTTGAGTATTTAGAATCTAAAAATATTCAAACTAGAATGTTGTTTGCAGGAAATATTATAAAACAACCTGCATTTGAGAGTGTTGAATATAGAGCCATAGGAAATTTAGATAATTCAAATAAAATAATGAATGATACTTTTTTAATTGGAGTTTACCCTGGATTAAGCTTAGATAATTTACAATATATGATTAATGAAATTAAAACTGCTTTTAAGGAGTAGAATATGAAAACAGTAACAATAGTTTTAAATGGTTTTAAGAGACAGCATACTTTAAAAGAGCAAATTCAAGCTTTCAAAAATCAAACTTATCCAATAGAAAAAATTATGTATTGGAATTTAAAGTCTGATGATTTAAGATATCAATTAGATTATAATTTTTTAAAAAAAGAAAATATTGAATATGCTGAAACAAGTCATGATTATGGAACATGGGGTAGATTTTCATTTGCATTAAATACAAAAAGTGATTTTATTTGTATTTATGATGATGATATTATTCCTGGACCGGGATATATACAAAATTGTGTAGAAACATTTGAAAAACAACCCGGCATTCTTGGTCTAATGGGAACAGTAATAACTCAAGATAAAGGTCAATGGATTCAATATGGATGGAGAGATTTTAATAACCCAAATCCAGTTCAAGTAATATATCTTTATCAAAGTCATTTTTTTCCCAAAGAAGTTCTACAAGCTTTTTGGGCCTCAGCACCAAGCTGGGATTTGGTTTGTAATAGACATCTAGGAGAAGATCTTCATATTGCCTTTGCTGCAAAAAAATATTTTAATTTAAATGCTTATGTTGTACCACATCCTAAAAACAATAAGACAATTTGGGGGAATATTGCAGGAGATAGATATGGAGAAGATGAACATTCAATACATTTAAGTAATATTCAACCAAAAATGTTAGATCATTTACAATATATGATAAATAATCACGGATATCAAATTCCCACTTTTAAAAATTTTCAAGAAGCTTTACAGTATGGGGAGTGGACACATGGCTAAAAATGCATTAATTACTGGAATTACTGGTCAAGATGGGTCTTATTTAGCAGAACTTCTTTTAGAAAAAGGTTATAATGTGTATGGGTTGAAAAGAAGAACTAGTTCATCTAACTTTGGAAATGTACTTCATTTAAAAGAAGATATTCATTTTATTGATGGAGATTTAGAAGATATGAGTTCTTTAATGAATGCTATTCAGATATCCCAACCTGATGAAGTTTATAATTTAGCTGCTCAGTCATTTGTAGGATCTTCTTGGGATCAACCAATACTAACAGGTTCTTATACTGGATTAGGTGTAACTGCTGTATTAGAGTCAATTAAAAAAATTAAATCTGATGCTAAGTTTTATCAAGCTTCAAGTAGTGAAATGTTTGGAAAAGTACAAGAATCTCCACAAAAAGAATTGACTCCTTTTTATCCTAGATCTCCTTATGGAGTAGCAAAACTATATGGACATTGGATAACTGTAAATTATAGAGAAAGTTATAATATGTTTGCAACATCTGGAATTTTATTTAATCATGAATCTCCAAGAAGGGGAATTGAGTTTGTTACTAGAAAAATAACAGATGGTGTTGCAAAAATTAAATTGGGTTTACAAAAAGAATTAAGATTAGGAAATTTAGATGCCAAAAGAGATTGGGGATATGCAAAAGATTATGTTGAATGTATGTGGCTTATGTTACAACAAGAAACACCAGAAGATTATATAATTGCTACTGGTAAAGCACATACAGTAAGAGAATTTTGCGACTTAGCTTTTTCAACATTAGGTTTAAATTATCAAGATTATGTTGTTGTGGATCCAAAATTTTATAGAGCTGCTGAAGTTGATATATTACTTGGAGATGCATCTAAAGCAAAAAATAAATTAAATTGGAATCCTCAAAAAACTTCTTTTAAAGAATTAGTTGAAATGATGGTATTAACAGACTATAAACTTTTAAAAAATCGTCAAGCAACTTAGTTTAACTCAAAAGCTTGACTTTTTACAATATGTTGTGGTATAATAAACACAACAATACAATATATGAATGGAGCGATCAGAATTGTTTAATGTATTTTCTGATGATTTCCTTTCTAACTATGCAGACTTTAGTCCTCGAATGAATGATCTGGGTATGTTCGTATACTTGCGAACTTATTCCAGATTTCTTCAACAAAAAGGACGTCGAGAAGTATGGAAAGAAACGGTTAAAAGAGCAGTAGAATTTAATATGCTACAAGAGTGGGAGCATTGTCAAAGAATTGGAATGCCCATTACTAGACAAAGACAAGAAAGAATGAGAGAAGAAAGCATTGAGTTTTTTGAATCAATGTATGGACTTAATCAGTTTTTAAGTGGCCGCACAATGTGGGCTGGAGATGCTAATAATAAAGGTATTCAAAAATTTGCTATGGCAAACTTTAATTGCGCCTATACAAAAATAACTAAATGGCGCGACCTATGTGATTTATTTTATGCTCTATTGGTTGGCACTGGGGCAGGATTTGGTTGTCGATTAGATGATGCAAAACAATTACCACCAATTAGAATCTATGGATATGAAGTTGAATTTGAAAATTATAAGTATGTAGGTCGTCCAGGTCAACTTGATAAAACTATAATTGAAAACGGCTCTGATATTGATGGAAGAACAATAGAAGTCACAATTACTATTGGAGATAGTAAGGAAGGTTGGGTTGAAGCATTAGGTTTATTTTTTGATGTTTTAACATTAGATAAATATAAATCTGTAAATAAAATTAAAATGAATTTTGATTTTATTAGACCCAATGGAACTCCACTAAAAACTTTTGGGGGCACTGCTTCAGGTCCAGAACCTTTAATTGAAATGTTTCAAGGTATTTTAAATGTAATTCAAAATAAACTTGATCCAGAAAATCTTGAACCAATGCAGATATCTTCACACGAAAAAGGTCAAGCAAGACCTATTCATGTAATGGATATAGCAAATTTAATTGGTTATAATGTAGTTGTTGGTGGTGTTCGTAGAACTGCAGAAATCTTTCTATTAGATCCTAATGATTATGAATCAGTGTTTGCTAAATTTGGATTAAATGGTTTATGGACACCAGAACACTATGAAAAGTTTTGTGAAATTGAAAAGGCTGTAAAAGCAGCTGGAGTCCCCTACCCTGTCAAAAGATTTTCAAAGATGCACGAAGATTTTAGAGATACAGGAATGTATATGGGAACAAATCTTCATCATCGCCGCATGTCTAATAACTCGGCAGCTTTTATTGACAAACCATCAAGAGAGTACGTAATGTTATTATGTGACATGATGCAACTTGAGGGTGAGCCTGGTATGATTAATTTATATGAAGCAGGCCGTAGAATCTTAAATGCAATGGGTATTAAAAGACCAGATCATGAATCTATCGTAACAATAGCCAAAGAAATTGGATTAAATCCTTGTGCGGAAATTATCTTATTCTCAAAAGGTTTATGTAATTTAACAACTATTAATGTTAAAAATTTTGTTCATGCGGTTAGCGGTCCTAAAGGAACTCGTTATGTGCTTGATCGAGAAGGATTAATTCAAGCTCAAAGATTATCTGCTCGTGCGGGATTGCGTATGACTTTAATTCAACTTGAATTACCTGAATGGCACCGCGTTCAATCTATGGCACGTTTAACGGGCTGTAGTTTAACAGGATATCAAGATGCTATGGAAATGCTTGGCTGGGATCAAAAAACCCAAGATGAGCTTTTAGATGTTCTACGTAAAGTGGGACATGATGCAGTTGCACAATATGCCGATGAACTTCGTGTACCAGTTCCACTTTTTGTTACTGCTATTAAACCCGAGGGAACTCTATCACAGGTTGCCGGTGGAGTAAGTCCTGGATTACATTTTTCACACGCACCACACCATATTCGCCGCATCCGCATAAACAGTAAAGACCCACTAGCTCTTGCTGTGCGTGATTCTGGTTGGACTATTAATCCTGAAGTAGGAACTTCGGGTGCAGATTATTATGAACAAATGACTAATGCCCGCACATGGGTAATAGATTTTCCTGTAGCTACTGGCGCAAAACGCACCAAAGAAGATGTCAGTGCTTTAGAACAATTTGAAATTTATCGTCATTTTCAAAGATATTACACAGATATGAATACATCAAATACTATTACAGTAAAGCCGCAAGAGTGGCGTGAACTATTTGAAAAGATATTTCATAACTGGGATGAATATGTAGGAGTTTCTTTCCTTGCTCTTGATGGAGGTACTTATCAATTAGCACCATATGAAACAATTACAGAAGAACAATTTAAAGATATGTCTGCAATTCATAAACCTTTGCGATTAGATTTGTTAGCTAAATATGATTCTGATTTATACTCTGATCAATTAGATGAAAGCATGGAAGGCTGCGAAGGTGGAGCTTGTGGAATTAGATAAAAAGGAGAATAAAAATGTCTGAAACAAAAAAAATGATTGCTGGCGTAAATATTGAAATGTATGATGATGGCTCAACTGGAATCATAATTCCAGAAGAATTTCAAGAAAAAATTGGTCTTAATCAATTAGAAGAAATTTTAAGACATACTTTAGATAAAGTTTATGTTAATAGAATTAGCATAGCGGTCACAAAAATAATCGAAGAAAAAAATAATCCAAGTAGGAATAATTAGGACAAGTTTTATAAATCGAGTTTGAAGATTTTGCCTTATCAAATAGAAACAAATTTATTTGAAAGGAAAGATACCAATGCCATTGATTCAGAGTGATTCAGATGAAGCTTTAAAAAAGAATATCAAAACAGAAATTAAAGCTGGTCGCGATCCCAAGCAAGCAGTTGCGATTGCATTAGATATTCAAAGACGAGCAAAAGCTAAAAAGAAAAAGAGTAAGCATGATTTTTTAGCTGATCCAATGGAAAAATTAAAAGAAATAGATTTTAAAGCCGTACAAGAAGCCTTAATGAATGCTAAACCAGAAGATGCCGGAGATGGAACTAAGTGTAGATATGTTTCTATTGGAACAATTCAAGACTTAGCTCCTAGCGGCAAGTATTATATAGTTTGGTCTGCCGACCACAAAAATCCAGAAATTGATGCAGATGTCCAATATTGGAATGCTTTTGAAGAACAACTTGAAATGTTTCCTTTTGCAGCTTGGTTGGAAAATGATGGAGATCAAATTAAAGTTGGCGCGCATATGGAAATAGATCAAGAAACTGAGTTGTTTGAAGAAGATGTTTGCTCAGAATGTGGAGAACCAATGGAACAATGTAACTGCGCAGCAGGATTTAAAATGTCTGTTGGCGATATGGTTAGATGGGATTCTGCAGGTGGGACAGCTCAAGGAAAAATTAAAAAAATAATTAGAGATGGGGATGTTCCTGAAATTCCTGTTAAAGTTACAGGTTCTGAAGATGATCCTGCTGCTTTAATAGAAGTTTATCGAGATGGAGAACCATCTGGTACTATGGTAGGTCATAAATTAAAAGGACTGTCTAGATTTGATTTGTTTAAAAAAAAAACTGGACAGAGCACTCCCGCTCCAGCAAAAGATAGAGTAAAAGGCAGTGACACAAATAAACCTGGCAGTGCAAAAAGTCCAGGTGGAGATATTGACATTGACGAAAAAACAGAGTTAGGATTAAAAAATAAAGTTTCTGAACATAATGAAAAAATGAAAAAAGATAATAAACCCGACTGGACTCATGTAACATTAGGTCAATTAAAAGCAGTGTATCGTAGGGGAGCAGGTGCATACTCAACTTCACATAGACCTGGTGTTACTAGGGGCCAATGGGCGATGGCAAGAGTAAATGCTTATTTATATTTATTAGAACATGGAAAGCCAAAAGATAGTAAATATATAACTGATAATGACTTATTGCCAGAAAAGCATCCTAAGTCAACAAGATAAAATATTGACAGTAATTTAAATTTATGTTATAATATTATTATATTAATAAAAGGAGAAGAATGATGTCCAATAAAAAGACTTTTTTTCAATGTTTCTCAATTAATTTTCATCGTTTTTTAAAAGCAAATGGACTTCGTTCAATGAGTAAGAATACCCATTCAAATGGAAAAACGTTTTGGGTATATGAAAGAACGGATCATTTTGAAAAATGTTTGAAAATTTGGCATGATACTAAGCCTGTAAAAAATGAAGAGAATCAATAAAATATGTTTGACAAATATAAAATTAAATGATATAATATATTTATCAAATAAATTAAATTAAATTTAAAGGAGATTATTAAAATGACAGATAACACAATTCGATTAATTAATTACTTAAAAGGACAAGCAGATCCAGTTCAACTAAAACCAACTGCTGATGCTCTAGGAATTTCTTGGCAAGGTGTAAATGCACTAATGAATCAGTTGGTTAAAAATGGCTTGGGTATTAGAGTTCCAGTTGTAGTAAATGATGACGCTGGAAAAGCAAAAGAAATTAAGTTGTTGGTTTTAACAGATACTGGTCGCAATTTTGATCCAAATCAAGCTTAAAAAATACAGGGGTTGCTTCGGCAGCCCCAAATTTTTATGGAGAAAATTATGAAAAAAGACTTATTAATTTCTACAAGCTTTAGTTTAAAATGGAATGATTTAAAACCATGGATTCGATCAATAAATAATACTGATTTTTCTGGAGATAAAATATTAATTGTTTATAATATGGATAAAGAAACAATAGAAAAAATTTCAAATGAAGGATTTTTAATAGTTGCAACTTCTAATCCACAGAAAGATGGATCATATAAATATGAATTTGATACAACTAATAAAAATCTAGCAATAGAAAAGTTTGGTCACTTATGGATTTTTTTAAAAGATAAAATTGATTTATATGAAAATGTATTAATGACTGGTTGTAGAGATGTTATTTTTCAATCAAATCCATTTAATTATATTAAAAATATTTTTGAAGAAAATAAAAATAAAAAAATTATATTATCACCAGAACCAACATTATTTAAAAATGAAACATGGTTTAATGGTCCGAATGCATTAGCCACGTTGGGACAAGCTGCATATTTAAATATAGAAAATTCTCCAATATTTAGTTCAGATGTTATTGCTGGAAAAACTAGAGAAGTTGCAGATTTTTTTGCATTAATTCATCAAATTATAAAATATAATCCAGTTTTTTATTCAGATCAAGCTGTACTAAACTTTGTAGCTTCTCTGGAGCCTTTAAAATCAAGTATATATTATTCTTATGGAATAGAAGGATGGGCTGCTCAAGTTGGATTATATTTTTTTGAAGATTTTAAATTACCACTTGTACCCATAGAACCATCACCAATTTGGAAAAATAATAAAGTTTTAACTTATAATCAATTAAAAGAATTTGATTTAATTCATCAATATGATAGATCTAGTCATATATTAAAATACATAAATGATTTATATGAATAAAAGGAGTTTATTATGAAAGATTTAATTATAGGATTTTGTCATCAATTAAATTGGGAAGATATGCAAATTTGGATGAACTCAATTGATAAAGCTAATATCAATGCTGATAAAATTATGTTGGTTCATAATGCAAGCAAAGATTTAGTGCAAAAGATTGAATCTAGGGGTTATATGATATTATCACCTTCTCTTAAAAAAGAAGATGGTTCTTATGAACACAATACTTTCTTTGGAGGTATTGAAAGATTTGGATCTTTATGGACTTTTTTAAAGTTTAGAAAAAAAGAATATAGATATATTTTGATTACAGGTTCTAGAGATGTTTGTTTTCAAAAAGATCCATTTGAATTTATGGATATTGCATTTAAAAATAATCCTGACAAAACAATATTAATTGGAGCAGAGCCCTCCTATTTAAGAGGTTCAGAATGGTGTATAAATCACATGATAAATACATTCGGCCCTTTTGTCTTAGACCATTTAATGGATGAGCGGATATTAAATCCAGATGTTATTGGAGGAAAGTGTCCAGATTTTGTTGATTTTTTAGCATTATTTTATTTTTTAGGATCTTCTATTAAAAACTGGGGAACAGATTTACCTGGTTTATCTTTAATTGCAACTCTTGAACCAGTAAAGTCAAAAATTTTAATTCCAGACTATGAAGATGCATGGGCATTGCATCATTCTTTATATTTAGGAAAACCAGGAGAATCTGATTTAGATACTTTTCCAATAACAAGAGATAATAGAGTTTATTCTTCAAAAAGTGGAAAAGAATATTATGTTTTACATCAATATGATAGAAATTTAGAAATGAATGAAATTATAAAAAAAGTTTATGGTGATAAATAAAATGATAAAAATTTATGATTGTTTTAATTTTAATAATGAAAAAGAATTAATAAATTTTAGAATAGATTATTTAAAAGATATTGTTGATTATTTTATTATTGTTGAAGCTGATAAAACTCAATCTGGATTAGAAAAACAACAAAATTTTTCATTTGATTGGTTTGATGAAAAAATTAAAAATAAGATAAGATATTATTTTATTTCTTTTCCAAATGAAGATAGTTTGGAAAGCCCCATTTGGACATCTAGTGAGGACTCTATTCCATCATGGAAAAGAGAAGAGTACCAAAGAAAATATTTAAAAAATGGAATTTTTGATTCTCAATCAGATGATATAATTATTGTTTCAGATTTGGATGAAATTCCAAACAAAGAAAAGATATTAAAATTAAAAGAAAACCATACAACTCTAAATGATTTTAAACTTGTTTCACTTGCAATGAATATGTTCAATTTTTCTATTGATAATTTAAAATTAAATGAAGACAATTCTCCCTTTATTTGGTATCATCCAAAAATTTTAAAATCAAAAAATTTAATATGCACAAATAAAGTAAGACTATCTCAACCAAATGCAATTATAGAAAATGGTGGTTGGCATTTTACATATTTTGGAGGAGAGCAAAGATTAAAAAATAAATTAAAAGATGCTGCTCATAGAGAAGCTGATAATGAAAATCAATTAAAAGATTTTTTAAAAAGTATGAAAAAAGAAAATTATACAAAATTAAAATATCCAAAAGAATTATTGCCAGATTTAATTTTTACAGAAAAATATAAAGATTTTTTTACTAATTAATATTGACAAATATAATAAAGGAGGATATAATATTAACATGAACAAATTATTACAGCTATTAAAAACCTATCAAGCAACACTACATGCAGGTGCAATAAATATTCATAATCTACATTGGAATTTAGAAGATCAATTGTTTTTTACTCTACATCCATATCTCGGTGACTTATATGAAACTTTAAATGATAATGAAGATGAAACCGCAGAGCAAATTAGATTTTTTCAAGATAATCCCATTACAAAACTAGATGTTATTTCAACAACCAGCATGCTGCCTACTCTTGATAGTAAAACCTGTACTGCCTCAGAAGCTATTGATACAGCACTTGAAACTTTTCAAATTATCTATGATTTAACAATAGAAGTAGTTGCTGAAGCAGATAAAATTAATGCATGGGCTGCAGTTGAAAAATTTAGTGGACATTTAGTTACATATGAAAAAATAATTTATTTCTTACGATCCAGTTCAAAATAAGGAGATTTTAAATGTCTACAATTAGTTTATGTATGATAGTAAAAAATGAAGAAGCGGTATTGGCTAGATGTCTTGATTGTATAAAAGATATTGTTGATGAAATTATTATTGTTGATACTGGATCAAGAGATCGCACAAAAGAAATAGCATTACAATATACAGATAAAATTTATGATTTTGAATGGATAGATGATTTTGCGGCTGCTCGCAATTTTGCCTTTAGTAAAGGTAATTGCGAGTGGTTAATGTGGTTGGATGCAGATGATATAATTACACAAAATAGCCAAAAAAATTTATTAGATTTAAAAAATAAATTAGATAGTTTTTCTTATGATTGTATAGTTACAAAATATGAAGTATCATTTGATTTAAATGGTAATTTAGAATTAACATCTTTACGAGAAAGAATTATAAGAAAATCTAAAAATTTAAAATGGATTGGAAAAGTTCATGAAACAATAAAAAATTCTGCAGAAAATAGTATTTTTATAAATGATATAAATATAACACATAAAAAACTTAAATCAGAATCGGATATCCCAAGTGAAAGAAATTTAAATATTTATAAAAAAATGATTGAAGAAAATATTGAATTAGATAGCAGAGATCTTTTTCATCTTGGAATAGAATATTTAGATATAAATTATTATTTAGAATCAATAAAATATTTTAATCAAGCCATTGAAAAAGGATTGTCTGATAATAGAAGTTTGTATATTCAAGCAATAGCATATCTTTCTGAATGCTATATTTCTACTAATCAATATACTAAATCTTTAAATATTCTTTTTGAATTTTTAAAAAAATCTCCACCAAGTAAAACAATAATTTTAAAAATTGTAAAAACTTATTGGGAACAAAATAAAGTAGAAGCTGCTTTAAAATGGTGTCAAATGTGTCTTGGCTTTGAAGAAAAACATCAAGGTATTTTACTAGATAATAGAGAAGATTGGTTGCCACATCAATATATAGCAAACATATATTTTGCTATTGGCGATTATGAAAAAGCTTTAAAACACAATAACATTTTAATAAAAATGTTTCCAAATCAAAAAGGTTATTTAAAAAATAAAAAACAAATAAAAGAAAAAATGAATTCTAAAAAAGGAACGGTAATTAAATTATGACTTCAATTAGTTTATGTATGATAGTTAAAGATGAAATTGATACTTTAGATAGAGCTTTAAAATCTATTGAAAAAGTTGTAGATGAAATTATTATTGTTCAAACTTTTCCTAGTTGGCCTACTAAAAAGATATGTAATAAATATAGTGCAAAAACTTATGATTTTAAATGGATAGATGATTTTTCTGCAGCAAGAAATTTTGCTTTTAGTAAAGCTACTAAAGATTATATTCTTTGGATGGATGCTGATGATTTTTGGGAACCTCAAGAAATGGAAAAGTTATTAAATTTAAAAATAAACATGGATACAAATATAGATGCATGGATGATGGGATATATAGTTCGCTTTGATGATAATGGAGTTCCATTAATGAGTGTTCAAAGAGAACGACTTATTAAACGCTCAAAAAATTATCAATGGAGTGGAGCTGTACATGAATGTATAATTATTCCAGAAACAGAAAAAATTGCTGGAATTGATATACGAATTGTGCATGGAACAAATAGAACTGAGCCAAATGCCGATAGGAATATTCGCATCTATGAAACACAAATAGCCAATGGAAAAGAATTAGACGCTAGAGAATTATATCATTATGGAAATGAGTTATTTGATCATAAAAGATATGCTGATGCAATAGAGATTTATGAAAAAATGTTTAAAAGACAGGGCAATGATTTATGGATTGAACATGCAATTTCTGCTTGTGGAAGATGTTCAGAAGCATCTAATTTTTTAGGCAAGAGGGAAAATATACTGCCTTATTTAACAAAAAGTTTTGAATATGATAATCCAAGAGCTGAGGCAACAAGTCAAATTGCAAATTATTTTTTAGAAAATAGAAATTTAAAATTAGCTATTTTTTGGGCTGAATTAACAACAATGTTAGTCAAACCTGAATATTCTCCTATTTTAATGGAAAATTGTTGGACTTGGTTACCACATGCTATATTAGCAAATTGTTTTGCTCTTTTAGGTGATTTAGATAGAGCACTTCATCATAATGAAGAAATTTTAAAATTTAAACCAACAGATCCGGAGGCTTTAAATAATAAAAATATATTAATGAATGCTATACAACAAAAAAGAATTCAAGAACAATCTCAGCGACAAATTCCAGTAATTAAGCTATAAGATTTAATTGACAGTTGTTTTTAAAAATGATATAATAATAATGTAGTAAATAAATGGAAAAAGGGGCATATGCCAAAATGAAAAAAATGATTAACAAAACAACTGTCGAAGGAATCTTGGTTGAAAAAGATTTGCGATCTGGAGTGGCACAAAATAACGGAACTGCTTATATTGCGGGAAAGCTTCATGTTGAAACTACTGATGGTAATGTAATCACAGTTGAAGTCTATGAAAGTGAAAAAACGACAAAAGGTTTAGCAAATCAGAAATATCCTGTATTAAAAGGAATTTTTGATAATGGTCAAGCTAAACATGATGGGGCAACAAATCCTACAAAGCTTCGTATTGCATCCGCACTAGGTACAAATGATTGGTTTAATAAAGAAGGAGAATTAGTTTGTTCTCTTATCAATCGTGGCGGTTTTGTAAATGTATCAAGTTCAGTTAATGCAAAAGCTGATTTTGAAGTTGATGCTGTTATTAAATCAGTTCAACCAGAATTGCGCAATGGTGAAGAAACTGGTCGTTTGTATGTTAATGCCATTATCTTTAATTATGCAAACCAAGCTCTACCTGCAAAATTTGTTGTTGAAAACAAAGCTGGTGTAAAATATTTTAACAATATTGAGCCAATGACTTTTATTAAAATTTGGGGCGACCAAGTTAACTCAACTATCGTAAATGAAAAAACTGAAGAGTCTGCATTTGGAGATGCAAAGGTTGTAAAGTCTTCTTATACAAGAAAAGAATTCGTTATTACTGGCGCAAACACAGAAGCTTATGATGAAAGCCAATTGAGTCCAAATGAATTACAAGTAGCTCTTCAAGCTAGAAATGTTTATATTGCTGAGTTAAAAACAAAAACTGAAGCATATCAATCATCTAAAGGTGCTAGTGGCGCAAAAGCTGCTCCATCTAAAGGACTTGGATCTGTAGCAGTTGGTAACTTTAATTTTTAATAAATAGGAGGATAGATCAATGTTAGATATTTTTGATATTAAACCACATGAAGTCAGTAGAGATTTGCGTGGATACTCTGTAATGTTTTATGGAGAGCCTAAAAGCGGTAAAACTACAACAGCATCAAAGTTTCCTAAATCACTTATTATTGCTTTTGAAAAAGGTTATGCGGCTTTGCCGGGAGTTAAAGCTGCCCCAGTAAATAGTTGGTCAGACTTTTTAAAAATTCTTCGCCAATTAAAAGATCCAAAAGCAAAAGAAATTTATGAAACAATTATTATTGATACTGCGGATCTTGCTTATGACTATTGTGAGCAATACATCTGTAATATAAATGAAGTAGATGCCATTAATAAAATTCCTTATGGTGGTGGATATTCACAAGTTGCAAAAGAATTTGATTCTAAATTACGTTCTATTGTTCAACAAGATTTTGGTTTAGTGCTAATCAGTCACAGTACTGAAAAACAATTTATTTCTGAAACAGGTCAAGAGTACACTAAAATTATTCCAACTCTACCCACAAAAGCTCGCTTAATTTGCGGTCGTATGTGCGATATCATTGCATATAGTAGAACAGTTGAAACTGATGATGGAAATAAAACAATGCTTTTCCTTCGTGGAACTCCTCGATTTGAAGCAGGATCTCGTTTTAAGCATACACCAGAATATATTGAATTCAATTATAAGAATTTAGTAGGTGCTATTAGCACTGCACTTGATAAACAATCTGAAGAAGATGGACAATTCTTTGTTGAAGGCAAGAACAATATTAACAGTCAGAATTTGAGTACGCTTGATTATGATAGTTTAATGCTTGAATTTCAATCTATTACAGGAGACCTTATGGCTAAAGATAGTCAAAAGTACTCTCCCAGGATTACTGAAGTTGTTGAAAGACATTTGGGTAAAGGCAAAAAAGCTAGTCAAGCAACTAGAGATCAAATTGAATTGTTGGATATTATTGTTTATGAGTTAAAGGAGTTGCAGTAAAATTAACCGGGGGGCCTTGGCTCCCCATTAATTTTTTGAGGTGATATATGAAACCAGTAAAATGTTTTTATTGTGCAAATTTAATTTATAGAGAAAAAGAAGAGTTTAATCAATTAAGCTCTGGTAGATATGCACACAAAAAATGTACCGATGAAAATCAAAAAGCAAATGAAGACAGACAAAAATTACTATCTTATATTAATGATCTTTTTGGAGAGCGAGTAAATTTTGGTGTTGTAACTAAGCAAATAAAAAACTATATTGATAATTATGGATATAGTTATAGTGGAATACATGGAACTTTACACTATTGCTATGTTATTAAAAAACAAGAAATAAATCGAGCAGAAGGTATTGGACTTGTTCCATTCTATTATAATGAAGCTCGCAGATATTGGTTGCAAGTTGATGGTGCAAAAAATCAATCTTTAAATTTTAAAATTGAAAAGAAAACAATAAACATTAGCTCGCCGCAACTAAGACCATTAATAAAACAAAAACCTTTAACATTAGAAGAATTGGAGGCAGAATTGAGTGACGAAAACATCTAAATATACAGATAGAAAATCAGCACTTCAAGTACTGGCTTCTTTATATAAGTATCCCCATTTATTTGATCAAACTGATAAATATTATTTTACAACAGCAGATTTTACAGATGGCTTTCATAAAATAATTTTTAATTCTGTGTATGCCTTGCGGACACAAGGATTGAATGAAATTGATCCAATAGATATAGAAAACTATTTATCATCTAGACCGGGTGTACAAAAAATATTTAATGATAATAAAGGGTTTGAATTTTTAGAAGCCTTAAAAGAGTTTTCAGATTTAAATAGTTTTAATTACTATTTCAATAGATTGAAAAAATTTACTTTATTAAGAGCTTTCGATAACTATGGTATTGACATCTCTTGGTTTTATAATACTGATTCATTAACAGTTAATGATTTGCAAGAGCAAGAAGATCGATTAGACAATAGCACAATAGACGATATAGCTAATTTAGTTAATCAAAGAATTGAAGATATAAAACTAGAATATTTGGGTAAGGTTGCAAGTGAAGCACGACATGCTGGAGATGGATTAGCTGATTTAATTGAAAGTCTAAAGCAATCTCCTGAAATTGGTGTTCCACTATATGGACCTCTTATTAATACTATTTCACGCGGTGCTAGACTTAAAAAGTTTTATTTGCGGTCAGCTCCTACGGGCGCAGGTAAAACGCGCATGATGATTGCTGATGCGGTTAACTTTGCCGCCAATCAAATCTATGATACTTATGAATGCTCTTGGGTTTCAAATGGAACATCAGAACCTACCTTATTTATAACAACAGAGTTAGAAATAGATGAGGTTCAAACTATGGCTTTGGCATTTTTATCAGCGATTCCAGAGGATAATATTTTAAATGGAGAATATTCTCCTGAAGAAGAAGATCGAATAAAAAAAGCAATAGAAGTATTGAGTAATAGTCCTCTATGGATTGAACATCTACCAGATTTTTCTTTGCGGGATATTGAATCAGTTATTCGTAGAAATGTGCGGGACAATGGAGTAAAATATGTTTGTTTTGATTATATTCATACTTCTTTAAAAATATTAGAAGAAATAACTCAACGTACAAGCGGCATGAAATTACGAGAAGATAATATTTTATTTATGCTGGCAATCCGCATAAAAGACCTGTGCAATGAATTGGGAATTTTTGTAATGTCAGGAACACAATTAAATGCAGATTGGGAAGATCGTACAACATCAAATCAAAATGTGCTTCGTGGAGCAAAAGCAATAGCAGATAAAATAGACTTGGGTATTATTACGGTTCCTGTTAATGAAAGTGATCGAGAAGCCCTGCAACCTATTGTAGCAGCAGCTTGTTTACCAATGCCAAACTTGGTGCATCATGTTTATAAAAACCGCAGAGGGAAATTTAAATCTGTAAAATTGTGGTGTGCGGCTGATTTTTCTATATGTAGAGTACGTGCTCTATTTATGACTGATGATAATTATAAAATTATTGAAATACAAGATTTGGACATTGTTGTTGACGCAAATAATTAAAATATGATATAATTATAAAAAGGGGTGATTATTATCCTCGACAAGAATTTAGTAAAGAATCTATTAGATGAAGACAAAATTTGTGAACTATTACAAGAGCTTGGGTCTAATAGACCATTTCCTAGACACGAGGCTCTAGTATGTGAAACAATTTGTCACAATCATCCCGGCGAAGGTAGTCATAAACTTTACTATTATCCAAATACAAAACTATTTAAGTGTTACACTAATTGCGGAGAAGCATTTGATATATTTGATCTAATCGTCAAATCAAATGCTATTCGTGGTATTAAACTAGAAATGTTTCAAGCTGTCCAATGGGTTTGGAGTAGATTAGATGACAAAGGATTTACTGGACAAAAGTCACAAATCCAATCAGAAGATTGGGATATCTTAAATAGATACGCACAAATCCGTTCTATACAAACACTTGAAAAACAAGAATTAAAAGAATATCCCGCCTCAGTATTAGATAGACTTCCATTTTTTATTATTGATGATTGGCAAAAAGAAGGAATATCTGTTCGTACAATGCAACACTTTGGAATTAAATATAATCCTGTAACTAATGCAATTATCATTCCGCATTATGATGAAAAGAATAGATTGATTGGAATTAGACAAAGAACACTAGTTAAAGAGGATGAGGAAATTTGGGGTAAATATCGTCCAGCTCTCATTAATGGAGAAATGTATAATCACCCACTATCTCATGCTCTTTATGGATTAAATTGGAATTATCCAAATATAAAGCGAGCTAAAAAAGCTATTGTTTTTGAGGGAGAAAAGTCTGTTATGTTATTTGATTCAGTTTTTTCAAAAGAAAATAATATTTCATTGGCTTGCTGCGGTTCAAATATTTCTCAAAGACAGGTTGATATATTAGTTGATTTAGGAGTTGAAGAAATGATAGTTGCTTTTGATAAAGAATTTTTAAATGTTGGAGATGAGGGATTTAATTCCCAAACACAAAATTTAAAGAATATTTATAAAAAACATTCTAATAGATTAAACATATCATTTGTGTTTGATAAACAAGGATTATTAAAATTAAAAGAATCTCCAATCGAAAGAGGAAGAGATGTATTTATGAAACTATATGAAAAACGATTCACGCTGGGGGAAAAATAATGAAATATACTTTAATATCACCACCAGATGACAAGCTAACAGTAGTAGAACAGGTTTTAGTTAATCGTGGAATTAATCTGGCAGACGTTTCCAGATATTTAAAAACTACAGATTCAGAATTACACAATCCAAAACTATTAGACTTTATTGAAGAAGCTGCTCATCTATTTATTGAACATTTAGAAAAAGGACATAAGATTTATGTTCAAGTAGATTCAGATTGTGATGGCTATACCTCGTCAGCTTTTTTATTGAATTATATTTGGAGATACAATAGTAAATATTTTGATCAATTTAAATTTGCATTACATGCAGGAAAAGAACATGGATTATCAAAAGAATTTGTAATAAATGTTGAAAAAAATGAATTTAGATTAATTATAGTGCCTGATGCTGGATCGAATCAACATGAAGAACATAGAATTTTACGAGATAAAGGAATTGACTGTATTGTTCTTGATCATCATGAAGCGCACGAAAGATCTCGCTCAGCATCAGTCATAAATCCACAACTTGATGAATATCCCAACAAACAATTAAGCGGAGTTGGAATTGTTTATAAATTTTGTAAAGTATTAGACGAATTATTCGGCGTAGCCATAGCAGATCAATTACTAGATTTAGTTGCTCTTGGTATGGTTGCAGATATGGTGGATATGAGGGAATTTGAAACTCGACACCTAATAATTAAAGGAACTACAAATATCACCAATCCCTTTATCAAAGCTCTTGTAGAACGCCAAGCTTATTCTATGAAAGATGGAGTAACTCCCTCGGCTCTTGGTTTTTATATAGCTCCAATAATTAATGCAATTATTAGAGTTGGTGAGCCAGAAGAAAAGATTTTATTGTTTTCTGCTATGCTTGAAAAGTATGCTTATAAAACAATACCATCAACTAAGAGAGGTGCAAAAAGTGGTGAAACTGAAACTTATGTTGAACAAGCTGTGCGGCAAGGCGCAAATATAAGAAGTCGTCAAAATCGCATGAGAGACACAGGATTGGAATTAATTAATAATATTATAAAAGAAAAAAAACTTGATGAAAATAAAATTATTATTGTGGAAGTAGAAGATATTATTGATAAAAATTTATCAGGATTAATAGCTAATCAATTAATGTATCGATATCAAAGACCTGTTTTATTATTAAGAAATACTGGAGATGGATTGTTTCAAGGCAGCGGTCGAGGTTATGATAAGTCTGATTTAATGGATTTAAAACAATTTTTAAGTGATTCAGATTTAGTAGAATATGCGGAAGGGCATTCAAATGCTTTTGGAGTGGGTATTAGTGATAAAAAGCGAGAAGAGCTAATAAAATATTCTAATGAAGAATTAAAAAGCATAGACTTTTCTCCTAGATTTTTAGTTGACTTTATTTATGAAGCTGAAAATATTAACTATCAAGATTTAATGGATATTGGATTTTTGAAAGATTTATGGGGAAAAGGAGTAGAAGAAGTTTTTGTCGTTGTGAAAAATTTAAAAGTAACAAAAACAAATTTAACTTTAATGTCTCCTGATAATAGCCCCACTCTTAAAATTCAAAATGGATTAATATCATTTATAAAATTTAAATCTTCTAAAGAAGAATATGAAAGCCTTCTATCAGATGGATTTATTTCTATTGATTTAATAGGAAAATGTACTATAAATGAATGGAATGGAAATATAACTCCACAAATATTAGTAGAATCATATGAAGTTACCGGAGGGCAAAAATGGTACTTTTAAGCGAATCTAAATTTACTATTATTATAAAATGTTAATTATAATAATTCATATAAAGGAGTGTTTTATAAATGAATGATGGTGTAAAAATGACTGGTCACATTTCATGGGAATTAACTCGTGTAGATGGAACCATTGAAAAAGGTAGTAAACAAAATGTAGTAACAGATTATGGAAAACAATGGATTGGAAGTATTTTGGGATCAGGAGCCACTGTTGGAACTTGGTTTGGATTTGGTACAAGTTCAGGTTATGCAGTTGCGGCTGGTAATACTACTTTAGGAGCTGAATTAAGTACCGCAGGAACTAGTTACAGCCGAGTAACAACTACAAGAAGTAATAGTGCCCCTTCTAATATGGTACAATATCAAGGAACTTTAACTGGATTAACTTCAACTGGCTTAACCGTAGTTCGTGAAGTTGGAATTTTTGGTGGACTTACTTCAGGTGGAGCAGGTTTTACTATTATAGCTCGCCAAACTACTGGAGATATTCAATTTACATCTTCTTCTGATAGTCTTGCAATTACTTGGCAAATTACATTTAGTTAAGAGAGGATGGTTTGAATCATGGCCTCTTCAGGAACAACACTAGTATATGATACTTTTACAAATAGAGTTCAAGCTGTTAATCCAACATGGACAGCTATAAATGCTACACCTCAAATTGGATTTAATAAATGGAAACCTCTTTATGCTGGAACTGGTGCTGGTTCTTCAGTATGGGGAATTAGTACACTGGGAACAACTACTAGTTATATGTATTGTGTAACTACAGGAGGATCTGGATTTGGTGTTGGAATTAGCGCAGGAAAAAGCACTAATTATGATTTAGAGTGGTCATCTAATGGACAATGGGGTGGAGGCACTGCTGTCTATCCTAGACCAAATTTTAGAATAGCTTCAAATGGACTTTCTTCATCTGGTGCATCGAATATAAGATTTGCTATAAATTTAACAACTCTTGAAATTCAAGAAAATGATGGATCAAACAATTATGATTTACAAAGAATTGGTTCACAGAGCATTCCATTTAATCCAATATATAATGGAATATATACAGCACCACATAATTTCAAGCTTTCATTTAGAGGAAGACAAATAGATGTATATGTAGGAATTAATGGCGCAGGCGCAACCTATAGAGGTACATTTTACACTGCGGCACTTTTAAACAATCCAATTAATTTTACATTTGAAACTGCTTTAAACAATATTGCATCAATAACATATCCATATGGTGCAATAAGTAGTGTTAAAGTGACTTCTAATACTAATATTGATTATTCACCGATAGTTTATGATTCTTTTAATCGTGCAGTAACAACTGGAATAACTGTAGGATCAATAGATTTTGGAGGACCTTATAGTTCAGTAGGAACTAATGCTGGAATTTCATTCATTGTTTTATTAGGTGGAATCAATACTTCAAGACTATATTCTTCTAATGATGTTAATGGATCCGCAAATATATTTAAAGATATTTTTCCAAATACAAATAATTTTAGATTTGAATTTGATGAAGTTTTTGCTCCAGTAGCAGGAACTACAGGAAGAGCATTTATTCCATATTTTAGATATAATACTACAGATTCAAGTTATTTATGGTTAGATTTAAGAAGTACTGGAGTTTCTTTAAACTGGACTACTGGTGGAATAACTACAACAATAGCTAGTGGAGTTACATCACATGTAGCAGGAACTATTTATAGATATGCGGTTCAGGTTAAAAATGATCAAATTGATGTAATTTCTCAATCAACAATAACTACAACCGGAATTACAATTATAAGTCAAACTGGTGTAACTTATAATAACGCAGCTGCGCAAAATCAAATTGGATTTAATTATTATAAAGGTAGCGCAGAAGCCAGTGCTTATAATACTTATTTAAATAATTTTGTTATTTTTAATTTAGGTAGTCAATCCACTGTTTTAGGTGAGTTTCAAGCACAAGATGATGTTCAATTTAAAACTTTTTCTCAAATAGAAACAGATTCACAATCAGTATCTGATTCATCAATTTTAAAAATAATTGGAAGAAATGTATCAGAAACATTAAATGCCACAGATGCACAAATTATAAAACAATTTATATTAACCGATCTTGATGAAGTAATAGTAATAGATTCTTCAATAATAAGAGGAAAGTCTTTATCAGACACTGTTTATTTATTGGATGGTCCATATGAAAAATATAGCAATTCTGCTGTTGGTTATGTATTTGGAAGTAGTCTTCCAATAAAAATACAACAACAAATTATTCAAAAATTAGAAATTAGTTCAAAAATAATAACAAATAAAAGAAATCAATAGGAGGTTTACTATGGTCCCAACAAAAATAAGACAGGGAGATATTGGTACCTCCCTAAGATTTACAATTATTGATCAAGATAAAAAAGTAGTAAATGTAAGTGGGTGTACAGTATCATTATATATTCAAAGATCAGATACTGTATTAACAAAAACTTGTACAATTTTAGATGGTATAAATGGATTAGTTCAATATACAAGTATTGAAGATGATTTTTCTGTAGGTGATGATACATATCAATTAACTGTAAATGTAGCATTTCCTACAACAGGATATCAATTTACTGCAATTCAAGATTTTCCAGTTTATGTAGTACCCGCCCCATTATAATGAAAAGGAGTGAAATAAATGGCTAATGAAAATAATAATGTAGCATCATTTAATGTAATTAATACACCGAGCATGGTTGCAGGAACCAATATTCCATCAGTAGCAATAGCTACATTTGCTTCCGGAGCAACTTTATCAAGCACATTAAGCTTAGGAGGATCAGTTTTAATTGGTTTAATTTCTGCAGTTACATGGACTGCCGCAGATTTAACTATGCAAGCTAGTGTTGATAATACTAACTTTTTTGATGTTTATGATAAATATGGAGCTGAAATGGTTTTAAAAACAGGTGGAACAGCATTTACAACATCTAGTAAATTTATTCCTTTGGCACCTGCAGATTATATTCCATATACTTTTTTAAGATTTCGTAGTGGTACTGCAGCAACTCCTGTAACTCAAGCAGCTGGAAGAACAATAACTGCAATTATTAGAACAGTTTAAAGTGAGGTGCTTAATTTGACACTACTTTCAAAAACAGAATTTAATCCCAATTCTTCACCTTCACAATTTACAAATTTACAACTATGGTTTGATGCTTCAACTATAGCTCAATCTGATAATACTGCAGTATCATCATGGACAGATTTATCTACAAATGCATGGAGCTTTTCTCAGGTAAGTACAACGCAACAACCTACTTTTAGAACAAATAGACAAAATCGATTGCCCGCCGTTGTATTTGATGGAGTAGATGATTTTTTAGCATCAACTGCTGCTGTTGGCATAATGAATAATGTTCCTGGTTGTATTATGTTTCTTGTTGCAAAATGGAACCCTACCGCAACAGGGGGAAGACCATTTACTATTGGAGCTAGTACTTCAAATACAAATAGATTTAATTTTAGTAAAGGATCAGATAATCTACCTACTATCACTGGGAGAAGGATAGATGGAGAAGCTACAATAAGCGCTGATACAAATACTTTTGCAGTAGATGGCAATCAATTTTTTATTTGTTCTGGTCTTATAGACTATATAAATGGTTTTATAAAAATATATTATAATGGACTTCCTTATTCACAATATACATTAACAACTTTTGGTGGAAATTCTTCAGCAACAAATTCTTTTGCTGTGCGGATGGGTGCAAATGCAGCTGCATCAGCAGGTCAACCTTTTTCTGGTGAGATATGCGAATTAATAGTTTATAATAGAGCATTAAGTGAAGATGAAATTAGCCGCATTCATGCTTATCTTGCAGCAAAGTGGGGTATAAATATAATATGATACATAAAATTATTGTAATTGAAAAAAAAGATCAGTCTGCAGCAAATGCTTTTTTAAATTCATTAGGAACAGAAAGCGAACCTTTTATACAGGCTTTATTTAAAAATAAAATACATACGCATTATTGGACTGGTTGGTTAATGACAGATCAACAATATGAAGAAGTAAGAAATAATCCTATGTTCAAACTTTATGAAACAACAAATGAAGTTTTTAATTTAGAACTTTTTCCTGATGATTCAGATGAATAAATAACCCCCTCTAATCGAGGGGGATTTTTTTTATTGACCAATTCCTTTGAATATGTTATAATATTAAAAGGTGATAAAAATGATTATATTAACTCAACAACAAGAATGGGCTATAAAAGAAGTCAAAAAATTATTGGCTCAAAAAAAACCCCTCATTACCATAGCGGGATTTGCGGGAACTGGAAAAACTACTCTGGTTCAATATCTTATAGAATCTTTGGGCTACACTCTAGATGATGTAGCCTTTGCTTGTTTTACAGGCAAAGCTAGTTTGGTATTACAACAAAAAGGAATTCCTGCCACAACACTACATTCATTATTATATATTTCTTTTATAAATAAGGGTGGAGATTTTGTTCATGTAAAGAAAAAGGAATTGGACTATCCCTATAAATTAATTGTTATAGATGAAATATCAATGGTTTCAAATGATATTTTAACAGTGGCACGCAGTCATAGGATTCCCATTATAGCACTAGGAGATATCGGACAATTACCACCAATAGGTGAAACAAATGGATTGTTAGATCGTCCCGATATCGTATTAACTGAAATTTTGCGGCAAGAGGCTGACAATCCTATTATTCAACTATCTATGGATATTCGTGCGGGCAAATCCCTATCTTTAACAAAAAATGAAAATATAATGATAATAGATAGATCTGATTTAGTAGCGGGAATGTTTACTTGGGCAGATCAAATTTTATGTGGCTATAATAATACTAGAAATGAAATTAATGCGACAATCCGCAAAATATTAGGATATGAAAATCCTATTCCTGAAAAGGGAGAAAAGATAATTTGTACTAAAAATTATTGGAACACCCTATCCCATGATCAAAATTTACCGCTAGTAAACGGAACAATTGGATTTATAGATAAAATTTATTTTTCTACAAATAAAGAACAAACTATTGATTTTAAGCCAGATTATATAGACGACTTATTTAAAAAAATAACCGTTGATACTGCTTTGTATCAAAATCAAAAACCAAAAGAGCAATGGATCTATAGAGCAGGTCGGCGTATTCCAGTATTAAAAGATGTTAAACTTTTTGATTGGGCTTATGCAATAACTACACACAGATTTCAAGGAAGTCAAGCTGATAAAATTTTAGTATTTGAAGAAATGTTAAATCCAGATACTCATAAACAATGGCTATATACAGCCGTAACTCGATCTGTTCAAAAAATAATTATTGTAAGGAGATAAAAATGGAACAAGTAAAAAATTCATTCGGCACATATGGCAAACACATGATTGCAGATTTATGGGGCTGTGACTATGATTTAATTAATGATTTGCAATTTATGAAATCGCTATGTGAGTTAGCGGCACGAGGTACTGGTGCAACAGTAGTGAATGTAATGTACAAAGAGTTTGATCCGCAAGGATTAACAATTTTAGTTCTTTTGGAAGAATCTCATTTAAGCATTCATACTTATCCCGAATATGGATTTATAGCATTTGATTGCTATACTTGCTCCGATGTTTGTTATCCAGAACAAGGGCTTGAAATTTTTAAAAAAATATTGGGTCCTGAAGAATGTCAAGAAAATTATTTTGAACGAGGCATAAGAGGCTAGGATAAGACCTAGTCTTTTTTTTTATTGATAGAATTAATAATTTGTGATATAATATTAATATAGATGAAATTTAAAAGGAGAAAGCTTATGAGCTATGTCTCAGTTCACAATCATACACATTACTCAAATTTGCGATTACTTGATTGTATAATTAAGCCAAAAGATTTAATGGATCGAGCTTATGAGCTTGGTCTTTCTGCTGTTGCTATAACTGATCATGAAGCTTTATGTGCTCATGTTGAAGCTATCCAACACTATAAAAAAAATTATCAAAATAAAGATTTTAAATTGATTTTAGGAAATGAGATTTATTTAACTGATGACAGATCAATGGGTGGAAAATATCCACATTTTTTATTGATGGCTAAAAATGCCGAAGGTCATAAAGCTCTAAGAGTATTAAGTTCTGCGGCCTGGTCTAAATCTTATTTTGATCGAGGCATGGAACGAGTTCCTGTTACAAAACAAGAACTTTTAGATATATGTAAAACTTATCCTGGAACATTAATAGCAACTACCGCATGTATAGGTGGGGAACTATCTCAATATATTTTAAAATTAGATGCGGCCGAGCAAGCTGGAAATGAAAATGAAATAAAGCTTTATAAAAATAAAATTGTTGAATTTGTACAATTTTTAAAAGATTGCTTTGGAGATGATTTATTTTTTGAAATTGCACCAAATACAGCTGAAGAACAAAGATTAGTCAATAGAAGGATGAAATCCCTGTCCAAATACTTTAATATACCAATGCTTTTTGCAACAGACTCTCATTACTTAAATCAAGAAGATCGTGAAATTCACAAGGCTTTTTTAAATTCAAAACATGGTGAGCGCGAAGTAGATGACTTCTATGCTACTGCTTATATTATGTCTGAAGATCAAGTTTGGGATTATTTAAAATTGGATTTTTCACAAGAAGAATTTAAAGAAATGGTTGTAAATTCTAGAACAATATTAGATAAAGTAGAGTTTTATGATTTATATCGAACACAAGCAATTCCAACTATAAATTTAATTCCAGAACAAATAAATGAAAATGAAATTAAAGATTATGAATTTTTACATAAAATGTATAAGAGTTCATATGAACAAGATAAATATTGGATTACTCGCTGTATTAATCAATTGATTAAAAAAAAATTATTCAATCAAGAATATTTGAAAAGATTAGATCAAGAGGCTAAAGAATTATGGGGTATTTCTGAGACATTAGATTTACGCATGACTTCCTATTATAATACCATGGCTAAAATTATTGAAATAGTATGGGATAAGGGAGACAGCCTTGTTGGAGTTGCGCGCGGATCCGCCACAGGATTTCTTTCTTGCTATCTCTTGGAAATAACTCAATTGGATCCTATCAAGTGGAATTTACCACATTGGCGTCATTTAACTGCAACTAGACCAGAATTACCAGATATTGATTTTGATACACAAGCCCTACGCAGAACACAAATACTAGAAGCAGTAAAAGATTTTTTTGGCGAACAAAATGTTTTAAATATTTGTACATTTGGAACTGAAGGACCAAAGAGTGCCATTCTAACTGCATGCAGAGGTCTTGAAATTGATAGTGATATTGGTTTATATTTAACAGGAATGATTCCACAGGAACGTGGATTTACTTGGCCGCTGCAAGATTGTTTGTATGGAAATCGAGAAAAAGGTCGTAATCCAATTCATATGCTCAAAAAAGAAATAGATAGATATCTAGGTCTTGAAGCTATGATTTTAAAGATTGAAGGCTTAGTAAATAAGCGCTCTATTCATGCCGCAGGTGTTTATATTTTTAATAATGGATTTTATGAAATGAACGCATTAATGAAAGCTCCAAATGGACAACCTATCACTCAATGGGATATGAATGATTCAGATTATATGGGTTGTTTAAAATATGATTTTTTAACAATAGAGGCATTAGATAAGATACGTGTAACTCTAGATTTATTATTAGAAGATAATCAAATAGAATGGCAAGGAAGTTTAAAATCAACATATGATAAATATATTCATCCAGATGTACTTGATTATTCTGATGCAGTTTGGAAGCCTTCATGGTCTGGTTCTGTAATTAATTTATTTCAATTTGATACTATGGTTGGCGGTCAAGCCATTAAAAAGGTTAAGCCAATTTCATTAGATGATGCGGCAAGTGCAAATTCTTTAATGAGATTGATGCCATTAGAAGATGGAACTGTTTTAGTTGATAAATATGTAAACTTTAAAAATAACATTCAACTTTGGTATAATGAAGTTAAAAATGCAGGTTTAAATAAGCCAGAAGTACAAATGCTTGAACCGCACTATCTTTCAGTTTTTGGAGTTCCAAATACACAAGAAGATATGATGGAAATCTTAATGAATCCACAATTAGTAGGCTTTTCATTAGAAGAAGCTAATTATGCACGTAAAATTGTAGGCAAGAAAAAGATGGATGAAATTCCAAAGCTTAAAAAAATGATTTATCAAAAATCACCTTGCCGCAAAGAATTAATGGACTATGTCTATGCAACAGCTATTGAACCTCAATTAGGTTATTCATTCAGCCGCAATCACACAATGCCATACACAACAATAGCTTTACAAGAATTAAATCTTTATAATAAGTATGATAATCTATATTGGAATACTGCATGTCTTACAGTTAATGCAGGAGCTAGTGAAGATGTCGATGATGAGCGCGGCACAGATTATGCTAAAATTGCGACTGCTATTGGCGATATGCAATCAAGAGAGGTAGAAGTCTCACTGCCACATATTAATAAATCTAGTTTTAGTTTTAAGCCAGATATTGAATCTCAAAGAATTTACTTTGGGTTAAAAGGCTTATCCAATGTTGGAACTGATGTAGTAAATAGAATAGTTGAAAATAGACCATATTTAAACCTTGAAGATTTTATGGAAAAATGTCCGCTATCAAAAACTGCTATGATTTCTTTAATTAAATCAGGGGCATTTGACTATCTTGAAAAAAAACCCAGAGAAGAAATAATGACAAGATATTTGCAAATGACCATGGGCGTCAAACAAAAAGTCACTTTACAAAATCTGCCACAACTTATTGAATATGAATTAATTGATTCATCTGTAGCGGAGCCCATGAAAGTTTATGAATTTAATAGATATTTAAAAACCTATTGCAAACAAGGCTCTTATTATTTATTGGATGATAGAGCGACAGCTTTTTATGTAAAAAACTTTGATGAAAGAAATATAGAATTAGTAGATAATAAATCGGGTATTTTAATCAAGACATGGGAAAAGCTTTATGATAAATCAATGGATAGAATAAGAGATTGGATTTCTAAAAATAAAGATTATTTATTAAATGCTTTAAATGAACGAACATTTCAAGAAGAATGGGATAAATACGCACAGGGCAATCTCGCGGCATGGGAAATGGATTCTGTATGTTTCTACTATTCTTTTCATGAGTTAGATTTTATTAATCAAACAAAGTATGGTGTTAGTGGATTTTTAACTCTACCAGAAGAGCCACGCATAGAAAAAATGTTACAATTTAAAAATAAAAATATTCCCATCTATGAAACCGCAGTAATAGCAGGAACTATTGTCGGCAAAGATAAGATTAAATCTACTATTGCTTTGGCTACGGCAAATGGAGTTGTGTATGCAAAATTTAGACCTGAACAATTTGCTTATTATGATAGACAAATGAGTGAAAAGCAAGATGATGGTTCTAAAAAAATAACAGAAAAATCTTGGTTTAAGCGTGGGCGTAAAATTTTATTAACAGGATATAGACGAGGAAATGAATTTGTTCCTAAGACTTATAGTCATACTCCAACAGAAACTCTATATTTAATTGATGAGATAAATGAAAATGGAGATTTGGTATTGCGTGGTAGTAGAGAATAGATATTGACTTTCTATTCTCTCTATGTTATAATAAATATGAGGTGAAAATAATGGCAGAATCAGATATTCGCATGGAAGATGTAGGAAAAATGATGTTGCAAAATGCAACAATAAAACCAAAAGATGAAATTATTCATCAATTTAAAAAGTTTTTAATAAAAAATATTGGTACTCAATATTATATTTTATTATCAAAACAAATTGATTATTATACGGTTTTTAAAATAAAATCAGCTTCTATTGAAGAAATAGTTGAAAATATGTATGGTTATTTTGAAGAAAGCTATTTTTATAAAAGTGATGAAAATCCATATGTTAAAATGAGTGATATTAAATATTATGAATATAATAATGAACAAAATCATTTGGAATTATGGATTGATGATGTTTACTTTCAATTATGTATTTTTGATTGGGGAGTTGACGAAGTATGAAGACATTAACAATAAATTGTTTTAATTTTACAATTGGAACACCTGGAATGATTAATGATGGAACCGAAATTAAATTAGATAAAACTGATGCTGGACATATCTTTAAAGCCGCGCAAGAACATGGTATTGATAAAGTATATTTAATTGGTCCAACTGCAATAACTCAAAGAATTATACAAGAGCTAATAACAGAATATAAATATTTTGAAGTTAGCTCAATTGTGGGATAGGAGGAAATATGTCAGTTCAAAATTTAAAATTTATTGAAAGTTATTTTGCTACAACAGAAGAAGAAGCTGAACAGTTTGTGGTAAAAATTAAAGAATCTGAAGGTTATAATGTTGTTGCTCATAGTATAACAAAAAAAGTAAAAAAAGATAATGAATACTATGTTGTTAAAATTACAAAAGAATATAATCAGGAGAAGGATTTGGCATGAATAAACTTAGAGGATTTGAAATTGTTATAGATGCACATCGTCAACATGCAAAAGATATTGTAATTCCACAGCGTAGTACGAGTGGATCGGCCGGATATGATTTTGTTAGTCCAATAGAAGCTTATATTGTAAATGGTAGTTCAATTGTTGTATGGACAGATATTAAAGCTTATATGCAAGCTGATGAAATATTAAAAATTTACCCGCGATCTGGGACAGCTTTAAAAAAAGGTATAGTTGTAAAAAACTCTGTTGGAATTATTGATTCAGATTATTATAATAATCTCAATAATGATGGAAACATTGGAATTTGTTTATACAATTTGTCTGGATTTACTCAAAAAATAGAAATAGGCGAACGCATAGCTCAGGGAATTTTTGAAAAATTCTTTTTGGTTGATGATGATTATGTGATAGCCGGCCGCGCTGGTGGATGGGGCAGTACAGGGCAGTGATATATTTAGCTCTTGATCAATCTTCTAATATCACTGGATATTCGGTTTGGCAAGATTCAGAACTAATAGAATATGGGAAGATTAAATTTGAGGGTGAATTTATTCAAAGGATTGTTGAATTAAATTTTTGGATGATAGATAAGATAAAAGAGGCTGAGCAAGAAGGTCAAGATATACAAGTAGTTATTGAAGAAATTCAAGAACAATCAAATATGCAAACTTATAAAAAACTAGCTATGCTGCAAGGAGTATTATTAGCAGAGCTATATAAAAGAAAAATTGGAGTACATTTAGTTTATGCGGCAAGCTGGAAATCAAGTTGCGGCATAAAAGGTCGCTCTAGAATAGAACAAAAAAATTCCGCACAACAACATGTGCGGGAAAAGTATGGATATGAAGTAACACAAGATGAAGCAGATGCGATTTGTCTTGGTGAACATATATCCAGTAAAATACAAAATTGGGGTAGACATTAAGTCTACCCCTTATTTTTATGTTTGTATGGTTTGTGTAACTAAATATTTATTAGTTCCACCAGCATTAAAGCTAGCTACATTTACTCTTATAAACTGACCCGTGGTCGCAGTTGTAACTTGAGTTGTTGTTCCACTATATACAATATTTGCAGCAGATCCAGCAATTTGAAAGGCCAAAGATCTTCTTATTGTAGTAAGATTTTCAATTATTAAAGAAAAATCCGTATATGTGGTAAATCCAGTTAAATTTACTGTTGCTAAAGCAACACCCGCAGGAATTTGCAAATATTGTATTCCTCCTGCAGTAGTATCTATATTTATTGATGCAGAACTTGCTATATTTTGAGTGCTTCCCTGATAAGCGTATACTCCTGGAGTTTTAAAATTTATAGCATAATTTAAACCTGATGTTGTAAATGATCCTGCAGTTACAGCTCCACTTGTAGTAAAAGATCCTGCTAAAACTGCTCCAGTAGTACTAAAACTAGCTGCACGAATAAATCCACTTGTGCTATAGCTACCCGTCATTGTTATTGCAGTGGTTGTAAATCGGGGAACTGCATTTGCATCCATAGAGCTAAAATTATTTGTGACAGCTTTGTATAAATCAAACGTTAAATTTAAATCACTTCCAGTTGTACTATATCCAAATAATTGAAAATTTGGCATTGTAAAACCCATTTCCTTTTCCTCCTTAAGTAAAGATTAATTGCGCACTATTGTTTGTTAAAGTATAACCCGCTAAATAAATATTTGAACCCGCCACAATATAAATACCATCTGTTGGATGTAAAAATATATTTTCTGTTCCTATAAAACTTCCACTCGAAGTATTTGTATCTTTGACAACGCTTGAGTAGTTTTTAGTACCACTTCCTATTTCTTGAGATTGTAAATAAAAAGTTGGCACAATAGAAGTTAATAGTCCAACAGTTGCACCTAAGCCAGAACCAGTTAAGCTTCCTACAGTATAGCCAAATACAGGTGTCGATGTTATTGAATATGTACCAAAATTAACAGCTGAAAAACTATAATTTATTGTAGATCCAGTAGGATATGTAGTTTGAAGTGCTGGCTTTAATATTGTACCATTTAATACCATTTCTGTCAATGCAGTTGTTGTAAAAAAACTTCTGAAATCATTTGATGTTGCAGGATTACTTGCATAATTTGTTTGTGCTTGACCCAAGTCTACTACATTTATTATATTATTTTTATCTAAATCAAAGGCTCCAAATGTATAGGCTGTAGCACTAAAGCTATTAACAATATTTCTTAATCTTATAATATTATTATCTCCTACTACATAATATCCAGTTGTAGATCCCCCTACTGTTACACCGCCAAAGAACTGTATTTTACTACTATTGGTACTTTTAAATCCAGCGCTTAGTTGAGGTTGATAAAGACTTATGTTATTAGTTGATACTAAAACAGGACTTAAAACATTTCCACCTAATCCAGAAAAACTATAAATTATTGGTTGTGAATTATTATATGTATAGAATGTTAAATAGCCATTAATAGTATCTCCAGTAAAAGAAATTTTATCTGTTCCTGAAACTGGCATATTTGATTGAGATATAGTTTGAATTGTTGCTGCTGTTGTTGTATATGTTGTAGCATTTAAATTTATTATTTTTGTATCGTATGAAGAAATTCTAGGCTTACATAAAACAGATATAGTATTACCCGCTAACAATAGATCTGCTCCATAATATTGACTTCTTGCTCCTGATAAATAATTTTCTAAATTTATTGTTGTGCTTAAACCAGCATTACTAATATCATATACATTTAAATATAAATTTGAATTTAACATAAAAAGTTTATTAATTTGATTTGTATCTTTATAATAAGTAATTTCTTTTAAATCATTTGCGGTTGCTGGTAAAGAAATAACAGATAGTGGCCCAGCAGTAGTCGAATCAAATATATTTAATGTATTGTTTGATGAATCTGTTATAAAATATCTTTTAACAGTTATTCCTGGAGCGGCAGTTGTAGTATATGTAGGAACCTCAATAGCAGAAGGATTATTTAATCCAGATCCCATAAATAAAGGAGTTATTTTAATTCCTTCTAATGACATCATTCCTTCACTGTTAAAAGGTACTGACATTGATCTAATATAATAATCTGAATCAACATTCATTTGTGCATCTGTAATATGTATTTTTTGATCAACATCAAAAGCATATACTGGCATTGTTTGCATAGAAACATTATCTTCTAAAGTAGCATATTTATATAATGCCTGTTTCATTTGAGTAAAAGCATCAAATTTAGTTGCAGTATCTACCGGTAAGAGTTTATTATAAAAATCAGAAGTATATTGTGGACCCGCATCAGATAATAATAAATATGCTATGGTTACACCACTATTTGAAAGGCTTGTTAGTAAATAATTTAATCTGCTATTATATTCATCAAGATTATAAGCAATCGAATTTTTAACAACTATT
>Ga0214917_10000604_pt1 | contig 46844 bp, 37 predicted proteins | sample LL_1208_BB_MetaG_FD_177983 | JGI IMG/M metagenome (GOLD analysis project Ga0214917, IMG submission 177983) | Freshwater microbial communities from Lake Lanier, Atlanta, Georgia, United States - LL_1208_BB | ecosystem: Environmental > Aquatic > Freshwater > Lake | place: USA: Georgia | collected... | reverse complement strand
ACTACAACCTCTATGGTGTGCTTTTCTTGTTTTTTTAATTTAGGTATCTCTGATATTTGATACACAACACCATCTACGCGAGCTCGAGAATAGCCTTGAGTTATAAAGTCTTTGAAGAGGTCTAAGAATTCACCTTTACGTGCCCTGATAACGGGTGCTAAAACTTGAAATTTTATACCTTCAGACATTTGCAATATTTGGTCAACAATATTTTGTGGTGTTTGTTTAGCTATTTCCTTTTTGCAGTTTGGACAGTGCGGTTTTCCAGCTCGGGCAAAAAGTAACCTCAAATAATCATAAACTTCAGTTATAGTGCCAACAGTTGAACGAGGATTTCTATTGGTTGATTTTTGATCAATTGAAACTGCAGGTGAGAGACCCTCAATAAAATCCACATCTGGCTTATCCATTTGCCCTAAGAATTGGCGGGCGTAAGCCGAAAGTGATTCAACATATCTTCGTTGCCCTTCAGCAAATATAGTGTCAAACGCTAATGATGATTTACCAGAGCCCGATAAACCTGTAAATACAATTAGCGAGTTACGAGGCATATCTAGAGAAACATTTTTTAAATTGTGCTCCCTAGCACCCCGGACTACCAATCGGTCATTCATTAGTTTCCTGCCTCCTGCATTCCTTTAAGTTCACGCTTTAACTCTCGTATTTCATCTCGAAGTCGTGCAGCCAACTCAAAACTAAGTTCTGATGCGGCAGAACGCATCTGATCAGTTAAAGATGCGATTAGGGCAACTAACTCTCGTTGAGGTAATGAGGAGACATTTTTGCTATGAATTCCGCTACTAACCCCAATATTCTTAGCACTTGTGGATAAATTCTCTGTGTCATCAATCTCTTTAGCGATTAAATCTGTAATGTCTGCAATTTTCTTACGCAAGGGTGTTGGGTCAATACCTTTTTCAGTGTTGTAAGCCACTTGTTTTGCTCTGCGCCTGTTTGTTTCATCGATAGCAAATTGCATTGACTTAGTTATGTTGTCGGCATACATATGCACCTCACCAGAAACATTTCTAGCAGCTCTTCCAATAGTCTGAATTAGTGAGGTCGAAGACCTTAAAAAACCCTCTTTATCTGCATCTAAAATAGCAACTAGAGATACCTCGGGTAAATCAAGTCCTTCGCGAAGTAGATTTATTCCTATTAATACATCATATTCACCAGTTCTTAATTCACGCAATAATTCAACTCGCCTTAAGGTATCCACCTCGGAGTGTAAATATCTAACCTTTATCCCAAGGCCTAACATGTAATCTGTAAGATCCTCAGACATCTTCTTTGTTAATGTAGTAACCAAAACTCTCTCGTTCTTATCAGCTCGAACCTTTATCTCATTCACCAGATCGTCAATTTGTCCCTTGATCGGTTTGACAATAATCTTTGGGTCAATCAGTCCAGTTGGTCTAATTACTTGCTCTACAAAGGTGTTATTAGTCTTCTCTAGTTCATACTTTCCAGGCGTGGCAGACAAATAAACCTTCTGACCACATCTTTGAAGAAATTCCTGAAACTTAAGCGGTCGGTTATCCATAGCGCTAGGCAACCTAAATCCGTGTTCTACAAGTGTTCGCTTTCTAGCCGCATCACCCTCAAACATCGCTCCAATTTGAGGCACCGTTACATGTGACTCATCGATTACGACTAAGAAGTCTTCGGGAAAATAATCTAGTAAGCAATTCGGAGCACTACCAGGTTCTCTGCCATCTAAGTGGCGTGAATAGTTTTCGATACCGGAACAAAATCCAAGTTGGCGCATCATTTCAATGTCAAATGTGGTTCGCATTCGAATTCGCTGAGCCTCAAGCAGCTTTCCAGCTTTTTCAAATTCATCGACTCTGGTTTCCATTTCTTTTTCAATTGCAGAAATTGCTCTTTCCATAGTTTCAGGACCAGCGGCGTAATGAGTTGCTGGGAAGACATACATTTCTTCCTCATCTCGAATTATCTCTCCAGTTAGTGGATGTAATGTCATAATCTTTTCTATCTCATCACCAAACATTTCAATTCGAATTGCGTTCTCCTCATACATAGGGATGATCTCGATGGTGTCCCCTCGAACCCTGAAGGTGCCTCGTTCAAAGGCCATGTCATTTCGCTTATATTGAATATCGACAAATTTTCTAAGTAACTGATTTCGTTCGATTGAATCGCCAACTCTAAGTCGAATCATTCTGTCCACATATTCTTGGGGTGTACCTAAACCATAAATACATGAAACAGTTGCAACAACAATTACATCTCTTCTAGTCAGTAGTGAATTAGTAGCAGAGTGTCGCAAACGCTCTACTTCGTCATTTACTGAGGAATCCTTTTCAATAAATGTATCAGTTTGCGGGACGTAAGCTTCGGGCTGATAGTAGTCATAGTAAGATACAAAATATTCAACTGCATTGTTAGGTAGTAATTCTTTGAACTCATTTGCCAGTTGAGCAGCGAGTGTCTTGTTTGGTGCAATAACTAATGTTGGACGCTGTACCTGCTCGATTAGCCATGCGGTCGTGGCGGATTTACCAGTACCTGTTGCACCCAAAAGAACTACATCCTGTTCATTATTTGATAGCCGAAGAACTAACTCTTTGATTGCAGACGGCTGATCTCCTGCCGGTATATAGTCACTAATCACCTTGAACGGCTGTACCTTGCGAGTAAGTTCGGTTATGGGTCTCATTATTTTTTTAACCTATTGATTTCCGTTAATTTAATCCAAATATCTTCAACCTGTTTTGTAAGGGATGCTAAATCATTGTCGTTTACTATAACGCTATCTGAAATACTCTCTCGTTCTGCGTCACTTGCCTGTGCTTTGATGCGCTGCTCAATTTGGGTGCTACTCAAGCCGCGTTTAAGTAGCCGATCAACTCTAATATTATGTGGTACAGAGATGGTAATAATAAAGTCAAAGCGGTAATCTCCCTTTGACTCAAATAGGAGTGGGATTTGATTTACCACAATTGTCTCTTCAGGAAGAGATTTTACAATTTTTGAGAATTCAGATCTAATCAAGGGGTGAGTTATTTGTTCTAGGAGTTCACGCTTTTTTGGATCAGAAAACACAAGTGTTGATAGTGCAGCTCTATCAATATCACCATTCTTTAAAATTCCATCACCAAAAGTTGCTACCAATAAATCAAATCCACTTGTACCGCGTTCAATGACGTTGCGAGCAATTTGATCAGAATCTACGACTACCGCGCCAAGTTGTGAGAATATTTCTCCGACTGTACTTTTTCCAGAGCCGATACCTCCAGTAAGTGCCACAATTAACATAAGTTAACCCTACACAATAAAAAAATGGCCTCAGTTTTCTGAGGCCATTTTAGATTAACTACTTACTCAGCAGCAGGTGCCGCTGCATCTGCAGCCTTTGCCTCTGCCTTTTGTTTTTTGTGTGCCATAAACCTAGCTTGAGCCTCAGCATATTGACGTTCCCACTCTTCACGTTGACTTTCATATCCTGGCTTCCACTCCTGAGTATCGGCATCAAAGCCTTCAGGATAAATAAAATTACCAGCAGCGTCATACCTAGCTGGCATTCCATATTGAGCAGGATCAAATGCCTCGACTTCAACTTCTTGTCCTTCATTTGCCTGCTTCAGGGAAAGTGAGATGCGTCGACGCTCTAAGTCAATATCGATAATCTTTACAAACAACTTATCCCCAACTTGGACAACTTGCTCAGGTATTTCTACATGGCGCTCAGCTAACTCCGAAATATGAACTAATCCCTCTATTCCTTCATAAACTTTAATAAATGCACCGAACGGAACAAGCTTTGTAACCTCGCCACTTACAACTTGATTAATAGTGTTTGTGCGAGCAAATGCCTGCCATGGATCCTCTTGAGTAGCTTTTAGAGATAATGAAACGCGTTCTCTTTCAAAATCAACTTCAAGCACTTCAACAGTAACTTCATCACCAACCTCAACAACCTCGGAGGGGTGATCTATGTGTTTCCAGGATAACTCTGAGACGTGGACTAGTCCATCGACCCCACCCAAATCAACAAAAGCTCCAAAATTAACAATAGATGAAATAACACCGGTTCTAACTTGGCCTTTTTGTAATTGGTTTAAGAATGTTGTTCTAGAAGCTGATTGAGATTGCTCCAAGAATGCTCTTCGAGACAGCACTACATTGTTACGATTCTTATCTAATTCGATAATTCGACATTCAACCTGTTGTCCAATGTATGGTGTTAAGTCTCGAACTCTGCGCATCTCAACTAATGAGGCTGGTAAAAAACCGCGCAATCCAATGTCAACAATCAAGCCACCTTTGACAACTTCAATCACAGTTCCAGTAACAACTTCATCACGCTCTTTTTTACCTTCAACATCTCCCCAGGCCTGTTCATACTGAGCCCGCTTCTTAGAAAGTATTAATCGGCCTTCTTTATCTTCCTTTTGCAAAACCAACGCTTCAACTCGATCGCCAACCTTAACAAGTTCGCTTGGATCTACATCATGTCTAATTGATAATTCACGAGATGGAATAACACCTTCAGTTTTGTAACCAATATCTAATAGCACTTCTTCTCGATCAATTTGAACTACAATTCCAGAAACTAAATCTCCATCATTAAAATTCTTAATTGTGCCTTCTATAGCGGCTAAAAAATCTTCTGCATTTCCAACATCATTTACTGCAATTTGAGAAGGGGTCATTTGGTGGGTGTACTCCAGGGGTAAATCAACTAGTAGGGACAGGGACGGGCAAGGTTACTTTCGATGCATAGATAGGGTCAAACTGGCGAAGAAATAATCGTCAGATTTGATAAATCAGGTTGATTTTTGTGCTCCATAGGAGAAAAAGGAGCAAAAGTTGGTGATAAATCAGTGGGCAGCTAAATCCCAACTTTTGCCAATACCAATGTTTACATCCAGCGGTACCTTTAATTTATAGGCTTTAGACATCTGTTCCCTTACTAACTCTCTTAGTGTCGCTTCCTCGCTCTCAGCAACTTCAAGAATTAGTTCATCATGCACCTGAAGCAATAATCTGGATTTAAGCTGATTCTTTTTTAATTCAGAATCAACCTTTAGCATTGCAATTTTAATAATATCGGCAGCAGATCCCTGAATAGGAGCATTCAATGCTGCGCGTTCTGCAATCTCGCGTCGCTGACGATTTTCATTATTCAAATCTGGAAGATAACGACGTCTGCCCAATATCGTTTGCGTAAATCCATTTTCTTTCGCTTTGACCACTACTGATTTCAAGTATTCTTGAATACCACCAAATCTTTCAAAGTATTTGTTCATTAACTGACTTGCCTCTGCAGGATCAATGTCTAATTGCTGTGCTAATCCAAATGAAGACAGCCCATAAGCCAAGCCATAGGACATTGCCTTAATTGTTCTTCGCATTTCCGCATCTACCTCATCTGCGCTAACATCAAAAACCTGAGACGCAACCGATGAGTGTAGGTCTTCACCTGATTCAAATGCTTTAATCAATCCCTTGTCATCTGAGAAATGAGCCATAATCCTCATTTCAATTTGGCTGTAATCGGCAGTCATTAGATTTATAAATGGTTTTTGGGCAACAAAACAATTCCTAATTTTTCGACCCTCATCAGTCCGAATTGGAATATTCTGTAAATTTGGGTCAGTTGATGACAACCTACCCGTTGCTGCAACAGTTTGCTGAAAAGTGGTATGAATTCTCTCATCAGATTTAGTGGCAGTTATTAAGCCATCTATAGTTGTAAGAAGTTTACCGGTCTCTCGTATCCTCAATAAATTTTTAAGAATCGGGTGTTTAGTTTTTAAGTAAAGCCACTCTAGACTCTCTGCATCGGTAGTAAAACCAGTCTTAATTTTCTTTGTTTTAGGAAGACCTAACTCCTCAAAAAGCACTACCTGTAATTGTTTAGGTGAACTTACATTAAATTCGTGTCCTGCTGCTTCAAATGCCAAGTTTGTCTGCTCATCAACAATCTTTGAAAAATGGCTCGCCAAATTTTCAAGTTCTTTTTTATCAACTCCAATACCAGTTGATTCCATTTCTGATAATAAAATAAGGGTTGGCTGTTCAATTTCTTCATAAAGAGATTGCATTGCCAGGCTGCTTATCTCTTTATGTAACTCCTTTTGTATTCGATAAATCCAGGCTGCACTTTGCGGATTAAACTCAGAAAATAAGCCATCTCTGCTTTCAGAAAGCCCCAAAAGTCTTTGTGCGAGATCATTTAAATCAAGATTTCTGCTTCCAGGATTGACCAGGTATGCAAGTAATTCAATATCAGCAGCCAAGCCATACATTTTTACTTGTTTCAGAATGTTTTTTGCCCCATGAACATATTTGGGTAAAGATGCATCACTTATCCAATCTCCATAGCTGCTACTATCGCAAGTGAGTACCTCTGATTCATTTAAAGCGATTGCATATGAGATTACTTTCCCATCCTGAAAGTCAATTGCTAAGGCAATCGGCTCTGTTCGACCTTTTAACAATTTAGAGATCTCATCTGCTGTTGTGAGAGTTACTTTAATTTCAATCTCATTAGTAGTATTCCCACCTATTTGAGGTAATGACTTAATTCGCTCTCTCAATGCCCGAATTTCCAACTTTTCCAATAATTTTGAGGTATCTAAGTTGTTAATCCCACTCCACTCTAATTGACTCACTTCTAAAGGTAATTTTAAATCATTTACTAATTGAGTTAATTCTCGATTCAATTTTATAGTGTCAGTGTTTGCTCTTAATGATTCTCCCACTTTGCCGCCAATTTGCGCCGAGTTACTAATTAATTTATCTAAGGAACCAAACTCAGATATCCATTTAGTAGCAGTTTTCTCACCAACACCTGGAACTGATGGTAAATTATCACTTGGATCACCTCGTAAAGCTGCAAAATCTGGATACTGAGTTGGAGTAAGACCGTATTTCTCAAAAACTGCTTCTGGTGTCATTCGATTCATTTCAGTAACACCTTTTTTAGGATATAGAACAGTTATAGATTTGTTCACGAGCTGAAATGAATCGCGATCGCCTGTACAAATTAAGATCTCAAAACCTGATTCAAGAGCCTGCTTTGATAAAGTAGCAATAATGTCATCAGCTTCAAATCCAGGCATTTCTAATTGTTTAATTCCGAAGCTATCGACTAATTCGTTAATGAACGAAATTTGCGAACGAAATTCATCGGGAGTTGTAGCCCGATTAGCTTTATATTCTGCAAATTTTTCAGTCCTAAATGTCTTTCGCGATACATCAAAAGCGACTGCAATATGAGTTGGCTTTTCCTCTTTAATTAAATTCACCAGCATTGATGCGAATCCATACACAGCATTAGTTGGCTGGCCTGCTGAAGTTTTAAAGTTTTCGACAGGTAATGCGTAAAAGGCTCGATACGCCATGGAATGGCCGTCGATTAGTAGTAAACGCTTTTTTACTGCACTCATATTGGGATTCTAATTGCTCCTACCGATAAACTAGCCACTATGAGTGATTTTCTAGAGGTTATCAAGAAACGTGGAATTGGTGCCCTTGATAAAAAGATGGGGATAGAGATTATCGAAGCCTCGCCCAATCGATTAGTTGGCACTATGCCGGTTGAAGGTAATACCCAACCGATTGGACTTCTACATGGCGGTGCTAATGTAGTTTTGGCTGAAAGTCTCGGTTCAATTGGAACCCAGTTACATGCAGGAGCTGGCAGGAAAATTGTAGGTGTGGACGTAAATGCAACTCACCATAAATCTGCAACCAGTGGAATTGTGACAGGAGTTGCAACCGCAATTACCCTCGGAAAAACTTTATGTAGCTACCAAGTTGAAATTACAAATGAAAAAGGTGAGAGAACCTGCACCGCAAGAATTACTTGCTTGATCCTAGCGGAGCGCTAATTAAAAAATTTCGTTTGCACCAGTTCCAAGATAAGCTGATTTAACATGCGGATCATTTAACAAATCTTTGGCATTTGCCTCTTTTGTGATTGAGCCAGTCTCTAACACATATGCTCTATGGGCGCGATTAAGAGCCTGTTGTGCATTCTGTTCTACAAGCAGAATTGTTACTCCCTGCTTATTAATTTCAGTAATAATTCTAAAAATATTTGCGATCATTTGTGGCGCTAAACCCATTGATGGCTCGTCAAGTAACAAGACTTTAGGCCTTGCCATTAAAGCTCTACCAATAGCTAGCATCTGTTGCTCTCCACCAGATAGTGTTCCACCTGCTTGAGTTGCCCGTTCTTTTAATCGTGGGAATAATGAGTAAATCTTTTCAAGATCTTCATTTATCTCTGATCTCTTCATTTTTAAGTGGTACTTACCCATTTCAAGATTTTCTAGCACCGTCATTCCAGGAAAAATTCCACGACCCTCTGGTGCTTGAGATATTCCTCGTCTAACTCGATCATGTGCAGGTAATTTTGAAATATCTTCACCATCAAAAATTATGCTTCCGGAGGAGACTGGTCTTAGACCTGAAATTGTTTTGAGTGTTGTTGTTTTGCCGGCACCATTAGCCCCAATTAGGGTAACAATCTCCCCTTCATTTACTACAACAGATATACCCTTGATGGCTTCAATTTTTCCATAATGAACATGTAAATCTTTAATTTCAAGACGCATCGTCAGGTACTCCCAAATAGGCTTCAATAACCCGCTTATCATTTTGAACCTTAGCCGGCAGATCATCGGCAATCTTTTGTCCAAAATCAATTACCACTACTCGATCTGAAACACCCATAACGAGCGACATATCATGTTCAATCAATAAAACGGTGTAACCCGCATCTCGTATCTTACGAATTGTTTTTGCCAACTCAACTTTTTCAGCTGGATTAAATCCAGCAGCAGGTTCATCTAATAACAAAAGTTTCGGATTAGTTCCTAGTGCTCTAGCAATCTCTAGTCTTCGTTGAACACCATAAGGAAGGTTTTTTGCCAATCTATCTGCATACTCACCAATTCCGATAAAATTTAGAAGCTCTTGTGCTCTAACCTTGTCACGTCTTTCTTCTTTCCTAGAAACCGGTAATCCAAAAAGCCCACTTAATAACCCAGATTTCTTATGCGTGTCAGTTGCTGTTATAACATTTTCAAGGGCAGTCATATCTCCCCAAAGTCGAATGTTTTGAAAAGTTCTTGCGATGCCACCCTTTGTAATTCGATACCGCTTAATTCCACTGATCGATTTTCCATTAAAAGTAATAGATCCCTTGGTGATTTGATAAACACCAGTAATCACATTAAATACAGTTGTTTTGCCAGCACCATTTGGCCCAATTAAGCCCAAAATTTCTTGCTTTTTTACTTCAAAAGTTACGTCATTTAGAGCAACTACACCACCAAACTGCATAGTTACATTATCTAATTTAAGAATTGATTCACTCATTTTGATTTTTCCCTGGCAAAGCTTTCTCGCGTTTCTTTCGAGGCAAAATTCCATCTGGGCGAAGATTCATCATTAGTACCAACACTGCACCAAATACTAATAACCGGGCATCAGATATAAATCGGATTCGATCAGGAAGATATCCCAAAATGACCGCACCAAGAATTACTCCCCAGATATTTCCCATGCCTCCAAAGACTACGCAAGCCAGAATTAAAATTGAAACCTGCAACGTAAAGTTATCTGGTGAAATAAATAGTGTTTTAGAGGCGTATAAAACACCAGCAGCTCCACCAACGGAGGCTCCTAAAACGAAGGCCCAAATTTTATAGCGGAAGGTTGGTACTCCCATTAATTCCGCAGCATCCTCATCTTGACGTATGGACTCCCAGGCACGACCAGCTCTTCTGACGCTTAATCTGCGAATCATCCAAATCGTTAACAGAATAATGATTAAAAATGTCCAAAAGTAAAGTCTGTGATTATCAAAGGTGTACTCAAGTCCAAATACAGTGGGAGGTGTAGGAATACCAACAATTCCATTTGCGCCACCAATTGAATTTAGATTTAACGCGGTAATTCTTACAATTTCACCAAATCCCAAGGTGATAATTGCAAGATAATCTCCTCTTAACCTTAAAGCAGGCACACCAAGTATTAGGCCTGCAAACATTGCCATTGCAATTCCAATAGGCAAAATTTCCCAAGAGTTCATACCAGTTTTAGTGCCCAAAAGACCCATCGTATAGGCACCAATTGCAAAAAATGCAACGTAACCTAGATCAAGTAGTCCACTCTTGCCAATAACGATGTTTAAACCCAAAGCCATGATCACAAATATCGCGACCGGAAATACTAAAACAGAACCATAATCTGCAACTGGAGTATTTAGGAATGTCCCACCAAGCAGAGGTAGTGAGGCGGCAATTGCGATTGCACCTAGTGCGATGAGAACTCTAATAGGGCGGCTTGATCTCTCCCAAACATCTGCGCCCCAATCTCTTAAATTAAACATTATGCCCTCGTCTGAGTAATGGCTTCGCCAAATACTCCATTAGGACGGAAATAAAGCACAACAACTAAAACTAAGAATACTGTTACAGCTTTCCACTGAGTTCCTAGGAAGAAACTGGCGTAAGTTTCCAGTAACCCAAGTGCGATACCGCCATAAAATGCTCCTTTTATATTTCCGATTCCTCCCAGAATTGCAGCAGTGAAGGCGGCAATACCAAGTTCAAATCCAATATTGAATGAGGTATTTTCATATTTAAGAATATAGAAGAAGCCTGCAGCTCCTGTCATAAGTCCACCAACAAGAAAAGTTCCTGATACAACGAAATTTAAATTGACTCCCATAAGTTTGGCAGCATCCTCATTCATTGATACCGCACGAATTGCTTTTCCAAGGCGGGTCTTATCCACAAATTGACTCAAGCCAATAAAGAGAACTAATCCAGCAACCACAATAATCACATTATCTAGTCTTAACTCAGCGCCAAAGAAATTACCAAGTACTTTCTTCTCCATAACTCTTGGGCTGCCGACATATCTTGAATCGGTCAAAATTCTCATAAATTCTGCTAGGACAATTGACATTCCAATAGCTGAGATCAGTGGTGCTAATTTATTGGATCCCTTATTCCGTAATCGACGGTATGCGACTAACTCAAGAAAGACCGACAAGATTCCTGCCATCAACATTGAGCCGATTAAGCAAAATAAAAGTATGTAAACCAACCTAAAGCCTGTGGCAGGTTCTGATTGCTGTGTGAACTTAAATACATCGCGGATTACAACAATGCTGGCAAAGGTGCCATACATAAAGATTTCAGAGTTTGCAAAATTTATCATTCGAAGTACGCCATAAACCATGGTGTAACCGAGAGCTATTAGTACATAGATAAATCCAAGGCTTAGACCACCAACGGTTAGAGAGGCAAATTGATTCTGAAAGTTAGCTAACAAAGAGCCCCCTCCGTTGCTGTCTTGTTCTAGCCTACTCTTTTTAATACAAAGCGCCTAGACAACAAGTTGGCTAGGCGCTTTGCTAACTATTTATCTCTAGCGTTAGCTGGAGATTATTACTTTACGGCACCTGTGTACTTAATAGCACCGCTCTTGATTTCAAAGCCGTTCATTACGCCACCTGCGGTATCACCGTAGCGGTCAAATGAAAGTGCACTACCAGTGACTGACTTGCCCTTGAACGATTTAACGCACTTAAGCATGTTGGCACGAGTTGAAACACCCTTTGAAATACATGATAGGAATACATTTGCAGCATCGATTGACTCAGCTGCATAAGTTCCTGAAGATACTCCCATTTGCTTCTTGAAATCAGCCTCTAAACTTGCTGAGATCTCAGTTAGTGGAACTGTTCCTCCTGTTAGACGAACTCCTTCAAGAATTGAAGAGCTAGCTAAAGTTAGAATTCCTGGGCTTAGAACACCATCGCCACCAGCTAGTACACCCTTATATCCAGAGTCACGAAGTTGACGGAACAGTGTTGCTGCTTGCGCGTAGTAACCAGTAAAGATTACAACGTTTGCATCTGCAGTTTTCACCTTAGAAATTGATGCAGACCAGTCAGTTGTCTTATCTGGAACGCTATCTTGACCAACTAGCTTTGCTCCACCAATTTTCATGTACTCAACCAAACCAACACCATATGGTGATTGATCGTCAATTACGAAAACCTTAGGTGATGAAACACCCTGGGTTGCTAATCTGTAAAGCGCAGGTCCTTGAACGCGGTCTGTTACAGGAATGCGGTGAAACACTGGGAATCCAATTAATCCTTGAGCAGGATCAGTGATGGATACACGTGTTGCTGATGGTGATATTAGAGGAAGGTTTGTTTGCTTGTAATAAGGAAGAGCAGCAATTGTTGCACCTGAATAAGCTGGTCCAACTAATCCAATAATCTTCTTATTTGAAGCTGTTCCTGGAGCAACCTTGGCAGATTCTGTACCACTACCTTGGTCGTCAACCTCTACTAAATTAACTTTATAAGTTGCTTTGTTCTTTGCATTGAAAAGTTTAATAGCGTATTTAACGCCATTTAACTCATCGATACCAACTTGGGCTTCTTCACCGGTAAGTGGGCCCTGGTATGCAAGAGTTATAACCTTTACAGCTGCATTCGATGCTGGAGCAACCGCGACAGCAGTACCTGCTGCTAGTGCAATTGCGGCAACAACGGAAATTGAGCGTTGATTTTTCATTATTACCCTTCGTTCATGATCATGTCCCCCTGGGACAGGGAGGGGTGAAGGGTATCGGCCTAGGCTTATTTTTAACAAGTTAAATATAAGGTCTACGCCTAACATTCCCGTTATTTTTACTATTAATGAGCCTATATTTATGAGTTGCTATTGCTCAGGAGCATCTGATGGCGAGATAACCCCTTGTGCCACTTGCTTCATTGAGATTCTTCGATCCATGGCAGTTTTTTGAATCCAAGCAAATGCATCTGGCTCAGAGATATTTAAGGCTTTCATCAGAATACCCTTTGCACGATCAAGTAATTTACGAGTCTCCAACCTGTCATAAAGATCTGCAATCTCATTCTCTAAAGTTTTCATTTGGTGATACCTACTTATTGAAATTTCAATCGCAGGAATTAAATCATTTATTGTGAAAGGTTTTACTACATAAGCCATTACACCAGTATCCCGTGCTCGCTCCACCAACTCTTTCTGACTAAATGCAGTCAGCATTAATACTGGGCATACTTTAATTATTTTTTCTGCGGCTGAGATTCCGTCCAGAACCGGCATTTTTACATCTAAAATCATTAGATCAGGATTAAGTGAGTTAGCAAGTTCGATCGCCTCCTCACCATTTGTACCTTGACCTATCACCTCATACCCAGATTCGGTAAGCATCTCTACCAAGTCCATTCGAATTAAAGTCTCATCCTCGGCCACAGCAATACGAAACTTCTTATTCAAGGTATTTTGATTCATGTGCCTCGAGTCGGATTCGAACCGACACTATACGGTTTTTGAGACCGTCCTCTCTACCGTTGGAGTACCGAGGCGAATAGAGAGATACAGTTTATATTGCCACTCTTTTAATGACTAATTTAATGAATACTTATTTTCGATAAGCGGGCGCAACTCCACTAACAGCATCCCCAATTTTATGAACTCGCATTGCATTAATTGAGCCAGGAATGCCAGGTGGTGAACCAGCTACGATTAATACTAAATCACCAATACTTACTCGCTTGGATTCAATAAGCAATGAATCTACCTGCATAACCATTTCATCAGTGTGGCTGACAACTGGTGTAAGCATTGACTCAACACCCCATGAAAGTGCTAACCGATTGTAGGTTCCTGTCTCTGGGGTTAACGCAAGCATTGGAATTGGCGAACGGAGTCTAGACATTCTCCTTGCTGAATCTCCGCTTTGCGTAAAAGCTACTAAAAACTTTGCACCAACAGTTTGCCCTACCTCTGTGGCAGCTTTTGTAATTGCACCCGCTTTAGTTGCCGGAGAATGTTTTAGGGGTGGAATCTGATCCAATGCAATCTCTTCAGTTCGTTCAATAATTCTTGCCATAACTTTTACAGCTTCAATTGGAAACTGGCCTACACTAGTTTCACCTGAGAGCATTAATGCATCTGCGCCATCTAAAACTGCGTTGGCACAATCTGTTGCCTCTGCTCTGGTTGGTTGAGAGTTTCCAATCATTGAATCCAACATTTGAGTGGCAACGATTACTGGCTTTGCAGATTCACGTGCCATTGTTATGCACCGCTTTTGAACCATGGGAACATCTTCGATCGGTAATTCAACTCCCAGATCACCACGTGCCACCATAATTCCATCAAAGGCATCCACGATTTCCTGCAAATTCTCTACTGCTTGTGGCTTTTCAATCTTGGCGATGACTGGAACCTTTATTCCAACCTCAGCCATAATTTCATGAACACCTTTAATATCTGCAGCGCTTCTAACAAAAGAAAGTGCAATAAAGTCTGCGCCGGCCTTTAAACCCCATTTCAAATCTGCAATGTCTTTATCTGATAGTGCTGGCACTGAAACTGCTACACCTGGAAGATTGATTCCTTTATTGTTACTTACTACCCCTGGCTGAATAACTTCCGTTACAACATCATTTCCAACCACTTCAACTACACGAACTGAAACTTTGCCATCATCAATCATGATTAGATCGCCCTTACGACAATCTCCTGGTAATCCCTTGTAGGTAGTGCCTACTCGTTGCTTACTCCCTTCAATCTCATCGGTAGTAATCGTAAATTTATCGCCCGCTGAAAGCTCATGTGGACCATCGGCAAATCTGCCCAACCTAATTTTTGGTCCTTGAAGATCAACCAAAATAGCAACAGCCTTATTATATTTTTTTGCAACTGCCCTAACGGTGTTAAGTCTTGATTGGTGCTCTTCATAGCCACCATGTGAAAGATTAAGCCGAGCCATATTCATTCCAGCATTGATTAACTCAGTGACCTTCTCAACTGATTCAACTGCTGGACCCATAGTGCAGACAATTTTTGCGCGGCGCATGAGTTGACTCTAAACCATTAGTGGTCGTGCAGTTGATTCAATTGGAAATGGAAGTTGAGTGTGTCCAGATAAGTATGAATCCACAGAAGCTGCAGCACTTCTTCCCTCGGCAATCGCCCAGACAATTAATGATTGACCACGCCCGGCATCGCCACAAACAAAGACTCCTTCACTAGAGGTTGCGTAATTTTCATTCCGCTTTATGTTTCCTTTGTCATCCAACTCAACCTCAAGCTGTTTTAATAAATCACTCTTCTCCGGTCCAATAAAGCCCAAAGCTAAGAAGACAAGATCAGCTGGAATTACCTTTTCACTTCCAGTAACTTGTTCAAATTTCCCATTGTCGAATTTGGTTTCTACCAATTTAAGCCCAGTTAAATTTCCATTTTCATCTTTTATAAACTCCTGAGTTGATACTGAATAGATTCTTTCGCCGGATTCCTCATGAGCACTACTAACCCGATAAACCATGGGATAAGTTGGCCATGGCTGATTGCTTGGCCTTTCATCAGAGGGTCTAGGCATAATTTCAAGTTGTGTAACCGACTTGGCACCTTGTCGAATTGCCGTACCAAGGCAATCTGCTCCCGTATCTCCCCCACCTAAAATAACTACATCTTTTCCAGCTGCATTAATCATTGGTGCCGAAACTAATTCACCAAGTGCTTGTTTATTTCCCCAAGGTAGATACTCCATCGCTTGATAAATACCATTTGCTTCTCGACCTGGTATCGACAACTCTCTCCAATTAGTTGCACCAATGGCTATAACAACTGCATCATACTTATTTCGTAATGCACTGCCGGTAATATCCTTGCCAATATCTACGTTGGTACGAAACCTAGTTCCCTCTTGCTCCATCTGCTTGATTCTTCGATCAATAATTGATTTTTCCATTTTGAATTCTGGAATTCCAAACCTTAATAAACCACCAATTTTGTCAGCCCGCTCGTAAACGGCAACTGTGTGACCTGCTCTAGTCAACTGTTGTGCAGCAGCAAGTCCAGCTGGGCCAGAACCAATTACGGCAACAGTTTTTCCAGAGAGTCTATCCGGCACAAGTGGTATTACACGATTGTCCTTAAATGCCTCTTCAATAGTCCTAAGCTCAACTTGCTTGATTGTCACCGCATCGGAATTGATAGCGACTACGCAAGCTGTTTCGCAAGGTGCAGGGCATAATCTGCCGGTAAATTCTGGGAAGTTATTTGTAGCGTGAAGTCTGTCGATAGCTTCTGCTTTTTCACCACGCCAAATTAAATCATTCCACTCTGGTATCAAATTTCCCAGTGGACAACCTTGGTGACAAAAAGGAATACCGCAATCCATACAACGGCCTGCTTGTTTTTGTAAATGGGAAAATTCTTGTTCTTCGTAGACCTCTTTCCAATCCTTAATCCGAACATCTACCGGCCTACGCTTTGGTAACTCTCTTGGGGTATTTAAAAATCCCTTTGGATCAGCCATTGAGCACCGCCATTACTTCATTCTCAACTGATAAACCTGAACGCTCGGCTTTTGCCATAACCTCTAAAACTCGTGCATAGTCTCTTGGCATCACTAGCGAAATTCTACTCTTTTGATCTTTCCAATTGTTAGAAATCTCACCAGCTATCTTTGATCCAGTTTCAGCGTAAAACTTTGAAATATTTTTTTGTACGAACTCTTCTTGGTCCAATGGCAGCGACAAAATGTCTACCATTTCAATGTTAACCAGTTGAGGATTTAAATCTAAAACAAATGCTCTTCCACCTGACATGCCTGCAGCAAAATTACGGCCAGTTTTACCAAGAATAATTACGTTACCGCCAGTCATATACTCACAACCATGATCACCAACACCCTCTACTATTGCAGTGGCGCCAGAGTTTCTAACACAAAACCTCTCACCCACCACTCCAGAGATCATTATTTCGCCAGAGGTTGCACCATAACCTATTACATTTCCAGCAATTACATTTTGTGATGATTCAAAGGTTGCCCTTTCATCAGGTCGTATGATTATTCGGCCGCCAGACAAACCTTTGCCGACGTAGTCATTGCTATCCCCATAAAGTCTAAGTGTTAAACCTGATGGAATAAATGCGCCAAAAGATTGGCCCGCTGAACCATGAAAAGTAATATCAATTGTGTCCTCTGCAAGCCCGGCACCACCAAAGTTACGAGTAATCTGGGCACCTAACATGGTTCCAACAGTTCTATTTACATTTCGAACTGGCATCTCTAAGCGAATAGGTGTTTTGTTTGTTAATGCTGACTTTGACAACTCAATTAATTTATTATCGAGTGCAGAGGATAATCCGTGATCTTGGCTAGTAGTATTTTTGCGCGGTGAATTTACATCAATAGATTTAAGCAATGGTTTTAGATCCAACCCACTAGCTTTCCAATGTTCAATAGCTTCCCTTGTTTCCAATAGTTCAACTTGACCAATGGCATCTTCAAGTTTTTTGAACCCGAGCTCAGCAAGTAACTGTCTAACCTCTTCTGCAATGTATTCAAAAAAGGTTTCAACAAACTCTGGCTTACCAGAAAATTTCTTACGTAACTCTGGATTTTGAGTCGCAACACCAACTGGACATGTATCTAGATGGCAAACGCGCATCATGATGCAGCCAGATACCACAAGAGGTGCAGTTGCAAATCCAAACTCTTCCGCGCCAAGCAAGGCTGCTATCACCACATCTCTACCTGTTTTCATTTGTCCATCTACTTGCACCACTATTCGATCTCTTAATCCATTTAGCATTAATGTTTGTTGAGTTTCAGCTAAGCCGAGCTCCCATGGCGCTCCGGCATGTTTAAGGGATGTAAGTGGAGAAGCTCCAGTACCACCATCATGACCTGAGATCAAAACTACATCTGCATGCGCTTTACTAACTCCAGCAGCAACTGTTCCTACTCCTACTTCAGCTACCAATTTCACATGAATTCGAGCCTGATTATTTGCATTCTTTAGGTCATGAATTAATTGAGCTAAATCCTCAATAGAGTAAATATCATGGTGAGGAGGTGGTGAAATTAATCCAACACCAGGTGTTGAATAACGAACTTTTGCAATCCAAGGGTAGACCTTGTTACCGGGTAATTGGCCGCCCTCACCAGGTTTAGCACCTTGTGCCATTTTAATTTGAATGTCGTCAGCATTGACTAAATACTCACTAGTGACGCCAAATCTTCCACTAGCAACTTGCTTAATTGAAGAGCGCTTTGAGTCACCATTTTTTTCTACAATATTTCGTGCAGGATCCTCGCCACCTTCGCCGGTGTTAGATTTTCCACCAATTCTATTCATCGCTACTGCTAAAGTTTCATGCGCCTCCTGCGAGATTGATCCATAGGACATCGCACCAGTAGCAAATCGTTTTAAAATTTCTGAGGCCGGTTCAACCTCTTCGATTGGAATTGGCTTTCTTAATCCCTGCTTAAATGTAAATAAACCTCTTAGGGTCATCAATCGCTTAGATTGATCATCCACTCTTGCGGTATATCGTTTGAAAACATCAAATCGCTTTGCCCTAGTTGCATGCTGGAGCGTAAAAACTGTTTCTGGATCAAATAGATGTGGCTCGCCTTCACGGCGCCATTGATACTCTCCGCCAATTTGCAATCTCTTTGAACCAGGAATCTCACCGCCAGGTGGATAAGCAATGTGGTGTCTTTTAATTGTTTCAGCGGCGATGGTTTCAATTCCAACTCCACCTAATCTTGATGTTGCTCCAACAAAATACTCATCAACAATCTCTTTGGATAATCCAATCGCTTCAAAAATTTGAGCACCTGTGTACGAGGCGATAGTTGATACGCCCATCTTTGACATCACCTTTAGAACACCTTTACCTAAAGATTTGATTAGATTTCTTACCGCTTTTTCTGGAGTGATTCCAGTTATCACGCCTTGTCTTACAAGATCCTCAGCACTTTCCATCGCTAAGTAAGGATTGACTGCTGCTGCTCCAAAACCAATTAAAAGTGCTACATGGTGCACCTCTCTTACTTCACCACTTTCAACTACTAATCCAACTTTTGTTCTGGTTTTTTCTCGGATCAAATGATGATGAATTGCGGAGGTCAAAAGTAGTGATGGAATTGGAGCATTCTCTGCATCTCCATCCCGATCTGAGAGCACAATAATTCGAGCTCCATCTTCAATCGCTTTTGATACTTCTTTTCGAATTTCTTCAATTCGCGCTACTAACGCCTTGCCACCTCCTGCTATGGGGAATAAACCCTTCACAACATAAGCTGCAAGCCCTGGTTGATCACCATCGGCATTTACATGAATTATTTTTGCAAGCTCATCATTATCAATAACTGGAAATTGAATGGAAATTTGCCGACAAGAGGCTGGGCCTGGATCCAACAGATTATGTTCTGGTCCGATTGAGCCACCTAGCGATGTAACCAATTCCTCTCTAATTGCATCAAGAGGTGGATTTGTTACCTGAGCAAACAATTGAGCAAAGTAATCAAAAAGTAATCGAGGTTTGTCAGAAAGTGCAGCTATTGGAGTATCTGTTCCCATTGAACCAAGTGGCTCGGCACCATTTCGAGCCATTGGCGTAATAATTATGCGTAATTCCTCCTCAGTATAACCAAATGCTCGCTGTCTACGCACAACTGAGGAGTGCGGATAAACAATGTGCTCACGAGTCGGTAGATCACTTAGTCTTACTAAACCACCATGCAACCAATCGCCATATGGAGCCGAGCCTGCCAATTTACTTTTTATCTCATCATCTTCAATTATTCGACCAGCATCTATGTCTACTAAGAACATCCTTCCGGGTTGTAATCTACCTTTACGAATAATGTTCTCGGGTGGAAAATCCAACACTCCAACTTCGCTTGATAAAACAACAAGCCCATCACTAGTGACCCAAAATCTTGATGGGCGCAATCCATTCCGATCCAATACCGCACCAACTTGTTTTCCATCAGTGAAGGTCACACAGGCTGGTCCATCCCAGGGTTCCATTAATGCTGAGTGGAATGCATAAAAATTCTTTAACTCCTGTGGCATAGTTTCATGATTTTCCCAAGCTTCTGGAATCATCATTAATATTGAATGTGGCAGTGAACGGCCTCCGAGGTATAGCAACTCCAAAACTTCATCAAAAGATGCCGAATCACTTCCTGAATTATTAACAATGGGGAGTAATCTCTTCAGATCGCCAGGAATTAAATTACTTTCAAGTAGAGATTCTCTAGCACTCATCCAATTTCTATTTCCTTTAACAGTATTAATTTCGCCATTGTGTGCAATGTATCGATAAGGATGAGCTAATGGCCAAGATGGAAATGTATTTGTTGAAAATCTTGAGTGCACTAGAGCAAGTGAAGACTCCACGAGTGGATCCGATAGATCAGGAAAAAATTCCTCAAGTTGACCCGTGGTTAACATACCCTTATAAACAATAGTGCGCGAAGATAAAGACGGAATATAAATATTATATTTATTTTCGATTCGCTTGCGTAAACAGTAAACCATTCTTTCTAGTATTAAATCTGATTCATTTGAATTTCCACTTATAAATACTTGTTTAAATTGCGGCATTACCGATAAGGCAGTTTTACCTAAAGACTTTGAGTTGGTTGGCAAATCTCGCCAACCAAGCACAGACAATCCTTCTTCAGATGCAATTTGCTTGAAATGATTTTTATAATCTTTTTCGTCAGAACTAATGAATAATATGCCGGTTGCATACTCTGAAATTGGTGGCAACTTGAAATCAACTACTGATCTATAGAACTTGTCTGGGATCTGAATCAATATGCCAGCACCATCGCCACTATCTGGTTCGGCACCAGATGCTCCACGGTGTTCTAGATTTCGCAGAGCTGTTAGAGCCTTCGAAACTATCTCATGACTTGGTAATTTATTTAAGGTCGCAACCATAGCCACACCGCAAGCATCATGTTCATTTGTGGGGTCGTATAACCCACTAGCTTTTGGGACGGTTGAAAAAAGTGTTTTACTCTTCAATTAAATGGCCGATCCTGCTGAAGAGTCAGGACATCTATGGCCTAACTTCTAGTTGCTTTGCCAAGTGTAGCAGGAGTACTAAATTCCAGTTAGCCCTACCAACCAACCAATACCGGCAGTAATAGCTAGCCCCAATGCACCCCCGGCAAAAATGCGCATCACTGTTTTGATAATTGGTGAGGATGCGACTCTGGAACTAATTACGCCAGCAGTTATAAGCCCAAGCGCAGTAAAAGTTAGAATAAAAAAAACTTCATGATCCTTTGAAATTAGCGCACCAAGTAATGGCACAACTCCCCCGGCAGAAAAAGCGATCGCTGATGCAACTCCTGCCTGAAGTGGCCTAGCTTTTGTATGATCGAAATGCCCTAACTCATCTCTAAGGTGCGCTTCAAGCGCATCATGTTCATGTAATGCACTTGCTACTTGAGAAGCCAATTCTTTAGGTAAACCCCGATCCATATAAATCTGAGTTAACTCCAATAATTCCCCCTTTGGGTCTTCCTGCAATTGGCTAATCTCGATATCACGATCTGATTTCTCAATATCACTTTGAGACTTTACAGAAACATACTCACCTACCGCCATAGACATCGCACCGGCAGCAATTCCAGCCAGCCCTGCAGTTACTAATAACTCACCTTTACTAGCTGCAGCAAAGCCAATCATTAAACTTGAGGTAGAAACCAATCCATCATTTGAACCAAGAACTGCAGCCCGTAGCCAACCAGTCCGATGGGTACGATGCTCTAAGTTACGCTTTTGAACCTCTTCTAAACCCATGAGTCAATATTAACTTGAAACATTATGATTTGTCGGCTTTTTCCTCGCTCTAGTCAAAATTAAATATATTGTTGATGAAATTATTGCGGTTATGCTGACCCAGATATTTAATCGAAGCCCCAAAATCAAATTTGCCTCATCAATCCTCAATGATTCAATCCAAAGCCGGCCCATTGAGTATCCAAAAATGTACATAACAAAGATATCTCCAGATTTAGAAGGGATTTTTCTCAAATAACCTGGAAGCTTAATTAGGAGAATCGCTATGAATAAACACCAGAGTAATTCATATAAAAAAGTGGGGTGAAATGTTAAAAACTGCTCATATCCAACTGGTCTTTTTGATGGTTTAATCTCTAATCCCCATACAAGATTGGTTGGTTTACCAAATAACTCCTGATTAAACCAATTGCCAATTCGACCGATTGCTTGTGCTAGCAGAACGCCTGGGGCCAATGCATCGAGAAAAGTAGAAAAATTGAGCGTTGTTTTATTTTTTCTAAAATATATAAATGCACCGAAGGCGCCCAGTGAAATAGCACCCCAGATGCCTAATCCACCTTTCCAAATTCGCAAAGCATCGAGTGGATTACCATTTGCACCAAAATATAATTGTGGTGATGTAATAACGTGATAGATCCGGCCACCAATAATTCCAAATGGAACAGCCCAAATCGCAGCATCAGAAACCTCATCAGGATTACCACCCAATAATTTATAACGCTTTCGGCCTACATAAATGGCGACAGTTATCCCTAAAATAATACTTAAGGCATAAAAATGTATCGTAAACGGGCCAAGATTGAGAGTTGATATAGCTGGGCTTGGAATCAACTAAAACTCAGTTTCTTAATTAAAAACTACTTGATTCCGGCAGCCTCTAATGCCGCTCTGAATTTAGTTGGATCTCCGTATTCAGTATTTCGATCAAGTGCTTTTCCATTTATAAAAATTGTAGGTGTGCTATTAACATTTCGTTTTCCAGATTCAACTGTTATGTTACGAGTCCACTTAACATACTTACCATCATTGACACATTGTTTAAATTTCTCTGAGGTAATTCCTACTGAATTACCTAAAGCAATTAAAGTCTCATTACCCCATTTTCCAGTGTTCTCACCTGCTGGCTGATTCTGAAATAAAGCCAGATTCATATCAACAAATCGGTTTTCATCGGCTGAACATGCAGCTGCATTAGCAGCCAAAATCGATTCCGGACCAATAAATGTCATCGGATGAAAGACGACCTTTGCTTTATTTTGCGCGATTACCTCGTTGAGGTATCCACCATTCATTAACTCAAAAGCCCGACATGCTGGACATTGATAATCTACATACACATCAATTTTAGGAGTGGCGGTTGGATTCAAGACAATTCCATAACCATCAGTTGGTGATACAGCTGCAGGAATTTCAAAGTTTGAACTGGCGCGATTGCTTATTATAGAAAAAACGACACCAACCGTAACAATAAAGCCCACCATTATGATTACGAGATTTCTTGTTCCCTTATCACCACTATTGCTCGTTGCCATAATTGTTCTCCTAATTTATCCCAAGTCTATTATTTATCTAGTGCAAATCTACCCTTAGGGTAGAAATATAAGAAAACGCCAAGCCCTAGTAAGCCGATATCCCTAATAATCTCAGATAAATACTTTGTATCCTCCGGATCAATACTTCCACCGCCTCCAAAGCAGCCACAATCGATACTTAGCCCACGCGCCCAAGCCTGCGCAATTGCAATAATAAAGGCCAACATGATTAACGCTCCGAGAAGACCATTAATCTTAACTAACGCACCCACTACTAAAAGTGAGCCAATCCCGATTTCAATCCATGGAAGTACATAGCCAAATAGATTTGCTAACCAGATCGGAAGCATTTCATAAGCCCGCACCGCCATTGCTGATTTCTGGAGATTTCCAACTTTAAGTGCGCCTGCAACAATCAATACTCCACCCAAAATTAACCTTGCGAGTAATGTTAGCCAAGGTTGAACTAACACAAATTTATCTCGCACTTCTAACTCCTTCTGATAAGGATTTAGCAAGCTGCTTAATCCTTTTTAAACCTTTTCTACCTGCACCAAATTCTTGCACAATTTTGATAAAAGCAGAGCCAACTATTACGCCATCTGCAAAAGTTGCAACTTCTCGCGCCTGCTCTTTAGTTGAGACACCTAATCCTACTGCAATTGGTTTATCTGAAACTCTTCTAATCCGCTCAACGAGTTGCTTAGCATTTGCTGAGACTGCAGAACGTGCCCCAGTTACTCCCATCAAACTTGCAGCATATATAAAGCCGGAGCACTCACTTGTTACTTTTAGTAATCGATCTTCTCCACTACTAGGTGCAACCACATATATTCTATTTATTGAGTTTCTTGCTGCCTCTGATCGCCAAACATTTGACTCTTCAAAAGTTAAATCGGGCGTGATCACCCCAGACCCACCATTTTTAGCAATTTCAGATGCAAACTTACTAACACCGTATTTTTCGATAGGACTCCAATAGCTCATCACCACTGACGGTATGCCAAGCTCCACACTCATTTGAAGTAATTCAAAAACCTCATCTACTCCTGCACCATTGTTGATTGCCTCTTCTGAGGCTGATTGGATTACTGGTCCATCCATTACTGGATCTGAATAAGGGTAACCAATTTCAATTGCATCAATTCCACCATCAATCATGGCCTTGATTATTTTTTTTGCTTTTTTCTGGGTTGGAAATCCTGCTGGAATATAACCAAGCAATACTGCTTGGTTATTTTTTCTTGATTGATGAAAAAGATCTTCTAAAGCCGTGGGCATTAAAGCGGAAGTCCAAAGTAATCTGCAGCAGTCTGTACATCTTTATCACCTCTACCGGAGAGATTTATTAGGAGCGTTGAATTCTCACCTAGCTCATTTCCAATCTCTAATGCTCCAGCTAATGCATGAGCCGTTTCAATTGCAGGAATAATTCCCTCAGATTTGCACAAAAGTGAAAAGGCATACATTGCTTGGTCATCTGTAATAGGTCGGTATTCGGCACGACCAAGATCATTTAAGTAGGCATGTTCTGGACCTACCCCCGGATAATCTAAACCTGCAGAAATAGAATGTGATTCAACTGTTTGACCATTTTTATCCTGTAGCACATATGATCTTGTCCCATGCAAAACGCCAGGCGATCCGCCGGATATTGTTGCTGCATGAAATCCAGTATTAATACCTTTTCCACCCGCTTCAAGTCCAATTAATCTGACTGATGTGTCATCAATAAATGGGTGAAAAATTCCTATTGCATTAGAGCCACCACCTACACATGCCAACACTGCATCTGGAAGTTTTCCAGTCAACTCCAAAACCTGTTGACGAGCTTCAACACCAATAATTCTTTGGAAATCCCTAACAATAGTTGGGAAAGGGTGAGGTCCAGCAACTGTTCCTAACAAATAATGTGTGCTTTCAACATTAGTTACCCAATCGCGCATTGCCTCGTTTATAGCGTCCTTTAACGTTTTTGATCCTTGAGTAACTGGAACTACCTCTGCACCTAGAAGTTTCATACGTGCAACATTTAATGCCTGCCTCTTTGTGTCAGCCTCACCCATATACACAACGCATTCCAAACCAAAGAGTGCAGCAGCAGTCGCCGAAGCGACACCATGTTGGCCAGCACCCGTTTCTGCAATAATCCTTTTTTTACCCATACGCTTAGTTAAAAGTGCTTGTCCAAGAACATTATTTATCTTATGACTTCCAGTATGGTTTAAATCTTCGCGTTTTAATAAAATTTGAGCACCACCTGCATGCTCTGAAAATCTTTTCGCATCCGTAATTACACTTGGTCGACCAGTGTAGGTACGGTGCAAATGATCCAACTCTTTATGAAACTCAGGATCTGCTTGAGCTTTTTGGTGAGCTTCAGCTAACTCATCTAGCGCTGCAATCAGAGCCTCTGGTACAAACCGGCCACCGTATGGTCCAAAGTGGCCCAATACATCTGAGTCAGGAATTTTTACTTTTTTAGTGTTCACAGGAGGAGTTTATTCGATATCTATTGATTAAGGAGATCTTTAATTGTATGAACTGGGTTACTTGACTTAACTAGTGTTTCACCCACTAGTACTGCATTTGCGCCCAATTGAGCAACCCTTTCTACATCAGATCTGGCGCTAATTCCAGATTCAGCAACCTTAACAATAGACTGGGGCAAAATAGGCAGGATTTGTTCGAAAGTATTTTTATCAACCTCTAAAGTTTTAAGATTTCTACAATTAACACCAATTATCTTGGCACCGATGTCGAGTGCTATTTCAGATTCTGCAACTGTATGCACCTCAATAAGAACGCTCATTCCAAGCTCAGTAGCTAATTGATGGTAATCGATTAACTGTTTCTTATTTAAGCCAGCAACAATTAGTAAGAGCAGATCACTGCCCAATAATCGTGATTCAAAGATCTGGTACTCGGTAACAATAAAATCTTTACGGAGCACTGGTAGGTTTATTGATTGCCTAACGCTAGTTAGATCAGTAATGCTTCCTTTAAATTTCCTGCTTTCAGTTAGGACACTGACTATGTCAGCGCCTCCTATTTCATAACTTTTAGCTAATGAAATAGGGTCAGATATATTCGCTAAATCTCCTTTACTTGGCGACGAGCGCTTAACCTCAGCAATTAGGCTCATATCTTTACTGCTAAGTACCTTATAGGCATCACGTAACTGTGGGGCTGTTGCCAGATTATCTTGTAGTTCTGAGATCGGCAAAGATCGATTTGCAACATCTTCGAGCACGCCTTCAATTATTGCCGTAAGTGCATTGGACTCACTCAATTGTTGGGTCCTTACCCTCGGATAGTAACGTCCATTTATTTTTCGGCTTTGCTTGGTATTTATTTGAATTTTCACCCTTACCCAATCGCCTTATTAGGTAGAGTGCAATGATTATGAGAAAGATACTTCCAAATATTGATGACCTCATTATTTTACCCCTATTGCATTAGCCGAAGCGATTGCCCCTAAAACTGCTGCTGCTTTATTGATGCACTCTTGATTCTCAAGCTCAGGATTTGAATCTGCAACAATTCCGGCTCCCGCTTGCACATACGCAGTTCCATCCTTAATTACAGCAGTTCGAATTGCAATACAGGTATCAATGTTTCCCATGAAATCTAAGTATCCGATCGTGCCACCATAAATTCCACGTTGATTGATTTCATTTTCCTCAATAATTTCCATTGCCCTAGGTTTAGGAGCTCCGGACAAGGTGCCAGCTGGAAACACTGAAAGTAAAGCCTCAATTGGTCTCACCTCTGAACGCAATCTCCCGATTACCGTGGAAACAATGTGCATAACATGAGAGTACTTTTCGATCTGCATAAATTCGGTGACTTCAACAGATCCAGGAGTACAAACTCGACCTAAATCATTTCTACCAAGATCAACCAGCATTAAATGCTCTGCCCGTTCTTTTGGATCATTTAGAAGCTCATCGGCAATTTTGTCGTCAACTGCTTCATCAAAGCTTCTTGCTCGAGTGCCAGCAATGGGGTGAATCATTACTTGATCACCGTTCACTTTTACTAATGCCTCTGGACTTGAACCAACAACCGCTAATCCGTTATCAAATCTAAATAAATACATGTAAGGACTAGGATTTTGTTCTCTAAGTACTTCGTAAATGTCATATGGGTCGCAGGTAATTTGCATTGAGAATCTCTGCGAAAGCACAACTTGAAAGGCCTCACCAGACTTTATTTCCTCTTTAATTCTAAGTACCTTTGAAATGTAATCCTCATCTGTGGTATTTCGCAAATATTCAGGCTTCAATCGCTCCGTAATATGAACAGATCTAGTCGCAGTATTTTGGTTTAAATCTACCTCCATTTTATCCAAGCGACTTAATGAGTTTTCATAAGCAGAATCCACTCTCTCACTACTTCCGTCCCAGTTGATAGCGTTTGCTATCAAAGTTACTTCACCTTTTAAGTGATCAAAAACTGCTAAGTCCGAGGTGAGCATCATCGCAATTTCCGGAATTTGAATATCCTTGATCGTAAGCGAAGAAATTTTCTCTAGTCTTCTAACAATTTCATATCCGAGGTACCCGACAAGTCCGCCAGTCAAGGGTGGCAGATTTGGTAATTTCGGTGAACGCAAATGTGATGTCGAAATTCTCAGGGCAGATAATGGATCTATGCCACTTGGAGCACCAGCCGGCATAACACCACTCCAAAAAGCTAGACCATTTTCCTCTGTAAGTGTTGCCTGGCTATTAACGCCAATAAATGAGTAGCGTGCCCAAATTCCGGATTCAGCAGATTCGAGTAGAAATGTTCCAGCTCTATTTCCAGCGAGTTTTGAATATATAGATAGTGGAGTCTCATTTTTGCTTATTATTTTTCTTGCAACCGGAATCACATTGTTCCCGCGAGCGTGCTCACGAAATTCCTCTAACGACATTAATGTTTTTTCCACAACCATATTGTGCCGTACAGTATTACTGCCAGGTTACCAATAAATATGTGTAGACCTGAGTTGAAGTCTCTCTAAACCGGAAGGCAATCAGGACCAAGAACAGTTTTAAGATCTGCACTCAAACTTGGTGAGGATGTTACTTTTAAACCTTCATCCAACTTCAAAACTGTGTTTTTTGATCCATCTGCCAATCGCAAGTGAACCTCTCGCCCTCCCGGATGAGAACGCAATATCTCCTTTACTCGATCAATTACCGGTGGTGTACACCGTGCCATCTCCATAGAAATAACTAGAGGCCCAGTTGGAACTATATTTAAATCTGGCAAACTCAGGTCAAGTGCTGAGACTCTTGCTTGTTCTTCTCGTTTATCAACCCGTCCTCGGATCGCAACAATTCGATCCTCAACCAAGTTAACGCCATGAGTTGCATACGAGTTAGAGAAAAACAAAACATCTATGGCTCCCTCTAAATCTTCAACAGTAACTATTGCCCATGGTGTTCCTTGTTTTGAAACTTTACGTTGAATCTGAGTGATTAGCCCACAGATAGTAATAATCTGATCATGTGAAACTTCAGATATTTGGCTAATTGTAAAATCTGAAACCGATTTCAATATGTGCTCTACACCCAAGAGTGGGTGATCTGAAACGTATAGTCCTAGCATCTCTCTTTCATATCCCAGCAAGACCATCTTTTCCCATTCATTTTTAGGAATATCCAGTTCAACACCACTTACTGAAGTTGTCGCATTTGTTGCTCCGAATAAATCAAACTGTCCAATAGATTCTGCTCGTTTTGCTTCTGAAACTGCATCCAAAGCTTCAAGATAGACCATCATTAATCCACGTCGTGTATGACCTAAGGAATCAAAGGCTCCTGCTTTAATCAACGATTCAATGCTCTTCTTATTACAAACAATTGCATCTACTTTTGCTAAAAAATCTCCAAAACTAGAGTACTTACCTTTTTCGGATCTATTCTGAATTATTGATGCAACTACATTTTCTCCAACATTTCTTATAGCTGTAAGTCCAAATCTGATATCAACTCCGCGAGGAGTGTATTCAGAATCTGATTCATTTACATCCGGAGGTAAAACTTTGATACCCATACGGCGACATTCATTTAGGTATAAAGCGCTCTTATCCTTGTCATCACGAACACTAGTAAGCAGTGCAGCCATATACTCAGTTGGAAAATTAGCTTTCAAATATGCTGTCCAAAATGAGAGTAAACCATAACCTGCACTATGGGCTCGATTAAACGCATAATCTGAAAATGGGATTAACGTTTGCCATAATTTTTCAATTGCATCAGAAGAAAAACCATTAGCTTTCATGCCCTCTTCAAAATGCACCTTTTCTTTATCTAGAATCTCCTTATTCTTCTTACCCATTGCCTTTCTGAGCAGGTCAGCTCGGCCCAATGTGAAGCCTGCAACTTTTCTTGCAATAGCTAGCACTTGCTCCTGATAAACAATTAGGCCATAGGTGTCCTTCAGTATCTCATTTAACGGCTTCTCTAACTCAGCATGAATAGCGACTGGATTCTTCCTGCCATTTTTATAATCAGCATACTTATTATGCGAATCTTCACCCATTGGGCCTGGTCGATATAAGGCAATAACAGCTGAAATATCCTCAAAACTATCTGGTGCCATAGACCTAAGAAGTGCTCTAATCGGTGCACTATCTAATTGAAATACGCCTAAGGTATCTCCTCTGGAAAGTAACTCAAAAGTCTTTTTATCCTTGAGTGGTAAATCTTCAAGGACAATTTTTTTACCGAGATTCTTCTCTATATTTATTAGACAATCATCTAATACAGAAAGGTTTCTCAATCCCAAAAAATCCATTTTAAGCAATCCGATTGCTTCGCAGGCACCCATATCAAATTGAGTGATTACCGCCCCATCTGATTCACGCCTATGAATAGGAATTACATCGAGCAAAGGCTCTTTACTTAAAATTACACCAGCTGCATGCACACCCCATTGTCTTTTCAGACCCTCAATACCTCGGGCAGTGTCAACAATGCGTTTGGAATCTGGATCACTTTCATACAAATTTCTAAACTCAGAAGCTTCGCCATATCGATCATCCTCAACATCAAAAATTCCACTTAGGGAAATATCCTTGCCCATTACCGAAGGAGGCAATGATTTTGTCAGTCTTTCACCAAGTGCATAGGGATATCCGAGCACTCTGGTTGAATCTTTAATGGCTTGTTTTGATTTAATTGTTCCGTAGGTGATTATTTGAGCTACCCGATCATCACCATACTTAGCGGTGGCGTATTGAATCATCTCCGATCTGCGTCGTTCATCAAAATCTAAATCGATATCTGGCATGGAAATACGCTCTGGATTTAAGAATCTTTCAAATAATAATCCAAATTTAATTGGATCTAATCCAGTAATACCAAGAGCGTATGAGACTAGAGAGCCAGCAGCAGATCCTCTTCCTGGCCCAACTCTTATTCCAACTTTTCGAGCATAATTGCATAGATCCGATACAACTAAGAAGTAGCCAGGAAATCCCATCTTTATCATTACATCTAGTTCAAAATCTAATCTCTCTTGATACTCATTTGGAATCTCTCCATTTAGTCTGTTTGCTAAACCCATATTTGCAACCTTTACCAGCCAACTATCCTCCGTCTCACCCTGAGGTACCTCAAATCGAGGGAGTAAGTTCTCACCTTCACGCATTTTGACTTCACATCGTTCAGCAATAATTAGAGTATTGTCACAGGATTCTGGAATATCCTTGAATATCATTCTCATTTGTGCAGCACTCTTCAAGTAAAACTCGGAGTTTTCAAACTTAAATCGCTTTGGATCAGCAAGTGTGGAACCCGATTGAACACAAAGCAATACCTCATGAGCTGATGCATCCTTATTAAAGGTGTAGTGAAGATCATTTGTTGCAAGTGGTGGTAAATTTAAATCTTTTCCAAGTTTAAGTAAATCAGTAAAAACTCTCTTTTCTATATCGATTGAGTGGTCCATCAACTCTAAAAAGAAATTATCTGCTCCAAATATGTCTTTCATTTCACTGGCAGCTTTAAGTGCTTCACTATAAGCACCCATTCGCAAGCGAGTTTGAATCTCACCGCCTGCACAACCAGTTGTACCAATTAATCCAGATGCGTATCGTGATAGTAACTCTCTATCAACTCTTGGTTTATAGTAAAACCCTTCTAGTGAAGCTAGAGATGATAATTTAAATAAATTAGATAAGCCTTCATTATTCTCGGCCAGAATAGTCATGTGGGTATAGGCACCGCCAGCTGATACATCATCCTCTCCGCCTTCTGCCCATTTAACCCGTCGCTTATCAAATCTAGATTCAGGTGCTACATAAGCTTCAATTCCAATAATTGGCTTAATGTTGTTTGCTTTTGCAGTTTTGTAGAACTCATAGGCCCCGAAGACATTGCCATGATCTGTCATAGCTATTGCCGGCATCTTTTGATTTGCAACCTCTTGCACTAACTCAGAAATCTTCGCGGCGCCATCCAGCATCGAGTATTCAGTATGGACGTGCAGGTGAACAAAGTTATTTAAGTTCTCTGAACTTCCAATTGAGTTAGACATGGATGGTGAGATTACTACTGACCCTTATTTTTAGCGCGATAAATCTGAAAGTAGCTCAAGTGAGCGTGTCAGATCCTCTGGATACTCGCTAGTGAAGAAGATTCGTTCCCCACTTGCTGGGTGAGTGAAGGCGAGCTTTCTGGCATGAAGCCACGGCCGAGAAATCTTTAACCGCTGGGCTAAGGCTGGATCTGAACCATAAGTCTGGTCTCCAACCAAAGGGTGGTGCAGTGCAGAAAAATGAACTCTAATCTGATGAGTACGACCAGTTTCTAATTCAATTTCTAATAAAGTTACAGCTGGAAAAACTTCTAAAGTCTTATAATGCGTAATGCTTGGCTTTCCATTGGCGACTACCGCAAAACGATAATCCTCTCTTGGGTGTCGATCTATGGGTGCATCAATAGTTCCTACTGTTGGGTCCATATGCCCTTGAACTAGTGCATGATAGACCTTTGAGACAGTTCGCTGACGGAATTGATCTTTCAAACTAGCATAAGCAATTTCATTTTTTGCAACCACCATCAACCCAGATGTTCCGACATCTAATCTATGAACAACTCCTTGTCGCTCAGCTGCGCCAGAGGTTGCAAGCTGATATCCAGCAGCAAATATTGCACCGACTACTGTTGCTCCATGCCAACCTGGACTTGGGTGAGCTGCTATGCCAACTGGTTTGTCTATAACAATTAAATATTCATCATCATAAACAACTTTAAGGCCTTCAATTGGAGTTGCTACCAATTTAGATTCACCCTTGACTTCAGGCATCAAAATCTCGATGACATCTCCAGAAATGACTCTGTCAGATTTTCCAACGACTGTGCCCGATTTAAGGATTTCACCAGATTCTATTAATCCAACAACTACGTTTCGAGAAAGTCCAAGCAATCTGGATAGTGCTGTGTCGACTCGCTCCAGATTAAGGCCCTCTGGAATAGACAAACTCTTACGTTCACGATTACTCATTTTGAATCCGTTTTTCTAATTGCTGGAATATTCTTCCAACTTAAATATGTAATTAAAATAGCCGCACTAACTACTGACATATCTGCAATATTGAAGATTGGCCAATTTGGTAGCTGAATCCAATCTACGACTTCGCCCTTTAAACCGCCTGGAGTTCTAAAAATCCGATCACTTAAATTACCAAAAATCCCGCCAAGTGCTAGCCCAAGTGCAACTGCCCATCTAGTTGAAGTAATTTTTCTACCATAGTAAAAAATAGATGCCGCAACAACTAATGCAAAAGCTGATAAAAAAATAGTTGCGTTAGATGCCAAGCTAAATGCCGCGCCTGAATTAAAAGCTAACCGGAGCTGCAAAAATGTACCTAATAATTGGATTGGTGCATCTGATAAATATCTAAGTGCTAGCTCTTTACTAATATAATCGAATACGAAAATAATAAAAGCGGTAACCGCTAACCATTTTCGCTGACTTAAATTCAGCGTCGTTCCTCTTTTTGTTTACAAACCATACAAAGGGTTGCTCTAGGAAAAACCTGCAATCTTGCCTTTCCAATAAAATTTCCACACTCTTCACATTTGCCGTAAGTTTTATTGGCAATTCGCTCCAAAGCCCTTTCGGCTTGCTCAACCATATCTCTGGCGTTATAGACCAAAGACATCTCATGTTCTCTTTCAAATGTTTTTGCTCCAGCATCGGCTTGATCATCGCCAGCGCCAACGCCTGCTGCTTCAACCAAATCTTCCATTTCTGCTTCGGCGACTTCTAACTCTTTTCGCAACCGATCTAAATCTTTTGAAAGCTCAGCTTTCATATTTTTTATTTCAGTTGAAGTCCAAGCCAATTCCTCAGATTGGACAACTAGCGGTGCGGGTGCGGACTTTATTGGCTTTAGTGCGGCAGCCTTTTTAGACTTAATCACCGGTTTCGGTGGCGGCAACATAACAAGTCTGCGCTCTTCAATCACCGGTGCAGCATTTGAATTTGGCATGGTTGATGTTACGGAGATAGTTGTTGATGACCCAGATGTAGAAGTTTGTAATTTAGCTGGGAATGGCTTCCCTGGTGCCTTTTTCTTCGGAGATTTTGCAGCTAACTTTGGTTTAACAATATTTGATGAACGCTTAAGAATTTTTGCTGCGGGCTTTTTCGCCACTTTTTTAGCAGTTGTTTTTTTTACTGTTGGAGCCTTGGTAGATTTTTTTGCACCATTACCTTTGGGCTTTTTGGCTATCGCCTTCTTACCTTTAACTGGTGATTTCTTAAACAATTTTCTTATAGCCACAATACCCCCCGGAGGGGCAAAGATTATGGCTTGGCCGAAGTAATTACCAACCGCCACCCCCGCAGCCAAATAAGGAGTTCTCAGAAATCTTATCCTCCGCGTTAGAATGCAGGGTGAGCATGAGTCCAAAGCGCGAAATAAATAGCCTTCCGGCGCAAATTGATTTACCAGCAGTAGAGGTCGAGATTTTAGATTTCTGGACACAAAATCAAATTTTTGAAAAATCAGTAGAAAATCGAAATGGTGCTAAGCGCTGGAGCTTCTATGAAGGTCCACCCACAGCAAACGGAAAACCTGGAACTCATCATATTGAAGCAAGAGTTTTTAAAGATTTGTTCCCTCGCTTTCAAACTATGAAAGGCAAACAGGTAATCAGAAAGGCTGGCTGGGATTGCCACGGTCTACCGGTTGAGATTGCCGTTGAAAAAGAGTTAGGTTTCTCTGGCAAGTCAGATATTGAAAAGTATGGTGTTGCTGCTTTTAACGAAAAGTGCAGAGAATCTGTGCAACGTCATGTCGGTGAATTTACTGAAATGACTAAGCGAATGGGATTTTGGGTAGATTTTGATGAGGCTTACTGGACTATGTCTCCGAAATACATTGAAAGCGTTTGGTGGTCTCTTCAACAAATTTGGAATAAGGGATTACTGGTTCAAGACCATCGAGTTGCACCATATTGCCCCCGATGCGGAACGGGCCTTTCCGACCACGAGTTGGCTCAAGGGTATGAAACCATTAAAGACCCTTCGGTATTTGTAAAATTTAAAGCAACCTCTGGAAAATTAGCAGAACTTGACGCAAGTTTATTGGTTTGGACAACTACGCCATGGACACTTGTATCAAATACGGCAGTTGCTGTTAACCCGAAGGTTGAGTATCAAGTTATTGAGATTTCAAACGAAGCTGGAAGTGAGAGATTAGTAATTGCAACTGAACTGGCAGGTTTACTGGGGGGTGAAAACAAGATAGTAGCCACTTTTACAGGATCTGAATTAGAACTAACCAAGTACCAGCGACCATTTGACCTTATCGATATTGAAAATGCTCACGTTGTGGTTTTAGCCGATTATGTAACTGTTGAGGACGGAACTGGCCTAGTTCATCAAGCACCAGCATTTGGTGCAGATGACTTAGAGGTATGCCGAAAGTATGGATTGCCAATTGTTAATCCAATTAATCCAGATGGTCATTTTCAAGAAAAAATTGAGTTAGTTGGTGGTTTATTTTTTAAAGATGCGGATAAAGCATTGATAAAGGATTTAAAGAGTAGGGGGCTAATGTTTAAAAGCTCTCAATTCGAACACTCTTATCCACATTGCTGGCGATGCCATACCGCGTTGATGTATTACGCTCAGCCTTCTTGGTATGTAAAAACTACTGCCATTAAAAGTGAGCTTTTAAGAGAGAATTCAAAAACCAATTGGCACCCAGAGACAATAAAGACTGGGCGATTTGGTGACTGGCTAAATAACAATATTGACTGGGCGGTATCAAGAAATAGGTACTGGGGAACGCCACTGCCTATTTGGCGGTGCGAGAATAAGCATGAATATTGCGTTGGCTCTTTAGCTGAGCTGGGAAAGTTATCAGGTAAAGAGTTAAGTACATTGGATCCACATCGACCATTTGTTGATGAAATTAAGTTTAATTGTGCAAAATGCTCTGCCTCAATGTCTCGCGTTCCAGAGGTTATTGATTGTTGGTATGACTCAGGTGCCATGCCCTTTGCGCAATGGGGATATCCGCATACTCCAGGATCAGTTGAAGAGTTTAAATCCGCTTATCCAGCAGATTTTATCTGTGAGGCTATCGATCAAACACGTGGTTGGTTCTACACATTAATGACTATTGGCACATTAGTTTTTGATCAATCCTCATACAAAACAGTTTTATGTCTGGGACATATATTGGATAAAGATGGGCGCAAAATGAGCAAGCACTTAGGAAATGTACTTGAGCCTATCCCGTTAATGAATCAACATGGCGCTGATGCAGTTCGCTGGTATATGTTGGCAGCTGGTTCGCCTTGGAGTGCAAGGCGAGTAGGGCATGATGCGATCTCTGATGTAGTCAGAAAAACTCTATTGACATATTGGAATACGATTTCATTTTTTACCTTATACGCTCATGCCTCAAACTTCAATGTAGGCTCACTTCCAAAAAATTTAACCTTGTTGGATAAATGGATACTTTCTGAATTAAATAAAGTTATTAAGGGAGTGGATAATGCTTTAGAAGATTTCGATTCGCAATTAGCTGGTGGATTAATCGCTGCATTTATTGACGACTTATCTAATTGGTATGTTCGCCGGTCAAGGCGTAGATTTTGGGACGGCGATGAAGTAGCGCTCAACACCCTCTATTACTGCCTAAAGCAATTAACTTTATTACTCGCACCGATGGTTCCGTTTATTTCAGAGCATGTGTGGCAATCATTAATAAGAGTTGCAGAATCTCAGCAAAAAGAATCGGTGCACTTAGAGGATTTTCCAATTGCGGATGAAAAATACATAAATGATGCCTTATCTACTTCTGTCTCACTTTCTCGAAGGTTAGTTGAACTAGGAAGGGCTGCGCGAGCTGAATCCGGTGTGAAAATCCGCCAACCACTTTCAAGAGCTTTGGTTTCAGCCACTGGCTGGGATCAAATCTCTGAAGAGATTAAAGTTCATATTGCAGATGAACTAAATATTTTAAAATTAGAAGGGATCAATGTTGCTGACCAAGAGTTAGTGGATATCTCAGTTAAAGCTAACTTTAGAAGTTTAGGCGCAAAATATGGAGCCGATGTTCAACAGATTGCAAAAGCCATTACCGCAACCGATGCCGTAGAGATGGTCAAGCAACTGCGCTCTGGTAAATCATTTGAATTAGAGGCCAAAACCTCTGACACAACCGCTCGTTATTTCATCGAGCTCGATGACCTGGTAATTACCGAGACTCCCCGTAGTGGCTGGTCAGTCTCATCTCATAATGGTGAAAGTTTGGCACTTGATTTAGAACTAACGCCAGAACTAATTCGCTCCGGTTTAGTTCGTGAAGTAATTAGAGCAATTCAGGAGGAGCGTAAAAAAATCGGATTAGATGTTAGCGATCGAATCGTAGTTCAATGGCATGCCCCTGCCGAAGTTGCTGAAGCGATAAAGTTTGCTAGTGGTGAAATAAGTTCTGAGGTACTGGCTAAGAAATTGGAGCAAACTGACGCTGATGGTTCGACAGACAGCGAATTAGGTCTTTGGTTAAAACTAGAAAAGATAGATTAAAGAGCGACCACTAATCTCATCAATAATTGCACTACAAAAAATACAACGATAAAGGATAGATCCAACGCAATGCCTCCTAGCCTTAGTGGAGGCACAAATTGCCGAGTGAAAGACAACGGCTTATCCGTAACCGAATAAACTAGTTCAGCTGCAGCTAATACAACGCCTTTGGGTCTCCAATTGGGTGAAAACATTCTTACGTAATCCAGAATTAATCGAGCAATAAGGGCAAATAGAAATAGATTTAAAACCCAGTAAATCAAACCAAGAATTGAGCCCATTAAATTAAACTAAATTAGCTTTGATTAAAGAAACTTGCCTGTGCTGCCGAATTCTTATCCTCAACGCTGACTGAAACATTTGGAGGAGTAAGCAAAAATACCTTTGGTGTTACACGTTCAATGCTGCCATGGTGACCAAAAACCAAGCCAGAAGCAAAATCGACTAATCTTTTACGCTCAGTTTCTTCCATGTCACTTAGATTCATAATTACTGGCTTGCCTTCACGATAATGCTCGCCGATTAATCTCGCTTCGCTGTAGGTTCTAGGAGTTAATGAAATAATATGATCCATAATTTTATTGGAATCAACATGATTAACTATTTCAACATTTGCTTTTGCAGCTGACCTGCTATCAGATTTAACCAGACGAGGAGCACGTTGAACAGGTTGAGTTGCTCCATGATCTAACTCTTCCTCATCCATCAATCCGAGGTATCCAGCGACTTTTTTGAATGCACTAGCCATGTCTAAATGTTATTAGAGTGGCACCCTATTTCCGAGGATTGAACTACCAATCCGAAGATGTGTCGCACCATGCAATATTGCCACTTCTAAGTCGCCACTCATTCCAGCCGAGAGGGAGTTAGCCAATGGGAATTTACTCTTGAAATTGGTGTGAATATGCTGGAGATTTATAAATGCTTGCGCATCAGCATTATCAGCTGGAGCCACAGCCATCAGCCCCTTAATTTTTACTCCCGGCAATTTTGTAATCTGAAATGCTAACTCCTCCAATTTGGCAGGATCTACCCCACCTCTAGACTCTGGTGGATCATCAAGTGAAACTTGAATAAAGATAGATTTTGGTGAATCAATACTTAAATCTGAGATGATCTGTGCGTGTTTAAGTTGATCCACAGATTGTATGCAGTTAGCCCAACTGCAAATAGACTTTAATTTATTGCTTTGGATCTGACCCTGAAAATGCCAATTTATATCATCAGGTAAATCTTTGCATTTTTTACTCGCCTCTTGATCCCTATTTTCGCCAAACTGGCGTAGGCCAAGGGAGTACAAAAGTTTTAAATCTTCAACCCCAAATGTTTTAGTGACAGCAATTAATGTTATTTCGTTAACATCTCGTTTCGCTTTTTCACATGTAACTCTAATGCGATCTTGAACCACTCTAAGATTATGCGCAATCTCATCTAGCCGACTCACAAAGAGATCACACCTACTTGCCGCCCAGGCTCTGCGGAATTTCGATATGAAAAATAGTGATTATTTTCCTTGGTGCAGATATTTACATTCTCTAGGTTTACCTCCTTTATCTGGTCCTTAAGCCCAGCAAATAAATTTAGATGGCCCTTCTTTCCTCCAGTAGTTGGATGGCTTTTATGTATTTGCTCAGCCATATCATCACCTACCTCATAACAATCTCCACAAATATGTGGCCCGGCTACTCCACTGATCTCAATGGCACCAAGTGTTCTCATTTTTGCCACAGTTTTTGCTGCAACTTCATTTATTAATCCTCGACGACCAACATGAACTGCAGCGATTAAACTCGCTGAATAGAGTAAAAGCGGGATGCAATCTGCCACTCTTACCGCTAAAGCTAAATCCTTATTTGAAGTAATTAATGAATCTGTATTTTGCTTAATGCTCTCAAAACTTTTCACCTCGAATAGATTATTACCATGGGTTTGCTGCATTAATTGCACCGGCTTACCAATTAAAGTTTCAAGATTTTCTATCGCTGCTGGATTTACCGGATCAGCTAGTGATCCGAATTCTCTAGCAGTAAAAAGTAGTCGAGCCATACTGGCTACTACCGCATGAAATCAGGTATATCGATTTCGTCTTCAGCAACTAAGTCTTCAAAAGTAATTCGCTTGCGAGGGCGATCTGAGTTTTCTATACCTAAGTCCAGAGCGACAGCAAGTGGATCATTTGCTGCTATTGGATTGGCTTCACCACTAATTGAAGCGGTATCAATAACTGGCATCGCTACCCGCTTTGGCTGACCACCATCGAAACCAGCAGCAATCACAGTGACTCTAACTTCATCACCTAATGCATCATCAATCACGGTTCCGTAAATAATATTTGCGTCCGGATGGGCGGATTTCGCTACTAACTCGGCAGCTTCAGATATTTCAAATAACCCTAAATCTGAACCACCAGCTATTGAAAGTAGAACTCCATGGGCACCATCAATAGAGGCTTCAAGCAGGGGACTAGAGATTGCTAACTCTGCAGCCCGAATTGATCTCGCTTCTCCACGAGCAGAGCCAATTCCCATAAGTGCTGAACCTGCTCCAGCCATAACACTTTTAACATCTGCAAAATCTAAATTTATCAAACCAGGTGTTGTAATTAAATCTGTAATTCCTTGAACACCTGAAAGCAAAACTTGATCTGCAGTCTTAAATGCCTCTAGTGCACTAATTGATCGATCTGAGATTGCTAGAAGTCGATCATTTGGAATTACTATTAAAGTATCGACCTCAGTTCTTAAGTTTTCGATTCCCTCTTCAGCTTGAGCAGTTCGTCGCTTACCTTCAAATGTAAATGGCTTAGTAACTACACCAACAGTTAGCGCACCTAAATCCTTGGCAACTTTTGCAACTATTGGAGCGCCACCGGTTCCAGTTCCACCACCTTCACCTGCAGTTACAAAAACCATATCAGCTCCACGTAAAACTTCTTCAATCTCATCTATGTGGTCTAAGGCTGCTTGTCTTCCAATTTCGGGTGCAGCGCCTGCACCTAATCCTCTTGTTAATTTTCTACCAATATCTAATTTGACATCTGCATCAGACATTAACAAGGCTTGAGCATCTGTATTTATTGCAATGAACTCAACACCTTTTAAGCCAACATCAATCATTCTGTTAACAGCATTAACTCCGCCGCCGCCAATTCCAACAACCTTAATGACAGCTAAGTAATTTTGTGGAGTTGCCACTTTTCGCCTCTTCCCTAGCCCTAACTCTCAAGTTGAGAGTTAAAGTTAACGCTTTCTGATTACGTAAAACTAGGCATTAAGCAGTACGCAATCAAACACCGACACGATCTTTTAATTACTTTAATTGCTATCAAATAATTGCCAAAGAAAAACAAATCTTTTGATGCCAATTGAAGTTAGTGAATTTAACTGACTAATGGCAGCTCAGGCTGAGATAAATCCACCCGGCTAATATCCTTGTTTTCTGGCAACTTTAGTAAAGCATTAAGAACCCTTACTTTCAGAGCAATATCCCTCGCTAGGCCCCAATTTATTTGAAGAGATTGTGCCCTGATTGATGTCTCCATCTGAATAAGTCCTGAACTACTTACCGAAATGGATTTTAGGTTAACCACTAGCTCCGAACTCTTAGGTGGTAATTGAGACAATAATGTGGCAACTGAGGCCAGTAATGATTTTTCATTTTCGGCAACTATTACTAATGGCAGCTGATTCTGAATTGATAATTGCTTAATTGAAACAGGTTTGAAAATGGCACCGGAAGCATCAAAATTTATCAAACCATCTTTCATGCTTATCGACTTTGCCACCGCCTGTTTTTCAACAACACTTATCTTGACACTCCTTCCTAGCCAATTTCGAGAGACTTTTACTTGATCAATCCAATCAAGCATTTCTACTGATTTTGCAACAGCACGTGGTTCTACCCGCGCAAGTTTGGATCCAACCGAGAGTTCAATTGAATCAGCATTCAACTTACGCATGATCTCTAATTGAGAGGAGGTTCCCTCGACAGCTACTGAATTAACACTTAAGACTGATGACCAACCAAGCAAATATGCTGTACCGATTAGTGTTGCACTTACCAGAGTTGCCACCAGTAATCGCTTTAGTTTGAAATCCTTAAGACTTAACATTTATTTATAGATTGGCAATTGCTTGCAAGATAGGCTCACCAAGCGAACTTACATCTCCTGCTCCTAAAGTAAGAATTACATCACCACTTTTAGCGCGTTTAGATACCTCTTCAACAACTTTAGGCATTGAAGGTTCAAATGTAACTCTGCTGGAATCCATTCCCTTTGAAATATTCAGTGCGGAGATACCAGGAATTGGTGCTTCACTTGCTGCATAAACTTCAAGTAAATAAGTAAAATCTGCTTCGCTTAGAGCGGCACTAAACTCAGATGCAAAGGCTGCAGTTCTGGAGTAGCGGTGCGGTTGAAAAACTACAATCACTTTTCCGCCTTGAGCCAAATTCTTCGCTGCAGTTAAGGTAACTGAGATTTCAGTTGGATGATGACCATAATCATCAATAACCTTGATTCCTGAAACTTCACCCTTTAATTCAAATCTCCGTCGAGTCCCGGTAAAACTCTTTAAGCCCGCCAGTAATTTTTCCTCAGATATAGATAGGGCGACCCCGGCGGCAAAGGCTGCCAAGGCATTTAGAAGGTTGTGTTTACCAACAACTACAAGATTCAATTCACCAATCTTTCGGCCTGTGCTTGATACGGTGGCAACTGAAGTCTTAGGTGCTAGATGTATTCGATCAATCTTAAAATCATTGCTACTCCCTTCGCCATAGAGGATTACTCTTAAATCCTTACGGTCAACTCTGCTAAGAAGCTTCTGAACTCCTAAATCATCTCCACAGGCAATTAAGAATCCATCTTGCTTTATTGAATTAATGAATTGTTCAAATACCTTAAATACCGCCTCTTCATCAGCAAAGTGGTCCACATGATCAAGTTCTACGTTTGTGATAATTGCTCCACTTGGCTTATATGCCAAAAATGATCCATCTGATTCATCAGCTTCAGCAACAAAAATTGAACCACTTCCATTATGCGCATTTGTCCCTGCAGTATTAATGGTTCCACCTATTGCGAATGACGGATCCACGCCCGCCGACTGCAATGCAACAGTGAGCATGGCAGTTGTAGTTGTCTTCCCATGGGTGCCTGCCACAGCTATCGATGTTAAATCTGACATTAACCAAGCAAGAGCTTGTGCTCGTGCTGTTACTTGTATGCCCTTTGATTGAGCCAATAGTAGCTCTGGATTGTTTTCTAAAATTGCTGATGAGACGACCACTAATTGGCAATCCTTAATATTATCGGCAGCATGACCAATATAGATTTTAGCTCCCAAAGCGCTCAAAGATTTAAGTACCGGTGAATCACTTTTATCTGAACCAGAAACAGTAAAACCTTTCGCCAACATTATTCGAGCAATTCCACTCATTCCCGCTCCACCAATTCCTATGAAATGCACCTTAGGGTTCATAAATTTATCTAGCGAAATTTCATTACTTAAGTTCATTGCACTTTTTCCAATTTATCAATTATTGATTTACCGATTACCTCACTTGCTGAAAATTCTTGCTTAATTGAGGGTGTATAAGATTTAGCCTTTCGCCATATCTCATCCCAATTACTAATTAACCAATCGGCATTGAATTTACTATCCTCAATCACCTCAGCAGCTCCTGCTGCTTGTAGGTCAAGCGCATTGGCAGATTGCTCTCCATTTCCAATTGGTAACGGGATTAAGATGGCAAACTTTCCAACTGCGGCTAATTCTGCACAAGTTAGAGCACCACTTCTTGCTATAACTAAATCCGAAGCTTGATATGCAGCTGCCATATCATCTATATAGGAAAGAGGCAGATAATTTTCAGTACTAGTTGGTAGTGGATTGTTTTTACCTACAGAGTGCACTACTTGAACACCTTTTTCGGTAAACACTGAAAGTGATTGCAATATTGCTTCATTTATATGCCTAGACCCTTGTGAACCTCCAAATACCAACACAGTTGGCTTATCAAGGGTGAGTTTCCATTTTTCTATTTGTCGATTTCTCTCTTCAATTTTCTCTGTCCCAGATTTTTCTCCGCTTGATATTATTTCTGACCTAATTGGCATTCCGGTCAATTTTGCATCTTTCCAGCGGCCCAATTTATTTGTAGCCCGATTAAAGGCAATGAATATCTCTTCTGCAAATGGAGCACCTAATCTATTGGCCCAACCAGGGATTGCATTCGCTTCATGAATAAATATTGGTTTGCGCAAAATGGCCGATGCTAAATAGATCGGAGGACAGGCATAACCTCCAAAGCCCATAACTAAATCGGCATCTTTACATATTTTAATCGCCCTCCAAGTAGCAACAATAATCTGAAACGGCCAAATTAAAGTTGCTGGAGTTAATTGTCGCGGCATTAAAACTTTAGGAATCTGATGGATTGCAAATCCAGCCTTTGGTACCAGTTGATTTTCCAAGCCATTTTTTGTGCCTACAAAAACCAAATTCCAATTAGGTCTATTTGCTCGAAGCCAGTTAGCCACTGCAAGAGCGGGTTCAACGTGACCTGCGGTACCGCCCCCAGCAAAGATAACTTTTTTCATTGAGTTAATTTTCGCACTCTATTGGCTTTAATGCCCGCTGCAATATCTGGAGTTCTTCTTGCAACTCCCAATACATATCCGACGGCAAGCAAATTTGCCAGCAATGAGGAACCTCCATAGGAGACAAAGGGCAGCGTTACTCCAATTACCGGAATAAGGGATGTAGCAGAGCCAATATTGACCGCCACCTGTGCAATAAACCAACAAGCGATTGCAGCACAGACATACCTAGAAAAATCATCTTTAGTTTTTAATGCAACTCGAATAATGGCATATATCAGTGCAGCATAAAGAGTAAGCACAAGAAGTGAACCAAGTAATCCAAGCTCTTCGCCAATAACTGAAAAAATAAAATCGGTATGTGCCTCAGCCAAGTTTGCCCACTTTTGTTTACTTGCGCCTAATCCACTTCCCCACAGTCCACCACTTGCCATCCCCATAATGCTGTGCGCAGGTTGCCAGCCGGAGAATTTGTAATACCTTTCGTCGAAAGGATCCAGCAGGGCTGCAAACCTATCCATTCGATAAGCACTACTAAAAATAAGAGCGCTACTTAGCACAATTATGGGTAAGGCAGTTGCAGCAAAAAATTTAAGTGGAGTTCCTGCAATAAATAAAATTCCAGCAAATATCAAAAATACTAAAAGTGCAGTTCCTAAATCTTTTTGTAGAATAATTATAAGTTCTATGACGAGAAAGCCAGGAAATAGAAAAAATGAGCTTCGCCAAGGATCTTTAAAAAAATCTAAATTTCTTAGGTGATAAGCAGTCCAAAGAATTAAACCAAACTTTGCAAACTCAGATGGCTGTAAAGTAAATCCGGCAAACTCAATCCAATTTCTGTTTCCCTTAATATCTTTACCTAGGGCTGGTACAAATGGCAACAGCAAAGTAATTACTGAAACAGTTAATGAAACTCTTCCAATTTGTGACCAAACTCCACCTCTTACTTTAAATGCCCAGTACGCTGCTGCAGTGCCCAGTAAAAGAAAGAAAAACTGTCTTATAAATATCGAATAAGTGTTTCCATTATCTTGCAACGATGTAACTGTTGATGCTGAAAGCACCATTGTTAATCCTAAACCTGACAAAATGACTGTGCTCCAAATTATTAAGTAGAATGGCAGCTCAGGTCTTGAAAAAATTTGTGAGGTCTTTTTACTTTGAATTTGACCACTCACCTATACCAACTCCTTAACTGCCAACTGGAAAAGCTCTCCACGCTCGGTATAGGAAGTAAATTGATCCATTGAAGCACACGCTGGTGCGAGTAAAACAGTATCCCCGGGTTGGGCCAGTTCTTGAGCTTGCCTTACTACATCAAACATTAACTGCTTTGCACTACCTAACTTATCTATTCGTTTTAATAGAATGTTTTCAGATACATGCTGTAATGATTGTGCGATTAATTCCCTATCTTCCCCAATCAAGATGACTGCCTTAATTCGATCAATGCATCGTTTTGCTAAAGCTTCCATACTCGCACCTTTAGCTAATCCACCAGCGATCCAGATAACATTAAAGTTTGACAAAATTGAAGCAATTGCTGCGTGTGGGTTAGTAGCTTTAGAATCATCTATCCATCTAACTTGATCTTTTTCCAAAATTAATTCCATGCGATGGTGATCTGGTTTAAATTTTTTCAAACCTTCTCTTATATTTTCGTAACTGATGCCTATAGAAAGTGCAAGCGCAGAGGCGGCAAGAGCATTAGAGATGTTATGAGGAACTGAAGGAGAGACATCTGATAATTCTGCAATCTCATGTGCACTTGAAGCTGATTGTGAAAATGCTCGATCAATTAAAAGGTTTTCAACCATCCCTAATTCACCAGGAGCAGGAGTGCCAAGTGAGTACCAAATTATGGCAGAGTTGGTTAAACGGATTGAGAGTTCAGGATCATTCTTATTTGCGATAACTAATTTACTATGATCAGATAGCTTTAACTTCGCACTTACATAATTCTCAAAACTACCATGCCAATCTATATGGTCCTCAGATATATTTAATAATGCAACAGCTTCGTATTTGGCAAAATTACTCCATTGAATTTGAAATGAAGAAAGTTCTAGTGCCAAATAATCAAGAGGCTTTTCTTGGCAGACTGAATCAATTACGGTTTGACCAACATTTCCACAGGCCCTACCGTTTATATTTGCTGATTCAAAAATGGACTCCACCATTTTTATCGTTGTAGTTTTACCATTAGTTCCAGAGAGTGCTATCCATTTTTGGTTTGGTGCAATTTCTTGCTTAACTTTCCACGCAAAATCAATTTCGCTCATAATTTCAGCGCCACTTTCTCGCAATTCATTGAATACTTTGTGGTCTTGACGCCATCCTGGTGAAACAATTGCTAATTCGATATCAATTGGGATCTTGTTTACAACATCTTGATGGTTACTTTTATTCTCATCAAACAAAATAGAAGCTGCCCCGTATTTTAAAAGAGCTTTATGAACTGACCTACCAGTAACTCCAGCTCCAATGACTAAACAGTTTTTACCGTCTAACTGCTCTACAAAATTCATCAGGAGGAAATCCATTGGGCGTAAAATAAGCCTAAACCAGCGGCCACACCTAGACTTGCAATAATCCAAAAGCGGATAACAATTGTTACCTCTCCCCATCCCATTAATTCAAAATGATGTTGAAGTGGAGCCATCTTAAATATTCGCTTACCGCCAGAGATTTTAAAATATATAACCTGAATAATTACCGATGCAGTGATCAAAACAAATATGAAACCTAGTATTACCAGCAATAATTGAGTCCTTAGGGTGATTGCAATTCCAGCAAGTGCTCCACCCAGAGCAAGAGATCCAATATCGCCCATAAATATCTTGGCTGGAGATGCATTCCACCAAAGAAACCCACCGCAAGCTCCTGCTAAAGCGGCGGCTAATACAGCCAGATCTAACGGATCTCTCACCGCATAACATTTAGCTCCAGGTGAAATTGCACAACTTTGCCCAAACTCCCA
>Ga0214917_10000603_pt1 | contig 46879 bp, 45 predicted proteins | sample LL_1208_BB_MetaG_FD_177983 | JGI IMG/M metagenome (GOLD analysis project Ga0214917, IMG submission 177983) | Freshwater microbial communities from Lake Lanier, Atlanta, Georgia, United States - LL_1208_BB | ecosystem: Environmental > Aquatic > Freshwater > Lake | place: USA: Georgia | collected... | reverse complement strand
ACCAATTCGGCCGCGACATCCTCTCGCGGCTGATGTGGGGGGCGCGGATTTCGCTTACCGTCTCGCTCGGCGCCATTGCGGTGGCGATTGTCATTGGCGGCGTCATCGGCATGGTCAGCGGCTATATCGGCGGCAGCTTCGACCTCATCGTGATGCAGGCGATGGATGTGCTGCTGAGCTTCCCATCCCTCATCCTGGGGCTGATCGTGGTGGCGCTGCTGGGGCCGGATTTGGTCAATCTGGTCATTGCCATTTCGCTCACCGCCATCGCCCCCTTCGCCCGCATCGCCCGCGCGCCCACGCTGGTGCTGAAGGAGCGCGCCTTCGTCGAGGCCGGCCACGCGCTGGGCTATTCCCACGCCCGGATCATCTTTCGCCATATCCTGCCCAATATCCTCTCCGAATTGCTGGTGATGGGCTCCTTATGGATGGCGACCGCGGTGCGAACCGAGGCCTCGCTCTCCTTCATTGGCCTGGGCGTCAAACCACCCACGCCGACCTGGGGCGGCATGACGCGCGACGGCTTCGAGAATATTCTTGATGCCCCCTGGCTGGCGATTTTCCCCGGCGTGGCCATCCTGCTGCTGGTGCTGGGCCTCAATATGGTGGGCGATGGGCTGCGCGATGCGACCGACCCGAAGCTGCGCAATGAATAGCCCACTCCTCGAGGTTCGCGGCCTCCAAAAACACTTCATCCAGCGCAAGGGTTTCCCCAAAGCCCGCACCACCATCATCCGCGCCGTGGAGGATATCTCGCTCACCATCCAACCCGGGGAGGCGATGGGCCTGGTGGGCGAGAGCGGCTGCGGCAAATCCACCGCCGCGCGGGCCATGCTGCGGCTGATCACCCCCACCGCGGGCAGCGTGCGCTTCAAGGGCGAGGATGTGCTGGCCGCGCGTGGCCCGGCGCTCAAAGCCATGCGCCGGCGGATGCAAATCATTTTCCAGGACCCGTATTCCAGCCTCAACCCCCGCCAAAGCGTGGGCTCGGCGCTGATGGAACCCATGGCGGTGCACAATATCGCCACCGGTGCCGCCGCCCGCAGGCGCGCCGCAGCCTTGCTCGATGAGGTGGGCCTGCCAGCCAATGCGCTGGAGCGCTACCCGCATGAATTCTCCGGCGGCCAGCGCCAGCGTATCGGCATTGCCCGCGCGCTGAGCGTGGAGCCGGAATTGATCGTGGCCGATGAACCGGTCTCGGCACTTGATGTCTCGGTGCAGGCGCAGGTGCTGCTGCTGCTGCGCGAATTGCGTGAGCGGAGGGGCCTGGCCTTTCTCTTCGTCAGCCATGACCTCTCGGTGGTGCGCTGGTTCTGCGACAGCGTGGCGGTGATGTATCTTGGCCGCATCGTCGAACAGGGGCCGGTGGCCGAGGTGCTGCGCGCGCCGCTGCACCCCTATGCCAATATGCTGCGCGAGGCCTCGCCCGAGCCTGACCCGGCGCGGCGTGGCATCCTGCCCAGGATCATCGGCGAAATCCCCTCCGCCGCCGCACCGCCACCAGGCTGCACCTTCCATCCGCGCTGCGGTGCGGGGCTGGCGGAATGCGCGCGGGCCGTGCCGCCGCTGGTGCCGCTCTCGGGCGGGCGCGCTGTCGCCTGCCATCTCTACAGCCCCATATCCGGCGGGGCCTGACGCAAATGCATGGATGCTCAGCCTTGATGGGTTTCGCCTAGGGGCCAACGCGCCTAGACGAGGCTATGCAGCCGGCACAACTACCCCCCAAAATTGTCTTCGCTCATTCCTTGCGCGGGATTGCTGCGCTCATGGTGGTCATTGGCCATATCGCGCAGGTGTTTTGGACGTTGCCGTCAATCAATACGATGATAGGCTCTCCGCCATTCGCGCCGAAACCCTATTGGTTTACGGTTGCGGTTGATTCCATGTTGCCTGCCGGATTTTTGCAACATTTCCCTGTTGCATTATTTTTTATCATCAGCGGATTCGTCATACCATTCAGTTTGATTGATCGTTCCAGATTGCAATTTGTAATATCCCGATTTTTACGACTCTGGCCGACCTATGCCATTGGCCTAAGCATTTCTTGCGTATTTATAATAATATGTGCGAATTGGTTCGGTGCAGCGCAGCCCTTCTCCTGGCATACCTATATGTTGCAGCTGCTTTTTGTTCGTGATCTCGCTTGGGTCCCATCAATTGATGGCGTGGTGTGGACGCTGGAAATCGAGGCAAAATTTTACGTTCTGATGTTGCTGCTCGCTGGGCCCTTACGCGCTGGCCGGATCTGGCCGCTCATCTTGACCGCTTTTGCCCTGCTATGCCTGACGGTGGGCGCCGTTTCGCTGCCCGGTTGGCTGAAATCCGGCGAGCCAATTTACCAGTTCCTGTATGGTATGACGCTCAGCGCGCAAATGATGTGCTTCATGTTCATCGGCACTGCTTTTAATTTTTATTATCGTGGCCTGATTTCACTGCGACTTACTATCATGTCAGCCATATTGTTTTTTCTGGCGCTTGCCGCGCAATGGCCAATCGGCACCATACAGTTGCTGTATGTGAGCGGCTTGACCAGCTACGCCATCGCAGCAATCGTTTTCGCCCTCGCCTTCATCTGGCGCGGCAAGGCCCAGCAGCCATGGCCGGGCCTCAATTGGCTGGCCAATATCAGCTACCCGCTCTACGTGATCCATGCCGTCGCCGGCTGGGCGTTGATGCGCATGGCCCTCGATGCCGGATGGGGCCTGGGGCCAGTCCTGACCCTTGGCTTCTCCTTCGGCTTCCTCGCCGCCGTCGCATTGCATTATTGGGTCGAACGACCAACCCAGGCGCTGGGGAAGCGTTTGGCCGCACGCCTCGGTGCAAGTTCAGCGCGCCCCACTGCTGTGAGGATGTGAACCCTCAGGACTGCAAATACCCGGACCGGCTGCTGAAAAGCGAATAGCTGGCAACAACATGATCGAGGGGCTTTCCCCCTCGAGCACCCCACAGGACATTGCTAGGGCATCATCCGCTCAAACGGAATCGTTTGAGCGGATGATGCTCGACAAACAAAAGCTTAGTGTCTGTGCAGTGAGCCGAGGCGAACGGAACAGACTCTAAGGCCCCGCCACGCTCCAATCCTCATCGGGATCAAAGGCCATGATGCGCGCCGCCCGCTCCTCCGTCCGCACCCCCAGATCGGCCTGATACACCACCCCGCCATGCGAGACGATGAAGCTCTGAATCCCCGAAACGCCATAGCCCGCCGGCCAGGCCAGAACCGCAAAGCCGCCAATCATGCGGCCATCAACCAGGTAATCCCGCGCGCCGCCGGGCGCCGATGCCCCCTGTGCCTCCAGCATGCGGAAGAAATAGCCATGGAAAGCCCGCTTCGTTCCATCCTGCGTGCCGCTCCTCGCGCCCCCTTGCGCCGCCTGGGCGGCCAGCGGCCCCAAGGGGCTCTCCGCCTCACCCTCGGCACTGGCCCAATATAGCCCATCGCGCTGGCCCGGGGTGGAGAAGAAGCGCCTGGCATAGGCCCGCCAAGGCCCCTGCCGGCCGGCGCTCGCGGCATATTCGAATTGTGCCGCCACAATGGCGCGCAGGCTGGCAATGACATTGAGTTCATTGCGGCCAACCTCGCGGTCAATTATTTCCTGCGCTGCACCGCGGGCATCAAAGCGCCATCCACCATCGCGCTCGACCATCGCGATCGGCAAAGGCCAGCCATCAGCACCCAGCAACAGCATGGCCCGATTGGGCGGGATGCGCTCGATGCTTTGCCGCGACCGATAGGCGGCGGTGAAGCCATCGCGCGCCCCCCGGTCAGCCACGCGATCGCCCGTCAGCACCAATTCACGCCCGGCCGGGCCCAGGATGCGCAGCAGACGCGCCTCATCATGCGCCGCGATAGCCGTGGCGAGCGCCGCAAAACCATCCACGGGCGAGGCGAAGGCCAGCCCCGCGGCCGGGCGTGGCGTGGCGGCCGCGCGCGGCGGCCCCTCCTGTCCCAGTGCCACCGGCGCGGCCAGTGCAAGGGCCGCGATGATCACCCACGGCCGCAAGGCCATCAGCCAGGCCTCCCGGCGGCTCTGCCGGCGCCGCTTGGCCGTGGCGGGGTCGCGCGCGGCACCGGCTGAACCCGAACCACGGCGGCGCCCTGCTGCCGCGCCTGGGCCGCTGCCGGCTGGCCCAACCGGCTTGCTGCACCGCGTTGTGCGGCGCTGCGCATATCATCGCCCTGGCCCATGCCACGGAAGGCTGTGGCCGCCGGCCGGGCCATTGGCGGGCGGCTCGCCACCTCCGGCCGCCCGCTGGGCGCATGGCGCAGGCTGTTGCTGGCCGTATTGGGCTGCTTGCCACCGGCCGCTGCCACGCGCCCGGCTGGCTTGCCCGCCGCCGCCGATGCCAGCCCGCCGCCGCGTTCCACCTGCTGCATCCGGCCGCGGAATTCATCACGGCTGCCAGCCCGCCCACCGCTCACCTCGCCGCGGAAGCGGCTATTCACTTCGGCATTGCGATAGGCCAGGCCGCCGCGATGGGTCACATCATGGCGCCAGACATTCGAATGAATCTGCACCCGGTTCACATTGATGGCATTGAAACGGTTGACATTCACATCCACGCTGCCCCGCCTCCAGCCCGGCCGCGCCCATCCCCAGAGCGAACCCACAATGGCCGCACCCCCGGCAAAGGCGATGCCGGTGAGCATGGTGTCGCTCAGGCCCCAGGCCGGCGGCGGGGCAACATAAACTGGCGGATAGGCCGGGTAGGGCCAGCGCCCATACACCACGCCGGGATTATACACCGGCACAAACACCAAATCGGGCTCCGCCGGCGCAATGGTGATGATCTGCGGCGGCGGCGGCACCATCATGGTGGTGGACGGCACCTTGCCCTCAAGCGGCGCCACGGTGATGACCTGCCGCTCATTGGTTTGCAGATGCTCCATGGCATGGGCCCTGCCGCGCAGCACCTGCACCATGTTCAACACATCCTGCTGCTGCGCCAGCACCGCATCACCCAGGCCCTGGGTCCATTCAAGCCGCTCATTGAGCATCCGCAACAGGTCAGGGAAGGGCAGAAGCGACTTCACCGAGGGGTCCCATGGCTGTGCCTGCAGCGCCTCGGCCAGCGCCTCGGCGCGCAATTGGCCATTCTGCCCCTGGGCCAGCCAGCGGGCGGCCTGGACAATCTCCAGCGGATAGGTTGCCGCCATCAGCACCTGCATCAGCAATTCATCGGGGAAGAGCGCAATGGGCGCCAGCAGCGCCGCCAATTGCGCCTGGGTGAGGCGCTCGGCATCGCCCGGCGCTGTCACCGCAGCCTGCGCCAGGGAAGGCCCCGCCGGCCCCATCAGGACGCTGGCAAGGCCGAACCAGCCGGCCAGCAGGGTGATCGCCAGGCGACGTCCAAACCCTCTCGCTGCATCCTGCATCGCGTGTCCTCCCAATCGAATTCCGGACACTCTCCATAGTTCCAGGCGGTTGTCACCACCGCCTGGCCGCCGCCCGATGCACAGGCGGCTTCCTGCCTATAATGCGGTGAGAATCACCCGACCGGTGACATGGCCCGAGCGCAGGCGGTTCAGCGCTGCATCGGCCTGATCCATCGGCTCCAAGGTCAGCGGAATGGCCGGCAGCCCGCCCTTCTGGGCAAGAGCGACCAGCGCGCGCAATTCCTTCACATTGCCCACATAGCTGCCCTGGACCGTGAGCGCCCGGATCGGCATCAGCGGCAGGGGAATGACCATTTCGCCGCCAAAAAGCCCAACCTGGACGAGCTTGCCACCCTTGCGCAGCGCATCAAAGGCGAAGCGCGCGGTTTGCGTCCCATTCACCAAGTCTATCACCGCAGCCACCGGCCCGCCGCAGGCCTCGATAATGCGCTTGGTGGTGCCCTCATCACTGGCCAGCACGGTGTCGGTCGCACCCTGGGCGCGGGCAGCGGCCAATTTATCCTCCGCGACATCCACCACGCAAATCCGGCCATGCCCCAGCGCCTTGAGGATGGCGATGGCGTTCAACCCCAGCCCGCCGGCGCCAACCAGCACAATGGGTTCCCCAGCCGGCAGCGGCAGCACCTTGTTGATCGCCGAATAGACGGTGATGCCCGAGCAGGCATAGGTCGCAGCCAGGCCAGGATCGATGCCATCAAACGCCACCAAATGCTTCCAATGCGTGGCCAGCACATGCGTCGCATAGCCGCCATTCTGGTAGACGCCCAGCGAGCGGCCATTGCCGCACATATTCTCCTCATCATCGAGGCAGGCCGCGCATGTGCCGCAACCCACCCAGGGAAAGACCACCCGATGATCGCCCGGCTTCACATGGCCCACCGCCCCAGGCCCGCATTTCAGCACCCGGCCGACAATCTCATGGCCCATGGCCAGGGGCAGCTTCATGCCGCGATCGGCCATCCGCAATTCACCGCGGCTGCCCATATCATAGACGCCCTCCCAGATATGCAGGTCGGAATGGCATACCCCGGCATGGGTGACTTCAAGCAGCACCTCATTGCCCTGCGGCTCGGGGGTGGGGAGTTCGATCTCCTGCAGGGGTTTTCCATGCTCGGTAACGGCCCAGGCGCGCATGCTGCTATCCTCCAATTTTCTAGGCGGCAGCGTGGCGCGAAATCCAGGTGATGCGCAACCGCATAGAACGGCGCCCCAACACCGCGCAGGCTGCTGAAAAACCCTGTTGGTGGAGGGAAAAAAGAGCCAAAGGGCATTGCCCTATCGCCCTCTCCCGCCAGGGTCGACATATATGTCGATGATTTTCCTGGACCTTTGAATAAGTTAAAAATAATCTAACGAAGGTGCAGGAAACTAAGTTTCCTGCTGGGGTGCTCGAGGGGCAAAGCCCCTCGATCTTTCCCCCCTCCCTATTTGTCCATCAGCAGCAGCAATCCTCACCCCACCCCCGCCGCCCGAAAAAACTGGTTCTCCGGCCGGGGCAGGCCCAGATGCTCGCGCAGCGTCGTGCCTTCATACTCCCGCCGAAACAGCCCACGGGCCTGCAATTCCGGCACCACCTGCTCGACAAAATCATCCAAGCCCCCCGGCACATAGGGGAACATGACGTTAAAGCCGTCACAGGCGCGGCCCTCCAGCCAGGCCTGCATGTCATCGGCGATGGTCTGGGGTGTGCCCACCATCGCCGCCCCGCCATAGCCGCCCAGGCGCTGGGCCAATTGCCGCACCGTCAAATTCTCCCGCTCGCCCAGCCGGATCGCCCGCTCGCGCCCGCTTTTGGAGGATTCGGTCTCAGGGATCGCCGGCAGGGGCGCATCGGGGTCAAAGCCACTCGCATCCACCCCCAGCATGGAACTCAGCGAGCCTATGGCGCTCTCATAATGCACCAGGCTGTCCAGATGCGCGCGCTTGGCCTGCGCCTCCGCCACCGTGGCGCCCACCACCACCAGGCAACCGGGCAGGATCTTGATATGGTCGGGGTTGCGACCAATGGCGGCCGCCCGGCCCTTCACATCGGCGTAGAAGGCCTGGGCCTCGCCCATCACGCCGCCGGCGGCAAAAACCATCTCGGCGGTCTCAGCCGCAATCTGCCGCCCGGCATCCGAGGCTCCGGCCTGCACGATCACCGGCCAGCCCTGCACCGGCCGCGCCACATTCAGCGGCCCGCGCACCGACAATTCCGCCCCCTTGTGGTTCAGCACATGCATCCGCGCGGGGTCCCAGAAAATCCCGCTCTGCACATCGCGGATGAAGGCATCATCGGCGAAACTATCCCATAGCCCGGTCACCACATCATAGAATTCACGGGCGCGTTTGTAGCGCTCGCCATGCGCCATGTGTTCGTCATGGCCAAAATTCTGCGCCGCATCCGGGTTGGCGGTGGTCACCAGATTCCACCCCGCCCGGCCATTGGAAATATGATCCAGCGAGGCGAATTTCCGCGCCACATGATAAGGATCATTATAAGTCGTGCTGGCGGTGGCGATCAGGCCAATCCGCTCGGTCACCGCGGCCAGGGCCGGCAGCAGGGTCATGGGGTCAAAGCTGGTCACGGTGTGGGAGCGGCGCAGCGCCTCAATGGGCATATTCAGCAGCGCCAGATGATCGGCCATGAAAAAGGCATCGAACTTTCCCGCCTCCAGCTTCTGCGCCAGCCGCGCCAGCCGGGGGAAATTGAAATTCGCATCCGGCCAGGCGCCGGGGTAGCGCCAGGCCCCGGTATGGATGGAAACGGGGCGCATGAAGGCACCCAAATGCAATTGCCGCCGGGCAGCCATGCTTCCCTCCTTTTCACGAACCGCCGCGATATGGGGCGCCGGGTCGGCCAAAAAAACCGCACCCGGCACAAAACCCAAGGCCGTGCCATCTCGCGCAGCGCTGGACCTGAACGGCTGAGCCATTAAGCTCCCCCCATGACCCATATCGCCGACCTCACCGCCACCCAAACCCTGGCCCGCATCGCCGCCGGCACCCTGAGCTTTGCCGGCGTGCGCGAGGCACTGGCCCAGCGCATTGCCGAGCGCGAGCCGGTGGTGCGCGCCTTTGTGGATATCCACCCAGCCCCCAGCGCCGGCCCTGGCCCCTTGTCCGGCACCTTTTTCGGCGTGAAGGATGTGCTCGACACCGCCGACCAGCCCAGCCAATACGGCAACCCAATCTGGGATGGCTGGCAGCCGCGCGCCGATGCCGCCTGCGTGGCGCTGGCCAAAACCGCCGGCGGCGCGGTGATGGGCAAGACCGTCACCACCGAATTCGCCACCCGCCATCCCGGCCCCACCACCAACCCGCATAATCCGGCGCATACGCCCGGCGGCTCCTCCTCCGGCTCGGCGGCGGGCGTGGCGGCGGGCTTTTTCCATTTCGGCATTGGCACGCAAACCGGCGGCTCCATCCTCCGCCCGGCCGCCTATTGCGGCGTGGTGGGCTTCAAGCCCAGCTTCGGTGCGCTGCATCGCGGCGGCATGAAGGTGATGAGCGAGAGCCTGGACACCATCGGCGTCATGGCCCGCTCGGTGGCTGATTGCGCCCTGGCGATGGCGGCCATGACAGGCGGCGATTACGGCCAGCCCGACACCGCCGCCCCCCGCCCGCCGCGCCTGGCTTTGGTGGATGCCAATACCCCTCAGACCCGGGCGGTGCTGGAAAGCGTGGCCGAGGCCTGCCGCGCCAAGGGGGCGGAGGTGGTGGTGCTCACCCTGCCTGCCGTCTTTGCCGCCGCCATGGCAGCCCACCCCTGGGTCATGAACATGGAAAGCGCCCAGGCGCTGGCCTTCGAATTGGCCACCGCGCCGGAAAAACTCTCCCCCGGCCTGCTGGAGCGCATGCTGGAGGCCCGCGCCGCGCCAACCCAGCGCCTCATCGATGGCCGCGCCGCCTTCCACGCCGCGCAGGATGCCTTCGCCGGCGCGATTGAAGGCTTTGACGCGGTCCTCACCCCCGCCGCCCCCGATGAGGCGCCGCTGGGCCTCGAAAACACCGGTGACCCGGTGTTCAACTCGCTCTGGACCCTGCTGCACACCCCCGCCGTCAGTGTGCCCATTGGCCATGGCGCGCAGGGCCTGCCGCTGGGCGCGCAAATCGTCACCCCCATCGGCCAGGACGCCGCCTGCCTGATGTGGGGGGAATGGGTGCGCCAGGCGGTGATGGGCTGATGCAATACCGCAATCTTGGCCATTCGGGGCTGCGCGTCTCGTCCCTGTGCCTGGGCACGATGATGTTCGGCGGTGCCACCGATGAGGCCGAAAGCCGTCGCATCACCGATGCCGCCCGCGCCGCCGGGGTGAATTTCATCGACACCGCCGATGTCTATAATGGCGGCGCTTCGGAGGAGGTGGTGGGCCGCGCCATCGCCGCCGAGCGCGCCTGGTGGGTGCTGGCCACCAAGCTGGGCAATGCCACCGGAAAGGGCCCCAATGATGGCGGCCTCTCCCGCGCCTATGCGTTTCGCGCCGTGGAGGCCAGCCTGCGCCGCCTCAACACCGAGACCATCGACATCCTCTATTGGCACAAGGAAGACCACGCGACGCCGCTGGCCGAAAGCGTGCGCGCCATGGCCGACCTCATCCGCGCCGGCAAAATCCGCCATTTCGGCCTGAGCAACCATCGCGCCTGGCGGGTGGCGGAAATCTGCCGGCTTTGCGACCTCGCCGGCATCGACCGCCCGGTGGTCAGTCAGCCGCTCTACAATGCGCTGAACCGGCAGATCGAGGTGGAGCATCTGCCCGCCTGCGGCGCGCTGGGCCTGGGCATTTACCCCTATTCACCCCTGGCGCGCGGTGTGCTGACCGGCAAATACCGCCCCAATGTGCTGCCGCCCGAAGGCTCGCGCGCCGCGCGGCGTGACCGGCGGATGATGGAAACCGAATGGCGGCCGGAGAGCCTGGACATCGCGGCCACACTCGCCGCGAGGGCCGAGGCGCTGGGCTGCTCGGCCGGGCAATATGCGCTCGCCTGGGTGTTGCATAACCCCCTGGTGACCGGCGCCGTGGTCGGCCCCCGCACCATGGCGCAGTGGGAGGACTATCTCGGCGCCCTGGCGGTGACGCTGACCCCGGAGGATGAGGCGCTGGTCGATGGGCTGGTCACCCCCGGCCACCCCTCCACCCCGGGCTATAATGACCCGCAATACCCGCTGGAAGGGCGGCCCCTGCGCGGATGAGGCCCGTGGCAGAACCGCCTGTGCCGCAAAATCAGGCATATCTCCCGCCATGCCGCCGCGCCGCCGCGCCGCCCCACTTGCCTGCTACCCGCCCGCATGGTGAAGCGCTGACATGACATGGTCCATCCTTGCGCGAGACCCCGCCACCGGTGAATTGGGCGTGGCCGTCGCCACCCGCTTCTTCGCCGTCGGCGCGCTATGCCCCAGGGTGGAAGGCCAGGTGGCGGCGCTGGCCACCCAGGCGCTGGTCAACCCCATGCTGGGCATTGCCGGCATGGAGCGGCTGCGCGCCGGCGAAACGCCCGCCGCCGTGCTGGCAGCGCTGCTGGCCGCCGATGCCGGGCGGGAGGCAAGGCAATTCCACATTCTGGGCATGAGCGGCGACATCGCCCAGCACACCGGCCGCGATTGTGTGCCCTGGTGCGGCGCGGTCTGGTCGGAGAATGTCTCAGTGGCCGGCAATATGCTGGCCGGCCCGCGCGTGGTGGAAGCAACCCGCGATGCCTATCTCGCCAGCCAGGGCCTGCCGATGGCAGAGCGCCTGATCGCAGCCCTGGAGGCCGGCGAGGCCGAGGGCGGCGATGCCCGCGGCAAGCAGGCCGCCGCCCTGATGGTGGCAAGCCGCGACCCCTATACCGATCTCGACCTGCGGGTGGATGACCATGCCGACCCGCTGGCCGAACTCCGCCGCCTGCTCTCCGTGGCACGGGAACGCTATGTGCATTTCCGCCGTTTCCTCGCCGGGCGCGACCATCCGGGCGTGTTTGACCGCGAGGTGATCAACGCCGCCATCGCGGCAGCGGGCCGATGATGCTCACTGTCGAGAACCTCTCCGTCACCTTCGCCACCCAGCGCGGAGCGCTGCGCGCGGTGGATCATGTCGGCTTCTCCCTCGCCCCCGGCCGCACCCTCGCGGTGGTGGGCGAGAGCGGTTGCGGCAAATCCGTCACCTCCCTCGCCATCATGGGCCTGCTGGCCGAGAATGCCCGCACCGAGGGCCGGGTGATCTTCGAAGGGCGCGACCTGCTCACCCTGCCAAAGGCAGAGCGGCGCAAGCTGCGCGGCGGCGCCATGGCGATGATCTTCCAGGAGCCGATGACCAGCCTCAACCCCGCCTTCACCGCCGGCGAGCAGGTGGCCGAGGCGCTGCGGGTGCATGAGGGCTTGGCCCCCGACCTCGCACTCAAACGCGCCATCGAAATGCTCGACCGCGTGCGCATCCCCGAACCCGCCCGCCGTGCCGCAGCCTATCCGCATCAGCTTTCGGGCGGCATGCGCCAGCGGGTGATGATTGCCATGGCGCTGGCCTGCAAGCCGCGCTTGCTGATTGCCGATGAACCCACCACAGCCCTCGATGTCACCGTTCAGGCGCAAATCCTGGCCCTGCTCGAGACGCTCAAGCGCGAGACCGGCACCGCCATCCTCCTCGTCACCCATGATCTGGGCGTGGTGGCGGATTACGCCGATGATGTGGTGGTGATGTATGCCGGCAGGGTGGCCGAGGCAGCGCCGGCCCAGGCGCTCTTCGCCCGGCCCGAGCACCCTTACACCATTGGCCTGCTCGGCGCCGCGCCACGTTTCTCCGCCCCCGGCGGCAGGCTCGCCAATATCGCCGGCACGGTGCCGGATTTGGCCGCCCCGCCGCCGGGCTGCCGCTTCGCGCCGCGCTGCCCCTTCGTCACATCGCGCTGCGACACCACGCCCCCTCTGGCCGAAGGCCCGCACCAGGTGGCCTGCTGGAACGCGCCACTGGACGCCGCCGCATGACGCCGCTGCTCGAACTCACCCAGGTGACCAAACACTTCCCGGTGCGCGACGCGCTGGGCCGACCGCGCGGTGCGGTGCGCGCGGTGGATGGCGTCAGCCTGCATGTGATGCCCGGCGAGGTGCTGGCCATTGTGGGCGAGAGCGGCTGCGGCAAATCCACCCTGGGCCGGGTGGCGCTGCGGCTGATCGAACCCGATAGCGGCGAGATTCGCTTCGAGGGCGAGGATTTCTCCGCCCTCTCCGGCAAGGCGCTGCGGGCAAGGCGCAAACACGCCCAGATCATCTTCCAGGACCCCTTTGGCAGCCTCGACCCGCGGATGAGCGTCGCCGCCGCCATCGAGGAACCGCTGATCCTGCACACTGGCCTCACCCGCGCCGGCCGCGCCATGCGGGTGGCGGATTTGCTCACCCGGGTGGGGCTGCGGCCTGAGATGGCCCAGCGCTGGCCGCATGAATTCTCCGGCGGCCAGCGCCAGCGCATCGCCATCGCCCGCGCCCTGGCCAGCGGGCCGAGGCTGATCATCGGCGATGAACCGGTCTCCGCGCTCGATGTCTCGGTGCAGGCGCAGGTGCTGAACTTGCTGCAGGACCTCATTGCCGAATTCAATCTGGGCTTCATCATGATCAGCCATGATCTGGGCGTGGTGCGCCACATCGCCGATCGGGTGGCGGTGATGTATCTGGGCCGCATCGTCGAGGAGGGGCCCACCGCCCAGGTCTTTGCCGCGCCGCGCCACCCCTATACCCGCGCGCTGCTCGCCGCCGTGCCCGGGCAGGGCAAAAAGGCCGCACCTTTGCAAGGCGATGTGCCAAGCCCCATCGCGCCGCCGCCCGGCTGCCGCTTCCACACCCGCTGCGCCCATGCCGCACCCGCCTGCAGCGCCGCCATGCCGGAACTGGCGGGAGAGGGCCATCGCGCCGCCTGCTTCCTGGCCGATACCCTGCCGCCCGCCACCGCCTTCCATGAAAACACCACCGGCGGTGAGCGCCTCACCCGCCTCGCCGCGCGCTTCCAACGGGAGAATGGATAGTCATGTTCCGCCGCATCGCCGCTCTGGCCCTTCTCCTCACCGCATCGGCCGCCAGCGCGCAAAACCTGCGCATCGGCCTGCGTGAGGATCCCGATATCATGGACCCGACGCTGGCCCGCACCTTTGTCGGCCGCATCGTCTTCGCCGCCGTCTGCGACAAGCTGTTCGACATCAATGCGCGGCTCGAAATCATCCCCCAACTCGCCACCGGCCATGCCTGGGACGACCCGAAGACGCTGCGCATCACCCTCCGCCCCGGGGTGAAATTCCATGATGGCGAGGCGATGGATGCCGAGGCCGTGCGCTATTCGCTCAACCGCCATCTGACCATGCAGGGCAGCTTCCGCCGCAGCGAGATCAACAGCATCGAGAGCGTGGAAGTGATCGACCCGCTGACCGTGCTGATCCGCCTGCGCGAGCCTTCGGCCGCCTTCCTCTCCCAATTGACCGATCGTGCCGGCATGATCATCAGCCCCCGCGCGGCCGAGGCTGCAGGGCGCAATTTCGGCCTGCGCCCGATCTGCGCCGGCCCCTATCGCTTCACCGAGCGGGTGGCGCAGGACCGCATCGTGGTGGACCGCTTCGCCGAATATTGGAATGCCGCCAGCACCACCATCCCGCGCATCACCTACCAGGTCATCAGCGACAGCACGGTGCGCCTGGCGAACCTCCAATCCGGCGCCCTGGAGATGGTACAGAGCATCGACCCCGATGACGTGGCCGCAGTGCGCCGCAACAGCCGGTTGCGGATCAGTATCACCGACGAGATGGGCTACCAGTCGATCACCCTCAACATCGGCAATGGCCCGCGGGCGCAAACGCCGATGGGCCAGGACCCCCGGGTGCGCGCCGCCTTCGAATTGGCGCTGGACCGCCAGGTGATCAATCAGGTGGTCTATGAGGGCATGTACACCCCCACCGCCCAGCCGGTGCCGCCCACCAACCCGCTGCATGTGCCGGGCTTCCAGCCCGAGCCGCGCAATCTTGAGCGCGCCCGCACCCTGCTGCGCGAGGCGGGTGTGCGCACGCCCCTCGCCGTTGAGATGACCGTGCCCAATAGCCCCGATCTGCGCCAGGCGGCCGAGGTGATGCAGGCCATGCTGCGCGAGGCGGGCTTCGACCTGCGGATCAACACCATGGAATTCGCCAGTTCCCTCCAGGCGGCAACGCGCGGCGAATTCGAGACCTATCTCCTCGGCTGGTCCGGCCGGGTGGACCCTGACGGCAACAACTGGGCCTTCATCCACAGCCGTGGCGCGCAGAATGACGGCCGCTACGCCAACCCCGAGGTGGACCGCCTCCTCGATGCCGCGCGGCTGGAGCAGGACCCCGCCCGGCGGCGCGAGCTTTATGCCCAGATTTACGCCATCGCCCTGCGCCAGGATCGCAGCCGGATCTATCTGTGGCACCGCAAGAACATCGTGGCGCATAGCGCACGCGTCACCGGCTTCACCGCGGTGTCCGACGGGCTGATCCGGGTGCAGGGGCTGCGCCTGCAATGACGCCTCGCATGCAGGGCCATGCCGCGCATCGGCCCATAGCCACATGATCTCTTGGTTCCTCCGCCGTCTGGGCCAGATCCTGCCCACGCTGCTCATCCTCAGCTTTGGCATCTTCGCCCTGCAACAGCTCATGCCCGGTGACCCGGCGCTGATCCTGGCCGGCGAAGAGCGGGGCGACCCGGCGGTGCTGGCGCAAATCCGCGCCGAACTCATGCTCGACCGGCCCTTGCTGGAGCAATATGCCCATTGGCTGTGGCGGCTGCTGCATGGCGATTTCGGCTTCTCCTGGCGTATCCGCGTGCCGGTGGGGGAATTGCTGCTGGACAAGCTGCCGGTCACCGCACAACTCGCCTCGATGAGCTTTGTCATCGGCGTGGCCATTGGTGTCCCCGCTGGTGTCATCTCGGCGGTGGCGAAGGATAAGCCATTGGATTGGCTTATGAATGCCGTAGCACTCTTTGGTATTTCCATGCCGAATTTCTGGCTCGGCATCATGATGATTCTGCTCTTCTCGGTGCAATTGGGCTGGTTGCCGCCCTCGGGCTATGTGCCGCTTTGGGAGGATCCCTGGCAGTCGCTGGCCACCACCATCATGCCCGCCTTCGTGCTCGGCACTGGGGTTGCGAGCGTGCTCATGCGCCACACCCGTGCGGCCATGCTGGGCGCGCTGGAGCAGGATTACATCCGCACCGCCCGCGCCAAGGGCGTGGTCGAGCGCAGCGTCATCGCCCGCCACGCGCTGCGCAATGCGCTGATCCCCGTCGTCACCCTGGGCACCATAGAGTTTGGCCGCCTGCTGGCCGGCGCGGTGCTGACGGAGCAGATTTTCTCCATCCCCGGCTTTGGCAAGCTGGTGGTGGATGCGGTGTTCAACCGGGATTATCCGGTGGTGCAGGGCGTGGTGCTGGCCACTGCCCTGATCTTTGTCGCGCTCTCGCTGGTGGCGGATATTCTCTACATGCTCATCAACCCCAGGCTGCGCGCGGCATGAGCCCCTCCTCCCCCGCCCGCCGCGCCCTGGCCGCCCTGCTGCGCCATCGCCTGGCTATGTTTGGCCTGGTCGTGGTGGTGCTCTTCGTGGCGGCGGCCCTGCTCGCGCCCTGGATTTCACCGGCTGACCCGCTGGCCACCTCCTGGTCCGCCATTCGCCGCGCCCCCTCGGCGGCGCATTGGTTCGGCACCGATGAGAATGGCCGCGATGTGCTGTCGCGCGTGCTGTGGGGCGCGCGGGCCTCGCTGATGGCCGGCGTCATCGCGGTGGGCGGCGCGCTGCTGATCGGCGTGCCGATAGGCCTGCTGGCCGGGCTGGCGGGTGGCTGGGTGGATGCGCTGATCTCCCGCGTGGCCGATGCCATGCTGGCGGTGCCCTTTCTCATCCTGGCCATTGCCCTGGCGGCCTTCCTCGGCCCAGCCTTGGAAAACGCCATGCTCGCCATCGCCATCTCGGCCAGCCCGGTCTTCGCCCGCCTCGCCCGCGGCATGGCGCTGGAGGCCAATACCACCGATTACGCCGAGGCCGCCCGGGCCATGGGCAATCCGCCCTGGCGCACGGCGCTCGTGCATATCCTGCCCAATATCGCCCCGCCCTTGCTGGTGCAGGCCACGCTCTCCATCGCCGAGGCCATCATCGCCGAGGCCTCGCTCTCCTTCCTCGGCCTCGGCCAGCAGCCGCCCGCACCCTCCTGGGGCTCAATGCTCAACAGCGCCCAGCGCTTCATCGAGAATGCGCCCTGGCTCGCCATCTTCCCCGGCATGGCGATTTTCATGCTGGTGCTGGCGCTGAACCTGCTGGGCGATGGGCTGCGCGATGCGCTCGACCCGCGGAGTGCGCGGCGGTAGCGCGGCTCACGTCCTTATGTACCGCACCGCCTCAATCCCCGCGCCCGCCGCATCCAGCGCCAGCCCTGGTATGCGCCCGGCCTCGCGCCAGCCTGCCGCCAACAGCAGCCGCTCGCCACTGCCCCCGGCAGGCGTCTCCAGGCTGAGCAGCCGCCGGCCCAGCCGCGCTGCCGCCGCCTCGGCGCCGGCCAGCAATGCAAGGCCCATTCCCTGGCCGCGCATCGCAGGCTCCACCCGCCAATCCTGCAGCACGGCGCGATGCGCCTGGCTTTGCGGCATGGCGAGGTCGATCTGGATGCTGCCGGCCAGCCGCGCCCCGGCCCAGGCCGCCAGCAGCAGCCTCTGCTGCGCTGCCACCTCGGCCGCCACGCGGCGCATCTGGGCGCGGGCAGTGTCGGGCGCCAGCCTCTGGCGCCAATGCAGTGAGCCGCCCTGCGCCACGCAGCCGATCATGATGTTGGCCAGCCGCCGCGCCGCACTGCTGGCCGCAGCCCCGTCCAGCATCTCCACCACCACGCCTGTGAGTGGCTTGGCGTAGCGGAATTCCAGCGATTTCGAGAGGTCGTCCAGAACCCGCACCGCGCCCTGGCGGATATAGGATTGCTTCTCATAAAAGCGATGCGCCGCCTCAAAGCGCGTATCGGTCCAGAGCACCATGCGTTGCGCGCCCTGCGCGCGGGCATGCGCCTCGGCGGTCTCTATCAGGCGCTGCGCCAGGCCCGAGCCGCGCGCGGCACGGTCAACATACATTTTGCAGATCTCGAAGGCGGCATCGCTGCCAAGCGGGCGGGTGCCAACCATGCCCAGCGCCCGGCCATCCTCTTCCGCCAGCCAGACCCTGCCGCCCGCCTCGGCAAACCAACTCGCCAGGCGGTAGAGTTCCGGCAACTCCGCATCAACATCGAAGATCACCCCAGGGAATTCGCCCCAGGCCTCGCCGATCAGCTTGATATAGGCGGCCGTGTCGCTATCGGTGCCAGTACGGATCAAGACAGCTCGCGGCAAAATTCCTGAATCCGCCCGCAGGCCTCACGCAGGCTCTCGGTGTCGGTGGCGTAGGAGACGCGTATATAGGGGCTCATGCCATAAGCCGCGCCCATCACCGTGCCGACATGCTTCTCCTCCAGCAGGGCGAGGGCAAAATCGCTATCGGTCTCGATCAGCTTGCCGCCCTTGGTGGTCTTGCCGATGCAGCCGGCGATATTGGGGAAGACATAAAACGCCCCCTCGGGCTTGTGGCAGCTGATGCCCGGGGCGGCGTTGAGCATATCCACCACCATATCCCGCCGCGCCCGAAAAATCTCGGCGCGCTCGGCGACAAATTCCTGCGGCCCATCCAGCGCCGCCGCCGCCGCCGCCTGACCCACGGTGGAAACCCCGCTCGTCGCCTGGCCCTGCATATTGATCATGCCCTTGATCAGCGCCCGCGGCCCGCCGCAGAAGCCAATGCGCCAGCCGGTCATCGCATAGGCCTTTGAGGCGCCATTGACCGTCAGCGTGCGCTCCTTCAGCCGCGGCTCCACCTCGGCGATGGTGCAGAATTCAAACCCGTCATAAATCACATGCTCATACATATCATCCGTCAAAATCCAGATATCCGGATGGCGCAGCATGACATCGGCAATGGCCTGCATTTCGGGCCGTGAGCAGGCCGCCCCCGTGGGGTTGGAGGGGAAATTCAGCAGCAGCCATTTGGTGCGCGGCGTGATCGCGGCTTCCAGATCCTCCGGCCGCAGCTTGAAGCCATTGTTTTGCGGGCAATTCACCAGCACCGGTTTGCCGCCCGCCACCTTCGCCATATCGGCATAGCTGATCCAATAGGGGGCAGGGATCACCACCTCATCGCCCTCATTGAGCGTGGCCATGAAGGCGTTGAAGATGATCTGCTTGCCGCCATTGCCGACCATGATCTCGTCCAGCGCATAATCGAGATGATTGTCGCGCTTGAACTTGCGCTGCACCGCCGCCTTCAGCGCCGGGATGCCATCCTGCGGCGGGTATTTGGTATGGCCCGCCAGCGCCGCCTGATGCGCCGCCTCAATGGCATGGACAGGCGTGGCGAAATCAGGCTCGCCCACTGTCAGCGCAATCACCTTCACCCCCTTCGCCGCCAATTCGCGCGATTTCACGCTCATCATGGTGGAGGCGGACATCTTGATGATGTTCAGGCGGTCAGCCAGGGCGGGCATGGTGTTTCCTCAGGATTGCGGCGCCGAAACTAATCCCGCCGCCCGCCAGCGCCAAGCCATCCTCCGCGCCTGGGGCCAATCAGCCCGGCTGATACCCCGCCCGGGCCAGCGCCGCGCGCAGCGCCGCCTCATCCAGCGCGCCGGTAAAGCTGGCCCGCCGGGTGGGCAGATCAGCGCTCACCTGGGCCTGCGGGTCCAGCTTCTGCGCCAGGCGGGTGATGGCGCGCAGGCAGCCATTGCAATGCATATCGGGGATGGTGAGGTTGATCTGGGTCATAACCACAGCATCGGGCCTTCCACTATGGCAAGGTCAAGCACCCTCTTGACCCTGCCATGGTTGGAAACCCCATTACCCACCTCATGAACACCCAACTCACCATTGAAGGCATGACCTGCGCCGCCTGCGCCAGCCGCGTGGGCCGCGCCCTTCAGGCCGTGCCCGGCGTCAGCCATGCCCATGTGAACCTCGCCACCGAGCGCGCCGAGATCACCGGCGATGTCACCCTCGCCACCCTGCTCGAAGCGGTGGAGGAGAGCGGCTACGGCGCCCATCCCTTCACCCCGGCCGAAGACCGTGCGGCCGCCCGCGCGGCCGAACAGCGCAGCCTGGGCCGCGCCGCCGCCCTGGCCCTGGCCCTGGCCGCCCCGCTGCTGCTGCTGGAGATGAGCGGCCATCTGCTGCCTGCCATCCACCACTGGATCGCCCATGCCATCGGCCTGCCCGCCAGCCACATGATCCAGGGCGGCCTCGCCACCGCCATCCTCTTCGGCCCCGGACTTCGATTCTTCCGCCTCGGCCTGCCAGCGCTGTGGCGCCGCGCGCCGGATATGAACGCGCTGGTCGCCATCGGCGCCGGCGCTGCCTGGGCCTATTCCATGGCCATCCTGGCCACCACGCCTGAGGAGGCGGTGTATTTCGAATCCGCCGGCGTGATCGTGGCCTTGGTGCTGCTGGGCCGCTGGCTGGAGGGGCGCGCGCGCGGCCGCACCTCGGGCGCCATCCGCGCCCTCTCCCGCCTCGCGCCGCGCATCGCCCGCCGGGGGGATGGCAGCGAGGTGCCGCTCGATGCCTTGGCGCTGGGCGACGCCCTGCTCATCCGCCCCGGCGAGGCCATCCCCACCGATGGCACCGTGCTGACGGGGACAAGTTTTCTTGACCAATCCATGTTCACCGGCGAGCCCATGCCAGTGGCGCGCGGCCCCGGTGATGCGGTGCTGGGCGGCAGCGTGAACCAATCGGGCGCACTCACCATCCGCGTCGATAAGCTGGGCGGCGATACCTTCCTCGCCGGCGTCATCCGCATGGTGGAGGAGGCGCAGAATGCCCAAATGCCCATCCAGGCGCTGGTGGACCGTATCACCCTGTGGTTCGTCCCCGCGGTGATGGCGGTGGCCGCCCTGACCTTCACGCTTTGGCTGGCCTTCGGCCCCTCGCTGGCGGTGGCGCTGACCCATGCGGTGGCGGTGCTGATCATTGCCTGCCCCTGCGCCATGGGGCTCGCCACCCCCACCTCCATCATGGTGGGCATGGGCCGTGCTGCCAGTTTGGGCGTGCTGTTCCGCCATGGCGACGCCCTGCAGCGCCTGGCCGATGTGCAAGGTGTCGCCTTCGACAAGACCGGCACGCTCACCGAGGGCCACCCCGCCCTGATCGACACCCGCCCCGCCCCAGGCTTCACGCCCGAGGCGCTGCTGCGCCTGGCAGCGGCGGTGGAGGCCCATAGTGAGCACCCCATCGCCCGCGCCATCCTCGCCGCCCACCCCAACCCACCACCGGCGCTGGGCTTTGCCGCCACCCCCGGCGAGGGTGCTGCGGCCGAGGTGGAGGGCCAGACCATTCGCCTCGGCTCGGCCGCCTATCTCCGCCGCGCCGCCATCGCCCCCGATGCGCTGGAACCCATGGCCGCCGAGGCGGCCTCCCAGGGCCAGACCCCAGTCTTCATCGCCGTGGGCGGAGAGGCAGCAGGGTTGCTGCTGGTGGCCGACCGTCTGCGCCCCAATACCGCCGAGGCCATCGCCCTGCTGCGCCGCCTCGGGCTGCGCCTGATGATCCTCAGTGGCGACCACCCCGCAACCGTTGCCGCCATGGCCCGCAGCCTGGGCATCGAGGCGGCGAAGGGCGGGCTGCTGCCGGCCGATAAGGTCGCTGCCCTGGCCGCCGCCCCCGGCTTCGCCTTCACCGGCGATGGCATCAATGACGCCCCTGCCCTGGCCGCGGCCTCGGTGGGCATCGCCATCGGCACCGGAACGGATATCGCCATCGACAGCGCCGATGTCGTGCTGATGGGCGATGATCTGAAAACCGTGGCCCAGGCTATCACGATATCGCGCGCCACCTTGGCCAATATCAAACAGAATTTGGCCTGGGCCTTCGCCTATAATGCCGCGCTGATCCCGGTGGCCGCCGGCGCATTGCAACTCCTTGGCGGGCCGGGACTTTCACCCATGTTAGCGGCGGGGGCGATGGGCTTCTCCAGCCTCTTCGTCCTGGGCAATGCATTACGTTTACGCGGGGTGAAACTATGAATATCGGACAGGCCGCACGCGCCACCGGGGTCTCGGCCAAGATGATCCGCTGGTATGAGCAGCAGGGGCTGGTCCCTGCCGCCACGCGCTCCGAGAGCAATTACCGGCATTATTCCGAAGGCGACCTGCATCGGCTGCGCTTCATCCGCCGCGCCCGCGACCTGGGCTTCTCCATCAAGCAAATCGCCGAATTGCTGGCGCTTTGGAATGATCGCGGCCGGGCGAGTGCCGATGTGAAGACGCTGGCCTTGGGCCATGTCGCCGCCCTGCGCCAGCGCATCCTGGAGTTGGAGGAGATGGTGCAGAGCCTGGGGCATCTGGCCGAGCATTGCCAGGGCGATGACCGCCCTGAATGCCCCATCCTGGAGCGGCTGGCCGCCCCTGTCGTGGCCTGATCAGCCCGCCATGGCGCGGCGGTCATCACGCCGCTTCAGGGCGGCAATAACCGGCAGCGCCAGCAGCACCATCCAGGCCTTGCCGATCACCTGCCCGGCCAGGAAGTCCAGGCTGCCAAAGGCCAGCCAGAGAAACACCACACTATCCACCACGAGGCCGGCCACGCCGCTCAAAGCCACCGCCAGCACCAGGCCCCGCCGCGCCAGGGGGGTATAGACGGCCATATCCACCACCTCGCTCAACAGGAACGCCACGGCCGAGGCCACCACCAAAGCCGGCGGCGCGAGAAAGGCCGAAAGCCCCGCCCCGGCCAGAATCGCCCCCATCGCCCAGCCCATCCCCAGCCGGCGCTGCACCACATCGCGCAACACCAGCGCCAGCCCCACCATCAGCACCCCCGAGGGGGCGGCAACCCCCGGCGCCACCGGCACCAGGCAAGGCCCATTGGGCACGCAATAGGTGCCAACATGGCCGATCAGCCAATTGGCGGCCGGAATGCAAAGCGCGAAACCGGCAAGGGCCCAAAAACCCTCGCGGCGGGTGGTGTCAATGTTCATGCCGCGCGGCATAAGCCTGCCAGCCCCGGGCGCGCAAGTCGCAAGCCGGGCAATGGCCACAACCATGCCCCCAAGGGTGCCTGTCGCGTGCGCCCAGATAGCAGGAATGGCTCTCGGCGCGGATCAGTTCGACCAGCGCCGCACCGCCCAGCCTCTCCGCCAGCCGCCAGGTGGCCGCCTTATCCAGCCACATCAGCGGCGTGTGCAGTACAAGGCGCGTCGCCATGCCCAGATTGAGCGTGGCCTGCAATGATTTGAGCGTGTCGTCGCGGCAATCGGGATAGCCGGAGTAATCCGTCTCGCACATGCCACCCACCAGATGGCGAATGCCGCGCCGCGCGGCGAGTGCGGCGGCAAAGGTCAGAAAAATCAGATTGCGCCCGGGCACGAAACTATTGGGCAGCCCATCCTCACGCAGTGCAATCTCGCGCGCCTCGGTGAGCGACGAGCCACCAATTTCGGCCAGGGTGGGGATATGCAGCGTATGGTCAGCCCCCAGCCGGGGCGAGGCCATGCCCCCGCGCAGCACCTCACGGCAGGAGAGTTCCACCACATGGCGCTGGCCATAATCAAAACCCAGCGTCTCGACATGCTCAAACCGCTCCAGCGCCCAGGCGAGGCAGGTGGCGCTATCCTGGCCGCCGGAGAAGAGGACGAGGGCGGCGTTCATACTGGCAGCCTGGCCACAGCCCAGCGCGCCGCCTCGGCCAGCACCGGGTCCGCGCTCTCGGCATGGCGCTGCGCCGCCGGCCGCAGCCGCGCCTGGCCGGAATTGCCAATGCCGATCATCACATTGCGCAAAAACCGCCCAACCCCAATCCGCTTGATCGGCGAGCCGGAAAACCTCTCGCGGAAACTGGTATCATCCAGCATGGCCAATTCCTCCAGCGGTGGGTTTTTCGCCGCCTCGCGCGGCTGCAACGCCACCTCGCGCGCCACGCGGGCGAATTTATTCCAAGGGCAGACCGCCAGGCAGTCATCGCAACCATAGATCCTATTGCCCATGGCAGCGCGGAATTCCTCCGGGATCGGCCCGGCATGCTCTATGGTGAGATAGGCGATGCAACGCCGCGCATCCAGCCGGTACGGGGCAGGGAAGGCCGCGGTCGGGCAGGCATCAAGGCAGGCGCGGCATTGGCCGCAATGATCGGCCTCGGGCGCATCGGCGGGCAGGGGCAGGGTGGTGAAAATCTCGCCCAGAAACAGCCAACTGCCATGCCCGCGCGCCACCAGATTGGTGTGCTTGCCCTGCCAGCCGAGCCCCGCCTGCTGCGCCAGCGGCTTTTCCGCCACCGGTGCTGTATCCACAAACACCTTCAACTGATGCTCGCGATATTCCCGAGCCATGAATTGCCCCAGCGCCTTGAGCTTTTTCTTCACCACATCATGGTAATCCCGCCCCTGGGCATAGACGCTGATGGCGCCATGCCCACCCCGCGCCAGCGCCGCCAAGGGGTCGCCTTCCGGGCCATAATTCAACCCGAGCGAGACCACGCTCACCACCTCGGGCCATAGGGCGCGCGGCTGGGCGCGCTGCTCGGCGCGGCGCTCCATCCATGCCATGGAGCCATGTTCGCCCGCCGCGAGATGTTTGTTCAGCCGCAGCCGCACCGCATCAGGCAGCACCGCCTCGCAAAACCCCACCGCATCAAAGCCCTGGGCCCGGGCGGCGGCGGCGATGGCGGCTTTTGCCGTGATCACGGCCGGGGCCAGAATGCGGTGTGGAGCGAGGAGAACATGACAGGTTTCTATCAGCTTGAGGCCGCCGCTGCCCAGCATGCCCGGCCCCCACCTTGCCGACCGCGCCGCCGGCTGCAACATGGCGCCTACAAACCCGATCACGGACACCGAGCCCATGGATATCGCCACCCCCGCCACCACCAGCCGCACCGAAGCCCTTGCCCTGCGCTATGGCGCCGCCATCCCGGCCGCCGGCCCCTGGAACGAGCATATCGCGCTGCTGCTCAGCCACCGCTCCATCCGCGGCTATAAGTCCGACGCCCTGCCCGAAGGCACGCTGGAGACGCTGATCGCCGCCGCGCAATCCGCCGCCACCTCCTCCAACCTGCAAACCTGGTCGGTCATCGCCGTCACGGACCCCGCGAAAAAGGCCGAATTCGCCCGGCTGTCGAACAACCAGAAGCACATCATGCAGTGCCCGCTCTTTCTGGTGTTCCTCGCCGATGTCTCGCGCAACCAGCGCATGGCCGATGCCATGGGCGTCGAGATGGAGACCATGCCCTTCCTCGAGACCTTCCTGGTCGCCGCGATCGATGCCGCCCTCGCCGGGCAGAACGCCGTCATCGCCGCCGAAGCGCTGGGCATGTCCACCGTCTATATCGGCGCGATGCGCAACAACCCCGCCGAGGTCGGCGCGCTGCTGAACCTGCCCCAGGGAACCATGGGCGTCTTCGGCCTTTGCGTGGGTTACGCGGCCGATGGCGTGGCCAATGCGGTCAAGCCCCGCCTGCCGCAAGAGGCCATCCTCTTCCACGACAGCTATGGCAACACCGAGGAGCCGGCCCTGGTAAAAGCCTATGACGAGGAAATGGCCGGCTTCTCCCGCCGCAGCGGCATGGGCGATGAAAACTGGTCCGGCCGGGTGCTGCTGCGCATGGGCAAACTCGCCGCGCTGAGCGGGCGCGACAAGATGGTCGCCGTGCTGCGCGGCATGGGCTTCCCGCTGAAGTAAAAAATACCGGGGCGCCGGGCTTTACCGCCTGGCGCCCCGCCGCTGCGCCGCCATCCGCGCCCCCGCATTCGCCGCGCCAAACCCGGCATAGCCGGTATCGCGCTCGACGAATTCGAAGAAGAACCGCTCCTCGAAGGGCAGGGTATAGGCATGGCGGAAGCCTGCCCCTGAGCCATCCTGATCATAAAGCAGATGATGCGCCCGGAGTGCTTCCAGCCCCGCCTCATCCAAGTCCAGCCGCGCCCCGAGATCCTCGTAGTAATTTTCCGCGATCTCCAGCAGCGGCGCCCCTGCCATGCCTGCCACCGCTGCTGCCGCGTCGCGCACCGCGAAGGCGATATGATGCACCCCCGCCCCGGCATAGGCTGAGACGAAACGCCCCGTCCCTGTCCGGCTGCTTTCGCTGACATTGAGCGGCAGGCGCACCGCGCCATCCGCGCTCACCCAGGCGCGCGAGCGGACAATGCCAAACGGGTCGGGCAATTCCCAAGGCGCATCCGCGGCCAGGCCCAGCACCGCGCGATAAAACAGCGCGAAACCCTCGATCAATTCAGGCGAGAGCGCCTGCGCCACATGGTCCACCCCCAGCACCGCGCCGGGCGGCGTTGGCAGCAGATGGAAATCATCCTGCCAGATCGGCGCCGCCCCCGCCTGCACCAGATGCAGCAGCATCCCATCAGGCGCGCGGATGGCGGGGATATCGCGCTCCCCCGCGCCGCGTTTTTCGTGCCAGACGCTGCACAGCAGGGCGCGGGCGCGGGCCGCCAGCCGGGCCGGGTCATCCACCAGCAGCGCCATGGCGCAGACCGTGGGTCCGGTCATCTGGAAGCGTTCCTGTGCTGCGCTATCGGGCTCGGCATTGAGCACCAGATTGGCCGCACCGGCGCGCCACAGCTCCACCTGCTTGGATTTATGCGTCCCCGCATGGTGAACCCCAGCGTGGCGAGATAGCCCCCAAGCGCCTCACGCGCCGCCTCATCCACCGCGAATTCAATGAATTCAATACCCGAAAGCCGCGGCAGCGCCGGCAGCGGCGCCAACCCCACCTGATCGGCCAGCCAGATCAGGCTGCGCAGCCCATCGCGGGCAATGCGCCGGGCGGGGGCCGCGCGGAACTCATCATTGAACACTTCCAGCGAGAGCGGCCCGCCATAGCCCGCCTGCAGCACCGCCCGGGTGAAATCCGCCACCGCAAGATCCCCCTGGCCGGGAAAATTGCGGAAATGGCGCGACCAACTGAGCACATCCATATCCAGCAGCGGCGCATCGGCGAGTTGAACAAAGAAGATCTTCTCCCCCGGCACATCAAGCCCTGCCAGGTCATCGCCCAGCGCGAGGGTGTGGAAACTATCCAGCACCAGCCCCAGCGCAGGGTGGTCGCCCCTTTGCACAATGTCCCAGGCCTGGCGCCAGCGCTTCGTGTGGCGGCCCCAGGCCAGCGCCTCAAAACCCACGCGAAAGCCGCGCCGGGCCGCCCGTTCGGCCATCTCATGCAGATCAGCGGCGGCGCGGGCTGGGTCGTCGATGCAGGTGGCTTGGGTGTTGCTGCAGACCAGAATCAGCTCGGCGCCCAGCGCCGCCATGGTGTCGAATTTGCGCTCCGCCCGGTCCATATTCTTCGCCCGCAGCGGCGCGGGCATGGCCTCAAAATCGCGGAAGGGCTGAAAGAGCGAAATCTCCAGCCCCAGATCACGCGCCATCGCTCCCGCTTCGGCGGGCGAACCCTCGAAGGTGAGGAGATCACTCTCGAAAATCTCCACCCCCTCAAAGCCGGCAGCGGCGGCGGCCTCCAACTTATCTGGCAGCGAGCCCGATAGGCAGACAGTGGCGATGGCGCGTTTCATGGCTGCTCCCGGGCGGATACGCCTATTCCAGCGTGATGCCGCGGGCGCGGATCAACTCGCCCCATTTGGCGCTCTCGGCGGTCAGATAGGCCGGGAAGGCCTCCGGCGTGCCGGGGGTTGGGATGATGGAACTCGCCCGCATCCGCCCCACCACATCGGCATCGGCCAGTGCCGCGGTCAGGCCACGGGAGAGCGCGCGGATGATCGCATCCGGCGTGCCGGCCGGCGCCATCAGGGCGAAATCCGAGGTCGCCTCAAAGCCGGGGAAACCGCTCTCGGCGATGGTCGGCACGGCGGGGGCGAGCGGGTTGCGCTCCAGCGTCGAGACGCCGAGTGCGACAATCTGCCCCGCCTGCATCAGCGGCAGCGCCGTCACCGCATCAACCATTGCAAGCTGCACCTCATTGGTGATCAGTGCCTGCACCGCCGGCGCACCGCCGCGATAGGTGACGTTCTGCACATTGATGCCGGCACCACGGAGGAACAATTCAGTCGCCAGATGCGCCGAGGAACCCGCCCCGGAGGAGGCATAGCTCATCTGCCCCGGCCGCGCCTTTGCCCGCGCCACGAAGGCGGCGATGTCACGCACCCCGGTCTGCGCATTGGTGCAGAGCATGATCGGCGAGATCGCCACCCGGCCGATGCCGACAAAGCCGCGATCATCATCATAGCCGCGCTGCGGGAAGAGATGGCGGCTCATGGCGAAGGTGGAGTTCACCCCCATCAGCAGGGTATGCCCATCCGGCCGCGCCCGGGCCACCGAGGCATGGCCCACCGTGCCCGAGGCACCCGGGCGGTTATCCACCACGAAGCTGCCACCGAGTTGCGCCGTCAGCGCCTGGGCCACCAGGCGGCCCACGAAATCGGTCGAACCACCCGGCGCCCAGGCGACCACGATGGTGACGGGCCGGCTGCCCGGAAAGGCCTCCTGCGCGGTGGCGGGCAGGGCGAAAAGCCCCAGGCCTGCGGCAAGCTGACGGCGTGAAATGGCTGACATGGATGGCGCTCCGTTCCCTGGATGGATGTTCCTTGGCCCGACGATGTTACGTCGTTGACGTGTACGTACCGGTTGGTACATTAACCGTCAAGCACCAATACAATGCTGAGGAAGCCCATCATGCCCCCTTTGGCCGAGAGCGATGTCTTCGCCCCCGCCGCCCCCGGCACCATGCTGCTCGGGTTGATCGGCAGCGGCATTGCCGGCTCCCGCTCGCCCGCCATGCATGTGGCCGAGGCAGCGGCGCAGGGCTTTGCGCTGGAATATCGCCGCATTGACCTCGATGTGCTGGGCCTGGGCGTCGAAGCCCTGCCGCAATTGCTCGATCACGCGCAGGCCGCGGGCTATCGCGGCCTGAACATCACCTATCCCGCCAAGCAGGCGGTCATCCCGCTGCTCGATACGCTTTCCGACGAGGCGCGGGCACTGGGTGCAGTGAACACCGTGGTCTTCGAGGCCGGGCGCCGCATGGGGCACAACACCGATGCCTCGGGCTTTGCCGCCGGCTTTCGCCTGCAATTGCCGGGCGTGGCGATGGGCCAGGTGGTGCAGATCGGCGCCGGCGGCGCAGGCGCTGCGGTGGCCCATGCCGTGCTCTCCATGGGGGCCGCGCAACTCACGATCTTCGACATGGATGATACCCGCGCGGCGGGCCTGGCCGCCAATCTCAACGCCCATTTCGGCCCCGGCCGGGCGGCGGCAGGCAGCACGCTCAGCACCGCTTTGGCCTCGGCCCACGGTCTGGTGCATGCCACCCCCATGGGCATGGCCAAGCATCCCGGCCTGCCCTTGCCGGCGGCGCTGCTGCGGGCCGATCTCTGGGTGGCCGAGGTGGTCTATGTGCCCATCGACACGGCGCTGCTCCAGGCCGCGCGCGCCCAGGGTGCCAGGGTGGCCGATGGCGGTGGCATGGCGGTCTATCAGGCGGCCGATGCCTTCCGCCACTTCACCGGGCGCGAACCCGATGCGGCGCGCATGCGCCAGGGTTTTCTCGCCGCCATCAACCACCGGGGCTGACATAGCGCGCCACCACCTCCACCAGCATCCCCCGCTGCCGCGCCGCCACCGGGCCTTGGGTCAAATCCTCACCAAACAGCGCCGCGAGGGTGTGGCGGTTGGAAACGCGGTGAAAGCTATGGCCGCTGATCAGCATATGCAGGTCCAGCGCCGCGATTCCCGGGCGAAACACCCCCTCGGCCACGCCACGGTCGAGCAGGCTTTGCAGCCCCGCCAGCACCGAAGCATTGCGGGCGATGATATTGGGCAGCAAAGCGAGATGCCGGGCGGAATGAATATTCTCCACCGCCACCAGCCGAACGAATTCGGGATGCGCGGCATGATAGTCAAAAGTGGTCTCCACCAGCCGCTTGAGCGCCGCCATGGGGGCGAGGCGGTCCAGATCCAGCGCCCGCTCGGCATCGCGAATGCCGCCATACAGCTCCTCCAGCACCGTGGCGTAGAGCTGCTCCTTGCCGCCGAAATAATAATAGATCATCCGCTTGGTGGTGGCGGTGCGCGCGGCGATCTCATCCACCCGGGCGCCGCTCAGCCCCTTATCGGCGAATTCCGCGATGGCGGCGTCGATGATGGCGCGGCGGGTCTGTTCCGGCGCGCGGCTGCGTTTTTCCATGGCGCAAGTTTGAACGAACCAGTGGGTTCATACCACCCCTGATCAACCCAGCGGCTGCTCCACCAGCGCCACCGCCTGGCCCAGATCAACACTCAGCAGCCGCGACACCCCACGCTCCTGCATCGTCACGCCATAGAGCCGATGCATCCGCGCCATGGTCAGCGCATGGTGGGTGATGATCAGAAACCGGGTCGCGCCATCCTGCACCATGGCATCCAGCAGGTCGCAAAGCCGCTCGACATTCGCGTCATCCAGCGGTGCATCCACCTCATCGAGCACGCAAACCGGCGCCGGTTGGCAGCGAAACACCGCAAAGATGAGCGACAGCGCCGTCAGCGCCTGCTCACCGCCCGAGAGCAGCGAGAGGGCGGAGAGCTTCTTGCCCGGCGGCTCGGCAAAAATCTCGAGGCCAGCCTCCAGCGGGTCCTCATTGCCCACCAGGGCAATATGCGCCCGCCCACCGCCGAAGAGTTTCTGGAACAGCGCCTGGAATTCCCGGTCCACCCGGTCGAATACCTCGCGCAGCCGCGCCCGCGCATCGCGGTTCAAATGGCCGATCGTGCCGCGCAGCTTGGCAATGGCGGCGGTGATCTCCTCCCGCTCGCGGGCAATATCGATCAGCCGCTGTTCCACCTCGGCCAATTCAATCTCCGCACGCAGATTGACCGGCCCCATCTCCTCCCGCTCACGGCTGAGCCGGTCGAGCTTGCGCCGGGCGCGCTCCTCGGCCGCTTCGCTCGGCTCCTCGCCGATCTCCGGCAGGGTGGCATCCTCGCCCAGCCGCTCCATCACCCGCGCCGCCAGCGCCTGCCCGGCGGTGTGCGCGGCCTCCGCCGCGGCCTCGGCGCGCAACTGATTTTCCCGGGCAATGCTGAATCCGGCATCAGCCTCGCGCCTGGCATCAAGGGCGGCGCGCAGGCAGCTCTCAGCCGCGTTCAACGCCGCCTTGGCCTGGGCATGCGCGGCCTCGGCATCTGCAAGGTGGCGGGCGGCGGCATCGCGCTGCGCCGAGGCCTCCGAGGGCAAATCCGCCAGCCGCGCCACCTCGGCCCGGGCGGCCTCTGCCCGCGCCTGCAGCCCGGTCACGCGGGCGGCCGCATCCTCCCGCCGAGCTGCCCAGCCGGCGCGCTCCTCAGCCAGGCTGGCGCGACGGAGGGCCAGCCGCTCGCCCTCCGCCAGCAAGCTGGCGCGCTCGGCCCGGGCGGTGTTTTCGGCGCCGCGCACCTCGCTCAGCCCGCGCCTGGCCTGCTCCACCGCCTCGCGCGCGGTGGCAAGGTCCGGCAGCGCGGCCCGGGCAGCGCGCGAGGCCGCCAGCGAGGCCTCCGCCTCACGCCATTCCGCGCCCAGCCGCTCGCGCTGCGGCGCGAGAGCGGCAATGCGCGCCGCCGCCGAGGCCGCGCGCGCCGCCAGCGCCGAGGCCGTGCCGCGCGCCTGTTCCAGTGCCGTCTCGGCGAGGCGCCGGGCCTCGCGCGCCGCATGCTCCTCGGCCTGGGCCTGACGCAGGCCAAGGTTGGCCGCCGCCTGGGCCTGGGCCAGCGCGGCCAGTTCCGGCAGGGCGGCGAGCACGGCCCGGCCCGCGCGCAACCCGGCCTCGGCCTCCTCGCTTTCCGCTGCCATTCGGGCGATTTGCGGCGCCAGCGCGGCCAGCCGGCCCTCGGCGGCGGCGTGGCGGGCGGCGATATCGGCCGCCATGCGCCGGGCCTCCCGCGCCGTGGCCTCGGCCTGATCGCGCGCGCTGCGTGCGGCGGCCTCGGCCTGAGCGGTTCTGGTCTCCTCGCGCTGGGCCGCGCTGCGGGCCTCCCCCGCCGCCGCCTCCGCCGCGCGCAGGGCGGAAAACTTCGCCTCGGCCTGCCGCAGCCGGGCCAATTGCTGCAGCCGCGCCGCCCCCGGATTGGGCCCACCGGCCGCCACCGTATGGCCATCCCAGCGCCAGAGCTTGCCCACCCGGTCCACCAGGGATTGCCCAGCGGCCAGCGCCGCCTGCAATCCCGCGCCATCGCCCTCGATCAGCCCAATCTGCGACAAGGCCCGCGCCAATTCCGGCGGCGCCTGCACCAGATCAGCCAGCGCCGTCGCCCCCGCCGGCAGGGCGGCTGCCACGGCCAGCGGCGGCAAGGCGCGCCAATGCCGCGCCGCATGCGGGTCGCGCGCTGAATCCAAAGCCTCACCCAGCGCCGCCCCCAGCGCCGCTTCCAGCCCCTCGGGCACGGTGATGGCATCAATAATCGGCGCCGCATTGGCCGGGCGGGCCCCGGCCAGGGTGGCGCTCAGCCCCTCCACCTCGGCGGCGAGGCGGGTGACGGCGGCCTCAGCGGCGCTGGCCCCCTGGCGGGCAAGGCCCAGCGCCTCGGCCGCTTCCTGCCGGGCGGTGGCGGCCTCGCTCAGCGCCTGGGCGGTGGCGCGGGCTTCGGCCTCGGCCGCCTCCTGCGCTGCCTCGGCCTTGGCCAGGGCCTCGGCGGCCACGCGCTGCGCCAGCGCCTGCTCATGCTGGCGGGTGATGGCCTGGGCCTGATCGGCGGCGCGGCGGGCCCGCGCCTCGGCCGATTCCAACTCCCGCCGGGTCCGGGCGCGATTGGCCTCGGCATCCCCCATGGCCCGATTGGCCTCGGCCGCCTGGTTCGCCGCCTCGGCCCGGGCCGCCTCCGCTGCCTCCAGCCGGGCGCGGGCCTCGCGCTGCGCCACCCCGCATGCCTCGGCCTCGGCCTCGGCTGTCGCCAGGGCTTCGGGTGGCACGGCGGTGGCCTCGGCGGCGGCGTGGTCAGCCTCCAGCCGGGTTTGCTGCTCGGCAAGCCGACGCGCCCGCTGCTCGGCAAAGGCGAGTTCGGCCGCCATCTGATTGGCCTGGGCGGCAGCCTGGGCGGCGGCGTCGGTGGCGATATTGGCCGCCTGCTCGCCCGCGCGCACCGCCTCCTCGGCCAGGCCCAGCCGCGAAGTGGCATCCTCAACCCGGGCGGGCAGGGCAACCAGGGCCTGGGCGGCGGCGGCATCCTCGCGCCCGGCGCGGGCCTCGGCCTGGGCGGCATCCGCAGCCATCGCCTCGGCATGGGCGAGGTCGGCGGCGATTTGCGTGGCCAAAGCCTGGGCGGCCTCGAGCGCGGCCTGGGCGCGGGCCAGAGCCGCTTCCACCCCTTCGGCCTCCAGCCTGCGGCGTTCGAGGGCCGTGCGCGCCTCGGCCTCGGCGGCGCGGGGGGCGGGCAGGGCCTGTTCGGCCTCATGCGCGGCGATGGTGGCGGCCTCGGCCTGGGCCTCTGCCCGGCGGGTCGCGGCCAAAGCGGCGCTGCGATTCTCCCCCGCAGCCTCCACCGCCATGCCGGCGCGCGCCACCATAAGGGCGAACATCGCCGCCTCGGCATCGCGCACCAGCCCCGAAAGATTGCGGTAGCGGCCCGCCTGCTTCGCCTGCCGGCCAAGCGATTCGCGCATCGCCTCCAATTGCCCGGTCAGATCATCCGCGCGCAGCAGATTATTCTCAGCCTGGCGCAGTTTCAGCTCCGCCTCATGCCGCCGTGCCCGTAAGCCTGCAATGCCCGCCGCCTCCTCCAGCACCGCGCGCCGCTCTTCGGGCTTGGCCGCGATCAGCGTCGCCACCCGGCCCTGGCTGACCATGCCAGAGGCGCGCGGCCCGGAGGCGAGATCCGCAAACAGCGTTTGCACATCGCGCTGGCGGCTCTCACGCCCATTGATGCGATAGCCCGAGCCCTCGCCCCGGGTGATGCGCCGGGCGATCTCCAACTCATGCTCGCCATCGAGCGGCGCGGGGGCCACGCCCAGCGCATCCTCCAGGCTCAGCGTCACCTCGGCCAGGTTGCGCGCCGGGCGGGTGGCGGTGCCAGCGAAGATCACGTCATCCATCTCGCCGCCCCGCAGCGAGCGCGCGCTGCTCTCGCCCATCGCCCAGCGCAGCGCCTCCACCACATTGGATTTGCCGCAGCCATTGGGGCCGACAATGCCGGTCAGCCCCGGGCGAATCTCCACCGTGGTGGGCTCGGCGAAGCTCTTGAACCCGGCAATGCGCAGCCGCGCCAGCGTGGCCGAGACGAGTTTGCGTGCCGGCTCATCCGAAGGTTCCGGCAAAGGCTCGGGGAAGATATCGGTCGCGTGGTCCATCAGCCGGCGCGGGTCCGGCGCGAATCCTGAGGAGAGGGGCGTTCGGCCATACCTGTATCTGCCCTGAGCCGGCCCCGAATGTCTATCGGAACCGCCGCCCTCAGCCCTCGATCACCCGCTTCGAGGTGATGCGCCGCGCCATGGCCTCACGCGCCAGGGTCTGGAATTCATCCACCGGCAGCAGCACGAATGCATCCCGCCCATGCCGGGTGAGCACCACGGCGCCGCGCAGGGCGGCGTCGATCAGCTTGGGCTGCGAGGTTTCCAACACGGCGATATCGGCGCGCGGCAGGGCTTCCAGCGCCTCCATCGGGTCGATATCCCGGGTGGGGCGCACCGCCTCATCGGGGTTGGCCGGGCGGCGGGACATCAGTCGAGCGCGGTGGCGGGGCCGGTGGGGCGTGCTGCTTGGTTCCAGGCCTGGCGGATCGCCTCGCTCACCGCCAAGGGATCCGGCATGCCCCGCAGGACATGGATTTCCTCGCTCCGCCCCTCGATCGCCTTCACCACCACATCGCCAATGCCGAACATCCGGTTCCAGATATTCTGCTTCACCACCACATCGCGGATGCGAAAGATTTCGACATCATCGCGCACCTTGTTCCAAAATCCCGATTCGATGACGATCCGCTCATTGGTCACCCGCACCCGCTGGCGCCCCAGAAAGGGAAGGCCCAAACACAGGATGGCCACGAAAATTCCCCATGCGCCGTAGGAGCGCTTGCTCTCACGTGTTTCGACAATGACCTGCTCACTCATCCGCCGATACTCCACCATGGCGCGGCCAAGTAGGCATGGCTGGGCCATGCTCGCAACCATGATCCTGCTGGCCGGGACGGCGGAGGCGCAGCGCGCGCCCCCGCCGCGGCCCACATCAGCGGCGATGGAGGCGGCAAGGCGCTACCTCTGCCCGCATGGCGGCACGCCGCAACGCGCGGTGAATGGCCGGCGCGGTGGGCGCTGCGCCCCCGCCACCGGCGGTTTTGGCGATGACAGCGAGGCGCGCGGCTGGGACACCGGCCTGCCCGCGCCCCATCGCGGCCAAACTCCCTGCCCGCCGGGCACCCGGCCAGCCCCCTCCGCCCAGCCCGGGGCGGTGCGCTGCCTGCCGCCGGATTAGTCCCCGCCTGATGGCCCTTCCGCTCAGGTCGTGGTTACATCGCCGCTTCGGAGGGACAACACATGAATATCACATTGGACGGCCGCACGGCCATGATCACCGGCGGCTCCAAGGGGCTGGGGCTGGCCATGGCGAAGATGTTCGCCGAATCGGGCGGCCATGTCGCCCTCGTCGCCCGCGGGGCTGAGGCGCTGGAGGCGGCAGCGGCAGAAATCCGCGCCGCAGCCCCCGGGGCCAAGGTGGTGACGGTGCCGGCCGATATCCGCACCGAGCAAGGCTGCGCCGATGCCGCCGCCGCCGCGATCGTCGGCCTCGGCCAGGTGGATATCCTGGTCAATAATGCCGGCACCTCGCAGCGTGGGCCCTTCCTCGAGATTTCCGAGGCGCTGTGGAAGGATGACCTGGACCTGAAACTGATGGCCGCCATCCGCCTCTGCCGCGCGGTGCTGCCGGGCATGGCCGAGCGCAAATGGGGCCGAATCATCAATGTGCTCAATATCGGCGCCAAGGCGCCGGCGGCGACGTCCACGCCCACCTCGGTCAGCCGCGCGGCCGGCATGGCGCTGACCAAGGCGCTGGCCAATGAATACGCGCCGCATAATGTGCTGGTGAACGCCATGCTGGTCGGCATCATCGAGAGCGACCAATGGGTCCGCCGCCATGCCAGCGAGCAGCGCAATATCACCTGGGAGGAATGGAAGGCCGAGCAGGGCAAAACCGTGCCGCTCGGCCGCATGGGCTATGCGCATGAATTCGCCGCCCAAGCGCTGCTGCTGGCCAGCGAGATGGGCGGTTACATCACCGGCACCGCCATCAATGTCGATGGCGGGCGCAGCCCGGTGGTGTGAGTTGGCAGCCTGCTGAGAAACCAAGAGCAAGGGACAACAAGATCGAGGGGCTTTGCCCCTCGAGCACCCCAGCAGGAAACTGAGTTTCCTGCACCTTCGTTAGATTGTTTATTTAGATAATTTTCAAAAGTTTGGGAAAATCGTCGACGTATATGTCGTCCCTGGTGGGAGGGCGCGGGAGGCCAAAGCCCTTTCGCTCTTTTCCCCCATTACAAGCGCCTCGCATCAGCCTGTTGGGCCAGAAGCCTTCAGGCAAGGCGTGGCGGCTTCACCCCCGCCACGGCGCATTGCACATCCAGCATCGCAGAAAAATCCAGCGCCCCATGGCCCTGGGCGCGGGCGGCGGAAAACGCCTCTCGCGCCGCCGCGGCCACTGGCAGTGGCACCCGGGCGGCATTGGCCGCCTGCAGGATGAGCGACAAATCCTTATGCGCCAGATCAATGGCAAAGCCGGGTGCTATGTCGCCCTTGAGCACCTTATTCGGCCAATTCACCTTCAACTGGCCATTGGTGGCGGTGGTGCCATGCAGCACCTCCAGCGTGGTTTCCAGCGTCAGGCCAAAGCCCTGCGAGAGTGACAGCGCCTCGGCATTCAATTGGCACAGGATGATGGCGAGGTAGTTGTTCACCAGCTTGGTGCGGGTGCCGCTGCCCGGGCCCCCGCAATGATGGATGGTGGTGCCCATCGCCTCCAGCAGCGGCTTTGCCCGGGCGAAATCGGCATCCGAGGCACCCACCATGAACAGGCTCTCGCCCCGATCCGCATGCGCGGCCAGGCGGCCCACCGGGGCATCGACAAAACCCACCCCCTTCGCCGCCGCCGCCGCCGCCAGGGCGTCCGTCGTCTCGGGGTCAACAGTGGACATGTCGATCAGCAGGCTGCCCGGCGCCATATGCTCCAGCAGTGTGGCGGCGGTGGCCGAAACCTCCTTGGGCCCCGGCAGCATGGTGATGGCGATGCTGCTCGCCCGGCCCAGCGCTGCCACATCGGCGGCCGCCTCGGCGCCCAACTCCATCAGCGCCGCCACCGGCTTGGGGTTCAGGTCATAGACCATCATCGCGAATTGCTTGCGGCGAATATTGCTCGCCATGCCACGGCCCATATTGCCCAAGCCGATAAAGCCGATCTTTTCCATGACGTTCCCTTTGCTTTGCAGCAACAATCAGTTGCATGGGGCATCGGGGCGTGCAACCTCGCCAATCAAGCCCTCCGGTAAGGAATTAAGCCTTGATCCGTCGTCATATTCTCGCAGCCAGCGCGGTGGCACCCATGCTGGCGATCCCGGCCCTCACCCATGCCCAGACGCGCATCCGCTGGCGCATGCCCGGCAGCTACCCAAAGAACCTCGACACGATCTATGGCGGGATGGAGCGCATCGCCCGCCGCGTGCGCGAGATGACCGATGGCGCCTTCGAGATCACCCCCTTCAGCGCGGGCGAATTGGTGCCGGCGCTGCAGGTGATGGATGCGGTGGCCAGCGGCAGCGTGGAATGCGGCTATACCCCGGCCAGCTACTATCTCGGCAAGGACCCGGCGCTATGCATCGGCACCGGCCTGCCCTTCGGCATGAACTCGCGGCAAACCTGGTCCTGGCTGCAGGATGGCGGCGGGCGCGAGGCGCTGCGCGAGGTCTATCGTGACCAGGGGGTAATCGCCATTCCCGCCGGCAATACCGGCGCGCAGATGGGCGGCTGGTTCCGCGAGGAGATTAAAACCGTCGCCGACCTCGATGGCCTGAAGTTCCGCGTGGCTGGCTTCGGCGGCGAGATTCTCGCCCGGCTGGGCGTGGTGCCGCAATTGATCAGCGGCGGCGATGTCTACCCCGCCCTGGAGCGCGGCGTGATCGACGCCGCGGAATGGTCCGGCCCCTATGATGACGAAAAGCTGGGCTTTCACCGCGTGGCGCCATTCTATTACGCGCCGGGCTGGTGGGAATACGCCCCCTCGCTCGACCTCATGATCAACCCCGCCGCCTATGAGGCGCTGCCCAGCCACTACAAGGCCATCCTCGAGGAGGCCTGCGCCGGCACCTGGCATGCGATGATGGCGCGCTATGACAGCCAAAACCCCACAGCGCTGCGCCGCTTGATCGGCGCGGGCACGCAATTGCGCTTCTTCCCGCGTGAGGTGCTGCTGGCCTGCCACCGCGCCGCCCAGGAATTCTACGCCGAGATGGGGGCCTCCAACCCGCGCTTCGGGCGCATCCACCAGGGCTGGGAGGCCTTCCGCCGCGACCAGACGCAATGGTTCCGCCTGGCCGAGGACAGCATGGCGAATTTTCTGGCCTTCGCCAGCCAGCAGCGCTGAGCCAGACCCGCCCGTTATGCGCCGCTTCGCTTAATATGCCATCGGCATGCTAATGTCCCCGGTTGCGCAAGCATGCGCGCCCGCGCAATCTGGCCCCACAAGAAACCAACGAGGAACTGCCCCATGGATCGTCGCAATATTCTGGCCGCCGGTGCGGTGGCCCCCATTCTGGCCATGCCGGCCATCACCCATGCCCAGACGCGCATCCGCTGGCGCATGCCCGGCAGCTTCCCCAAGAGCCTGGACACGCTCTATGGCGCGCATGAGCGCATCTGCCGCCGCGTGCGCGAAATGACCGATGGCGCCTTCGAGATCACCCCCTTCGGCCCGGGCGAGGTGGTGCCCGCCCTGCAGGTGATGGATGCCGTGGGCAATGGCAGCGTCGAATGCGGCTATACCTCGGCCTATTACTATCTCGGCAAGGACCCTTCGCTGTGCATCGCCACCTGCCTGCCCTTTGGCATGTCGTCGCGCCAGCTCTGGTCCTGGCTGCAGGAAGGCGGTGGCAAGCAGGCCCTGGCCGAGGTCTATCGTGACCAGGGCGTGATCGGCATTCCCGCCGGCAATACCGGCGCGCAGATGGGCGGCTGGTACCGGCGCGAGATCAACTCGGTGGCCGACCTGCAAGGGCTGAAATTCCGCATTGCCGGCTTCGGCGGCAATATCCTGCAAAAGCTCGGTGTGGTGCCGCAACTCATCGGCGGCGGCGACATCTACCCCGCCCTGGAGCGCGGCGTGATCGATGGCGCCGAATGGGTCGGCCCCTATGATGACGAAAAGCTGGGCTTCCAGCGCGTCGCACGCTTCTATTACGCCCCGGGCTGGTGGGAATACGCCCCCTCGATCGACATGATGGTGAATCCGGCAGCCTATGAGGCGCTGCCGAGCCATTACAAGGCGATCCTCGAGGCCGCATGCTCCGAAACCTGGCACTGGATGATGGCGCGTTATGACAGCCTCAACCCCACCGCGCTGCGCCGGCTGATCGCCGCAGGCACCCAGCTTCGCATCTTCCCGCGCGAGGTGCTCAATGCCAGCTACCGCGCCACCCAGGAATTCTACGCCGAGGTGGGTGCTGCCAATCCGCGCTTCCGCCGCATTCATCAAACCTGGGATTCCTATCGCCTCGATCAGACGCAATGGTTCCGCATTGCCGAGGACACCCAGGCGAACTTCCTCGCCGCCGCAAGCGCCGCGGCTCGCTAAGGCCGCACCCCCGCCAGGGCCACCCAGGCCCTGGCGGGAAGCAGCCGATACTTAGTTACCCACCCGCACCAACCGCAGCGGGAAGCCATTATCGGCCTGCTGCTGCAACGTGATATTGCTGCGCGAGGCCCAGACCACCTGCTGCTGGTGCAGCGGGATATAGGCCACATCCTCCTGCAACAGCCGGCTCGCCTCAGTGATCAAGGCCTGCCGCCGCGCCGGGGTGGTTTCCACCTCGATCTGGCTCACCAACGTATCAAAACGCGGGTTGGAATAGCCGCCATTGTTGAACACGCCGCGCGTGCCATCGCGCGTGCCAGCCAGGTTGAACAGCGCGTTCTGCGCGTCATAAGTATTGGGCGTCCAGCCCAGCAGGTAGAAGCTGGTATTGTAGCGCGGGCCATTCACCTCGGCGAAGAAGCGCACCCGGGTCTGCGCATTCAGCGTCACCCGCACGCCAATCCGCGCCAGCATCGACACCACGGCCGTGCAGATCGCCTCGTCATTCACATAGCGGTCATTCGGGCAATCGAGGGTGACGCCAAAGCCATTGGGATAACCCGCCTCGGCCAGCAGGCGGCGGGCACCTTCAAGATCCACCGCCGGGCGGGTGTCATTGGCCTCGACGAAGCCATTCACCCCGGGGCCAAAAATCTGGCCCGTGGGCCGCGCCTGGCCGCGCATCACCCGGGTGCGGATCGCCTCGATATCGATCGCCTGATACATCGCCCGGCGCACCCGCACATCCTGGAAGGGGTTGCGGCCGCGCACATCGCTCTTCAGCAATTCGGGGCGCATCTGGTCCATGCCCAGATAGATCGTGCGCAATTCCGGCCCCTGGATGATGCGCAGATTCGGCGTGCGGCCAATGCGCTCCATATCCTGCGGCGGCACGGTGTAGATCATATCCACCTCACCGCTCAGCAGCGCCGCCACACGCGTCGCGTCATTGGCAATGACGTTGAACTCCACCCGGGTCAGATTGTGCTCGGGCCGGTCCCACCAGAGCGGGTTGGGGGCGAGGACGGTGCGCCGATCCGGCTCGCGGCTCACCAGCACGAAGGGGCCGGTGCCCATGGCGTTACGGGTCGCGAAATTTTCCTCGCGCGAGGTGAGGTCGGCCACGCGCGCCGCATTGTTCCGCTCCAGCCAGGCCTTGGACATGATGCCAAAGCTGGTCAATTCCTCGGGCAGGATGGGGCTGGGGTTGCGGGTGACGAGGTCCACGGTGAAGTCATCGACCTTGCGCACCTCAGCCACGGCAGCGAAATACGCTGCGACATTGGAACCTGGGCCCCGGGCGCGGGCGATGGAGAAAACCACATCCTCGGCCGTCAGCGGCGAGCCATCGGAGAAGCGGACATTGCGGCGGATATGGAAGCGCCAGGTCAGCGGGTTCACCTGCTCCCAACGCTCGGCCAGCGCGGCTTCAAGGCGCAGCTGCCGGTCGCGCCGCAGCAGCGGCTCATAGATATTGGCGTTGAAGGTCAGCAGAAAGGTTTCGGACCGGGTATAGGGGTCCATCGAATTGACGTCACCGTCATTCGCCCAACGGAAGACATTGGCATTGGCGATGCCAGCCAGCATGGTGCCCGCCAGAAGGGCGGCGGCAAAGATTTTACGCATGGATGTTTGACCTGTCGCTGTTTCGGTGGGACCCAGGCTAGAGCAAATTGCTCCAGCCTGGAAATACCGCCGCCGCGAATCACTATCGGCCAAAATGCCAGCCCCGGCCTGGGCCGGGCTTTGGCCTCTCCCCTCAGGCTGCGCGCAGCGCCTTGGGCAATTCAGTCACCGCCTGGTCGATCATCGCCGCGTCATCCTCGGCCGAGAAGGTCTCGGCGATGAGGCTGCGTGCGGCGATCGTGGCCACTTCGGCCGCGGCAGAGCGCACCTCGGCCACGGCAGAGGCCTCGGCCGCGGCAATGCGGTCCATGGCCATTTTCTCGCGCCGGGCGGCCTGCGCCAGGGCATCGGCCGCGGCGTTGGCGGCCACACGCTCGGCCTCGGACTTGGCCCGTTCAATCATGGCGGCAGCTTCCGCCATCGCCGCCTGACGCTCAGCCTCGGCCTTGCGCAGCATCTCCTCAGCCTCCTGGCGAAGGCGTGCCGCCTCGGCCAATTCGGCGGCAATGCGCTGCCCGCGGCCATCGAGCATCGCGGTCAATTTCCCCCAGGCAAATTTAATCGCCAGGGCGGCAAAGACCGTGAAGCTGGCCGCAACCCAGAATTTAGGGTCAAGCCAGAAATGTTCGTAATGGTGATGCATCAGAGGCTCCCACGCGCGCTGAGCGCACGGCCCACGGCGCCATCCACCGCCGCCGCATCGGCACGGCCGACAAGGCGGGTGACAAGGGCGGTCGCGGTATCGGTGGCAACGCTGCGCAGCGAGGCCATGGCGGCATCGCGCGAGGCGCTGATCCGGCCCTCGGCCGCGGTGATCTGCTCAGCCAGGCGGGCATTGAGAACCTCAGCCTGGGCCTGAGCCTGGGCATTGGCCTGTTGCACGGCGGCGGCAATAGCGGATTGTGCCTCGGCCCGCGCCTTGGCGGTCGCCGCCTGCAACTCTGCCATAGCGGCATCGGCCGAGAGCTTGGACGCACGCGCGGCGTCAAGATCGGCCGCGATCCGTTGGGCGCGGTCTTCCAGCACCGTGGCCACCTGCGGCAGCACATAGCTGTTCAGGATAAAGTAAAGGCCGCCGAAGATGACCAGCAGCCATACGGCCTGCGCCAGCACCATCGGGTTGGCGAAATCGAGCTGCGGCATCGCGCCCTCCCTGTTCGAATGATGGGGCGGGGGCCCGCCGGCGGCGGCCCCCCAAGCCGGATCAGGCGAAGAGGATGAGGAAGGCGATCAGCAGAGCGAAGAGCGCCACCGCTTCCGTCAGCGCAAAGCCCAGAATGCCGATCGGGAAGACGGCGTCACGGGCGGCGGGGTTACGCGCCACGCTGGTGATCAGCGAGGAGAAGATGTTGCCGATGCCCAGGCCAACACCGAACAGGGCGATCACGGCGATACCGGCGCCAAGCGCCTTCGCGGCTGCAACTTCCATGGTCTCAATCCTTCTTGTCAGATTATCTGTGGTTAAAATGGCTGCCCGACTGGGTGGCCTGCGTTAGTGCAGGTGCACCGCGTCATGCAGGTAGATGCAGGTGAGGATGGCGAAGACATAAGCCTGCAGGAACGCCACCAGCACTTCGAAGCCCACCAGCGCGACATTGATCGTCAGCGGCAGCAGGGAGAGGAAAGGTCCAACCGCGCCAAGCCCGGCCAGCATCACGATGAAGGTCGCAAACACTTTCAGCATCACGTGCCCCGCCACCATATTGGCGAAGAGACGAATGGAGAGGCTGATCGGACGCGACAGATAGGAGACGATCTCAACCGGAATAATGATCGGCGCAAGCCACAGCGGCGCGCCTTCCGGGAAGAAATAGCCAAAGAATTTCTTGCCGTGCAACATCAGCGCAACCACGGTGATCAGCACGAACACCATCGCAGCCAGAGCGAAGGTCGCTGCAATATGGCTGGTGAAGGTGAAGGCATAGGGAAAAAGGCCGAGCATGTTGCCGAAGAGGACAAACATGAACAGCGTGAAGACGAAGGGGAAGAAGCGGCGGCCCTCATGGCCAATCTGCTCCGTCACCATGCCCATAATGAATTCGTAGGAGGCCTCGGCCAGCGACTGCAGCCGGCCCGGCACGAGCGCGCGGGCGCGCATGCCATAGGACATCAGGGCGAAGATCAGCACCGCCACAATGACCATATGGAGGTTGGACTGGGTGAAATTCACCGAGGCGCCCAGTGGCCCAAGCGCCGTACCCAGTTCAAACTGGCTCAGCGCGTCAATCGATTTGCCTTCGGCCGCCACGGGTATGCCCCCAAAAAATCAGTCTCGTTTCAACGCCCGCGGTTTGAACAGCCGAAACACGTTCAGCAGGCCCGCAGCGCTGCCCATCACGAACATCACCAGGAAGAGCCAAGGCCAGGTTCCCAACCACCGATCCAGCAGCAGCCCTGCGACCACGCCGACCAGAAGGGCCGAGAACACCTCAACCCCGGCCCGAAAACCAACCCCGTATGAGCCGCCAGGAAGGCCCGCACTGCTCCCCTCGGCACGATCCAGCCCTTGTCGGGCGCGTGCCTCGTTCAGCCGCTTTTCAAAGCCGTCCTGCTTGCTCATTCGTGCCCCTCCTGCGGATACCCGCTGAAGGCAGGGGGCGGATACGGGTTGACCCATTGGGTGTCAACCCGTTCATGCGGGAATTGCCAGGGTTTTGGTCGCTCTTATCCCCAGAAGCAGGCTTGTGATGGCCTGCGGCGGCTGCGGCCGGGCCAGCAAATAGCCCTGGGCCGTATCGCAGCCCAGCTTGCGCAAGGCTTCGAGCTGGGCCTGGCTTTCCACCCCCTCGGCCACCACGCGCACCCCAAGCCCATGGGCGAGCCGCACCACGGTGTCGACGATTCGCGCACTCGCCCCGCCGCCCTCCAGCCCCTGGACGAAGCTGCGATCCACCTTCAGCACATCGATGGGCAGGGCCTGCAGATAGGCCAGCGAGGAAAAGCCGGTGCCGAAATCATCCAAGGCCACGGTGATGCCGAGCCGGCGCAGGCCCAGCAACATGCTCCGCGCCGCCTCGCCATCGCCGATGAAGGTGCTTTCCGTTACCTCGATCTCCAGCAGGCGGGCGGGGATGGCTGTGCTCGCCAGCACCTGCTCGACCATCGCCAGCGCCTCGGTCATGCCAATCAACTCGCCCGAGAGGTTCACCGCCACGGGCAGTTCCAGGCCCATGCCGCGCCATTGCATGGCCTGGGCCGCGGCCTGGTCCAGCACATAGCGGGCGAGGGGCAGTGCCAGGCCAGCCTCCTCTGCCAGGGGGACGAATTCGCTGGGGCTGACGGGGCCGCGTTGGGGGTGGTTCCAGCGCAGCAGCGCCTCCACCCCCTCCATCCGGCCATCGCGCAGCGAGAATTTGGGCTGGTAGTCGAGATGCAGCGCGCCGGAGGAGAGCGCCGCCATCAACTCCGCCTGCAATTGCCGGCGCAGCAGCGCCTCGCCCTCCATCTCCTCGCGATAGGCCTTGAAATGGCCCATGCCCATGCGCCGCGCATTGGCCAAGGCCAGATCGGCGCGGGCGAGCATGGCCTCGGCACTTGCCTGCCCACTGACCAGGGCGCTGAGGCCAAGGCTGGCGCTGCAGCGGATCATGGCAGGGCCGAGCTGATAGGGCTGGGCGAGCGCCTGGGTGATGCGGCCCGCCAGGGCCATGGCCTCACCCTCACCACGGATGCGTTGCAGCAGCGCGAATTCATCGCCGCCCAGCCGCGCCAGCATGTCACCCGGCCGCACCAGCCCGGCGAGGCGGCGCACCACCGCCTGCAGGAGCATATCCCCCATCGCCTGGCCATGGGTGTCATTGACTGAGCGGAAGCCATCCAGATCGATCATATGCAAGGCGAGGCCGGGGGATGGGCCGTGGGACAGCCTGGCCGAGAGCTCAGATTTGAAGCGCAGGCGGTTGGGCAATTCGGTCAGCGGGTCATGCTCGATCAGATGGCGGAGCCGCTCCTCCGCCTGCGGGATTGGGTGACGTCCACACCGGTGCGCAGAATCTGGTGCAGCGCCCCCGTGGCATCGAAGAGCGGGATGGTGCTGACCAGCAGGTGATGTTCCTGGCCGGCGCTGTCGGTCCGCCGCTGCTCCAGGGTGCGCGACGGGGCGTGGCTGTCACGCACGGCGCGCAGCTCGGCCTCCAACTCCTCCGGCAGGCTGGGGTTGCGCGCGGGCTGGCCGATCAGCGCCTGTTCATCAAGGCCGAAGAAATCCTGCGCGGCCCGATTGGCATAGACCAGGCGCAGCTCAGTATCGAAGGTGGCGATCAGGCTGGGCAGATTATCCATCAGGGCGCGAAGCGTGGCATGGGCGGTGCGGGCCTGGGCGAGTGCGCGGCGCGCCTGCCGGCCGGCGAGGCTGAGGCGCAGCATCAGCGCGGCACTGCCCAGCAACAGGCCAACAAAGCCGAGTGCGAAGAGCAACAGAATGTCGGCCGGGAGGTGGCGCCGCAAGCCGGCCTCGATCTCGCCAAGGCCGGGAGAGGCGGGCCAATGCCCGCTATCATCGGCGCCCATGCTGCGGATGAGGCTCGCCCCTCCAGGTGGGGTGGCGGCGCTGGCCGGTTGCAGGGCATGGCCAAGGCCGGCGATGAGCAGGGCGGCTGCGATGCGCAGCCGCCGCAGGCGGCGGCCTTGTGCGGCGCGGACGGGCCTGATTGTGGCGCGGGCGGCGATGGTCATGCGCGCGCAGCCGGGGCGTGTGAAGGTCCCGGCTCCTGGCCCGGCAAAGGGCTTGCACACGCCATCGGCCATTCTCCTGCGCCGGGCCTCGCTGCCCGGGCTTTGGAGTATGGCCGCTGACCACGAAGAAAGAGTTAGCGGCGGGCCCGGCGGGGGATTTATTGCAGGCGGATCGGGTTGAGGTCCTGGAACCAGCTTTGCGCCTGGACGAAGCCCTGCACGCGCCGGTTCATCGCGCGGGGGTTCAGGTCATGCGCCACGAAAAGGAAGAGCGCATCATCAACCACCTTGCTGTGCAATTGCCCCAGCAGCCTGGTTTGGGCTGCAGGGTCGAAGGTGGCGTAGATGCGGGTTTCGATGATGAAGGTGTCGGGGCCCTCGGCGCGCCAAGCGGTGATGGTGGGCATGCGGATGCGGGCCTGGGCAGCGGCGCGGGGGCCGTAATGGGGCGCGTCGTTTTTCAGGGCGCGGTCATAGGAGAAGACGACATCCTCGGCGGTGAGGGTTTTGCCGTCATGGAATGTCACGCCCTGGCGGATGGTGATGATCCAGCGCTTGTCGTTGTTGGGGTCCACCCGCCAGGCGGTGGCGAGGCCGGGGCGGATATCCACCGGGGTATCGAATTTGGTGAGGTCCCACATGGCCAATTGGTCATAGAGGGTGATGCCCATGAAGCGGTGGCCCTCGGCGCCCTGGTCGGGCACGCCATTGGAGAGGGGCACGGCGGCGGCGGTCATGCCCACGCGGAGCGTGGTGGCGGGGGTTTGGGCCTGGGCCTGGGTGATATCCCAGGGCAGGGCGGCGGCGAGGGGGGTGGCGAGCAGGGCGCGGCGTGTGGGGGTCATGGCAGGGCTCCTTTTGCTGTGGGGAAGCCTGCTGGATGGGGGTGGGCGACGGGAAGACTCAATTTTGTGCATATTGTAGGTTTCAGCAAATAATTGGCGTTATATTAGGCGGTAATGGTCATTGTGTGAGCAAAGGCGATGGCCGCGGTTTGGGTGGTTTACGGACAAATACCAGGGGTGGTGGTTGGGCGGGTGAGTGGCCCCAGGGCTGGGGGGCGGGGCTTGGGGCGCGAAACATGTTCTATTCGGACAAATACCAAATGTGGGGTGTTGGGCGGGGCTGCGCACAAGAGGTTGTGCGGGGCGGGGCTGATGCGGGTTTCAAACAACGAGGATGTGATTTAGGATTTATTTCCGATTTTGTCAAGATGAGGTATGGGGGAGTGGCCGCCAGCGCCGCCAGCACCGCGCCGCCTCTATCCTCGGCCGGCAATTGCGGGTGGGATTGGTGTCAGCAACCCAAGGCATTTTCCCATGTGGACCGTCAAAACCCTGCAACTCGGCTATCCCGGCAAAACCACCCATCATGGCGGGCTGGGCTGGTCCACCATTGGTCTCGCCCGGGATGGCCAGCGGGTGGTGCTTCTGGATACTGGCGGCTTTC
>Ga0214917_10000602_pt1 | contig 46961 bp, 46 predicted proteins | sample LL_1208_BB_MetaG_FD_177983 | JGI IMG/M metagenome (GOLD analysis project Ga0214917, IMG submission 177983) | Freshwater microbial communities from Lake Lanier, Atlanta, Georgia, United States - LL_1208_BB | ecosystem: Environmental > Aquatic > Freshwater > Lake | place: USA: Georgia | collected... | reverse complement strand
CGCGATGCGATCACAAGCATCAGGCATCCCTTTGTCTGCCGGTGATTGCAAGAAACGGGCTGCGGTCCGAAACTCCTCGGCTCCCACGGCGGTAATCAGCATCGCTTCTTTTCGGGCTCCCAGATCATCGGAATTGAGTTCCCCGCGATTGACCTGACGTCGCGCTTGCTCCATCGCGATGGTCCCTCGCCAGTAACCGGCCTCTAAATCACCCTGTTGAGCGCGTGCAGCCAAACGTTCGAGCACCTCACGACGCTGAACCATCAGCTGCAAAACCTTGCGATCAGAGGACAAACACTTCGGATCAAAAATACAAGCTGTCGCTTTTTCCGCTTGTTCGCTCAGGCGCTGATAGACCACGGCAAGCTCTTTTGAGCTGCGCAAATCCTCATCCTTTAGCGTTTTGGCGTCTTTGCCTTGCTTCGCTGCAGCAGACTTGGCAGACTGCGCGGCTTGCGCCTTGCCGGCTGCCTCTGGCTTTGGGTCAGCTTCGGCCTTTGATGCAGTCTCTGGCTTCGCCGCCGCCTCGGCCGCTGAGGTCGCCGGCGCTGCGGTAGCGGCAAACAACATTGGACTTATCAGAGCGGCGCCCATAACACATAGCGCCCGGAGCGTTCGGGCGCGAAGCTGACCAGGCAAGCGCCGCATCCACTACCTCGTCGGTGGGGGCAGGGTTAGCCCTGGCGATCGGGGACGAGCCTGCGGCTGGCTATCTTGAGCATTGCCTGGTGCCATCGACCGTTGAGAAGCCCCGCCTGTCGCTGCTGAAGCAGGGGTACTGGAAGGAGCAGCGCCATTTTGCGGGGCCGCTGGTGATTGCGCAGCAGACGATGCACCGCCTGAGGGCGCTGACGATGCGCCGCCATCCCCGCCTCGAGCCCCTTTGCCAAGGAAGGATGCTGCTGGAAACGCGGGTAGGTTATCGACGATCTTGGGCATCGTCTCCTTGATCGCATTTTTCGGCGAACCGGAGCTGTTGGGAACCCAGGTTGCACCACCGCCCGATGAAGGAACTGAACCGGCAGGTTGCAAGCCTCCTGGTGACTGGGGTCCGGATTGACCTGTTGCCTTCGCAGCTCCCTTAGCATTCAAGATGGTGATTGATATGCGTCGATTCATGGGATCGTTAGGGTCCTCAGGGTTGAGCTTGACCGAGTCTGCGTAGCCGACAACCTGGGAAACCCTGGAACCTTCAAGACCGCCTGCAATCAATTCCCGGCGTGCTGCGTTGGCGCGGTCTGAGGAAAGCTCCCAGTTGGTATAGCCCGAAGCGGCACCCGGAAAAGGTTTGCCGTCGGTATGTCCCTCAATCCTGAGCGGCTGACTGCTGCCTGCCAAGACCTTACCGATAACGCGCATCAGCTTTTTGGCGTAGTCAGGCATGCCAGCCGATCCACTCTCAAACATCGGTCTATTCTTCTCGTCAACGATTTGAATCCTTAAACCGTCGGTTGAGACATCCATAAAAATCTGTCTTTGATACTCTTCAAGCGACTTGTCGCCAGCAATTTGCGATTCCACTTCAGCCCGCATTTCTTCAAGCTGACCTTTTTGCTTGGTGTTGTATTGCTCGTAGGCCTCGCTCTCAGACATTTTGCGCTGAACGCTGTTCGAATCGGCGCGTTGCTCCTGACCCGAAGCCTTGGTCACGTTATCGCCTCCGCCCTTGACCACGCTACGTGTGTCGCCCGAGCCTTGACCACCCTCCATCGCAAGACGCAGGGGATTTTGGAAATAGGCGGAAATACCCGCCAAGTCACCCGAGGTGGTTGATCCAAGCACCCACATGAGCAAAAAGAAGGCCATCATCGCAGTCACGAAGTCTGCGTAGGCGATCTTCCATGCACCGCCGTGACCGCCGCCAACAACCTTCTTGACGCGCTTGACAACGATTGGTGCTAATTCTTTGCCTGGTGCTGAAGCCATGAATAATCCAAAAACAAAAAACGATCAGGCGGCAAATGCGCCGCCCTGATTTACTTACCCTTGACCTCTTTGGCCTTTTCGTCAAACTCCTTAAAGCTTGGACGCTGGTCAGGGAACATAATTTTGCGGCCAAATTCGCAAGCTTGTGGCGGGGTAAATCCGTTCAGGCTGGCGAGCAAAATCGCTTTCACCGCAAACAAGGACTTGATTTCGAGTTCTCCGCGCTGCCCCATCGCTGCTGCCATCGGAGCAACCACCGCATAGGAAAAAAGAATCCCAAGAAAAGTTCCCACAAGCGCCGCGCCAATCAGCTTCCCCAACTCTGCAGGCGGCAAACCGATCGATCCCATGGTTTGAACCACGCCCATCACCGCTGCAACAATCCCGAAGGCGGGCAGACCCTGAGCCATGTTGTCAACCGCATGCACAGCAAGATGCTCGGTTTTCACAAATTCTTCAAGCTCCTGCTCCATCAAACCTTCGAGCTGAACGAGGTTGAGCGAGCCACCGAGCATCATCCTCAAGTAGTCGGTGAGAAACTCAACCAGGTGGTGGTTGTCCAAAACCGCGGGGTACTTTTTAAAGATCTCGCTGTTTTCGGGTTCCTCGATATCGGCTTCGAGCGCCATCAAGCCGTCTTTTCTGATCTTATTGAGCAGTTCGAACATCAGCGCGAGGACATCAAGCAAGAACACCTTGTTGACTTTCGAACCCTTGAACACCGCACTGAGGTCATGCATCATCAACTTGATGGTACGGCTGTTGTTCGAGGAAATCGTTGCGCCAATCGACAAACCAAAAATCGTCAACATTTCAGTGGGCTGCCAAAGCACCACAGGGTTTCCACCGTGGAGCACGTAGCCAGCCAGAGCGCAGCCAAATCCGATGACAATTCCAAGTGGGATAACCATGATGTTTCCTTATTCCGCTAGAAAGCGAGTCTACTCAATCTGTTTTGCAATTCGATAAGCAACACAATCAACCAAGTTTTTGAAATAAATTCATGGAGCCGATCGTAGCAGTAATCGTCTGAGCAGCCTCGAGCAAAGCCTTAGCTTTCTGCACTTCCATACTCGAATTCGCGTAGTCAGTATCCACCTCTGTGGACAAGGATGTCTGCACCGACACGGCCACATCCTCTGCTTGCTGCCTTGCCCTTTCAACCCTTGACTGATTTGCTCCGAAGCCAATTCTCTGATTCGTCATTGCTTGGCTCGCAGCGAGTAACTCTCCATCTTCAACCTTCGGACGCTCACCTCGACCTAAACTTTCTACAAACCTTTGCAGCAAGCTGTCCTCTGCAGAGGTAAGTTGTACGATTGCAGTATCGAGGTCGACCGAACCGTCAAGACCGCCGTTTTGAGAAAAGGCCTTGTTGAGCATCGACAAGTCTACGATAGTCCCCACGGTATTAACCGGTGCTGGTTCTACACCACGTAACCCGCCTGAGACGACAACCTCAAGGCCTTTAGGATCAAACAATGCGTAGCCCCCAGCGTCCTTTCTTCTAAGAATGGACTGGAGCTCTTCCTGAAGAGACTTCGCTTGCGGCTGAAACGCTTGTAATTGTGCAGATCCCAAGCTTCCGTTCTGCGTAGTTGCCCAAAGTTGGTGCAAATCATCGAGAACCCGCGCAGCGTCTGCCATTGCGGATTCGGCCTCAGACATTCGACTAAGCGCTAAATCTTGAAGCCTCTTAAGTGAATCCAAATGAGCAAGGGTTGTTCGCATGTCTACCGAACGGCCAATTGAAAGTGGAGAATCGGAGGCCCTCAATAGCCGAGTGCCACCGCTCAGCCTGACCTGCTCATCTGCCACCTTTTGTGAGTGAACCTGGATTGCGGCCAATGCTGCGTTGTAACGGCTATCTATAGTGATTCGCACAAAATCTCGCTTAAAAGTATGGTGAACGCATGATAAACAACGAACTATCGGCCAGACAGACCCATCAATACATCGAACATTCTCATGGCTGCTTGCATTACGGAACCGTTCGCTTGGTAGAGTTGCTGAAACTTGAGTAGGTTAGTAGCCTCTTCGTCTAAATCCACACCGGATATCTGTTGGGCTCTTTCTGCAAGAGCGTTGTCCACACCCTCAAAAGATGTCATCTCGGCTTTCCATGTACCTATTTCACCGCTCACCTCAGTGACCCAGCTTGACCAGGAATTAGTGGTTGTCTCTCTGGCTGAGGCAAACCCTTGTGCGATAGTTTGATCGACTGGATACCGGCCCGACTCTGAGATCTCTGATGTTGACCACGGCACGGACGACCCTGACCCCAATGCAGAACGCAGTAACAACGGCGCGCGATCGATCGCGAGAGTGCTCTCCGTATCGAAGTAAAACACGCTGTCAATCGCGACGTCACTTCCGTCAGCCAACTTTCTGACGAGTGAATTACCCGCCTTGTCTTTCCACCCGGAGTCTGTGTCCAAGTTCGACATAGCGCTCTTCATATTGGTTGCAACTTGTCCGAGCCGTCCCAACCAATCTTGCGAAGACTCTGCATACCTCGTAAGGCCTCCGAATTCGCCAAGAGCATCAACTCCTCCTCGAACGGAGCCTATTGCCAAAGGATTGGGTTGGTCCTTCGTGGGCTGGGTCGTCACCTTCAAAACACCGGTTGGAAGGTTGGCTTCTCCGGAGCGAGCGAGGTCAAGCCTGAAGGCTTGAACGCCATCAACAAGGCTCATTCCATTCGCAAAGCGAACGTTCGCTTCGCCTTTCGCGCTATACTCGATTTTTGCGCCAATGAGCTTAGAGAGTTCACCGGCGATACGATCCCTCTCATCGAGCAAGTCCGCCGATGGGAGCGGCTTACCAAAAGCAGAAGAAGACTGCACCAAGACGTTTACACGGGCAAGTGCTGCAGCCTTCTGGTTTGCTTCGGTGGCGATTCGATCCATGTCAGAAAACGCACGTGCTCGCGTCTCGTCAATCGTGACTGCAAGCGTATTGATTCGGTCTGCCAGAGCTTGGGAGGAGGCTGAGAATGCTGTTCGCTTAGCATCTGAAGCCGGATCTGCTGCCAGATCCGCGGCACTCGAGAAGAAACCATTCATGACTGCAGTTAATCCGACAGACTCGTCAACAAGCATCTTGTCCACTACGGTCGCGGACTGAAAAAGTGTCGACGATTGGGTGAGTTTTGATCTGTTATCTAAATACTGAGTGGTAACCAAACCCGACCAAGAGCGAACCACCGAGTCAACGATCACAGATCCACCCTGGATCATGGGATCGGTGGCTGGTGAACCAATCATCGGGTGAATCTCTCTCCGGTGAAATCCCTCCACAGCAGCCCCGGCTATATTCCCTGAGGTGGTGTTGAGACCAGTCTGGGCGGTTCTCAAACCCGCCAAACCAACTGTGTTTATCGTCGTTAAGCCAGACATATGAACCCAAAAAAGGAGATAGGTGTGCTACGGTTAATGGCAGGGTAACGTTTAGAGCAAGTTCGTCAGAAAACGAACCGTTAGCGTTTACCTAATCGAGCCTGATGAAGCATTGAATCAACCGACTTCGCTAGACCCATTCCACCCATCTTTGAAAGATACGAGGCAAAGGCGTCATCCGCCATTGCTATCCAACCCGATTCCGTCACGGAGGGGTCGGCCAACCCTGTCGTTCTCAATGAGCTGAGTATCTGCCTTAGTATCAGAGATTCAAACGATTCGGCTACAGACGAACTTGACATTTCAACTCTGCCTGCAGCGTTCACCCCAAAACCTGCAACCCATGGATCCGAGGCGGGGCCAATATTCATATAAGCTCCAATTCCGCCTTGAGTGCTCCAGCTGCCTTGATCGCCTGCAAGATCGCAACCAGATCTTGCGCATTTGCGCCCAACAAGTTGAGCGCGCGCACGACTTCCTCGAGCGATGCCCCGGATGGTAAAGCCGCCAACGAGCCAGATCCTACGTTGACATCGACGCTTTGTTTAGCTGCAACAACAGTTTGTCCTTGGGAAAGAGGATTGGGCTGACTAATTACAGGCTCCTTGGTTATCTTCACTGTTAGTGAACCGTGGGCAACAGCTACAGGTTCAAGCCGAACCCCTTGGTTCATGACGACCGAACCAGTCCTTGAATTAACAACGACCCTGGGGCTTTCTTCAACCTGCTCAATGACCAATGCCTCAAGCTCGGCTATAAACCGAACGCGATCGCTTTGGGATAACGGCAGTCTCAGTTGCACAGCCCTACTGTCAATCGGAGCAGCAACGTTTGACCCAAAACGCTTCGTCACTGCTTCGACAACCTTCTGGATTTGTATGAAATCGGCGCGCTTGAGCTCAATTTGAATAATTTCGTCCTCGATCGCTTGCGGCGCGCTCCTCTCAATGATTCCCCCCGCTGGAACGCGACCTGCCGATTGGTGATTGGTAACCGACGAAGAACCGCCGCCGCCCGCACTACTTCCCGGAATCAAAACTGACCCCTGTGCTACAGCATAAACCTGTCCATCGGGACCGCGAAGGGCGGTCATCAAAAGCATCCCGCCCTTCAAACTCTTCGCATTACCAATCGACGATACGGTAACGTCGAGCACCTGTCCCGGCTTCGCAAAAGCCGGAAGCGAAGAAGTAACCATGACCGCCGCCGTATTTCTAAGCTGCATCCTCACACCCGGGGGAAGCGTGACCCCAAGGCTTTGTAACATCGATATAGTCGCTTGTATCGTAAAGGGCGTCTGGGTTGTCTGATCGCCAGAACCGTCGAGTCCTACCACGAGCCCGTACCCGATGAGTTGGTTACTCCTCACGCCGGAAATCGTGCTGATATCCCGCAACTTATTCGCGAAAGCGGCACCGGGAACGAGCACAACCATGGCCAAGAGCATGGTTGCAAGAAACGCCAAGACCGGATTCCCTTTGGAGGGAGGAGATGGAGAGCTAGATTTTAGAAAGGCCATATCTTGAAAATACCTCTACTTAACCAGCCTGGCGATGTTGCGTCGTCGCTCGAACCTCGTCCCCGATACTCCAGCCTCGCATCGGCCACCTGGGTCGATACGACCGAGTTGTTCGAAAGGTCCGCCGGATTCACGATCCCAGAAAATCGAATAACTTCTTCCTCCCTACCGATTACCACCTGCTTCTCGCCTGCCACCACCAAGTTTCCATTCGTAAGCACTTGGGTGACCATGACCATGAGCACACCCGAAAAATTATTGTTGGCACTGGATGCGCCCTTGCCTTCAAAATTGAGGTCGCTTTCAGCTTTAAAAGCTGGGCCATTCAATGCATTGGCGAACGGTACTTTGGCTGCTGACATGGTTAAGTCGGCAGATGATGCCCTTGATGATTGGTTTCCCGATGCTCGTTTGGCAGCCGTGTTTTCCTGCACAACCACCTGAAGCAGATCACCGACGGATCTGGCTCGCCGATCCTCAAATAAAGGTCTCGGAACGCCAGCACCGAGCGCAGTCGGAAAGAGGCTACCCTGGCTGGCCGGTGTTGCGAGTACTGGTTTAGGCCTGACAACAGGTGGAGCAACTTGAATCGAATAATCCGATGAAGCACAGCCTGCCAAGTAGGTAACCAAAAAAGCTAGCAACAGACCTCGCTTCATCATCATTCTCCTAATTAGACCTGCGAAAGTCTCTGGAGAATCTCGTCTGACGCTCTGACGACCCTTGTATTCACTTCATAGCCTCGTTGGGCTTGAATCATAGAAACTAGCTCTTCAGCAACGCTTACATTTGACTGCTCGACAAAGTACTGCTGAATTGATCCCAAGCCGTTTTGCCCAGGATTTCCTTGGACTGGATTTCCTGAGGCTGATGTTTCAATGTAGAGGTTACCCCCTATTGCCTCCAACCCCGCAGCGTTTACAAAGTTCACAAGTTGGAGCTGCCCAACTTGCTGGGATTGTGCCTGTCCGTTCAAGGTCACAGAGACCTGCCCAAAGTCTGAGATCGTTATCCCAGTGGCTTCCGCAGGAATCGTAATCCCCGGAGCGACAACGTAGCCTTGCGCTGTCACCAGCTGCCCCTGATTATCCTTGTTGAAGTTCCCATCCCGCGTATATGCCACCACGCCGGTTGGAAGGTTCACCTGAAAATAGCCATTCCCCGAAATCGCTACGTCCAAAGGATTCTGAGTCCTTAAAGTAGCACCCTGCGTGAGTATTCGCGAAGTTCCCGATATCTTGGATCCTGCGCCAAACTGCAAGCCAGTCGGTGCTTGAGTTTGTTCGGAAGTTTGAGAGCCAGATCCTCTTACCGTTTGATAGAGAAGATCTTCGAAGTTTGTCTTTACACGCTTGAATGCAGTCGTTGACGCATTTGCAAGATTGTTAGCGATAACGTCAAGATTGGCTTGGTTAACGTCCATGCCAGTTTTTGCGACCCATAACGACCTGATCATCGATTAGCTCCTGCTGAGGGACATAATCCCGTTTGCCGATCTCGCGTTTAGGTCGGCGTTTTGAATAGATTTCATGTTCATGTCGAAGAGGCGTTGCTGCGAAACCATCGCGACCATAGCCGACGCGACATTCACATTTGATCCCTCGAGAAATCCTTGGACTACTCGGACCTCCGGATCAGCATTGATTGACGCGTCCTTGGCCGAGAACAAACCATCCCCCGCTCTTTCCAACGTCGATGGAGCAGGGTTGACAAGTCTAATACGGCCAATTATCTGAGGTTGTCGAGACACTGAATCGATCACCGAAACGGTACCGTCGTCGGCAATATCGGGTTGACTATTGGCGGGAAGCACGATATTTCCTCCCTGACCAACGATCGGATAGCCAAGGGCCCCACGCAGAACGCCCTGACTATCTACAGACAGACGACCATTACGGGTCAAGGCCTGCGACCCATCGGGTCTCTGTACCACGATGAAGCCTTTGTCTTGAATCGCTATGTCCAGCGGAGAAGCAGTCGATTCAATCCGCCCCCCTGCAAAATAACTTCCAGGTGTTGTGTCAAGAACAAAAGCTCTTGTATTTGCACCGTCACCGCCCATTGGCACCGCCCTGAAAGCAGCAATTTGCTCCTTGAACCCCGGCGTTGAAGCGTTCGCGAGGTTATTGGCGGTAACAGCGAGTTGGCCCACGGCCGCCCTCGCCCCTGTCATTGCTGCAAAAATCATTCGGTCCATTTGTCTTGTACCTAAGACGTTTCGCCAGACGCTTCAACAGGATCACCTTGAGGATGGGGGGCGACCATGATTATCGGGTCACGTCAATCGTTGTCGTAAGAGTTTCCATCTGAGCACGAATGCTTTGGGCATTCGCCTGGTAGTTTCGCTGTTGAACCATCAACCTCACGAGTTCTTGCGCCATGTCTGTGTTCGCTTCTTCCAGTGAGTTTGACCGAACCTGACCGAAGATTGAACTCGACCCGGTACCAACAAGCGCAACGCCTGACTGGTCCGTAGCCTGATAGATGTTCGCTGAAACCTCCTTCAACCCGCCCAACCCGCGAAAGGTTGCCAGTAGCAACTGTCCGGCGACGACTGTCTTACCATTTGTAAACTGCCCCCGAACGGTTCCGGTGTCGTCAACAGTCAGCCCTGAGAGAGAGCCTGCACCGTAGCCATCTTGATTCGCGGACTTGACTTCAAACGAAGACGCAAAACTAGTTGTTCCATCAAAATCCACTTCGAAGTTACTGGGGTCATCGAGAACTAGCGACGGGTCGAACGGCTTGTCTTTATCTGGCGGCGTTAATGCAAAAGAAAGCTTCAAATTTCCTGTGGACGCTGACACATACTCCGTCGCCGGCGATCCAATGTTTACCAGGATTCCTTTATTGAAGGTGAAACGCGCTACAGGCACGGGCGGCGTCACTGGAAACACGGTATCACTGTTTGGCATCGTTACCCGCACAGTCGCAGTCCCGTCAACAGGGTTAGCCGCAAAGGTTTGCCCGTCAACGTTCACGAATACATCAAACTCCCTTGAGGAAGTTTTTTGGAAATACATCGAGACCGTGTGTTGCTTACCCACAGTGTCGTACACGCTTAGCTGGGTTACATGCGAGAACGTATCCGGATATTGATTATCGAGCTCAACCTCTCTCGATATCACTTCTTTCCTTGCATCCAAGTTAACAGCCAAGCCTGCGAAAGTCGTCGCTCTTGCCGCCATTGGAGAAGGCGGTTCTTTCATGATCCCAAGCTCGTCAGTCACCGCGTCTAAATTTTTATTAGGTTGGTAACCTACGAGGTACAAACCACTTGAATTCACCAGCAATCCATTTTTATCCGTGAGAAACTGACCGTTTCGTGTGAAATAACTGGTATCAACCGTGATGTTGTCCTTCGTTAAAGCTAAAGTGAACATTCCGTCGCCGTTTATCGACATGTCCAGCGGTGAGGAAGAATATCGGGTGGATCCGGACGCGTAGTCTCTCCTCGTAAGCCCGCCAGTACCCGTTGGCGCAAACCTTCCGCCCTGAGCAGGCTGCATAGAACGGGACAGGGCTTCCTGAAACAAAAACTCCGAAGACTTGAAACCAACCACATTAGAAGCGGCGATGTTCTTACTCGCAACCTCAATCGCGCCAGAATTGGTTTGCAGTGCATTCAAACCGATTGAAAATCCACTTGACATTTTGTCTCTACCTTACTTTCAAATCGAAGAAGAACCGATCTCTACAATATCGGACTGACCAACAACCGAACCATCGCCAAGCACATAACTAACACCGGAACCGCTTCTCCTTACTGCGTCTACTCGGGCTTCGCCGAACACATTACCTGCGAGCGTTCGCCCTTCGACATTTCTACCCTCGACACTCACCTTGTAAGTACCGGCAGGCAAGCGAACTCCTTGTTCAGTCGACCCATCCCACACAAAATCTCTAGACGCTGAATTCAGCGAACCAAGTTGGACTCGGTCAACAATCGTCCCGTCGCTCTTGGCGATACTCAGCACCGCGTTAGAAAGACTCTGATCAGAGGAAACCGAAATCCGTATGCCGCCAGACGGGCCAAGCTCGACTGAAGACTTTTTGGTGAGAACTGACTTTCCAATGAGGCCTGCCTGCTCAAAAAGTTTGGAATCTGCCATCTGAGTGACAAAACTATCAATCGATGCGCGCATTCCCTCAATACTTTGCAACTGACTCAGTTGTGCGAGCTGGGAGGCAAACTCGGCGTTATCCATCGGATCTAGTGGATTCTGATTTTGAAGCTGGACTGTCAACATCTTCATAAAGTTGTCTTGTATTTCCTTGGCGTTCGTTCCAATTGTCGTGTTTGACCGCGGCTGAAGCTTTGCCGTTGTTGGATCGTATTTGCCAATAAGGTCAAGATTTCCCGTAGAGGCCATTTCACTACACCCTTCCTAGATCAAGCAGCTTCAGCATGAGCTGCTTACTCGTATTAAGAACCTCCACGTTCATTTGGTACGAACGAGATGCGGAAATCATATCAACCATTGCCTCAACGGGATTCACATTGGGCATCCGAACATATCCACTGGCATCTGCGCTTGGATGTCCTGGCTTGAATACAAGAGGCCCAGGTCGCTGATCCTCGACCACAGCAGCAACCTCAACGCCTGCAGCCACCTCACCAATGATCGGCGCTGGGCGAAATACAACATGCCGTGGCTTGTAAGGTTTGCCGTCAGGCCCAGCAACAGCCTCAGCATTTGCCAGATTTGATGCGATTGCATTTAGACGGAGAGACTGCGAAGAAAGTCCCGTTGAAGCGACTTGAAAACTACGCATTAAGCTCATGAGTTATTCCCTGAAAGCGCCATCTTCCTGCTTGAGATCACGCTGTTCAACAAAGTCATCGCAGCCTCAGTCCGGACAGCATTGTCAGCAAAATGTACGCGCTCGGTTTCAACGTCTACCGTATTACCGTCTAAGGCCGGCTGCATCGCCATCCTATACAACAACGCTGGGGCTCCGGGAAGGCCACCACCGATCCGATAGTGCCTATCACTAGAGACGGAAAGCTGCAAAGCATTTGAGTACGCAACGCCTTCAATCTGCTCCCTCAGAGCCTGAGAAAACATCAAATCCCGCGCTTTGTACCCCGGCGTGTCCACATTCGCCAGATTGGACGCGAGAATTTGCTGGCGGTAACCCCGCAGCTTTAATGCTGCCTCAGAAAAAAGTAAAGGATCATATTCAGGGACAAAGTTCACGTCGGTTTCTCCTGATATCGCTAAAGCAAAGGTCATGCCAGTTCAGCGAGAGGGATTTTTTTCGAGAAAAACGACCCCAATTATCCTGCTTTACCTGCAATCCATCCGCCGGATGGATACATTTGCCGCCAAGGCGGCAATTAATGCCGAAGATTTGACAACACCATTACCTGTCGCCCGTTAGAGGGTTGTGTTGGCCTCTTAACCTTCGGCGCAAATCGCAGCAGATCTACAAACTGGTTCGTATCGATCTCAAGTGGTTTTGAAACGACAACCCAGTACACATTCTCATGACAGGGCGGATGCGGCTGTGAGCCTCTAAACAGATACATTGATTCATCCAACGAACCAAGCAAATCCGAAGGGTTCCATTCGAAATCAAAAGCTTGCCGTATGTCGCTTGCATCCAAAGGAGCACGTTGCAAGACGCGTTGTAGTCCGTAATTCAACGGGGCGGACGGGGAAACTCTAATGGGGGCTTCAACTGCCAGGGACATTGGTCCTTTCTTGAAAATCGCTAGAAACGATCCGTCCGAGTCTACCCCCTGAATCAATGTTAGCGCATGGGTGTAAATCTGAATCCGATCGAGTATCCAATACTCTCCTCTGAAGTACAGTTTGGATGCGCCGAGGCTGTCTAAGGTCAACACACCACGAATCATGCTTATCGCGATAACGGATGGCTTGAAGTCAAATTCTGGCGTCTTGATCATACTTGGTACGGCGTCGCCTTGAGAGAATGCAATTGGGCTCTGGAATCGGCCATTAGCGCAGAGTACAAAATCTGGGTCGATGCGCCCCCAGTGCACAGGCCCGAGAGCCCCATCCCAGGCCCAGTTTCCTCCCGTCGATCCGGCCCCAACATTTGGACCTCTAGCCGACTGACTTCCCCGTGAACTCGATACTGGCGAGGCTGACCGGGTGCCACCTTTAGGATCAATTACGGATTCAATCGATCGATTTCCAATGCTGGCACCCTCGGGGCGACCCCCAACATCTTGGGCGACGCGGGACCGTCCTGCTCTTGTGGCCCCTAATTGAGTTCCGCCATTCTCTCCCGATTCGGTCCTACTTTCACTGACATCAGGCCCTAATTTCAACACGATTGAGCCGTTGGTTCCGAGCTTTCCCTCGAGAGCACTCCTTACTCTTTGTTCAAGCGCATCTGCGCTATCTCCCGCATCAAGTATGGTCTCTGAAGTTTGCGCAGGCCTCCTGCTCTCTGCCGATAAAGACGTTGAATAGATTGTCTTTACTGGCGGTCCCGCAGGGTCATTCTGAGAAAGTCGAGCAGGGGCCAAAACCTGTGCGTTGGATCCAGACTTCTCTGTCCCTGGCGTTGGTTGAGGCCCCACGGCCCCCGAAGGTGATTGGGCACCGCCTTGAACAGACTTCGAGCTTGCCTTAACCTCAACGGGCAGAGGAACGAGAGGCTTTGGCAGTTGATTGATAGGCCTCGAAGCCGGGCTCGCCACCTCGGTTCCTGAACTCGCCGATGCCGCTACTGCTTCCCCCGGCGAAAACCACGTAAAACCCAACAAAATAAGTATAAAGACAGGATTCATCGAAAACTTTCGATTAATGTAAAGCGCAGACTAGGCCAAAACTTTATCTGTTTACGGCGCCAACAGGGACTGAAGGACCGCATGCTCCCGGAATTGGACAAGATTTCAACGCATTTGTTTCCGTCTTGCTGGGTGTTGCTTTTCCTTCTCCGCGATCTTCTACGGACCTACGTCTCAAATCTGTAGGGTTTCGCAGCGCAGGGCCATTTCCAGTGGGCTTGCGATTTGCAGCTTGTTTTTGAATGTCCTTGCTCACCTCTGGGTCAGCAGGAGGCTGCGTAGTGGTCTCTGTTGCAAGTTGGGTCGATCCGACTGGCACGGGCGGCCTTTCAGCTACGGGCAAAGTGGCTGAGGAATTCATTTGGCGTTCGGCCGAATTCTGCACCGGAAAGCGAGAATCGCAGCTTACGAGAGCGACCCTCGACTGGTGAATTCCAAAGTCGCTCGGAACAACTGCTCTCAATGGCTCCTTCTCCCCGGGGGTCAAATAGTCAGCAAACGCGCCCAACCAACCAGACTGCCTTACCGGATATTCTGGTTCAGGATCGAGTTTTGCCTGACATGCCGCGACACGGCGCTCAATATCGGGGCGACTCATGTACACGCCGTCTCTAAGTAACCCAGAGGTTTGCATCACGCAGTTACGCCAGACCCAGATTTGGTCGGGGGCGGGATAGCTCAAGCTCTTTGCCGCCTCGCTGAACTTTGAAGCGGCACAACCAAGAAAACCTCCCTCAACCTTCAGTTGTTCACAGTACGAACCAATTGGCTTGTGCTCTGCCCGACAAGCAAGGCTAGCGTCGTCCCAGGCCCTGGCAATTGCGGCATTCTTGTCCTTAAGGCTGGGAGCCTTCAGCAATGGCATAAGCTTGGAAAACTCTTGAGCGGTTGGAAGCGTCTCGAAACAACCAGTCAATACAAATGAGAGTCCAACGATAAACAATAGCTGTTCGTGTCGCATATCAAGGCCCTCGTGACAATCCAAGAGAGGCTCTCAACACGCCATAAACCGCCTCTTGAGACCTCAGCAAAGCTTCCGGAAACGCCGGAAGCAAAACGTACAACAAAAAAACGCCAACTGGTATTGTCAGCGCAAACCCAATCGAGAACAAGTTCATCTGTGGACTAGTTCGGCCCATAAATCCTTGAGCCGCCATTACGACAAGGTTAATTGAGACAAAGGGCAAGGCCAAGATCAAACCCACACCGAAGCAGTGACCAACGACATGAACCAGGGTTTCCAGCTTCAACCCGGATGGCCATACACCCACTGGCAAAGATCTAAATGAATCAAACAATATTTCAATCGCGACCAAATGTAAGTTGAGCGCGAACATCAATGCGAGGCCAATAATCCCAAAGAGACTTCCGACGACGCCCGAGGGAAGTGCCTGATCAGGGTTATATTGTGAGGCGAATGAAAGTCCTGTTTGCAAGCTGAAAATCTCTGCTGCCAAATCAAAAACAATCATGCCAAGTCTTACGAACCACCCCATTGCTAGCCCGATCATCGCCTCGAGCCCGGCCAACTCGAAAAAACGGTAAGGTGAAACCTCTAACCTCACGCTTGCCAGCATAGCGGATTCGATCGGTATTCCAAACGATATCACCATTGCAATCGCAATTCTGTATCGTGCCGGAATCGTTTGAAGAGCAAAGAAAGGGATTGAAAGGAACATTCCAACGACTCGAATGCTCGCCAAAAGCCCTGGCAGCACAACTGACTCAATCAGAATCTGCGGAATGCTAAGCACGATTGTCGCCCGTAAACCAAAGGTTTGCCAGTGATGTTGTTCCGTGCAACCTGTTCGACACTTAGGTAGATCAACGACCTGGTGCGTTGGCCGATTCAACCGCATCAACAAGACGGCGCCCGTGCAGCAACATCGGCATGCCCATCGGAATCCTTGCTTTCGACTCTACCAACCCTCACTGGGTTAGGGAGGGAATGCGGGCTAGAACGTCGCGTATGTAGTCCACGTAAAGCGACAGTATCGTTGAACCTCCAATACCTATAACAAGCGCAGCGATTATCAACTTTGGAACAAAGGTGAGCGTCTGCTCGTTTATTGACGTAGCAGCCTGCAAAACACCAATAATCAGCCCTAAAATCAGAATCGTAATGAGAATCGGACCAGCTAGTAGCCCCATCATCAATATCGCCCTTAGAACATGTCCAATTATCTCGGAACTATCCATCATTCTGTTACGTCCTCTACTTGTGTCCCTGCCATTCTCCTCTTCAAAGAGGATTGATGATGGAAACACGAAAGATTGATTGGGTAAAGGTCTTGCCTGCCATTCCCGCACACTAGGTCATCTTGAAACTTTCAACTAAACCGCCGATTAACATAGCCCAGCCATCGGCCAAAACGAAAACGATCAGTTTAAGTGGTAAGGAAAACGTTATGGGAGAAACCATGACCATTCCCAACGCAGTAAGGACGCTGGCAACTGCAAAATCAATGGCGAGAAAGGGCAGGTAAATCACAAAACCAATCAAGAAAGCGGTTCTAATTTCGCTAATCGCGAACGCAGGAATCACAGACGTCATTGGAACTTCCTCTGGACTCGCATAAGTTCGACCCGATAAGCGAACAAACAAGTTCAGATCCTCTGCTCGGGTTTGCCTCAGCATAAAGGCCTTGACTGGGACTACCCCACGTTCAACTGCCTGATCAACGCCAATCCTTCCAGCAACGTAAGGCTGCCACGCCTCAACATAAACCTTTTCCGCCACCGGCGCCATAATCGCTGAGGTAACGAACAGTGCTAATCCGACGAGAACGGCGTTTGGCGGCGTGGTCACGAGACCCATGGCTTGCCGCAGAAGAGAGAGAACGATCAGAATCCGGGTGAAACTGGTCATCAGCATCAACATTATTGGGAGGAACGACAACGCCGTCAGCAATAGAACGGTCTGAACGGGCACCGAGTAATTCGTGCCTCCCCCCTTAATGGGTAACGCCTCAAACAATGGGATGGTTTGTGCAAACGCGGCATTCGGCAACGTTAGGGCAAGCAAACAACACACAACAAGCAGGGATAAGAGGGAAGAATCTCCCCCGGTCGTCGTGCTGTGAAGGGCAGCCCTTTTCTTGACCGATTCCTCAGCATCTCGAAGTTGGCGACTAATCACAGTGATCCTGTGACTGGTGACGCCTAAGAGGATCGATTCCTCCTTATACCAAATTTCGACAAGCCGTTCACGATGTCCAAGTGGCAACGTATTTCTAATAGTAAGTCCAGCCTGGACGGGAGACTTTCTCCAAAATTTCGCGATGATGCCCACGAGAACCGCTAGAAAGGCAGACAGGATCAGAAAAAGTCCACTGCTACCGAACTGTTCCATCAGAACGAACTGAAACGGCTACAGCAAGGACTAGCGATTAAGTTTTCGCAACCTTTCCGTAGGGGTTACGATGTCTGTCAGACGAATCCCGTAGCGATCGTTCACGATAACTACTTCACCCTGGGCGATGAGGCAGCCATTCACCATCACATCGAGTGGTTCACCCGCCAATACATCCAGTTCAACCACTGAACCATAAGAAAGGGCTAGCAGATTTCTGATCTGCATCTTCGCGCGTCCGAGTTCTACTGTTACGTTTACCGGAATATCGAGGACCAAATCGATATCGTTGACTCCCCCTTCCGCACCACCAATATCAAAATTATCAAAGCTGACCGCCTGGCCTTCCCCGGACAATCCACCTGTGGTTTCGTTACTCATTTATTTCTCCATACCAAACTTGAAATCATCATCGTACTTTTGAGGACCTAGCAATTGCCTGTTTTTCAAGCCCAGACTCACGAAATCGGTCGGATTACGGATTTCCTCAACTCGGAGCGCGTACCTACCGTTTTTCACCCCATACTTTCCGCGAATCATAGGGACCCGGTTGACGAAAGCAGTGATTGGATCCTGTACCTCGATCGGTATGATCTCGCCCACGTTAAGGGACAAGATATCACCCAAGACCATCTTTCTTTCAGCCAAAATCGCAGCAATTTCAACCTCTGCGGTCTGCATCTCGCTCTCGAGAGCACCCGTCCACTTTGTATCCGCCTCCATCTGAAAACCGACAGACTGGGCAAAAAGAGTCGCTTTCAAAGGCTCGAAAACCCAAAAAGGGACGCAAAAATCCACATCTCCTGCACGGCCATTGATATCGATCGTGAATTTGCAATGGAGGACCATCTCATCGTTGCCGGTAATCTTCGCAAACTGAAAATTACCTTCCGACCTAACAAAATCGAACTTCAGTTCGTAGACCTGTTTCCAGGCTTTTTCGTACTCACCGAGAACCATATCGACAAACCTGCGAACAATTCGTAACTCTGTCGCCGTGTATTCTTTCGGAATGATTTTGGGTTCCAGATGTCCTTCACCGCCGAACATATTGTCGATGGTCAAGTAAATCACTGCCGGATCGACGATCCAGCAGGCCACTCCCCTCAGCGACTTGATATTTACGATATTGATGTTCGTACGCTCCGGAAAGCCGGAGAGAAAATCCCCATAAGGTTTAATTCGGGGAGGATGAAGGTCAACCTCGCATCGACACCGAATCATGTTGAAAAGTTGAAGCCGCATCGTTCTTGCAAAGCGCTCGTGGATCAACTCTAAGGTTGGCATCCGCCGGCTTAGTATCCGATGCATTTTGTCGAACACCGAAGCCTTCGCTTCTCGTGTCGTCTTCAACACATCCTTACCGAGATCATCCTCAGCCGGGTCGCTCGAAGCCGGGGTTACTGCTTCACTCACTGCAATCTCACTGAATCAAGGGTTTGGCGTGGAACCAAGGCGCATTCAAAAGAAAGCACAAGCGCTGGCCGTCTATTGCATGATGAATGTTTTGAACAATACTCCCTGGACCGGCAAATCCATCTCGCTTATCCGCCAAAACTGGGCTGCAGCCTCACGGGCAACCTGAGTCATTTGCGCTGTCGCGGACGCATCTTTTGGCATAGCGCCGATTCGTTCGAGATTTCTGAGATCGGCAGTCGAGGGCTGCTGTTGAAGAACGTAAATCGCGGTCAACTGAGGTTCAATGATCGAGTTAACGACCAAGGCTATCTCTTTGCCAAGTATCTCCTTGCCCTCTACAGTCGCCAATTGCTCCATAGAGCGAGATGACAATACGGTGATGATCCTGTCCTGAACCACTGGAAGAAATTCTTTTATTTTGCTCTCGACTTTACCCTCAGATACTCTAAGAAACATTTCCACCTGAAGGTAATGCTCACCACCTTTGGAGGGCAGGTTCACCGTGAACGGATCCAACTTCACGAAAGTCGGAGCCTTGTTCTCCTTCTTGAACTGCATCTGAGCCTTGAGCCTATTTTCGAGTGTTTGCTCCGCTTCCTCAGCCTCTTTCTTTTTCTTGGCCGACATCCACATCCATCCCCCGACGCCGCCGCCTATTAAAACCAGCACAACAACGATTGCGATAATTAAGGGCAACTTGCTTTTCTTCGGAGGCGCTTCCTCGCCGCCGTCTGAGGCGACTTGATTCTCCCCAGCAGCTACAGTTGGAGGAGGCACTGCTGGTTTCAATTCTGCTTCAGCCATAACGACTCTCAAATAGAAGATTCAACAACAACGCAGTAATGCGACTTTAACCTATCAAAAAGGATGCGGCGCAGTCGCTGGGGTGTCTGTTCGTCGATGCGCTAAACATAAAGGCTCAACTCAGAAGTTGGCCTACCGACAACTTCTGTCGTCTCAACCATTTGTTCAACTCGCCCTACTGGCGAACTACCGGGCTCGATGCTTGAAAACGCAGGGGCGGAAAAATTTTTCTCTGACTGATTGGACCATGACAGATTTCCACTATGGACCGACACAGAAAGCGAAACTCCATTGTCGCCGAATGTTTCCTTGAGCCTGTCGATCGATTGGTCGATTGATGCGCGTGCGGCGTCCGAACTCGCCTGAACAATCAGAAAGGCTCGATCTCCACCTGATTCGAAGCGTAACTCCATACGTAACTGCCCAAGTCCAGGAGGGGTTAAATCTAATGAAACGACTCCTCCGCGCTGAGATATCAACCAGCTAGCCGTTGATCCGATCTGCGCATCATTACTTCGAGATGCCGAATCAACAAACCCATAGTCGCTTTTAAAAGCTGTTCCCGTAATAGCTTGCTGTGTCGGCTCAACTGATCCTGGCACGTTCAACGCAAGCCCGTTGGTTGGATCTAACGATCGGCGTGTGTTCGCCCCTTCGCCTTCCATAAGCGTAGAGTGGCCCGCACGATGTGCGCTCAATTCGCCGATAACCCGCGAGTGACTTGCGCCCAAGAGTAAGCCGCCAACTTCGAGGGCCTCCAAAGGTTTCTCAATAACTTCAGGCACCGGCACTTGATCGTCGATCAACTCGACAAGGCGATCGGACAAAACACCTGCTCGTGGCACTTGCACCCTCGCTTCAGACGAGACCCGACCCGCTGATGCTGAAGAAGCTTCATCCGATAGGGACCCACGAACGGCGGAACTATCCACTGAGGTTTCCGTGGGGCCCGCCATCGTTGGGCTAAGAAGCGCTCCACTGCTTGAAGGTTGCTGAGAGAACTCCTCAGCCTGACCCTCACCGGGCTCAACCCCCTGACCTAAAACATGTGATCGAGCGGCATCCGCCGCAGAAACGAGTCCTGCTGCGCCGGCTAGCAGCACGGCTGGGGCAGAGGATTCCGGTGTACCGCCTGAAACAAACAAGTTGGCAGGAGGACTTGACTCAAGCCTTGCCGCAATTGCGTCTGGCAAAACGGCAACATTTGCCGGGCCGCTCAAAGGCGCGGCCGCGTCATTGTCAGAGCCTTCTACCTCCGATGATGGATTTACCGCGTCTCGTTCGACCAAACGATCGCCGGATTTGCCGAGAAGCACTGAGAACCCATCATCCTTCGGGCTACCGGACTGCTTCAGGAGCCGATCAGGTGAATTTACAAGATTCGATACAGGGCCGCGGACTTGTTGCTTGATAGAAATCATGGATATCTTCTAGGCTGCTAATAAGGTTTGCAGTGAATACAGTTGCCTGATAAACCTTCTAAGCCAGAGCAAAATTTGTGCCACTCGTTATGGCCGCTCGAAATTAGCGTTGTTGCCTGTATGTCTGCTGAGTCTCGCAGCGAGATTATCCTCAACCTCATTGGCCTCACGCTGATCCAAAGTCTTCAACTCCTCTTGGCGAATTCGATTTGCAATTTTTTCAACCCCCTCCAAACGCCTCTTCGCTTCAAAGTGTGCTTTCGTCAACAAGTCGACCTGTTCTTGCATCGGCAGCACTTGGTTTAACTGAGCCAATGCAGTTTCTTCGAGCTTATCGGCAAACCGCTTCGTGTTTAGGATGAGCGAAACCTCTACCTTCGACTTCGACCCTAGTTCAACAATATCTTTACGGTAGTCCGCTGCAAACTGCTGAAGCTGTTTAGCCGAGTCGACGGCCTCGTTCAGCCGTCTCAACCCTCGTTGAGCCTCAGCCGCTGCCCGCTGCTCCCTGAGTCTTCCAATGCGAAGCGCAGCATGAATGACCGATTTACGAACTTGCATGACCACCTGTTATTTCGAAGAGCCCGTCCAGCGACTCACGGATGCCGTGTGTCTCATCAACGCCTTGCTGCAAGAAACCTTGAATCGTCGGCCACAATCGCAAAGCCTCATCCAGGCCAGGATCGCTGCCTGGAGCGTAAGCTCCCATCGACACCAAGTCTCTGCCTCTCATATACCGAGAAATCAACTGCTTGACATGGCGGGCGGCGAGCTGATGTGCCTGATTTGTCACCCGAGGCATCACCCTAGAAATTGACCTCTCAATATCGATCGCCGGGTAATGCCCAGAATCAGCGAGTTCCCTAGATAGAAACAAATGGCCATCCAGAATCCCCCTAGCTGTATCCGCGACAGGGTCGTGAATATCGTCACCTTCAAGCAAGATCGTATAGAACGCAGTGATTGACGATCCCTTAACAGCCCCGTTGCCAACTTTCTCGACTAACTCTGGCATCTTCGCAAAAACTGAAGGCGGATAGCCACGCGACACTGGGGGTTCTCCTAGCGAAAGTGCAATCTCTCGCTGCGCCATCGCAAATCGCGTCAGTGAGTCAATAATCAATACAACATGTCGGCCTTGATCCCTAAAAAAAGTTGCAATGTCCGTTGCAAACCAAGCTCCACGGAGTCTGGCTAAAGGACTTGCATCTGCCGGCGCAGCGACCACCACGGATCTCGACATTGCATCTTTACCCAGCGTATCTTCGCAAAACTCGCGAACCTCCCTTCCCCGTTCGCCGACCAAACCGATCACCACCAGATCAGCGACACATCGACTCGCAAGCATTCCGAGCAAAACCGACTTGCCTACCCCAGATCCAGCAAAAATACCGACCCTTTGTCCTCGGCCAATCGTGAGCATTGCGTTGATCGACCGGATTCCAGCATCAAGCGGTTCGATGATTGGCTGCCGGTGGAGCGGGTTGATTGGTTGGGAACGATAAACCAAGGGGGGATCGTCAGATTCAGGCAATCCGTCCAATGGCCTGCCGTATCCATCAACGATCCGACCAATTAGCGAGTCGCCAATTGGCAGCGGCGCAGATGATGTGATTGGAAAAAATCGACCCGCCTCGTAGCCAGGGGTACTCGCGGGATAGACTGCCGCCCCTGGTGCTATCTGCGAGGCAGGGTCTATCGGCATCAGGTAGGTTAACTTCCCCGAAAACCCAACACACTCGCATTCAACCCATCCTGCTCCGGAAGCGACCGCCGCTCTATGCCCAATCGTCATGGGCAATCCAACGACTTCAAGCATGAGGCCCGCCATTCTATCGAGGCGGCCGCGTCTAACCGCCTTCGGAGCAGAACGAACTCTGTTCGCTATCCCTTGCAGTCGTTTGACAGACCGCTCGGCTCGAGAACTTGGGAACTCACTTTTCGGCACTGTTGCCATCATCGCTCGCTGGAAGTAATCCCATAGCCATAAGCACGATTGCCTTGCGAGCCTCTGGACCTACATCCATTTTCATACCGTCTATCTCAATGAAAGCACCGGACTCCTGGTCTTCGTCTTGGATAACCTTGACTCCAAACGGTAGGCTGGCCCCTTCTAAGAACTCCTCCCAGATTGCCTTTTGCGCAGCAGGCACCCTTAACAGTAGGTTTTCTCCTGGCATTGGAAGCCGCATTAGGGCCTCTTCGACCGCTTGTAGGAAAGGAAGACGGTCTATCTGGTCAGATAACGTCAAGCGATGGCCGATCGTCCAAGCGAGGTCGGACAGGGGATCCAATATCTGATCAGGGAGATCTCTAAGTTCACCAATGAACATTTCCAGCGACCGACTTAGTTCTTGAACGCCTTTTCTTAACTCATCAAACGCCTTTTCACGCCCCTCTATCAGACCCTGTTCAAAGCCCTGTGTTACACCTTCCGCCTTGCCTTTTGCAAAACCCGCCTCCCGTCCGTGTGTAAACCCCTCGCGCCTTGCTGCTTCGCGAATAGACTCAATCTCATCGACCGTCGGCCATACGATCTCAGGTTCCGGCTCCCTGGGCGGCGGATCAAAACTCGGTGGAAACCACCGCTGCGCGACAGACTCGCTCATGCGTCATCAACCGGTTAAGAACGAGAAATTGTCAGAGTCTTGCCAAGAAATCCGTGAGCCGGATCATTACGCATGACAAGGAAGAAGGAAGGAAGACGAAAGGCGGGGATCGCTCAAAACGATTCATTTCTGAGCCCATCATGCCAAGCCTCTTTCGACGTCTTCCTGTAACCACTGCTTAAAAATCGCCGCAACGACACGTGGATCCTTCTGAACAAATTCTTTGGCATATGCGAGCAGTTCCTCATATTCCGCCGCCTTATCTTCTTCCTCCCGCTTCCGCTTGTCCTCAAGGATTTTTCGTTCTTCTTCGAGTCGCTGCCTCTCTTCTTCTTCTTGAATTCGCCTCCGCTCACGCTCAAGCTCGAGTTCAAGCCTTCTCTTTTCGCGTGCAGCGGGAGACATCGCCTGAAGTTCCGCCTTGACGCGCTCGTCGAATTCCTCCTCGATCCGCTGCTCTTCTTCGACCACTTTAGGCGGGGGCGGAAACAAAATAGGTCGGACCAAAAAGACCGTTACCAAACCCAAAACAGTCGCGATAATCAAAAACTTGAAAAACTCGCGCATCACACCAACGAACACCGGCTGCTTCCAAAACGGGGGATCATCCGACACGGGGGGTGAAAACGGAATACTGACGACTGAAACCGAATCCCCTCGCTGCTGCGAAAATCCCATGGCATCCCGCACAAGCGCCGTCATTTGCTGGATTTCCTGCTGGGAGTATGGCGTCTCCTTGAAGTTTCCTTCGGCATCCGCCACTTTCTTGTAGTTCACAATTACGGCGCTCGAGACCCTTTTCACCGCAGCCCTTGGACCCCTCACTGTCTGAATTGCCCGATCAACCTCATAGTTGACCGTTTGCTCCTTCCTCGTTGCGTTTGTAGAAACCGGGCTCTGGGTACCAGGAGGCTGGCTTTGTCCCTGAGCAGGCTGGCCTTCGACTGGTGCCTGGCCCCCTTGCGGCGGCTGATTGGTCAAAGCCCCGGGAATCCCACCGGCGCTTGTTACGGGCCCGTTCGCCTCGAGGTTTTGCTGCGACCGAATACTCGCGGGATTTTGACCTGAGTTCGGCTTGAATACTTCCTCCGCTCTCTCACTTTGGGTGAAATCCACGTCGACCGCAACTTGTGCCCTGACATTTTCACGGCCTGTTACCGGCTCAAGAATTGTTACGATGCGTCGCGCGACTTGATTTTCTACCTCACTGACGTACTTGATCTGCGCCGCATCCATACCACTTGAGCCGCCGCGGTTTGGATTGGGTGCCAACAAGCCACCTTCGTTATCGACAATTGTCACCATCGAGGGAGTCAACTGCGGCACCGAGGAAGACACTAGGTGCGTTATTGCCGTAACCTGCTGATCGTCAACGATTCGGCCTGGGTGTAGCGTTAGCACGACCGAGGCGGTTGGCTTGGGTTGATCCCTCAAAAATGCTGAAGACTTAGGAATCGCCAGGTGAACTCTCGCCTCTCGAACCTGGCTGAGTGTCTTTATTGAGTTAGAAAGTTCAGATTCAAGGGCTCGTTGGTAGTTAACCTGCTCGACAAACTGTGAGGTACCGAGCTTTTGGTTTTCCAACAGCTCGAAACCGACATTACCAGCCTTCGGCAGACCCTGGGCAGCGAGCTTCAGCCTTGTGTCATAAACCGCTTCCGCAGGGACCATGATTGCGCCCCCACCTTCAGTAAAACGGTGAGAAATCTTCAGTTGTTCAAGTGCGGCAACAATGGCTGCCCCGTCTTTGTCGCTAACGTTGGAAAACAAGACTTTGTAGTCGCCCTTCTTATCGCCTGAGAGCGCGACAAGGACAATCGAAACGCCAACGAGAGCTATGGCCACGAGAAGAAGAATCTTGCGGAGCATAGAAAGCTCCCTGACTCTTTCAACAACGTCCATCCAACGCTCTGGCAGCGTCTTGGGGCCTCCAGGACGACTAACTCTCTCTGCCCGAGGAGGGCTAAGCTCCTCAGATACGATCGCATTGGGGTTGACTCCGATAACCGTCGCCCCATTTTCCGCCTGCGCAACTAATCCAGGATTTACATCCGCCATAATGACACTTGTCTCGAATGAAACAGCACTTTACTTTGACTCGGGTGGCAAAAATTGCCTCTGCACCTCATGAAATCTAAGCGCGCCGACAAAAAGAGAGATGCAACTTTGGTGGCAAGGGCAAAAATAAATGTCAAAGGCCCGCAGGGAAAGTCGGTCTCCACGTCCGAACAGGACCCAGCGATCAGACGCGGTTCGCTCATGAACGCCGCTCAAGTGAAACCCGACGAGCGACCAGTTCCAGGCGCGCTTGACGCACAATCTCTCCGTGAAGCGTTCTTGTATTTCGTCGAAGCAACAAAGGAACTTGAAGATTCACAAAACCGCCTTGCCGACGAGATCCATCGACTAAGCGGCGATCTTGCGCGATCCAATGCCAATCTAAAAGTTCAGATGGAGGCTAAGTCCAGACTTGCCGACGAACTCTCCGGCCTGATCTCAGCACTTCCTACGGGTGTTGTACTTATGCTACGCGGAGAGGTCTACGCATTCAATGCCATATCCCGGATTTATGCCCCTGAGTTGCAGGTTGGTTCACACTGGTCAACGCCAAGCCACTGGATACCTTCGGAATCGGGTCACTTTCGCTGCAACGACGGTATTGGCGACTCTCGGATTTTGAGGCCGGAACGACACGATTTAAACCCGCACAACGCCGATAAACAATTGCTACTCATTCATGATGTAACAGCAACTTATCAATCGCAAGAAGATCGCGCTCGCCAAGCCAAACTAACTTCGATGGGAAGAATGACGGCAGAAATTGCCCATCAACTCCGGACACCACTCGCTACCGCGATGATTTACGCGGCCCACCTCTCAAGCCATTCACTTTCCGACCTGCAGCGAACTAGTTTTTCTAAACTTCTCAATAGCCAACTTCTCGCACTTGAGAGCCTCGTCTCAAGAATGCTTGGCTTCTTGATTAATCGACGCCCAAGTCCAGAACTTGTTACCGTAGAAAATTTACTGGAGGAATGTCGGGAATCAATCCAGCCATTGTTTGACGCTAAGGGGGTTAGACTAAAGATCCAGTGCTCAGGTGGCAAGCACCTGATCGGGATTCAGCGTGATCACTTTAGAGGAGGGCTGGTGTCAATTCTCGAAAATGCACTTGAAGTATCGACCGAAGGTCAGGAGGTAATCATCCAATCAATCGCCAAGGGATCAAGACTCGACATAAAGGTACTCGACGAAGGTCCCGGCCTTCCCGGCACGGTAATCGAGCGTCTGTTTGAACCTTTTTCAACAAGTCGCCCGGGAGGAACAGGGCTGGGACTAGCTATTGCGAAAGCAGCTTTTGAAAACCACGGCGGCCAAGTAAGCCTATCAAATTTAGAACCTCGAGGCGCATGTTTTCATATTGTGCTTCCCGTGTTCGAGCCCTTTTAAAGCGATGTTGGTGAAGTCAGACTACTTTTTGCTGATTGAGGATGATGCCAGCCTCAGAGAAGCCTTCGAGGTTACGCTTTCTCTCGCAGGACTTAGTTTCCTGTCTGCCCCAACGGCAGAGAAGGGATTGGATATTCTCGAAAAGGAGCCGGGCTGTAAGGCTGTGCTGTCCGATATTCGCCTGCCAGGGCTCACAGGCCTTCAGTTTCTCGAAACCCTTCAGAGGCGCTATCCGCACCTCCCCGTAGTTCTAATGACCGCCTACGCTGATACGACGATCGCAGTCGAGGCACTTCGTGGCGGGGCCAGAGACTTGATGCTGAAACCATTTAAACCAGAGCAACTTGTTGAAGTGGTCAAGCGCTACTCGGGATCCCGCTTTGCGCTTTCAAGAACAGAAACAGGCCTTATTTACGCAGATCCAAAATCAAGGCAGCTTCTCGAGCGGGCTAGCAGGGTCGCCAAGACAGACGCGACCGTCCTTTTACTCGGTGAATCAGGAACAGGCAAGGAGGTTTTGGCCTCATTCATTCATAGACAATCGTTGAGGGCAAGCGGCCCATTCGTTGCGCTTAACTGCGCTGCGATTCCGTCTACCTTGCTTGAAGCAACCTTGTTTGGTTACGAACGGGGTGCGTATACAGGCGCTAACCGCGCACAACCGGGGAAGTTTGAAATTGCAGCTAGCGGGACAATCTTTCTAGATGAAATTGGAGAATTGGCACTTGACCTTCAAGCCAAACTTCTCAGAATCTTGCAAGAAAGAAAAGTCGAGCGTGTCGGCTCAAATGAATCAAAGTCGCTTGACGTCAGAGTAATCGCAGCGACGAATCAAGACTTGGGAAAACGTACCGCTGCGGGGATGTTCAGAGAAGATCTCTACTACCGAATCAATGTTTTCCCAATACAAATTAGCCCGTTACGAGAACGCCTAGGAGATATCCTCCCCCTAGCAGAGCATTTTCTTCTGAAGTACCGAGGGCAAATGGGCCAGCCAGAAGCGCGACTAAGCCCCAGGTCGCTATCGGCTCTTTGTGAGCAGTCATGGCCGGGAAACGCGCGTGAATTGGAAAACGCGATTCAGAGAGGACTACTTTTGTGTAACGGAAGGCTTATCGAACCGGAGGATATGAGTTTGGACGACCATCCGCCTAAACAGGTTTTCAAGGCAGTTGACGCTGGAGTTTCAGACCACCCCAACCAGCCCTCCGTGAGCTTTCCAGTAGCTGACCAGGAGGGCTCACCGAGCTATGATGGAAATAGGGAGCCGCTGAATTTCCGACAGTTTCGTCCAACTGATAACGCCGGAAAAACCCCTTCTCCAGGCGAAACCCCATCTGTACCGGGCGATGTGAGGGCTCTTGAACGGCAGCACATACTATCGGTTCTAAGCCGCGTAAAGGGTCGGCGAAAGTTAGCGGTCGAGATCCTAGGAATCTCAGAAAGAACGCTCCGATACAAGCTTAAACAGTGGCGCGAGGAGGGATTCGAAGTTCCCTAGTTCGTGGCCCTTTGACCCGCGGGCCTTTTGCGAGTAAGCTTCGGGAATGACTATAAGAAGCTTAAATCCGGACGAAGTGGCCGTGCGAATGCAGGAATTGTTCGCTCGAGCTAGCGCGTTACGGGAGAACGTAGGTCGCGCCGAAACTGATCCGCAAGCGGTCCTGAGGATTGGGAGCTTAGGCCAAAGCGCTGGCTCGGATTCAACCGGGCGTGTCAACTTTAGTGATGTTTTGCGCGATGCTGTCAAGGGCGTTTCGGATGCACAGATGAGCGCTCAAGCCAAAGCGCAGGCGTACCAGTTGGGTGAAGATAAGGTGTCTTTGGAAGACGTCATGGTTTCCATCCAGAAAGCCGGACTAGCAATGCAGGGCATGGTTCAGGTAAGGAACCGCCTCATGGAGGCTTACCGAGAAATCATGAATATGCAAGTCTAAGCGCAACCACTCATTCGGATCTTTCGGGGTCTAATGAGTAGGCCCAGACGAGTATTTCCGCGATCACGGCGTAAAGCGTCGGAGGAATAAACTCATCTACTTCGAGTTGCATTAAAACAGAAATAAGCTCCGGTTCGGCTTTGAGCGGAATCCCGGCCCGCTTAGCTTTATCAAGAATGAGCTCTGCGATGAGTCCGGTTCCTTTGGCAATGATTCGAGGGGCGATAGCGTGGGATTGATAAGCTAGGGCCACAGCCTGTTGTGCCGTTTTGGAAGGGTTTGAATTGGATTGATCCACAATTCGTATCCGCTAGAAAATGGATGCTAGTTGTAAGCTCAGCGAGTTTCGATTACGACACTCGTTGGCGATAATCCTTTGCCCCGGAGCGCGTCTTGAAGTTTTGGCATCGCGTCAACGAATGTTGCCGCTGAACGGGGTTCGGTGACGACACTTGCCGAGACCCGGCTCGAGAACAGTAGCGCACGGATTTCGATAAGTCCGAGGGTTGGGAGATCCAAATCGACGCGGATCGCAGTACCCTTTTCCATGCCCCCCAGGGAACGTCGGTTCGCTTGCCAAGCGTCACTTCGTTCGACTCTTGCAGTCACATCGGATGTCAACCTGCCAGCCCAAATTAACCTACCGTCCATGACAAGTTTCAATGCGTCGGCAATTGCGCGCTCAATAGACTCGCCAGAACTAATTAGCTCAAGTCCCCCACCATTTTGCGATTGGGCAGTCATCACAACCGCTCCAGATTTGGGCTCGCTCGATGAGCCGTTGAGAGATCCAGACTTTGGGTCACCGATAGGCTCGTTCGGCTGACTCCGCGTCAATTCAGTTGTTGCTTGAGTCGATTCAACCGTTTGCTCGAGCACCAGGCGCACCATTTCAAGCTTCGAAGGAACCTGCTTTACTTCCTCTGACGCGATCGCACGTGTCGCGGCAACCATTTCTGAAGCATTACTCGAATTCTCATGCGTCCCATCAGCGAACCCTGCAAACGGCCCACTTCCGTGAAGGACTGAGGGAACTGCAGCATTCATCGCTTGTCGTGATTGCAACTCCCGAAAAACAGTGTTCGGCTGCTCGTTTGTAAGCTGATTGAGGAGCGCAGCTAGGCGGAAGGCTGGCGCTCCTCTCAATAAGTTGAGGAGCTTTTGGGTTGCGTCGATGACCTTACTTGAGAGCGGCTCGTTATCGCTTAGGACCACCGACGGTGCGGTCTTCAGTCCAGGTTCAATTAGAACTGCAATCTTCAGTAACCTTGCAATCTCAGGTGTTTTCGCTGCCCTTATCGCACTTTGCATGTTTTCTGGCAGGGACTCGAGCCATGCTGCCATCCGCTCGAGAATAGCGTCATCTGCCCTTCTTCCTGACGCCACCAGTTCACTTAGCGCATTCTCGTCGAGTGTGGCGTCGGCCAGAATTCTCCCGATCAACGCATCTGAATCCTGCCGCTCTTTGGGGCCAATCGCTATGGAATTCGATCGCTCTTGGACCGGTGGAACAACCTTGAGCATGACCCCGGGGTCGACTCTAGCCTCAGCGTTGTCAGCAACAACCGCTGGAGCCGCGTCGGCGCGTTGTTGTGCCTGGCTTTGTGGGCTTCCCGATCCTGTCCTTGGAGCGATCGCGGCATCTTGCGTAACAGGACCTATAACGCTCACCCTATCTCCCTAGACAGAAGGAACACTGAGTTTTATCCCGGCACGCAACAGGTGAGAAGAGACCCATGCGGGGCAAAGGCTATCGTGGGAAAAGGTAAGCGGAGATCAACGTACCGGGCTGCCTCGATGCGTTTATCCGTCCAGTCGCGCGGACCAAACAGCGCAAGATAGCCCTACAAAGTTCACCGACGGCTGCTCTCACGTATCTCCTTCCAAGCCTCGAGTACAGTCCTAAATTGGGCTTCCAGCGCCTGGATCAAGTCGGGGTCACCGCTCATAGTGACTCGCAGCAAGCCCCTAACCCAAATTTTGTACTGAAGCTGAAGTTGAAGGGCAACTTCACCACCCTGGTCCAAATCTAGGGCGCCAACCAGACCTTTCTCAATCAACTCTATCGCAAACCCTACCGCTTCGCCCCGCGCAGCAATATCACCACACTCGACAGCTAACTTTATCGTCAGCAAGCGTTCTATGAGCCTTTCGTAGAGCAGAATCGTCAAATCAACCGGTGATCCGGAGATTACCGCAGTACTTTGGTCGACACTTCGGTAGGCCCTCGCGGCGCGCATTTAATGCCTCTTGAAACAGTAAGCTTAAAAGCCTGCACAAACTCAGCGGGCCAGACCAGACAATGAACTGCGTACGTTTTGGCTAATTTGATTCATTTGCGTTAGTTTCGCATCCAATGCTGAGTATTGGGCGATCAGTGCGGCCCTTTTTCGATCGATTCGTTGCTCCTGCTCAGTTTTACTGTTCTGTAGGGCTGAAAGATTTGTTTTCATCGCGTCAACGGCCCTATTCAGCGAGCCAGACACCCCTTTGAAGCTTGACAGAACATTTGACAACGATGAGGAAAAACCGCCGACGAGTGTATTGCCAAGGGAACTGTTCATCGCATTGTCAAATCCAACGCTGTTCAAAGATACCACGCCGCCGCGTGCCATTTCTAAGCCTAGACGCGACCACGAAAGTGGTCTAGATGAGCTCCCGTAGACTAAGCCGTTGGAGTCCTGCCAGGTCCTGTTTTCTGAGAGCGTAATGCCCGAGGAGTATGCTTGATACAGGTTCGAAATGAGACTTAAAGTCCCGGAATCAAGCGCCAAGGCCCCTTTCTTGCTGTCAGCCGATTCAGGCTGAGTCAGTTCTTTGATTTTTTGCGTGAGCTTTGTGAACGCTGAAGCAAAATTTGAAAGACGCTGCCTGAATTGCTCCCGGCTGTCCCCAACGCTCAGGGTAACGCTGTTAGCCACATTAGCTGCGTTGCCTGAAGCGAGCGACTTTACCTCCACTTCCAGTCCAGGAAGAACTTCGGAAAAAGTATTTGTCGTACTCGACACCAGGATACCTCCGTCGACAAGTGCGGTTGCGTTCCTTGCAGTGATGTCGAAGTTCGTTATGGAGCCCGAGAGCAAGCCATTCGTCGCCACGTTCGATACTGTCTGAGCATCCCAGTCCGCAGAGAATCGTGCATCCTCTCCCCCTTTGGCTCCAACCAGCGAGAGAACGTATTTGTTGACAGTGTCGGATTTGATAACTGTAGCGCGAAGCTCTGATGGCAACGAGGCGTTTACTTCTGCCGCGATTTCTAGCAGTGTTTTCCCCCCAGCTTGAACAGTCAATGATTTGCTGTCGGCTCCAGCTGCCAGTAACGTGGAGCTCGCGGGAATCGAAATGGTCAGTTCGCCAAATTGTTGACTGTCGAGTGGTGAATCACTGGCAGAGAATCCCGCAAACGTGGTCCTTTGCGCCCCAGAGAGGGTCAACGGCTTGAAGCTAACGGCGCCAACCGTTGCGGCGGCCGCATCAGTGACTTTTGCCTTGACTAAGGTTTCATCAGAGCTTGCGACCACCTTGGAAGAGAGCATCAGCGGGTCCTCCACTGCCTTTGCCGCTGTGAAAGCCTCCTCAACGAGGCTCTTTATCTGCGAAACAGAAGAAATCTGAACATTGACAGTCGATATCCTCGTAGTGAGTGTTTGAAGCGGGCGTTGCTCAATTGACATAAGTCCAGACACGATTTGCTGCACGTTAATCATTTGTCCGGAAGAGATCTGACTCGTTGACATGGATGAAGGCCCCCCCTATACCCCATAAACGGCGACCTTCAAAAAAAAGTTAAGGACGACGGTTTGCACACCTTCGTCCTTCAAAGGGTCTACCACCCTGACCCATTAGCCAATGCTCAACAGCAAATCATTGCTGCCTCAGCAAACCCAGCACAACGTTAGGCATCGCATTCGCCTGCGCCAACATTGCCGTAGCGGCCTGTTGAAGAATCTGTACTCTTGTCAGATTTGCGGTTTCCGCACCGTAATCGGTGTCCTGAACTCGGCTTAGGGCTGCTGTCAAGTTCTCGGTTTGTGCAGCCAAATTCGCAATGTTGTGCTCGAGTCGACCGTAGAACGCGCCGAAGTACGATCGATGGGCATTAATCTGAAGTATTGAGTCGTCTACGAGGTCAACCAGTGATTTTTGAGCTGCGTTCACTGTCTCTGAGGCCGAAGCTCCATAAGTCGGGGTGTTTGGAACCGAAACATCTTTACGATCTTCGGTACCGTCTACCTTGCCGAAGGTGTCGTACCCCTCACCAGTTGTTGGCGCACCACCTGACGACGATGGGTCGGCAAGCCACGCGACTCGAATATACAACGCATGAAGTGCGCCAACCTTTATTGCGCCATCTCCATACCCAGTACCTAAATTCCCTTTACTTTTCGCGCTCTCGGCACTCTCCCAGATTGGGATCAGATCGATCTGCATCCTGTCGTTGCTACCAGCTCCCGTCAGGAATTCCCAAGGCCCATTATTTCCAGCCGGACTTGTATGATCAATCACTGTTGCGCTACCCGTACCCGTTGCCCTGAAGTTACCCAGCAGGTTATTTCCGTTGTAGGTCGTTCTGCCAGCGACATTTCCGATCTCATCCATCAGCTGCTTCATTTCTTGAATGAGAAAGTAGTACTGTTCCTTGGACATTGAGTCATTTGCACCCTGAGTCGCCAGCTCCTTGATGCGCTGCAGCATGTCGGTTGCTTCGGCCAACGCACCCTCGGCTGTTTGCATCATTGAGATCGCGTCGTTGACATTCCTGTGCGCAGTGGAAGACGTTCGAATCTGGGAACCAATGACACTCGCCACGGCCATACCGGCTGCATCGTCCTTCGCTCTATTGATCCGTAATCCGGACGAAAGGCGCTCAACTGAGGTCGCCAAACTCTGCTGTGCTCCGGCTAGGTTTCTCTGCGCGATAATCGAAGCGATATTAGTATTTAGAACCGAGGATGGCATTCCCATTTACAACTCCTTGAAAAAAATAGACTTTCTATGAGCAACAAAAAAAATTCGTCTTTTGATTACAAAAATTCGAACTAAACCCTAAACATCCATCAAAAACTAACCGTTACCCTGTGCAGAGGGCAAACGCCCGCTGAACCAAGTCAACTGGAGAACTCAAATGGCATCAGTACTGAATACCAACATGGCGTCGATTTCTGCACAGCGGTTTCTTACCACTGCACAAAACAAACTCACGGTTTCCTTCGAGCGACTGTCGTCGGGCCAGAGGATTAATCGCGCCCAAGACGACGCCGCAGGAATGGGTGTTTCGCAAAAACTGACGGCAAGCATCAATTCGACGAGCGTTGCGATGCGCAATGCGAATGACGCAATTGGAATGCTTCAAACGGCTGAAGGAGCTCTTACCGAGATTGCGACAATGCTCCAGCGATTCAAAGAACTCGCTGTGCAAGGCGCTAACCCAGCCCTTTCCACCGCTCAACGAGGGTTTCTTTCGGTTGAAATGGGGGGGCTGAAGGACGAAATCTTTTCGATCAGCACCCGGACTAGATTTAATGGAACCAGTCTTCTTGGTGAGCAAGCCTCGCTCGTGTTCCAGACCGGCGAAAGAATTGACGACACGCTCACCGTTAGAACTTCCAACGTGTACACGGACACCAGTAAATTCGCCAAGCTGGTCGAACTCGTTGGACAGACATTCACCAACAGTGACAACGTGGGTCAGTTGACGACGACCGATAGTTTTTTGGGCTTGTCGTCGATTATTGACAGCGCAATCGATGAAGTTGCCACTCAGCGCGCAACATACGGTTCTCAAGTCAATCGACTTAACCATAACCTCAACAACCTTGCCGCGCTTCACGAAAATCTGAGCGCTGCAAACAGCCGTATTCTCGATACTGATTACGCGAATGAAACTGCTCAATTGACGAAAACTCAAATTCTTCAACAAGCTGCAACGGCTATGCTCTCGCAGGCAAACGCCCAACCAAACGTCGTCTTGGCACTTCTCAAGTGATTTTGAAAAGTAACTTGGTTGTCCTTTAAGGAGAAGTAAATGACTACAGTTGCGTCTATCGGCCCTGCGAGCCCGGGCGGCGCGGGAAACGTTACAAGTCGGATGCAAGCAGCTGTCTTCAACGATAATCCTAAAACTGCCAGCGGAGCTGTGATCGCAGTTTCCGAAAGGATTTCCTCGACCAAGGAAGCTAACGCGCCGACAGTTCAGGAGTCGGCTGCCGTCAGTAAAGAATCGATTCGCGTAGCTGCTGAAAAGCTCAAAACCTTTGTCACTTCGATGAATAGGGATTTGAGTATCGACGTAGACTTGGCTAATGGTAGATCGATCATTCGTGTCGTGGATCCCAACTCGAATGAAATAATTCGACAAATTCCGGGTGATGAGGCAATTCGAATCGCTCGCACAATTGATTTTTTTTCCAGCATTTTCGTCCACCAAAAGGCCTGACGCACTTCCGCGCTGAGAACCCAACTGTCCTGACGTAAGGCGGTTGGGTTTTTTTGCTTTTGTGTTGGCTACAACTTCCATGCTCAGTTTACGGCTGAGCGACGAAATTCGATTAGCCCCAGTCACCACCCCCACAAAAGTAGTGCGCGTTCGACACGACCCAATCCTAGACTTCAAGTTTTCCATAGAGGAACTTACGGGTGATTTCTAAACTTTGTTTAGTAGGTGCGTAATCTGTCTATGCGGGCATTTGTAAGCGCAGCGCTTTCGCAGTTCCCAGTCGCACAAACTGCAGCACCACTCTTGGTGCTTTTCGTGCTGGCGCTTATGCTTCTGCCGCTCCCGCCTTTCGCGCTTGATATTTTCTTCACTTTCAACATCGGCGTTTCGATGATCATTCTTCTTACCGCGATGCAGCTTAAATCGTTCAAGGACATGATCTCGTTTCCAACGATCCTTCTTGTTTCCACCCTTTTGAGACTCTCGCTAAATGTGGCATCAACCCGCGTAGTGCTTATGCAAGGACATACGGGTCCCGACGCAGCCGGGAAAGTTATTGAGTCGTTTGCACAAGTGTTAGTCGGCGGAAACTACGTCGTGGGCATCATTGTTTTTATTGTAGTGACCATTATAAATTTTGTTGTGATTACAAAGGGTGCCGGGCGTGTCGCAGAAGTTTCAGCCCGATTCACACTTGACGCAATGCCTGGCAAGCAAATGGCTATCGATGCTGACATGAATGCAGGAATCATTCGAGACGACGAAGCGCGACGACGACGTGCAGAAGTTGCTCAAGAGGCGGATTTCTATGGATCGATGGACGGAGCGTCAAAGTTCGTCAGAGGTGACGCTGTCGCCGGGATCATCATTCTCATCATCAATCTGGTGGGGGGCGTTGCGGTGGGGATGTTGCAGTTCGATTTGGGATTTATGCAGGCCCTAAAAACCTATGCAACGCTGGCAGTCGGAGACGGACTTGTTGCGCAAGTACCCGCACTGATTATTTCTACTGCCGCTGGCATTGTTGTGACCCGAGTGGCAACGGAAGAAGATTTCGGCCAACAACTTGCCACACAGTTGGGGGCCTCCGCGTACCCGCTATTTCTTGCTGCCATCATTTTGGCGATTCTTGGAGTCGTTCCAGGGATGCCGCATTTCGCTTTTTTAACCTTTGCAATAGCATTTAGCGGTGTTGGTTACATGCTAATTCGTCGCGCTAAGAATGAGCGCGAAGCGGCAGCTCGAGCCCAAGCCGCTTCAACGATGCCAAGCGAGGAGGTAAACTGGCAGGATGTACCTGTTGTGGAACCCCTGTCCTTAGAACTTGGCTACCGATTGATCCGTTTGGTTGATGCTGGAGACCAGTCAGACCTCATCAAGCGTATTCGGGCAATCCGAAAACGATTTGTATCAGAAGTCGGGTTCCTGATCCCATCCGTTCATGTCCGAGACAATCTGCAAATGTCTCCGGAAAGCTACCGATTTATGGTTTATGGCGCGGAAGTTGGTCGAGGGCAGATACTTCCGGACCGTCTGCTGGCTATCGAACCCGCAACAAATGCTCCGACGATCGATGGCATTAAAGTGCTCGACCCAACCTTCAAAATGCCAGCTGTATGGATACTGCCCCGTGACAAGGAGGCAGCCATTGGGAAGGGGTTTACCGTTGTGGAGCCGGCAGTTGTTATGGCCACGCATTTAGATCAAATCGTGAGGTTAAATGCCCATGAACTTCTTGGGCGGCAAGAGGTACAGGATTTGATCGAGCACTTCCGAGCTCGATTTCCAAAGTTGGTGGAGGATACAGTCCCCAAAATCGTCTCGGTGCAAGTCATTCAAAAGCTCCTGCAGCTTCTCCTTGAAGAAGGCGTTCCGATTCGTGACTTTCGAATCGTACTTGAAACGGCCGCGGAACATGGAGGCAAGGACCCACAAGCAGTCAATCTTCTTTCTGCTCTCCGCTATGCAATGCGCCGCACAATCGTGCAAGAAGTGTTCGGGGATTCAAAGCAAATCCGTGTTTCGGCGATCCACCCTGAGTTCGAGCGTATTGTTGAGCAGGCAATTGGCGGACAACCCGTAGCTCCGGAGGGTTCGATCGAGCCTGGATTAACGCGTTTCTTCGAAGACGAAGTTTGTTCTGCCGTCGACGACATGGAGGCTGAAGGCTTCGCACCGATACTGGTCGCCTCCACGAAAAACAGATTGACGCTTTCAAGAATTGCCCGAAAAGTCAGGCCTCAAACGGTCGTCCTTGGAATGAGTGAAATGCCTAGTGACGCAGAAGTCAGCTTCCATCGAATCATTTGTTCCCGCCAAGGAGGTAACCAGTGAATGCACCCTCAACGCCCGGGCCCAAGCGATTTGTAGCAGCAACCGCGACAGAGGCATTGTCGATGGTTAAGCAGGCTATAGGCTCTGACGCGGTGCTTCTATCGAATCGTGAAGTCGACGAGGGGATCGAAATTATCGCAATGGCGCAGGAGCAATTTAGGGAGATTGCTCCCCGTGCCGCGATCAAGGGTGCAACAGCGTCGGCCAACCAGCCCAAACCCGCTTCGGCGGTGCGGTTTTCTTCTGGAAGTTTCGAGGAAGGGATTCCTGTATCTCAAGTAGCTGACCGCGCGCCAAGGCCTGACGGGCTTAAACAACGTTCTGACACCGCTATCCGAACCGCAAACCACAAACTGGTGATTGCTGACGTCGCCACTGGCCCAATTCGAAACACAGATGGCTCTCCAGTGTATTCCGCAGATTTGGTTGCTCGACACTTTAAAAAAGACACGGGCACGAGCAATGCAGGTCGTTTGACTGGACTCGTTAACGGCAACCCGACGTCGATTCAGAAAAAACAGGGTGGCAGCCAAGAACTTGGTGCAGTAGCCGATCGAATCATGGGTCAGGTAAACGAAGTTCGTGAGCTTTTACAGTCGCACCTTGCAGGCAATGCATGGAGCCAGCTTAAAGACGCCTCTCCGGCACGAGCCGATTTGCTCAAGAGGCTCTTGTCAGCTGGATTCTCGCCCGCGCTCTCCACATCGTTAATCGAAGAAGTAGGACAGGTTGGTAATGGAACATCCCTTCTGTCAAACTTGAGGGGCCCACTTGCGAGACGCATGCGAACGATTGACCCCATAGCACTTTTCGATCAGGGCGGTGTTTTCGCCTTTATTGGGCCAACTGGGGTGGGAAAAACCACAACAGTTGCAAAAATCGCTGCCCGATGTGTGATGCGATTTGGCAGGAAGGCCGTCTCGCTTTTGTCAACGGATACCTACCGAATTGGGGCGTTAGAGCAGCTTCGCGTATTTGGAAAGATACTCGGACTTCCCGTAACTGCTTTGCGAGACGCCGACGACCTTGCCTCTCGTCTGTCTGAACTCGAAAAGTTCCATGTCGTATTGATTGACACTGCAGGCATGGGTCAGCGCGATGTCAAAATGGTTGAGCAACTGAGGGTTTTGTCGGATGGTTACAAACAGGCGCGACGACTACTGGTCCTTTCAGCAACGACGAGCCTGCAAACGATGCAAGACGTTATCCACGCACATAGTCAGGGAAGAGAAAACGCAATAACCGGAGCGGTTATTACAAAAGTTGATGAAGCAATCAGTCTTGCTCCAGCAGTTGACTGTTTGATTCGGCACGAACTTCCCCTCTTGTTCATTGGCAACGGGCAGCAAGTACCCGAAGATCTCCATCTAGCGGATCCAACGTACTTATCGCATCGGTCACTTCAACCAAGATCTTACTCAGTCGATTTTGAGCATGGTGACGACATGGTACCCGCGATGATTGCTGATAGCATCTCACATTGGGGGAGACAAAAAGACTCATAGTCCAACAGCCAGTCGGTTTCGACGTTGCCTGAAATCTCCACACACCAACTAACTTTGCATATGATTGAACAAAAGACCCAAAATACTCAAGCGCATCAAACAGATCAAGCTTCCGGCTTGAGAGAGATCTTTGGCGAGGGTGTTGCTAGGGTCTGGTGTCTTGTGAGTTCGTTACCGGGCGACCCGACGGTCCTCGTTGCGCTCGGCGTTGCTAATGCACTTAGGCGGGCTGGACAGAGGGTCTTAGTTGTCGACCAAGTACCGCTGACAAACCGAAGTTTGATTGGGGGTACCCCGTTCCCGGTTCGCTACGATCTAAGTCAAGCCTTTACGGGTGCGATAGGGCTAGATCGGGTTGTGAAACAAGTCGGCGACAAGCTTTGGTATTGCGTTGCTACAAAGCTTAGGAGAGCGAGGGAAGATAAAAAGGCGCGCCTCCCGACCCTGGCACAACGACTAAACCGGACTGGAATCGATATTGATGTCGTGATTGTGGCGAGCACCGACCCGCATCGAGGGACGAACCAATTGTTTGCCGACGATTTGGAACACATACTTATTTCAGGGACCGACGAAGCCTCACTTCAACGGAGCCTTGCGATCGTAAGTGAACTTGCAGTGCTTTTCGGCGGAGAGTCCATCCCTGTGCTCACTGTTGGTGGAGGCTCTGCTGAAGTCGGCATAGACTCCTTCAATTTGCTTCATGAACAGTCGAAGGCTTTAATGGATCAACCGCTAGAACATCAAGGATGGGTGAGAGCGACGCAATTTGCTACCACCGCTGGTGAGGGCACTGATACGGTTCTACCATCAAGCTTGTTCAGACTCATGGCCGGAAGGATCTTCCCGGAGGGAATCGGAAACAGTCAGAGGGAGTTGAATGTCATTCCGAATCCCTAGAACTGCGAGATGTATCTGCAATATGCAAATATTTGCTCTGCTTTCCGTCGCCAGTTTGGCTCTGAATGAAGACTCATTCCTTGGGGATCAACTTTGATCCGAGCAAAGGGCTACAAGCAATCCAATGTCGATGACGTCGGCAGCCAGTTAAAGCAATACGCGCCAATTGTGCGAAGGATTGCGATGCAGGTTGCTTCGAGACTTCCTAGAAATGTGCAGCTCGACGATTTGGTCCAAGAGGGAATGCTTGGATTACTTGATGCGATCAAACGCTATGAACCTAAGCCCGGCGCTTCGTTCGAGACTTATGCCAAAGCTCGAATTCGTGGCTCTATCTATGACTCCCTAAGGGAGGAAGACGTCATACCCAGACACGTCCGCGATAAGTTGACGCAGCTAGAACGGACGGCTGAAGAGTTACGGCAGGTCTTGGGGCGCCCCCCAGAGGATAGCGAGATCGCTTCCCACCTAGGCATTTCGATTGAAGAGTACTTCGCCATTCTGGATTCCGGAATGACGATCACGATAGTCGATGATGAGCTACCCGAAGTCATTGACGAATCAGCCGATCAATCGAAAACATTGCAGCAAAAGCAGCTTGCAGCTCGGATTGAGGAACGATTAAAGGATCTCCCGGAGAGGGAACGACTTGTTCTTGCGCTACATTACCAGCAGGATCTATCGTTCAGAGAGGTTGCTTATGTTATGGAGCTAACTCCAGGGCGAATTTCGCAACTCCACACGCAAGCTCTTATTCGTTTGCGAGGCATGCTCGCGAAAGAAAGAGAAGAAAATGAGGACTAAATCAAACCCTCCTAGAGACCCGGGGTGGAACACTATTAGAAGCTGAGTTAAGGTTACCGCGGTTGCCGTACGTCAAATCAAATTCATCTCTGTCAAGCCCCGGCTGAAGCATCGCATTAATCTGCGAAAGTTCGAGGTTTATCAATTCCGAAACCACCAACCTTGATGCAGCCGCCGCTCGAAGACGCTCGGACGCTCGTGAATCCAACGATTCAAGACCGCCATCTCCCTCCGCTGAATCTAAACCTCCGAAATGCTCCCTGCAGGCTACCACGACTGTTTCCAGTCGGCCGACAATCTCGGAAAGCTTCTTATAGTCCCTTTGGCGAAGTGCTTGCTCTTGTTGTTCTAGTCCGTCACAAAGCGCCTCAATGATTTCAAGACGAGTCCTACTGACTTCTGGTTGTACCACAAAAGAAATTCGTTAACGGTAGCTTGGTTAGCGGGTTAATCTTTAACCTTGCTGAATTTACTTCCCTCGCTTAGACCCCAGTTGCTGCATAGACTGATCAACAATTTGCTTGGCTAAGAGCCCAAAATCAATCTCGAAACTCCCATCCGCAATTTTTGCCTTTAAATCATCGAGTTTGGCGAGATCCAGATCTCCGCCGCGTTTGATTTCGTCCGCGCGACTTACCTTAAGTGCCTGGGCAGAGTCGGTTGAAAGTTGAACCAAGGAGACTGGGGCAGCAGGAGAAGCGACAGTCCGTGAAAGAGCCTCCTGAACTGCCTTGATGGTCGCCTGGGCAACGCCGGCCTGCTTAGCAAGGTCCGTCGTTTGCAAATCTTTCCGTACACGGGTCGGACTAATCGATGTCCGGGAGGCGTCACTCGCTGGTGGAAACTGATTGTTCACATTCATAAAAGCTCCAAAGCCAAATTCACAACTTTAATCTTACTCGACAGTAACTTGCACGAGTCCTGCTCGGACAACCACGCCAGAAATAACCTGTCCTCCACCCATTTTCACCTTTACCTGATCCCCCGCTCCCGCATTTCCGAGCGCTACACCCTCACCACCGACGGAAAAATTTTTCCCGATTAATAAAACTCTGACTCTTTCCCCACTCTTTATTACGGATGTTTGCCTCAGCAAATTTAGGGTAATTGGGACTCCGGCTGCCAATGATCGGATTAATGTCTTACCAGTTGCCTGATCGAGGGTGTCAATCGTTTGTTCAGGCAGTACACCCCAATCGCTATCAACCAGGACGAGATCACTTCCCTCGATTACGGCGCCAGCAGGCAATGACTTCGACAAGGCAACATAGTTGCGCTTTGTTTCGACCAAGACTTGCGCTTGATTCGCCCATCGAATCGATGGACATTTCAATTGAATGGAAATCGTTCCGATCAATTTTGGGGGAAACGAAAGGCTTGGATCCGAACAAACGGGTTTATTCACCCCCGACTTGATGAACTTCGCGCGAAAAACCACTCCTGCCATTGACGGATGGGACCTAATCGCATCATTCAGCGCCTGCTGCCAAAGTCCATCGCTGTCCTCAGCGAGTGCAGTTGAACAACAACTGATCTGAAAAAAAAGCAATGCCCAAGTAAACCATTGTTTTGTCAAACACCACACTTGCCGACGTCTAGCCATAGACCGGAAGGTATGAAAGTGACCGGGTCATCACCAGCCCGCGAAATCGATCGCGCTGACGTATAGATTCTGGAATGGGAAAAAAGACGCCAATGTCGTCTTTCCCAACTGATCTAACGTTTAATACATCTGACTCCTCACCGACCAGGAGCTTCAACTGCTCTGATGACGACCCTGATGAACCCGGATTCGGGATGTATTGCGCCCAACTGATTGCAAGTTGCTGATCTCCCGCGAAGACAGGAACGTACCTAAGTAATCGCCTCGAGCTTGAAACCACGATTTGTATCTTTCCCGTACCTTTTTCCATCTCAAGTCGACCTCCAAGCATCGACAAGGAGTTGGCGAAAGCATGTAACGACGAGGCTCGCTCAACTGAAATGGAAAGAAATAGGGTGGACCCAGCATTTGTTGCCCGAGCAACACCTGAAACACCCGATTCGAGCAAACCTGTTTCAAGAACAAGACCAAGCTCATGGTCGATATTGACATGCAGCCCTTGGTCGAGAAGAACGTCGTTCGGCAAGAACAATCTCAAAGCTTGATGGCTCAAAGCATCAACGGTTTGAAGCAGTTCATACATCGGGCGACTCAAGTAAATCCCAGAAACGGTAGCCAGCGCCTTGGCAAAAACCTTATCAACCTCATAGGCAAGTTGCGAATCGTTTTTACGCCTAACCCCCGATTTGAATCCAAAGTACGCGTAATCCCTTTGAACGCCCAGCACCTCAGCGCTGGGCTGACTTGATTCTGAGGAAAGTTCAGCTGGCAGAGAACTTACGACACTCTCGTCATGTACTGAATAGGGTTCGACTCGTTGGGCCGAAAGAATCGTGTCGCTGACAGTGAAATTCTCCTCAATGTGTTGATCCTCAGTCGAGAAAACTAGCTTTGAAACGCTGTCGCTTGCCTGATTCAAGGCCTTGAATGCGCTTGTGATTAGTGGCTCGTGCGGTCCTGATCCAGTGCTACTGTCGAGCTTATCAAATTCAGCGGGCGTTAACTTCGGACCCAATCTTTCCTTACTCTTGCTTGGCTGATAGGACTCATCGTCATTAGGTAGCCGTTCGATCGGTAGTTGTCCTAACTCCGCAATTCGAGCCCGAAGCGCTTCCAGACGTATTCGCAACTCTGCACTTTCACTGCCAGTCCTTGATGCAGCAACGTTTTGCGACACTAGGTTGTAGAACTCGATCAGTAGTCGCCTCAGCCTGCCGGGCTCTGCACCCGTTGCTATTTTGGAGCACAGTTCGGTAGCGCAGGCCGCGTAATCATCGTCACCGATAGAAAAAAGCAGGCCAGCCAAATCCTCCAACGATCGAATCAAAGGCTGCCTTCGGTCCACGAGCAAATCCTCTTCCGAGGAAAGCTCTCGCACAACCGCTTCGATATCTAAGAAGAACAACTCCTTGGAGAGTTCGGACATCGTATTTCCCAACTCAATTCGAAATCAAGCTAGCCCTGAGCGCTGAGGCAGGCACATCAGAAATTGCTCCCTCTTGAATACCGCGAATCAGTGCTTCGCTATGGCGTCGAAAACGCTGTGCATCCTCGTACAAGGTCTCTGTTCGCTCTCGAAGTGAGTCTGCTGCTGCCGATAACCTGCGGCCTTCATCAATCGAAGTTTGCACGCGTCGAGATAAAGCTTGCTCAAGTGGATGGGGGCCACCGAGCGCAGCGATTTGCTCGGTAAGATCTACCAACTTGTCATTGAACTGCTCGAGCTGATCCATCAACGGTTCGTTGAGGTCAAAATCCGGCGCCTTCAGCGCTAGATTCATCGACAAGGCCTGGAGTTCTTGAAGTCGCTGCTCAAGAAAACTCGGATGGATTGCTTCCATGTTGGGCTGCGCTTCGGTCAAAAGTTGCAGGCTCTGAAGAACAAGGTCAGCGCGACCGGCTAGACTTTCTGCTGCAGCCAGCACCAACTTAACATGCCGCTCAAGTTGCTCTGACTGTCTGTCAAGTAATGCGACTCTCCTCTCGACCATTGATCCTGCTGATATCCAATAGCCAGAGGCAATTGGCTCAGTGTTCACGCTTGCGGCCAGCGGGCTATCTTGATTGCTTCCGGTCAGGTAAGTTTGAGGAGGGCGTGGGTTTTCGGGAGTACCGTTCATTGGATATGCGATAGCCTCTGACGGCTTTGACCCGATCAAAGGCGGCTCGTTCAGTCCTGACTTCAGCATTTCGGTAGGCTCAATATGCTCATTACCTGAGGAAGCACCATCCGCAGGTACGCTACCGGTACCTACTGGATCGCTCCTCATGTTTTCTTCACGAATTTGTCTTCGTTTCACCCCAATTGCAAGGAACATTCCGGTGAGGCCTAAAGCGACTCCGCCCCAGGTCAGTAGTGACGCAACGACCAGAAGACCGCCCGTCGCCCGAGACTGCAACAGCATTCGTTCGGCACCGTCGACCCTTGCTGAAAGCTGGTCAAGCTTGCTGATCGATCGTGCACGAAACGACTGAAAATCATCGATTAGCCTAGCATCAGCGAAGAAACGATCGGATAAATCCGCTTTTTCGGCTCCGATTGCGGCTAACAGTTCTTTCCATGCCAACGGCGCACCCTTCCTTCTCGATTCCGTGACCGCTTGGCCGATGTTTTCCCCAAGTCCGATCGAAGAGGCCGAAAGTTTTTGCAATGCTGCAACCGTGTTATTGGAATTGCGAAGTGCGCTTACAGCTTCAACATAACTATCGAACAGTGCCGTAACCTTCCTTATTGCTGGGAATTCGCCAGCGTCAGATGCTCGCAAGGCGAGCTTCAATGCCTGGCCCCTTTCAATCAACGCAACACTCGTAGCCAATTGCTCGAAAGCGGCTTCCATCCGCCGAATTTGGTCAAGCTCCTTACTCGGAAGTGACAGATCACTGTAGCGCCCTGCATCGCTTTGAGCTTTCGCTTTCGACTCTAGTTCTTTAGACCGTTCGGCAACTGCTTTGACGTAGGCAGAGTCCAAAACTCGCGGCACTTCGAGGCTTCGCTTCAGCTGCAATACCGATGACGCGAGGTCGCCTAGCTCAACTCGTTGTTGGAAGCCTTGTTCGAGACCCGCACGAAATTCCGCCTCATACCTACCGCCCAAACCGACCCCAAGGATGAGCAAAAGACCACACGATAGGGATGCTCCAAACTGCCGTATCCCAAGTGGCATCCACCCAACCAACCGAGCCAAACCCATCTTACGCGCCTCAAGTGACAGGATTAGGCCTCTTATTAAGCTTTCTGACTTTTCCGAGCCTTGAAGCAGACAAAGGGCCACGGACCGCTTCAGCAAAGAAGCCCGTATTCGATAGTCCAGACTCTAGGCCCTTTAGCACAACAAGCCAGGTGGGTTGCAATTTTGATGCTGCCTCAGCCGTGTAAATCTGGTGAAAGCCCATAATCCATACCAAGGTGCCCGCATAAGCCACATATCCTTGAAGTAAATCAGAGCCTTGCCAGGGCATGACCTTGGGAGGGGCCGTCACTACATACTCAACCTCATCAAATGAGATTGCATAGAAGGTGGAGCCGAACCCACAAACGATAAATCGCTGCCGCAGCTTGTCAGTCACTTGATCTTTCTTAACTGTCGTTCGAGGTCTTCTTTACGTCCGATGCTTCTGCGGACGACGCCGAATCCTGAGCAGAATTAGAAAAGTCAGAGGCACTTTCGGTTACCGACGGATCAGCCGAGACTTCCGATGGGTTGGCATTTTCTTCCCGCATGGGCTTAGTGGGATCCGTCGAATCGTGGAAATTCTTATTTCCTGCGACCAATTCTTGATCTTCATTGTCTGCCAGCGGCTCGTCTTCTGCACCAGAAACTTGGCTTGTACCGCTGAGGGTGTCGGTCTGTCGGGCCAATAGGGTCGATGTTGAATCGTATTCGGATGTTCGGTCGGATTCCGTTGGGGGCGTCACCCCAGTGAATTCATCAGAATCACTCGAGAGTGCAACTCGTGCAGCAAGCTCTGCAAGGCTCAATCCAGAAGTGCCGGCATCGGTACCAGACTGAGCTTTTGAATCAGCAATCGACGCAAGCCTTTCAATCTCCGCTTGCGGACTCGATGATGTCTTCATGAAACTCCGGCGTTCCGAAACCTCTGGCCAGCCGCTGCTTGACTGATTGCTCGTTGGACCCGTTCCGCCCGACGTATGCATGGATTGCTGTACTTGAGCCTTGAGACCTTGCAGCTGCGCCTTGAGCGCACCAAGTCCGGTCTCACTCAAATGCTTATTGAGCTGAAGGGCCGCAGCAAGCGCAGCGATGCCCGCAATCAGTGCAGCTAAGAGCAGCGCACCGATCTTGATAAAGCCGGCCTGAAGATTCGCCTGCATCGAGTCAAGAAGGCTGTCGTGTTGGGCGAGCGCTTTGCTGAATTTACTGTGGTGATCGGCAAGGATTTGCTCGGTCTTAAGCCACATCGGATCGTCAGGCTTGACGCTGGTTTGCTCTACGCCGCGCTTGACGAGGTTACCTCCCAAAAGCGCGAGGCTTGTGGCATAGGCAAGCCGCTCGTCCCCTGCCAATCCCTCCATGTAGGCTCTGGAAAAACCGCTGCGCAGATCGCGTCTGTCGTTGTCACCCACAAAGCGATAACCCTCGGGTATGTCAAACAGCAAGCCTGAATTCGAAGAGGTGAGCGTTTCGCCCTCTGGTGCCTCAAGCTCGCCGCGCAGTACTTCGTTGCCGCGTTGCACCTCAAGCAACGCCGAGGTTTTCCCTGCTGCGGTGAGCTTGCGCAGGGTATCCCAGACAAAACCTGCCTGCTCACCATCAACA
>Ga0214917_10000601_pt1 | contig 46979 bp, 51 predicted proteins | sample LL_1208_BB_MetaG_FD_177983 | JGI IMG/M metagenome (GOLD analysis project Ga0214917, IMG submission 177983) | Freshwater microbial communities from Lake Lanier, Atlanta, Georgia, United States - LL_1208_BB | ecosystem: Environmental > Aquatic > Freshwater > Lake | place: USA: Georgia | collected... | reverse complement strand
CGACGTTCACGGCCGGGCGGATGCCCTGATAGAACAGATCGGTTTCCAAGAAGATCTGACCGTCGGTGATCGAAATCACGTTGGTCGGGATGTAGGCCGACACGTCGTTTGCTTGCGTTTCGATGACCGGAAGAGCGGTCAACGAACCCGAGCCGAAATCCTTATTCAGCTTCGCAGCGCGCTCGAGAAGACGCGAATGCAGATAGAACACGTCGCCCGGATAAGCTTCGCGACCCGGGGGACGACGCAGCAACAGCGACATCTGGCGATAAGCGACAGCCTGCTTGGACAGATCGTCATAGATGATCACGGCATGCATGCCGTTATCGCGGAAATATTCGCCCATCGTGCAGCCGGTAAACGGTGCAAGGAACTGCATCGGTGCCGGATCCGAAGCGGTCGCAGCGACGACGATCGAATAATCGAGCGCGCCTTGTTCTTCGAGAACTTTCACGAATTGCGCAACGGTCGAACGCTTCTGACCCACCGCGACATACACGCAGTAGAGCTTCTGGCTTTCGTCATTGCCCTGATTGAGCGGCTTCTGGTTCAGGATCGTGTCGAGCGCGATCGCGGTCTTTCCGGTCTGGCGGTCACCGATGATCAACTCGCGCTGTCCACGACCAATCGGGATGAGCGCGTCGACAGCCTTAAGGCCGGTTGCCATCGGCTCATGCACCGATTGACGCGGAATGATGCCCGGCGCCTTCACGTCGACGCGCTTGCGGGCTTCCGCCTTGATCGGGCCTTTGCCATCAATCGGATTGCCGAGCGCGTCAACGACGCGGCCCAGAAGACCCTTGCCGACAGGGGCGTCCACGATGGCGCCTGTGCGCTTCACCGTCTGGCCTTCTTTAATGTCGCGGTCGGAACCGAAAATAACGATACCCACGTTATCGGTTTCGAGATTGAGGGCCATGCCACGCACGCCGTTCTCGAACTCGACCATTTCACCGGCCTGAACATTGTCCAAGCCATAAGCGCGGGCAATGCCGTCGCCTACGGACAGAACCTGTCCCACTTCGGTGACCTCTGCCTCAGAGCCGAAATTTTTGATCTGCTCTTTGAGGATCGCGGAGATTTCTGCGGCGCGGATGTCCATCAGCCGACCTCTTTCATCGCGGTACGAATGCCGTTGAGTTTAGTACGAAGCGAAGAATCGATCATGCGAGAGCCGATCTTCACCACAATGCCACCGATGACCGTCGGGTCGATTTTGACATCGACTTCGACCTTGTCACCGGCCACGTCCTTCAGCGCCGACTTGACGTCCGAGAGTACCTTCTCGGACGGCACATCGGCGACCGTCACTTGCGCGCGCACAACGCCGTTTTCGCGATCGACCAGCGCGCTGTAAGCGCGCACCATGTCGTGAACCGCGAAAAGACGACGCTTAGCGGCGACGAGTTTCAAAAACTTGGCAGCAAGCCCGCCAATGCCCGCCTTATCGAGGATCGGCGTCAACGCCTTCACCTGCTCCTCGGATGTGAAGACGGGACTCTTCACGAAGCGGGCCATATCGGGATTGGAGGCGATGAGCGCCTCGAACTTGGCGAGGTCAGCCGAAACGACATCAATCGCCTTAGCCTCCTGCGCTAGCTCGAACAGCGCTGCCGCATAGCGGCCGGCAACGCCTGAAACGATCGTGTTGTTTTGAGCCACCGGCCGTCTCTCGTTTACTCCGCGAGCCTGCCACTTCGCGCGGGTTTCAGGGAAACCACTGCGCCAAAGACTGGGCCGCTGGAAATGGGGTTCGCAAGGGCCGGAAGGCCCCTCCAAAAGCTAGGTTGAGCTAGCATAGCGGTAGGGGGTGCGCAACCCGACCCTTGGCTTTTCTAGGGGGCGACTTTTGGACAGGCGGGCCAGATAGTTCAACCTGTTCAGTCCCAATCGAAAAACAGGGCCAAATTGCCGCATGCAAGGGCAGCCTGAACTCACAAAAAGCTCTGCGGATCGATATCAATCCCGACCTTGACGCTCCCGCGCGGCTTGGGTGCCCGCGCAATCCACGTCCGTATATAGGATTGCATATCGAAGGCCCGCGGCGTTTTGACCAAGAGTCGAAAGCGGTGCCGCCCCCGGATCATGGCGATCGGCGCCTCGGCGGGACCCAGAACCTGAACCTCGACAGGGGTTTCTGCGGCCCGCGCCAGCGCCCGCCCATGCGCCTCCGCCTCACCCCGATCCGTCCCCGAGACGATCAAGGCCGCCAAACGCCCGAAGGGCGGTAGCCCTGCGGCCCGTCTGAGCCCGATCTCCTCCCGGTAGAACCGCTCCGAATCGCCCGACAGGATCGCCTTCATCACTGGATGGTCTGGCTGGAAGGTCTGGAGCAGGCCCCGACCTGCCGTCTCGGCACGGCCCGCCCGCCCTGTCACCTGCTGCAAGAGCTGAAACGTGCGCTCCCCCGCGCGCGGATCGGCCGAGGACAAACCGAGATCGGCATCGATCACACCCACGAGCGCGAGCGAGGGGAAATGATGGCCCTTGGCTACCAATTGCGTGCCGATCACGATCTGGAATTCGCCCTGTGCGACGGCATCGAGTTCGCGCCGCAGCCGTTCAGTCCCACCCGGCATATCGGAGGAGAGCACAATCCGCCGTGCATCCGGGAAAATCTCAGCCACTTCCTCTGCAATGCGTTCGACACCCGGCCCGCACGCCGTCAGGCTTTCCTGCGCGCCGCAAGCGGGGCATGCATCGGGCTTGCGTTCGAGATGACCGCAATGATGACACATCAGCGCGCGGCGAAACCGGTGCTCAACCAACCACGCTGTGCAATCCGGACATTGGAAGCGATGGCCGCAATCGCGGCACAAAGTCAGCGGCGCATAACCGCGACGATTCAAATAAAGCAAAACCTGTTCGCCGCGCTCGATTGTCGCGCGCATTTCGGCGACAAGTTTCGGCGACAAGAACTTGCCGCGCTCCGGCGCATCGACGCGCATATCGATCGCCGCGAGATCGGGTAGCGCGCGACCGCCAAACCGTTCCGGCAAACGCAAATGCTCATAGCGACCTTGCTCGGCATTGACGCGGCTTTCGAGCGAAGGCGTAGCGGACGCCAAAATCACGGGACAGGATTCAAACCGCCCACGCACCACGGCCATATCGCGTGCATGGTAATGGACGCTATCTTCTTGCTTATAGGCCGCTTCATGCTCTTCATCGAGCACAATCAAACCCAAATTTGCATAGGGGAGAAAGAGCGCTGAGCGTGCGCCTGCAACGACTTTCGCATCGCCCGATGCAATGGCCGCCAAGATGCGCTCACGCTTACGGCCCGTGATACTCGAATGCCATTCGGCAGGACGCACGCCGAAACGCTTGGTGAAACGATCGAGAAACTGCGCCGTGAGTGCGATTTCCGGCACCATCACCAATGCCTGTCGCCCTTGCCGGATCGCTTCTGCAATCGCTTCGAAATAGACTTCGGTTTTTCCAGATCCTGTCACACCTTCAAGCAATGATGGCTTGAATTCATGCGCGCGCACATGCGCAACAAACGCATCGGCAACGGTTCTCTGTTCAGCTGACAATTCAGGCAGATGATAATCGGGATTGGGCGGCAAGGCGATGGGCTTTGCTGCAATCGCCTCGGTGAGCAAAACGTCTTCGTCGATGAGGCCATCGATCACCGCGACACTCACACCGGCCAACTCCGCCAAGTCGCGTTTGGTATGCAGCAATCCACCTGCCGCCGCCGCGATCACTTTCGTGCGTGCCGGCGTCATGCGCTCGGGCCTTTTGTCGGACAGTCGCACGCCGATGGTGATGCGTTCGCTGCGCTCCTCATCGGGCAGGCGCAGCGCCATCTTCAATACCATGCCGCGCGGCGCGAGCGTATAGCGTGCAACCCAATCGACGAAATCGCGCAAGGCCTGCGACAGAGGCGGCGCATCGATCTTGCCGATCACCGCTTTGAGATTGCCGCCCGCAGCCGATGAATTGATTTCCCACACGACGCCGACCACGTCGCGCGGGCCGAGCGGCACGGCAACGCTGTCGCCGGGTTCAACCGCGAGTCCTTTCGGCAGACGGTAGGAATAAGTCTGGTCGAGCGCGAGCGGAATCAAGACCTCGGCCACCGCGGTGGCTGGGGCCTCGAACAGGGTCTCAACGGGGGACAAACCGCGCGCCATCCCCTTCGTTTAGCACCGATTCGTGAGGGCGTTGACCGGCGCTTAACCCTTTTTGCCCCTGATACGCGCATGAGTTCCGTCGCGTCCCGCTCGCTTGAACGCTTCCTCCGCCATCTCGCGGCTGAACGGCGCGCGTCGCCCAAAACGGTGGAGGCCTATGGCCGGGATGTCGCGCAGTTTCTCGGCTTCCTCGCTCACCGGCCCGGCGCCAAGCTAGCTAAGCTTCAGGCCGCCGATATCCGCGCCTTTATGGGCGCGCGCCGCGAAGAGGGCGTCGGCAGCCGCACGCTGATGCGCCAGCTCGCCGCGATCCGCGCCTTCCTCCGCTTTCTGGAAGGCGAAGGCGAAGTCGACGCATCGGCCCTCTCGCTCATTCGCGGCCCGAAGATTGCCAAGGGCCTACCGAAGCCTGTCGCCACATCAGCCGCCAAGGCCCTTATCGATCCTGCGACCCGGGCGGGCGAAGAACGCGAACCATGGATCTTTGCGCGTGACGCTGCCGTGCTGGCTTTGTGTTATGGCGCGGGGCTTCGCATTTCCGAAGCGCTTGGCATCGTCAAACGCGATGCGCCGATTGGCCAACGCGACAGCCTCACCGTTTTGGGCAAGGGCAACAAGACGCGTATGGTCCCGATCATCGTACCCGTGCGCCGCGCGATCGAGGATTATCTCGAACAATGCCCCTACACGCTGAAAGAGGACGATCTGATCTTCCGCGGCGCCAAGGGCGGCCCGCTCTCGCCACGCATCGTGCAACTCGCAATGCAAAACCTGCGCGGCGCTTTGGGCCTGCCTGAGACGGCCACGCCGCATGCGCTACGCCATTCCTTCGCCACCCATCTCTTGGCGAAAGGCGGCGATCTACGCGCCATTCAGGAATTGCTCGGCCACGCCTCGCTCTCGACGACGCAGATCTACACCGCCATAGACCGTGACCATTTGCTGCGTGTCGTTGAAAGCGCGCATCCGCGGGGATAGCGGATAGAGCACGCTGCAAGATAGCTAGCTTCGTCGCGATGCGTCTCGCAATGACGAGAGCTGCCTAAACATCGCGGTGCAAAAAACAAAAACGCGGGCATTGCTGCCCGCGCTTTCAAAATGTCGAATAAGCTTTCGCGAGGCCCCATCAATCACGTATGCAGCGCGCGCTTCTCGACCGCGAGGGCGGCTTCCTTCACGGCTTCGCTCATCGTCGGATGGGCGTGGCAAGTGCGTGCCAAATCTTCCGAAGAGCCGCCGAATTCCATCAGCACCGCCACTTCGTGGATCAAATCGCCAGCACCGAAGCCGATGATATGCGCGCCGAGCACGCGATCGGTGTTGGCATCGGCCAACACTTTCACGAAACCATCATTCTTGCGCATGGCGCGTGCGCGACCATTCGCCGTGAACGGGAATTTGCCGACCTTGTACGCGACGCCCGCTTCCTTCAGCTCTTCTTCGGTCTTGCCGACGGAGGCGACTTCAGGTGCCGTATAAACCACACCCGGAATGACATCGTAATTCACATGGCCTGCTTTGCCCGCGAGAATTTCGGCAACCGCAACGCCTTCATCTTCCGCCTTATGCGCCAGCATCGGCCCGCGCACCACATCACCAAGCGCGTAAATGCCCGGCACGCTCGACTGGAAATGATGGTCGATCACCACGCGACCGCGATCGAGCGCGACGCCTGCACCTTCGAGCCCAAGCCCTTCCGTGTAGGGACGGCGGCCGATGGCTACGAGCACCACATCGGCATCGATGGTTTTTGCATCGCCGCCCGCTGCAGGCTCAACGGACACTTTCGCGCCCTTCTTGCCGGTTTCGACGCCGGTGACCTTATGGCCGAGATGGAATTGGAAGCCCTGCTTCTCCAGAATGCGCTGGAACTGCTTTGCAACTTCGAGATCCATGCCGGGCAAGATGCGGTCGAGATATTCAACCACAGTCACTTCGGCACCCAAACGTCGCCACACAGAACCGAGTTCGAGACCGATCACGCCCGCGCCGACAATGATGAGCTTGCCCGGAACCTTTTCGAGCGTCAGCGCACCGGTGGACGACACAATGGTTTTCTCATCGATTGTCACACCCGGCAGCGGCGCCACATCCGAGCCTGTCGCAATCACGATCGACTTGGTGTCATGCACCGCGGCCTTGCCCTCGGCGTCCGTCACTTCGACCTTGCCTGCACCGAGAATCTTCCCGGCGCCGGTGAGAACGTCGACCTTGTTCTTCTTCATCAGGAACGCAACGCCTTGGACATTCGCGCCCACCGTCTCGTCCTTATGCTTCATCATCGCCGGGAGATCGAGCTTGGGTTTGCCGATGCTGATACCCAGAGCAGCAAAATCATGCCCTGCCTCGTCAAACATGTCGGACGCATGCAGAAGCGCCTTCGACGGAATGCAGCCAATGTTGAGGCAAGTGCCGCCCAGCGTTGCGCGCTTTTCGACGATGGCGGTTTTCAGGCCGAGCTGTGCGGCGCGAATGGCGCAGACATAGCCACCCGGGCCCGAACCGATGACGATGAGATCGTAGGACATCGAAAACTCCCGATCAGAGATCAAGCACGAGGCGGGACGGATCTTCGAGCGCATCCTTCACGCGCACGAGGAATGTGACCGCTTCCTTGCCGTCGACGATGCGGTGATCGTAGGAGAGCGCGAGATACATCATCGGACGGATCTCGATCTTGCCGCCGATAACCATCGGACGCTCTTGGATCTTGTGCATTCCGAGAATGCCCGATTGCGGCGCATTCAGGATCGGCGTCGACATCAAAGAGCCATACACGCCACCATTCGAGATGGTGAAAGTGCCGCCCTGCATTTCTTCAATCTTGAGCTGACCGTCGCGCGCGCGGCGGCCGAAATCGGCAATCGTCTTTTCGACGGTTGCAATCGACATGTCCTGTGCATCGCGCACGACAGGCACAACAAGGCCCTTCTCGGTGCCGACGGCCACGCCGATGTTGTAGTAGTTCTTGAAGATGAGGTCGGTACCGTCGATCTCGGCATTGACGGCCGGAATTTCCTTTAACGCTTCGACGCAAGCCTTCACGAAGAAACCCATGAAGCCGAGCTTCACGCCATGCTTCTTCTCGAAGAGATCCTTGTAGCGATTGCGCAGCGCCATCACTTCCGTCATGTCGACTTCGTTAAAAGTCGTGAGCATCGCAGCCGTGCTTTGCGCTTCTTTCAGACGGCGCGCGATGGTCTGGCGTAGTTTCGTCATGCGCACACGCTCTTCGCGCGCAGCATCGACCGGCGTGGACGGTGCCCGCAGAGCGACGGGTGCCGGAGCGGGAGCGGACATTGCAGCGAGCATATCGCCCTTGGTGACACGGCCATCCTTGCCGGAACCCGCGACTCCCGCCGGATTGATTCCGGTTTCAGCAGCCATCCGTGAAACCGCCGGGCCATTGTCGCCCGACTTCGCAGCCGCAGGAGCCGGAGCAGGTGCAGGTGCAGCCTTCGGTGTTTCGACTTTGGGCGCAGGAGCGGCAGCGGGAGCCGCAGCGGCACCCGCACCGCCAATGTTACCGAGCAGCGCGCCGACGCCAACCGTATCGCCTTCATTGGCGACGATCTCGGCAAGCACGCCAGCAGCTGGCGCATTGACTTCCAATGTCACCTTATCCGTTTCAAGTTCGAGTAAGGGCTCATCGGCCTTCACGGCTTCGCCGGGCTTTTTGAACCAGCGGCCGATGGTGGCCTCGGACACCGACTCACCGAGGGTCGGAACGCGGATTTCTGTTGCCATGGTCGTTTCTTCCGATCGTTGATTTTGAAATCAGGCAGAGAAGGCTTCGTCGAGGAAGGCTTGCAGCTGCGCGAGATGTTTTGACATAAGGCCTGTGGCTGTGGCCGCAGAGGCCGGGCGACCGGCATAGCGGGCGCGCTTCACTTTGCAGCCTGCATGTTGCATCACCCATTCGAGATAGGGATCGACGAAGGACCAGGAACCCATATTTTTAGGCTCTTCCTGGCACCACACCACATCTGCATTCTTAAAGCGCGACAATTCGGCCGCGAGCGCTTTCACCGGGAACGGATAGAGCTGCTCGACACGCATCAGATAAACATCATCGATACCGCGCTTTTCGCGCTCTTCGTAAAGATCGAAATAGACCTTACCGGAGCAGAGGATCACGCGACGAATTTTGTTATCCTTCACAAGCTTGATCTTCTCGCCCTTCAGGAATTGGGCATCGTCCCACAGAATACGGTGGAACGAAGTGCCTTCGCCCATCTCCTCGAGACGGGAGACGGCGCGCTTGTGACGCAGAAGCGATTTCGGCGTCATCAGGATCAGCGGCTTACGGAAATCCCGCTTCAGCTGGCGGCGGAGAATGTGGAAATAATTCGCCGGTGTCGTGCAGTTCGCAACCTGCATATTATCTTCCGCACACATCTGCAGAAAGCGCTCGAGACGGGCCGAAGAATGCTCCGGACCCTGCCCTTCATAGCCATGCGGCAACAGGCAGACGAGGCCGGACATGCGCAGCCATTTACGCTCACCCGACGAGATGAACTGATCGAACACGACCTGCGCACCGTTAGCAAAATCGCCGAACTGCGCTTCCCACATCACCAACGCATTGGGCTCCGCAAGCGAATAGCCATATTCGAAACCGAGCACGGCCTCTTCCGACAGCATCGAATTGATGACTTCGTATTTGCCTTGGCCGGGACCGATATTGCTGAGCGGCTTGTAGCGCTTCTCTGTGACCTGATCGATCAACACTGAATGGCGCTGCGAGAAAGTGCCGCGTTCGCAATCCTGACCGGAGAGACGCACGCGCGCGCCGGTCTTCAGGATCGTGCCGAAGGCGAGCGCTTCCGCCGTTGCCCAATCGATGCCTTCGCCGGTTTCAATCGCTTTACGCCGATTATCCATGAAACGCTGGATCGTCTTATGGATATTGAAGCCTTCCGGTACTTCCGTAATGCGGTTGCCGATTTCACGCAATTCTGCGAGCGGCACGCCGGTCTGGCCACGGCGCGGATCGTCCTGCGTTTCCGACGAGACGACTTTCAGACCCGCCCAGCGACCATCCATCCAATCCGCTTTGTTCGGCTTATAGGCTTGGCCGGCTTCATACTCGGCTTCAAGACGATTGCGCCAATCGGCCTTCATCTTGTCGAATTCGCCCTGCGTGATCACACCTTCGGCAACCAGCTTATCGGCATATAATTCCGTAATCGTTTTGTGCGAACGGATTTTCTTATACATCAAGGGCTGCGTAAAGGCAGGCTCGTCGCCTTCATTATGGCCGAAGCGGCGATAGCAGAACATGTCGATGACGACAGGCTTGTGGAATTGCTGACGGAATTCAGTCGCCACTTTCGCCGCAAACACCACCGCTTCCGGATCGTCGCCATTCACATGGAAGATCGGCGCTTCGATCATCTTCGCCACATCCGACGGATAGGGCGAGGAACGCGAGAAGCGCGGATAGGTGGTGAAACCAATCTGGTTGTTGATGATAAAATGCACCGAACCGCCGGTGCGATGACCCTTCAGACCCGAAAGGCCCAAACACTCTGCCACCACGCCTTGGCCTGCGAATGCCGCGTCGCCATGGATGAGGAGCGGCATCACACTCGAGCGCGTGTCCTTGTCGCCATGTTGGTCCTGCTTCGCACGGACTTTGCCGAGCACGACAGGATCAACAATCTCAAGATGCGACGGGTTTGCTGTCAGCGACAAATGCACATTGTTGCCGTCGAAAATACGATCAGAAGACGCACCCAAATGATATTTCACATCGCCAGAGCCTTCGACATCGTCAGGCGCGTAGGAGCCGCCCTTGAATTCGTGGAAGAGCGCGCGATGGGGCTTGGACATGACCTGCGTGAGGACATTTAGGCGGCCGCGATGGGCCATGCCGAACACGATCTCGCGTACGCCGAGATTGCCGCCACGCTTGATGATCTGTTCGAGCGCGGGGACGAGCGATTCACCACCATCGAGACCGAAGCGCTTGGTGCCAGTATATTTGACGTCGATGAATTTTTCGAAGCCTTCAGCCTCGACGAGCTTGTTGAGGATGGCGCGCTTACCTTCACGCGTGAAGGCGATTTCCTTATCCGGACCTTCGATGCGTTCCTGAATCCAAGCCTTCTCGGCAGGATTGGAAATATGTATGAATTCCCAGCCAATCGTCGAGCAATAGGTACGCTTCAGGATCGCGAGCATCTCGCGGAGCGTGGCGTATTCAAGCCCAAGCACGTGATCGATAAAGATTTTGCGATCCCAATCGGCCTCAGTAAAGCCGTAGCTCGACGGGTCGAGCTCTTCATGATCCTTGCGTGGTTCAATCGCGAGCGGATCGAGATCGGCATGGAGATGGCCACGCATGCGATAAGCACGGATCATCATCAATGCGCGGACAGAATCGCGCGTTGCTTGCATCAATTCGGCAGGTGTGACGCCACCCTTGGTATCCGCCTTCTGCTTCAGCTTATCAGTGACGATCTTGTCGACCTGCGCCCAATTACCATCAAGCGCCGAGACGAGTTCACCATTCGCCGGAATGGGCCAATGCGGTTTTTTCCACGATGCGCCCTTTGCACTCTTTTCAACCGCGCTCGGATCGTCATTCAGCGTGGAAAAGAATTCACGCCATTCGGGTTCGACCGAGGACGGATCCTTCTGATACCGCGCATGAAGATCTTCGAGATAGGTGGTGTTGCCACCGTATAGAAACGAAGTCGCGAGAAAAGCGTCGTTCTGATCCTGGCGTGCCATAGCAACCACCCTTGATGAAGATCCACCCGAGAAATGCGCCGGTTGATCCGGCGGCCATCCGTGAAAGGCGACCGGCTCTGCATGAGAGCCGGTCGTGTCGTTTTTGCGTCAGCCCTTGAGGACGTCGACGAGAGTTTTGCCAAGACGCGCGGGCGAGGGCGACACACGAATGCCAGCCGCTTCCATCGCGGCGATCTTGTCTTCAGCGCCACCCTTGCCGCCGGAGATGATCGCGCCAGCATGGCCCATGCGGCGTCCGGGAGGAGCGGTGCGGCCCGCGATGAAACCGACCATCGGCTTCTTACGGCCACGCTTGGCTTCGTCCTTGATGAACTGTGCTGCATCTTCCTCGGCCGAACCGCCGATTTCACCGATCATGATGATCGATTCCGTCTTCGGGTCTGCAAGGAACATCTCAAGCACGCCGATGAATTCCGTACCCTTGACCGGGTCGCCGCCAATGCCGACGGCCGTCGTCTGGCCGAGGCCTTCCTGCGACGTCTGGAATACGGCTTCATAGGTCAACGTGCCGGAGCGCGAAACGATGCCGACATTACCCTTTTTGAAGATATTGCCGGGCATGATGCCGATCTTGCATTCGCCTGCCGTCATCACGCCTGGGCAATTCGGCCCGATGAGGCGTGACTTCGAGCCGAGGAGCGAACGCTTCACGCGCACCATGTCGAGCACCGGAATGCCTTCGGTGATGCAGACGATCAGCGGAATTTCGGCATCGATAGCTTCGCAGATCGCATCTGCTGCACCCGGCGGCGGCACATAGATCACCGATGCATCCGCACCGGTTTTCGCGCGCGCTTCCGAAACCGTGTCGAACACCGGCAGGCCGAGATGGGTTGAACCACCTTTGCCCGGCGACGTGCCGCCGACCATTTTCGTGCCGTAAGCGATAGCCTGTTCTGAATGGAACGTGCCGTTCTTGCCAGTGAAACCTTGGCAAATGACTTTAGTGTTTGCGTCGATCAGGACGGACATTAGCGGGCCTCCTTCACGGCCTTGACGATTTTCTGCGCGGCATCATCGAGATCGTCGGCAGGAATCACGTTGAGGCCGGATTCGCGGATGATCTTCTTGCCGAGTTCGACATTTGTGCCTTCAAGGCGCACGACGAGCGGAACCTTCAATCCGACATCCTTCACGGCGGCGATGACGCCTTCCGCGATGATGTCGCATTTCATGATGCCACCGAAGATGTTGACGAGGATGCCCTTCACATTCGGATCAGCGGTGATGATCTTGAACGCCGCCGTGACCTTCTCCTTCGTCGCACCACCGCCGACATCGAGGAAGTTCGCAGGGAATTCGCCATAGAGCTTGATGATGTCCATCGTCGCCATGGCGAGGCCAGCACCATTGACCATGCAACCGATTGTGCCATCGAGCGCGATGTAATTGAGGTCATACTTTGACGCTTCGATTTCCTTCGCGTCTTCTTCCGTCTCGTCACGCAGAGCGGCGACGTCCGGATGACGATAGATCGCGTTACCATCGAACGACACTTTCGCATCGAGGCACTTCAACTGGCCCTGCTTGGTGATGATCAGCGGATTGATTTCGAGCATCTCCATGTCCTTCGCGACGAAGGCGGAGTAGAGCTGCGCGGTGAGCTTTTCGGCCTGCTTCGCGAGATCGCCCGTCAGATGGAGCGCCTGCGCCACGCGACGGCCATGATGGCCCATAATGCCAGTCGCCGGATCGACGGAGAAAGTAATGATTTTTTCCGGCGTGTTATGCGCGACCTCTTCAATGTCCATGCCGCCTTCCGTCGAGACGACGAACGCGATGCGCGAGGTCGTGCGGTCGACGAGCATCGAAAGGTAGAATTCCTTTTCGATGTCCGAACCGTCTTCAATGTAGAGGCGATTAACTTGCTTGCCCGCATCACCCGTCTGGATTGTAACAAGCGTATTGCCCAGCATCTGCTCGACGAACTGCTTCACTTCATCGATCGATTTGGCGAGGCGCACGCCGCCCTTTTCGCCCGCAGCCGCTTCTTTGAACTTGCCCTTGCCACGTCCACCGGCATGGATCTGCGATTTGACGACCCATAGCGGACCGCCGAGTTCCTTTGCAGCAGCTTCGGCCTGACCCTTTTCCATCACAGCGCGGCCATTTGAGACCGGCACGCCAAATTCTTTCAGCAGTGCTTTGGCCTGATATTCATGAATATTCATGCGACTCTCCTGAGTCAGTGAGCAGGTGGTGGGAGGCCGCGCAGCGTGGCGCGGCCCGTCTCTTCGCAGTCGTTTTGGTGTGCCGCCTTAATTGGCGAGTGCCGGATTGACCTGCTTGCACGCGTCGACAAGGCCCTCGACCGAGGCAAGCGACTTGGCAAACATCTGCTGTTCCGGGCCCTTGAGGCGGATCTTGATGATCTTTTCGACGCCCTTCTCACCGATCACGACCGGTACGCCGACGAAGAGACCCTTCGTGCCATAGGCACCATTGAGGTAAGCGGCGCATGGCAGAACGCGCTTCTTGTCCTTGAGATAGGATTCTGCCATCGCGATGGCCGAGGCAGCCGGAGCGTAGAAAGCCGAACCTGTCTTGAGCAGGTTGACGATTTCGCCGCCACCCTTGCGGGTCCGCTCGACGATAGCGTCGAGACGTTCCTGCGTGGTCCACTTCATTTTGACGAGATCGGGAAGCGGAATGCCGGCAACCGTCGAATAACGAACGAGCGGCACCATGTCGTCACCATGCCCGCCAAGCACGAAGGCGGTCACGTCTTCAACCGAGACATTAAATTCTTCGGCGAGGAAGTAACGGAAACGCGCCGAATCGAGCACGCCGGCCATCCCAACGATTTTCTTCGGGTTGATGCCAGAGAATTTCTGCAGTGCCCAAACCATCGCATCGAGGGGGTTGGTGATGCAGATCACGAAGGCTTTGGGGGCATATTGCTTGATGCCCGCGCCGACAGCTTCCATGACTTTGAGATTGATGCCGATGAGATCGTCGCGGCTCATGCCCGGCTTGCGGGGCACGCCCGCCGTTACGATCACAACATCGGCGCCGGCGATAGCTTCGTAGGAATTAGCGCCCGTAAGCTTCGCGTCAAAGCCGTCGACCGGGGACGATTCGGCAATATCGAGGGCCTTGCCCTGAGGAGTCCCTTCCGCAATGTCGAAGAGGACGATGTCGCCGAGTTCCTTAAGACCAGCTAGGTGGGCGAGTGTGCCGCCGATCTGGCCTGAACCGATCAGAGCGATCTTCTTACGCGCCATGAGACGTTTCCTTTCAGGGAGGGGTCGTTTTTCAAATGTTTAGAGGGCAAAACCCTGTCGTTTGAACCGCGCCAGCCTTAGCCGTGAGGCCTTAACGCTTCAAGATCAGCGAAAGGCGTAGAACCCCCCAAAAAGGCGGCAGTTATGGCGGCAAAAAGGATAAAAAAGCCCGATTCTTCAATGGGAAACGTATCAAGCCTGAGGGCTCGATAGCCGCCCAAAAAAACTATTACAAAAAACATATTTTGTCATTTGTAACTAGTTTTTAATCACACGGAACCAGCTTTGAGGGACCGAATGGCCGCGCCAAACGCTGCCAACGCCCGGTTGTCCCAGATTCGACGGCTCGTCTCCCGGTCGGTCTCGACGGGTTGCGGCGTGACAAAGCGATAGGCCGCATCGAAGACCAAGGCGAGCGCCCTTTCGCGGCTTTTGACCGGGAATGTACCCGATCCGATGCCCTCCTCGACGACACGCTCGACAAGGGTCCGCACGCGGGACCGATGCCGTCGGGCCACATCACGTCCATCCGAAAAAGCCTCGGCAAAAAGGCGAAACAGATTGGGCTCGGCCTCGGCACGGTCGCGAAGCGCGGCAGCGAGTGCCACCAGCATGCGTTCGAGCTTGTCATCGGCCGGATCGGGCGCAGCAGCGGCATCGGTGAGGAGCGCATCGAGCGGTCGCAGCCATTGTGCACTGACGGCATCGGCGAGGGCCGTTTTAGACGGAAAATAGCGATAGACATTGGCGTGCGTCATCCCGGCATCGCGCGCCACCGCCACCACGGTGAGCCGCTCGACCCCGAAACGGCGTACATGTTCCTCAGCGATAGTGAGGAGGCGATGATCGGCGCTTTCGGGCGTCATAACATCATGTCTCGACAAGCCCCGCGCTACTGCCGCCGAGATGCGTGCGCCCATGTGGTAGCGCAAGATAATCATGAGAGCGCATTTCGATGAGGCGCGATGCCGTCCGATCGAATTCAAACGCCTCGCGTCCGCTTGTCGCTTTATAGAGTTCCGTAGGCTCTGCCGCAGCTGATGCAATCAATTTTGTCTGCGTATCGTAGAGCTCATCGATCAGGAGAATAAAGCGCTTCGCCTCATTACGCTTCTCGATCTCCATCACGGGAATATCATCAAGAATGAGCGTATGGAATTTTTCTGCCATAGCCAGATAATCGGATGCACCAAGAGGTTTGGCACAAAGATCATTGAACGATGCGCGCGCCACGCCCCGCAATCCCTGCGGTACAACAAATTCATGGCCTTTAACAGTTAGCGTGACGGGTGGACCGCTGCGTGCACCCGTCAGTTTTAAAAATGCATTGTCAAGCGCAGCCTGCGCAGCCGCATCGGCAGGAACATACCAGACAGGTGCGCCGCCGAGTTTTTCTAACCTAAAATCCGTGCGTGAATCGAGTTCGATAACGGCCATACGCTCCTGCAACAACGCAATAAAAGGCAGAAACAAGGCACGGTTCAGCCCATCCTCATACAAGCGCGATGGCTCGACATTCGATGTGCAGACAACTGTGACACCTTTTAGGAACAAGGCACTAAAGAGCCGACCTAAAATCATCGCATCAGCAATGTCGGTGACGGTGAATTCATCAAAACACAAAAGTCGCGCTTCAGCGGCCACTTGCGCGGCGACGGGCGGAATCGGATCGGTGTCCTTCACCTCACCCGCTTTCACCTTTTGCCGAAACGCGAAAATTCGTGCGTGAATGTCGGCCATAAAGGCATGGAAATGGACCCGCTTCTTCGGTGAGACCGGCGTTACCTCGTAGAAGAGCTCCATCAGCATCGTCTTGCCACGTCCGACAGAGCCCCAGATGTAAAGCCCCTTCACAGGTTCCGGTGGTTTCTTGCCAAAGAGCCACCCCAAAGCCGAGCCTTTGCGAGCGAGTTGCGCTTCGCCAAGCTTCACGGCCAAACCATCAAGGCAATCGACGAGCATGAGCTGGGCCGGATCGCGCTCAAGCGCGCCGCACTGGACCAAGGCATTGTAACGGGCGAGAACGCTAGGCAAAGGACGGTCCTTCCATCGATGCGGCGCTCTTACCGCATTGGCGGAGCCGCAGAAACCCCCACACAGAAAAGGGAAGAACTGCCCGCTCCGCGTGCAAATGCCCAAAATTGCTCCTTGCTGTCACCATCCTGCCAAGTTTATCTATTATTGCGCTGCACAATAAACGATTCGCCCGAGAATTTAGGGCTGGGAAGAAGCGCCTTCGGACAACCGCAAATGCGGAGAGCGAAGGTTATGGGACAGATTACGGCGCCCTCAGGCCATATGCGCAAACTTTGGCCGGCCGACTTGCCAGAGTTCCGGCGCCATCTTGTCAGGCTCGATGCCGATAGCCGGCGCGCGCGTTTTGGCATGGCGGCGAATGATGACTTCCTCTTGGCCTACGCCGAAACCGCCTTCGCGCTCGATACGATCCTGTTCGGCTATTTCGAACAGGGTGAACTCCGTGGTGTGGCTGAGTTGCGGATGCTTTCGAGCGGTAACCCGCGCATGGCGGAGGCGGCCTTCAGCGTTGAACCAGCCTGTCGTCATCGCGGGATCGGTTCAAGCCTGATGGAGCATGTGATCCTCGCCGCCCGAAACCGAGGGATCAGACGGCTCTACATGAGTTGTCTCGGCTGGAACCGCGCGATGCAGGCGCTCGCGCGCCGCTTCTCTGCGGAACTCGTTTTCGAGGCCGATGATGTGCTTGGCATCGTCGAAGCCGCCGCGCCGACCGCTGGCACTCTGATGCAGGAGGCGGTGACCAATGCCGGCGGTTTTGCCACCGCCATCCTCGATCTTCAGCAAAAATGGTGGAAGCGTTACGCTTTCCTACGGCCACGCACGCCCTAGTTGAGGTCCCAGCGCTATCTTGCGCCCGGTTGGACGGAGCCTTTCAATGACCATTGCTCTCTGGTGCGTATTGATTGCCGGGCTGATGCCCATCGTCGTGGCGGGCCTGTCTAAGGCGCGCGGGAATTACGACAATGCCGATCCGCGACGTTCGATGCTGATGACGGGAGGGATGCAGCGCCGCCTCTACGACGCCCACAACAATTGCTTCGAAGCCTTTCCACTCTTCGCCGCCAGCGTCATCATGGCGGAAGTTTATGAAACGCCAGGTTCCACAATCGACGCGCTCGCCGTTGCCTTCGTCGTGCTGCGCGTCCTCTATGTCGCCGCCTATGCGACCGACCGCGCGAACGCCCGCTCACTCCTCTGGACCGGCGCGCTTGTCTGCACCATCGCGATCTTCACAAGCCCAGCTTGGAGCTGACAAGCACAAAGGGCGCAAACAAAAAACCCCGCTTTGGAGCGGGGTTTTTTCTTTTCACGATAGATTAATCGTCACACCTGACGGGCGACCATCATCTTCTTGATTTCCGCGATCGCCTTGGCCGGGTTGAGACCCTTCGGGCAAGTGTTCGCGCAATTCATGATCGTGTGGCAGCGATAGAGGCGGAACGGATCTTCGAGATCGTCGAGACGTTCGCCGGTTGCTTCATCGCGGCTGTCGATCAACCAACGATAGGCTTGCAGCAAAGCCGCCGGGCCAAGATAGCGATCGCCATTCCACCAATAAGACGGACAGGATGTCGAGCAGCAGGCACACAGAATGCACTCGTAAAGCCCGTCGAGCTTTTCACGATCCTCGCGCGACTGGCGCCATTCTTTTTCCGGCGCCGGGCTATCGGTATGCAGCCACGGTTCGATGGAGGCGTGCTGCGCATAAAAGCGTGTTAGATCCGGCACAAGATCCTTGATCACCGGCATATGCGGCAGCGGATAGATGCGCACCGTGCCCGCGATATCGTCCATGCCCTTGGTGCAGGCCAGCGTGTTCGTTCCATCGATGTTCATCGCGCACGAACCGCAAATGCCTTCGCGGCAGGAACGACGGAAGGTCAGCGTCGGATCGATCTTCGCCTTGATCCAGATGATCGCGTCGAGAACCATTGGGCCGCAATCATCGCGATCAACCCAATAAGTGTCGATGCGCGGATTGCTCTCGCCATCCGGATCATAACGATAGACCCGGAATTCCTTAAGATTGTTCGAGCCCTGCGGCTTCGGCCAAACCTTGCCATCGACCGGGCGGGAATTTTTAGGGAGTGAAAACTCAGCCATTGCGTCCTCTCAGAACGATCTCAATACACGCGAGCTTTCGGCTCAATGTACTGCACGTCGTTCGTCATCGTGTAGGTGTGCACCGGACGATAATCGATCGTCGTCTTCTTGCCCTGATCGTCGATCCAAGCAAGCGTGTGCTTCATCCATTCCTTGTCATTGCGATCCGGGAAATCTTCGCGCGCATGCGCGCCACGGCTTTCCTGACGGTTCGCCGCTGAATCCATCGTCACCACGGCCTGCGTGATCAGATTGTCGAATTCGAGCGTTTCGATTAGGTCGGAATTCCAGATCAACGAACGATCCGTAACGCCGATATCGGCCTCGCCCTTCCACACATCGTGGATGAGCTTCTGGCCTTCAACGAGAACTTCGCCTGTGCGGAACACGGCGCAATTGTTTTGCATCGTCTTCTGCATCGCGAGGCGCAGATCGGCGGTCGGCGTGCTGCCCTTGGCATAGCGGAAGCGATCGAGACGCGAGAGCGCCAGATCGGCCGAATCCGCCGGCAATTCGGCGTGCTTCTCGCCCGGCGTGACGATTTCGGCGGCGCGCAGACCGGCCGCACGGCCGAACACCACGAGATCGATGAGCGAGTTTGAACCGAGACGGTTTGCACCATGTACCGAAACGCAGGCGGCTTCGCCAATCGCCATCAGGCCGGGTACGATTGTATCCGGATCGCCATTCTTCTTCGTTAGCACTTCGCCGTGGAAGTTCGTCGGGATGCCGCCCATGTTGTAATGCACGGTCGGCAGAACCGGGATCGGCTCCTTCGTGACATCCACACCGGCAAAGATCTTCGCGCTTTCCGAAATGCCGGGCAGACGCTCGTGCAAAATCTTCGGATCGAGGTGATCGAGATGCAGGAAGATGTGGTCTTTGTTTTTGCCCACACCGCGACCGGCGCGGATTTCCATCGTCATTGCGCGTGAGACGACGTCACGCGAAGCGAGGTCCTTCGCAGATGGCGCATAACGCTCCATGAAGCGCTCACCTTCCGAATTGGTGAGATAGCCGCCTTCGCCACGCGATCCTTCAGTGATAAGGCAGCCCGCGCCGTAAATGCCGGTTGGGTGGAATTGCACGAATTCCATATCCTGCAGCGGCAAGCCTGCGCGCAGCACCATCGCATTGCCATCGCCCGTGCAGGTATGCGCAGACGTGGCCGAGAAATAAGCGCGGCCATATCCGCCAGTCGCCAAGATGACCATGTGCGAACGGAAACGGTGGATCGTGCCATCGTCCATCTTGAGTGCGATCACGCCACGGCAACGGCCCTGCTCATCCATGATGAGATCGAGCGCAAAATACTCGATGAAGAATTCCGTCGAATAGCGGAGCGCCTGACCGTAAAGCGTATGGAGAATGGCGTGGCCGGTACGGTCGGCCGCGGCGCAGGTGCGCTGTGCAGTGCCTTCGCCGTAATTCGTCGTCATGCCGCCGAAGGGGCGCTGATAGATTTTGCCCGCTTCGGTGCGCGAGAACGGTACGCCCCAATGCTCGAGTTCATACACAGCCGCCGGCGCATTGCGGCAGAGATATTCGATGGCGTCTTGGTCACCAAGCCAATCCGACCCCTTAACGGTGTCGTACATGTGCCAGCGCCAATCGTCCGGACCCATATTGCCGAGCGCAGCAGAGATGCCGCCCTGGGCCGCAACGGTGTGCGAGCGTGTCGGAAACACTTTCGAGATGCACGCCGTGCGCAAGCCCGCCTGCGCGCAACCGACAGTGGCGCGCAAACCGGCGCCGCCCGCACCGACGACGACGACGTCGAAGGTATGGTCGATGATGGGATAAGCAGCCCATTTATTTGTGCTGCCATTTGTCTTGCCGTTGGTGGGACCGGCCATGGGATTACGCTCCGAAAGCGAGTTTCAGAATGGCGAAAGCGGAGGCGAGGCCAACCGCAATCGCGAAGAACGTGTTGAACATGAGAAGCAGAACCTTCGGCCCTTCCTCATGCACATAATCTTCGATGACGACCTGCATGCCGATGCGCATGTGAATGACGCTCGACAAGACAAAGAGCAGCATCAGGATGGCGACGAGCGGATGGGCGAGCGTCGCCTTCACCGTCGCGAAATCCTTGCCGACGGTGGACAGCACGATCACGAGAAAGGCGATCGTCAGCGGAATGCCCGCAAGCGCCGTCGCGCGTTGCTTCCAAAAATGATCCGTACCGGAATGGGCCGAGCCCAGACCGCGCACGCGCTTCAGAGGTGTTTCCATTGACTGCATCGGCATCTCCTCAGCGCACCGTATAGGCCGCAACCCAGACGAGCACCGTCAGGACCAGCGAACCGATCAGGGTGAGACGGGCGAGCATCGCGCGTTCATTCGCGCCATAGCCACGGCCCGTATCCCAGATGAGATGGCGAATGCCGCCCAACATGTGGTGCAGAAGCGCCCATGAGAAGCCGAGCAGGATAAGACGGCCGATGAGGCTGCCATAAACCCATTGCACGGCTTCGAAAGAGCCCTTGCCCATCGCGGCTGCGATCAGCCACGCGGCCAGAAACACTGTGCCACCATAGAGGGCAACGCCAGTGAGGCGATGAAACACGGACATGACCATCGTCATGGCCGGTTTGTAGATTTGAAGATGCGGAGACAGCGGTCGCGCGCGTTCCAGCTTTGAATCGGCCATGGCCTCTTCTCGTTCTTTGACGGGACTGAGCTTCACTACCCAAACTTGCGCTATGCCGCAATGCGGCGGCTCCCCGACCAAAGAAGGGGTGCTCTGCGTCCGCCGTCCGGCTCAATCGTCGGAACGGGGCCGGGAGCGAAGGTTTTTGACGCCGGAGCGTTTGGTCTTGCCCTCGAGCCTGCGTCGCTTCGACGCAAGTGTCGGGCGGGTGGCCACTCTTGGTTTGGGCTGGTGAGCCGCCTGCTGCAAAAGGCCCAGCAAGCGCTCCAGCGCATCCTGCCGGTTGCGCTCCTGTGTCCGATAGGTCCGGGCCGTAATGACGATGACGCCATCCTTGGTTATCCGCTGCCCAGCCAAGGCCGGCAGCCGTTCCTTAAGGTCATCGGGCAGGGACGGCGAACCCAACGCATCGAAGCGCAGCTGCACCGCCGTCTCGACCTTGTTGACGTTCTGCCCACCCGGACCCGAAGCCCGGATGAAATCGAAGGCGATCTCCTCCTCAGGGACCGCGATGGAGCGGGTGACGCGCAGCATGGCTCAAGGGTAGCGGAGGACCCGCCACGAGGCGAATTGCATATATTGCATGATTTGCATAAATTGCATGAATGCACCAAGGGAGCAAGCCATGCTGAAAGTCCCCGCCTCCGAATTTCAGCGCAACATCGGCAAATATCAGGATCTGGCTCTCACCCAGCCCATCGCCGTGACGCGCAATGGCCGGGTAAAGACGATCCTGATCTCAGCGGATCGTTATGCGGCGCTGGCAGGCCCGCCCTCGAAAGAGGAAATAGCGAAACGTCTCGCGCCGCATATTGAGCGGCTGAAAAAGGAAGGCGTCGGCGCATTGTATTTATTCGGCTCCGTCGCGCGCGGCGAAGCGGACCCCGACAGCGGCATCGATTTTTTTATCGATCAAACCGGCAAGCATTTCTCACTGCTTGATCTCGTCGGCGTACAGCATATTCTGGAGGAAGTGTTAGGCGCGAAAGTTGACGTGACAACACGCGGAAGCCTCAATCCCAAGTTGCGTGAACGTATCGAAGGAGAAGCCATAAGGATTTTTTGATGAGACGAGATGCATCTGTCATCATCAAGGAAATAATCGAAACAATTGATTACCTTGATCAAGCTCTGGATGACCATGATTTTAAATCATTCACTGATAATTTATTACTCAGACTAGCAACGCAAAGAGCGATTGAAATTATTTCTGAAGCCTCTCGCCACTTACCGCCAGAACTCATTGCGACTGAACCAGAGATCAGCTGGGCAAAAATCCGCGGTATGGGAAATTTCTTACGTCACGAATATCATAATATTCAGGACGAAATTGTATGGGATGTGGCCATCAATCGTCTGGACGATCTCCGCGCGGCCCTTGCGCGCATGCTCACCCCTCTCTAATCACCTCACCATCAACGCCCAGACATCAAGATCGAGAATGACGGCGGGATCGTAAGTCTCGCCCTCCATCAACGGAAAATCGCGGCAGGGCTTATTCTTCGTCGCAATCATGCGCAAGCGCAGCGCGCCGACATCGTCGCGGCCCGGCAATTCGGCGCGGTCGACGATTTCTGTCCATGCATAGACCGTATCGCCCGCAAACAAAGGCGCGACATGACGCCCACCATTGATGGCCGCGATCTGAAACGCATTCTGTAAGCCATTGAAAGAGAGTGCGCGCGCGAGCGAAATGACATGGCCGCCATAGATCAGACGGCGACCGAAACGGCTTTCCTTTTGTGCGAAGCCATCGAAATGGACTTTCGCCGTGTTCTGATAAAGCCGCGTCGCCATCTGGTGTTCGGCTTCTTCCACCGTCATGCCATCGACATGATCAATCTTTTCGCCGATGGCATAATCGTCCCAACGGAACGACGAACCCGCTAAAACATCGTCATAGGCTTTGCCATCGATCAGTGGGCACGCATCGCCCAATGCATCGGGCGCGACTGCGCGCGGCAATACCGGTACATGCTCTTCGACCTTGGCATTGAAATCGCGCTTATTAACCATCACCAAACGGACATAATCGAGCACTTCATCGCCGCGCTGGTTGAAACCAGTCGAACGCACATAGACAACGCCGGTCTTGCCGTTTGAATTTTCTTTGAGCCCGATCACTTCTGAAATCGTCGACAGCGTATCACCGGGATAGACCGGCACGCGAAAACGCCCACCCGCATAACCGAGATTGGCGACCGCATTGATCGAAATATCCGGCACCGTCTTGCCGAACACGATGTGGAACACGAGCACATCGTCGATGGGTGCTCGCTCGAATCCGATCGTCTCGGCAAAGGCGTCCGACGATTGCACGGCAAAACGCGATCCGTAGAGCGCGGTGTAGAGCGCAACATCGCCCGTCGTCACAGTGCGCGGTGTGGCATGGCGGATCACTTCACCGAGTTGGAAATCCTCGAAGAAACGTCCCGCATCCGTCTTGCCGATGATCATGATGGGCCCTCCCGCGCATCCTTGGCGATGCACGCCTGACTTATCGCAGCCTTTGTTGCGCTGCGACAAGTCAGGAAAAGGGTGCAGACCTCAGTGCTTGTGTTGATGCGCCGGGCCCGGCGCGCCGATTGCCATCACAGGGAATTTGACGGCGACGGGACCCGCCTTCTCGAAGACGAGCGTGCCCTCGACGCTCTGGCCCTCGGCCAGCGGCCCCTTCAGATCCATCAGCATCAGATGAAATCCGCCCGGCTTGAATTCGAGCCGGCCATTGCCCGGAATTTCAATGCCATGAGGAAGCGCCCGCATCGTCATCGTGCCGCCCGACATGGCCATCTCGTGAATTTCCGTGCGACCGGCCACGGCGGGGAAGGTCGCGCTGACGAGCCGGTCCGACGGACCGGGATTGACGAAGGCCGCAAAGCCACCCGCAACCTTCGCCCCTTTAGGCGTGGCGCGCACCCATGGCGCCTGAACTTGCACGCTCAATTGCGCGACCAGCTTGACGACCGGCGCCGGTGATTTGACCTCTTTCGGGTCCTGCCCCGGCTGGACGATCTCGATCCAGCGATGCTCGCCGGTCTCGCATTTTTGAATAACGGGCGCGACGAGCGAACCGAGCGTCGCATTCTTGGCGACCTTGGTTTGGAAGGCGAACTCGCCTTTCTCGCCATCGGGAAGCGAACCGCCCGACCAGATGATGGTGGTACCGAACGTCTCAACCCTCCACCCAGGCTTGGCCACGGCGATAGGCGCACCCAGCATCGGAGGGATCGTCAACTCGATGCGGGTAGTGGGGGATTTGTTGCAGCCATGGCCGATGCGGATGGCGCTATCCCACACCTGACCGGGGATCGCTTCGGGCTGAACGAGGGTGACATGGGCGAAGGCGGTAGAGGCAAACGATGTGAACGCCGCGAACGCGGCCAAAAGACGGAGTTTCATAGAAAAATCCTCGAATGACGGGAACGAGCCCAAGGCCCGCACAAACGGTCAGGCGAGGAAGGCAGGCGGTCCGCGCGCTGCTGTGCGTTCAGGTCCTTGCCCATTCGCCCAAGGCAGAAGGGCGGCGGCATAGAGGGCGGGCACGGCTTCCCGCATAGCGAGCGCGGCACGCGTCGGGGACGGACCGAAACCGATCGGCTGAAAGGGCTGAGCGGCAAGGCAGCACATACCGCCATGATGGGAAGGGCCATCGTCAGGCGCGGCCTCGCCTTTCAGGCAGAGCTCATGGGCCGCGCTCACCGGGGCTGCCATCAGCGGCCCGGCCAGCATGGCTTGCGCCGCCAGCACATAGGCCAGCAGCACGCCGAAAAAACCGTTCCGGAGGAGCGCGCGACAGAAACTCATGCCGTTCTGGTCGCCAGAACCGTGCCGCAAGTCAAGTCCATTACACGGCAGGCGGCACAAGGCCGCGGCGCAGATAGGAGGCGGTCAGCGTGTTGGCGAGCAGGCATGCAATAGTCATCGGGCCGACGCCGCCGGGCACCGGTGTGATCGCGCTCGCACGTTCCTTCGCCCCGGCAAAATCCACATCGCCGACAAGCCGCGTTTTTCCAGCGCCGAGATCCGGCGCATCGACGCGGTTGATCCCAACATCGATCACGATGGCGCCCTCTTTCACCCAATCGCCTTTCACCATCAGCGGACGCCCGACAGCCGCGACAAGAATGTCGGCACCCCGGCACACCTCCGGTAGGTCGCGCGTGCGGGAATGCGCCACCGTCACCGTGCAGCTTTCCCCGATCAGGAGTTGCGCCATCGGCTTGCCGACAATGTTGGAGCGCCCGATCACCACCGCATTGAGGCCGGACAGATCCGAACGCACACTCTTGATGAGCTTTAATGACCCAAGCGGCGTGCACGGCACGAGACCACCCGTACCTGTCATCAAACGGCCCGCATTCATCGGATGGAAACCGTCGACATCCTTGTTCGGATCGATTGCTTCGATCACGCGGTCGGCATCGATATGCGACGGCAAAGGCAATTGTACCAGAATGCCATCGATAGCGGGATCGCGGTTGAGACTATCGACCAGCGCCAGCAGATCCTGTTCGCTCGTTGTGTCAGGCAGTTTGTGTTCGATTGAGCGCATCCCGGCTTCGACGGTCTGCTTCGCTTTCGAGCGCACATAGACTTGGCTCGCCGGATTTTCGCCGACCAGCACCACGGCAAGCCCCGGCACGAAACCATGGGCGGCTTCCGTTGTCTTTACAGCCAATGCAAGACCCGCGCGCAATTTCTCTGCAATCGCTTTTCCGTCGATGGGGGTGGCAGTCATGGACGGTCCTTTCCTAAACACAAATCCGACAGGCGCGCGGCAAGCGCAGCCGAATCGCCTACAACGGCAAGCGTTTTCAAGCGCGATGTCGCGCCCGTTTCAAGCGCGACCATGGATTTAGAAACGCCAAGCGCCTTGGCGAAAAGCGCAATCAGGGCGGTATTGGCTTCGTTATTCTCTGGCGCTGCGCGCACACGCGCCTTGATCACGGCACGGCCATCGCTCAACTCTTCGCAAGCATCGATCTCATCACGCCCGCCTTTAGGCGTGAGGCGCACATAGATGCGCAAACCGTTCAATGTTGCGCACCACGCTTCGCCCATGATCCCGCCGGTCAGAAGACGTTCGGATAGATGTAACGCTGAATGATGTTCTCGATGAAGAAAATGCCCAGCAGTAAAATCACTGGCGACACATCGATACCGCCGAGATTGGGCAGAACATTGCGGATGGGACGCAGCACCGGTTCGGTCAATTGATAAAGACCGTTCGTGATGGCACGCACGGCATCGTTACGCATGTTGACAACGTTGAACGCCATCAACCAGCTCAACACTGCCTGAATGATAACAATCCAAGTATACAATTGCAGCGCAAGAAGGACGACGTCGAGGATAGCGCGCATCAAAATCTCCGCAAGCAAATCCGGCGCGCGCACACGCGCCGGAATATTTCAATCAATCCTTGGCCCGTTCGACGTAAGAGCCGTCTTCCGTCATGATGACGACACGCGTGCCAGCTGCAATATGCGGCGGCACCATGGTCCGCACACCATTGGACAGCATGGCCGGCTTGTAGGACGAAGACGCCGTCTGGCCCTTCACAGTCGGCTCCGTGTCGACGATTTCAAGCGTTACACGCTGGGGCAATTCAATCGACACCGGAACGCCATTATACAGGCTCAAAACGCACTTCATATTTTCCTGCAAGTAAGGTGCGAAATCGCCAACGATATCTTCCGGCACGGCGACCTGTTCGAAGGTCTCGCCATTCATGAAGTGGAAGCCGTCGCCATCCTGATAAAGATAGTTATAGTCGCGGTCCTCGACGAAGGCGCGCTCGACCTGCTCGGTCGTACGGTAGCGCTCGGACACCTTCACTCCATCGGAGATGCGGCGCATATCGAGTTGGGTCACCGGCGTGCCCTTGCCAGGATGGATATTCTCAGCCGAGAGGATGACATAGAGATGCCCGTCCTGCTCAACGATATTGCCCTTGCGGAGCGAGGAAGCGATGACCTTCACGCAGATGATCCTTGCTGGCGAGTCCTATGCGGCGGCAAAACACTTGCCGGGCACCGCTTTATGAGGGAAGAGCGGCGCGCACCCGGAATGATTGGAAAGCGTCCCTACGACGCCGTCGGTCTTCTGGCAAAAAACCGCCCGAAATACTAGCCCTGCAAACTCGGCCTCCGATGCACCCAACCCCGCCCTCCCCCGCCTGGACGCCTGAAAGACTGGCCGACCGTCTGCCAGCCCTGGCCGCGCGGGCGCGGATTGCGTCAGCCTTGCGCGGACATTTGGCCGATGACGGCTTCATCGAAGTCGAGACGCCGATCCTCCAAGTCTCGCCGGGAAATGAAGCCCATCTCCACGCCTTCAGCACTTTCGAGATCGGCCCCGATGGCACCCAGGCCCCGCTGTATCTCCACACCTCGCCCGAATTCGCCTGCAAAAAGCTCTTGGCGGCGGGTGCCATGCGGCTCTTCACCTTCGCTCGCGTCTTCCGCAACCGCGAGCGCGGCCCATTGCACCATCCTGAATTCACGATGCTGGAATGGTACCGGGCGGGTGAGCCCTATCGCAACGTCATTGAGGATAGCCTGGCCTTCCTGCGCCTCGCCGCTGAGGCGGCAGGCACCGCGATGCTGCATTGGCGCGAGGCCACATGCGATCCCTTCGCCGAAGCCGAATGGCTGACCTTGGCTGAGGCCTTCGCCCGTTTCGCCGGCATCGATCTCCTCGCCACCACGCCCGGTGGCGTGCCTGAGCGCAAGGCCCTCGCAAAGGCGGCTTCGGGCGCGGGGATCCGCGTGGCCGAAGACGATGTCTGGGCCGATGTTTTCAGCCGCGTGCTTGTCGAGAAGATCGAGCCGCATCTGGGCATGGGCCGCCCCACCGTGCTCTACGAATATCCGGTTTGCGAGGCTGCCCTTGCCCGCCCCGCAAACGATCCCCGCGTGGCGGAACGGTTTGAGCTTTATGCTTGCGGTGTCGAACTCGCCAATGGCTTTGGCGAATTGACCGACGCCGCCGAACAACGCATGCGCTTCATCGCGGAAATGGATGAGAAGCACCGCGTCTATGGCGAACGCTATCCGCTCGACGAAGATTTTCTTGCCGCGCTCGATCATATGCCCGAAGCGAGCGGCGTCGCGCTTGGTTTCGACCGGCTTGTGATGCTGGCGACCGGCGCACGCCGCATCGAAGACGTGGTGTGGCTGCCCGTGGCGGAGCGCGCTTGATGACAGGCCGTACGCTGCGCCAACCCGCCGAACTCATCGAAGCCGGTTTTGCCGACGAAAATCGTCGCACGGAATTCGAGACCATCGCGCAGCGCTATTCCATCGCCATCACATCGGCGATGGCGGAACTCATAGATCCCTCCGATCCGTACGATCCGATTGCGCTGCAATTCATTCCCGACGCGCGCGAACTTGTCGAAACACCGGGCGAAACCGCCGATCCGATTGGCGATGACACGCACAGCCCGGTGGAGGGTATCGTCCATCGTTATCCCGATCGCGCGCTGCTGAAAATCGTCCATGCCTGTCCTGTCTATTGCCGTTTCTGTTTTCGCCGTGAAACGGTCGGGCCGGGTGGAGATTTTCTCACCGGTGAAAAAATCGACGCTGCCTTCGACTATATCGCGCGCACGCCCCAGCTCTGGGAAATCATTATCACCGGCGGCGATCCGTTCATTCTCGCACCGCGCCGTTTAAAAGAAATTACGGAACGGCTCGCTACCATTGATCATGTCAAAGTGATCCGCTGGCATTCGCGCGTGCCGCTTGTGGAACCTGAACGCGTCACCAATGAATTCGTCGCCGCCCTACGCGCACCGGGAAAAGCCGTGTGGATTTCCATTCACAGCAATCATGCGCGCGAATTTTCCGATGCAGGATGCGCCGCCATCGCCAAACTGGCCGATGCCGGTTTTCCCTTGGTCGGACAAACCGTTTTGTTGCGCGGCATCAATGACGAGACCGCCACACTCGATGCACTCTTCCGCACCATGGTCGAAAACCGCATCAAGCCCTATTACCTGCATCAAGGCGATTATGCGCCGGGAACAGCGCACCGCCGCACTAGCCTTGCGCAAGGGCAGGCACTGATGCGTGATTTACGCGGACGCCTATCGGGCATCGCGCAACCGACCTACATTCTCGATATTCCCGGCGGCGCTGGAAAAGTGCCGGTTGGCCCCTCCTATTGCGGCGAAGGAACTGTCGAGGACCCGAACGGGACCATCCATCCCTATCCGCCGAACGAAGCGTGCTAGAGCCGAGTTGCCGCCTGCTCTCGGGCCACGCATAATCCTTTACAGGTTGAGGACATCGTATGCGTCTCAGACATTGGCGAATGGTGCTGTTCGGGTTCGCAGGCATCTTCGCCGCGATTTTCATGGGCTTATTGGGGATCTGGCTGTTCTCGGCCAAATACACCCTCTCTATCGCGGCTGGACCGGCCGATGGTTATGGCACTCGCTTTGTCGCTGCGCTCAACGAAGCATTCAAACCAGAAGAGCCGCGCATTCGCTTCAAGCCGCTGGTGACTGCCGATTCGAGCGCGAGCGCCAAGGCGCTTGAACAGGACAAGGTCGATCTTGCTATTCTGCGCTCGGATGTGCGCCCGCCGCCCAATGGCCTGGTTATCGTCATCCTGCGCCGCGACGCCGTCGGACTGCTCGTGCCGGGCAAATCCGACATCAAGGGCTTTGGCGACCTTGCCAACAAATCGGTCGCACTCCTACCCGGCTCACATTTCAACACGGAATTGTTCGACAATTTGCTGGCCTTCCATGGTGTCGATGCCAAAACGGTGAAGCGCGAGACCTTATCGGGCAATGCGCTGACGGACGCGCTCAAGAAAAAATCCATCGACGCTGTGTTCGGCATCGGTCCGCTCGGGATCGGCCCGCTCGTCGACGCGCTGGCCGATATGCGCCGCGCCGATCCGCGCGGCAAGGCCCCGGTGTTTCTGCCAGTCGACGATGCATCGGGCTATGTCAAAGCACATCCGGCGATGGAAACGCTCGACGTTCCGAAAGGCGCCTTCGGCGGCACGACGCCCGTGCCGGACGATGACGACACGACGCTCGCTTTGACATGGCGGCTTATCGCCAAGGATACGATGCTTGATGCCGTCGCTGGCGAATTGGCCCGCATGCTCATTGTCAGCAAAGGCCGTCTTTCGCTTTTGATGCCCACTGCGCATCAGATTATCGCGCCTGATACCGATGATAAATCGCCCTATCTGCCACTCCATCCGGGCGCGGCCGCCTATTACAATGACGATCAGGAAAGCTGGATCGATCGGTTCGAAGATGTTTTCTATCTGGTCGCAATGTTCGGTTCGATCATTGCGTCGATCGGTGCGGGCGCGGCGGGTTATTTCCGCCGCCACAATCATCGCGAGGCCGACATCAAGGATCTCGCTATCCTGATACACACGCTCGCAACAGACCCGAATTACGATCCGGACGCGGCAGAGAAACAATTGAATGCGCTCGTACGGCGTGGATTGACGCTGCGCGCGTCCCATCCGGACGATCTCGACGATCCGCAGATCATGTCATTGGTGCTGAGCGAAATGCGCCACCAGATCGCGGCGCGGCGCGCGATGCTTTCAAAACCATCCTGAAGCGGGAACCGAAAGAGGCGCGGTTTCAGCGGGCTGTGAAGGCCGCAAACCCCTTGCGCCGCAAATCGCACGCTGGGCATTGGCCGCAGCCATAGCCCCACGCGTGACGATGCGTGCGGTCGCCCTGATAGCAAGTATGCGTCTGTTCGACGATGAGAGCGACGAGCTTTTCGCCGCCGAGCCGATGCGCCATGCGCCATGTCTCGGCCTTGTCGATCCACATCAACGGCGTCTTAAGCACGAACCGCGTCTCCATGCCGAGATTGAGCGCGGCTTGCAGCGCCTTGATCGTATCGTCGCGGCAATCGGGATAGCCGGAGAAATCGGTTTCGCACACGCCAGTGACGATGAACTTCGCACCGATGCGATAGGCAACCATCGCCGCAACCGTCAGAAACAAAAGATTGCGCCCCGGAACAAATGTGTTCGGCAATCCATTCGCCTGCATCGCAATGGCCACATCGCGCGTCAGCGCCGTCTCACTGATCTCGCCAATCACCGGCAAAGCGATGAGATGATCGGCACCCAGTTTTTCCGACCATGCGGGGAAAGCGGCGCGTAAGGCTGCAAGCGCCGTCGTCCGACAATCGAGCTCAACCCGATGCTTCTGCCCGTAATCGAACCCGATCGTCTCGACCCTGTCATAGCGTTCAAGCGCCCAAGCGAGGCAGGTGGCGGAATCCTGTCCGCCGGAGAAAAGGACGAGGGCTGTGGTGGTCATTCACGCTTCATAGCGGTTCCGATGCCGATACGCATCATGGATTGCCGCGTCGGCCTGATGGCCTCCTCGCAATGACGAGATTCAAACGCAAGAGCTTGCGCGCGTCATCGCGAGGAGCGCAGCGACGCGGCGATCCATCTGTCAGAAGTGCAGTCGCCAAAAACAAGGCCCACGGAAGTTTTGGTGGAGCTGAGGGGATTCGAACCCCTGACCTCTGCAGTGCGATTGCAGCGCTCTCCCATCTGAGCTACAGCCCCGCTCCCCGCCCTCAAAGAAATGACAAAAGGGCGGGTGGAAGTGGCGCTTGGATTAGGGCGTTTCAGCCCTATTGGCAAGCGCCGTTTAACCTCTTAGCGGCTCCAGCGGAGCGCCAGAACATCGCGTTCGCGCGCGAGTTCAAGCAGGCCCTTGCGCGCCTCAGCATCGACCGGGCGTTGCGGCAGACGCAACCGATCCGACCCGATGATGCCGCCTGCCTGCATCATGATTTTGGCGGCGGCGAGCCCGCATTGCCGGTTCTCCCAATTGATCAGCGGTAGCCAATGGGCATAGGCCGCGCGCGCTTTCGCACGGTCGCCCGCAAACCAAGGATCGAGGATCTGCCGGAAGCCGTCCGGATAGCCACCGCCCGTCATCGAGCCGGTTGCGCCCGCATCGAGATCGGCCATCAGCGTGATGCCTTCTTCGCCATCCCACGGGCCTTCGACGCCTGCGCCACCCGCTGCAATGAGCGCGCGGAGCTTGGCGGCGGCCCCCGCCGTCTCAATTTTGAAATAGGAGACGTTTTTGATTTCCTGCGCCATGCGCGCGAGAAACTCGCCCGACAATGGCGTGCCGCTGACCGGCGCGTCCTGAATCATGATCGGGATGTTGATGGCATCCGACACGGTCTTGAAGAATTCGTAGATGCCTGCCTCGCCGACACGGATTGTTGCGCCGTGATAAGGCGGCATGATCATCACCATCGCCGCGCCCAAAGCCTCGGCCTTGCGGCAACGCTCAACACAGATGGCCGTTGAATAATGCGTCGTCGTAACGATCACCGGCACGCGACCGGCGACATGGTTCAGGGCCAGATCGGTCAGGATTTCACGCTCGGCATCTGACAACACGAATTGCTCGGAATAATTGGCGAGAATGCAAAGCCCGTTCGAGCCTGCATCGATCATGAAATCGATGGCGCGCTTCTGCCCTTCGAGATCGAGCGATCCATCATCGTGGAAGATGGTGGGAACGACGGGAAAGACACCGCGATAAGGGCGAGCGAACGTTGAACGAGAAGCCGCAACCATGGACCGTTTCCTGTTGTGATTTATGGTTTGAAACTAAACACGTTGCGGCGCCTGACGCAATCAGCCGGCATCACGTTCGATCGCATCCATATCCTCGTCCGAGAGGCCGAAATGATGGCCGATTTCGTGCACGAGGACATGGGTGATGACATGACCTAACGTTTCCTCATGTTCGGACCAATAATCGAGAATGGGCCGACGATAGAGGAACACCATATTCGGGAATTGCCCCGTCTCGAAGGCTGCGCCTGCATGGGCGAGGCCGACACCGGTGAAAAGACCCAAGAGATCGAACGGCGTCTCCGCCTCCATGATCGTCAGCGTTTCTTCATCGGGAAAATCATCGACACGAATGATCACGCCATCGCACAGATCGCGGAAACGTTGCGGCAGGCGTTGATACGCCTCATGCGCAATGTCTTCGAATTCCGCCAGCGAAGGGGATTTGAGAACACGCCAATCGATATTCATCCGCGCTGGCCCGACAAGAGGAGGTAAAGTTGAAAAGCGAGATAGATCGCAACGATGACGCCGAGCGTGCGCCCGACGCGACGGCCCCATTTTTCGATAGGATCGTCAGGCGGTGCATCCGCGCCTGCCAAATGGTCGGCGGTACGCCTCATCGAGGATGAGAGCAACGTCTCGCTGTCGCGCGCTGCACGTTTATTGATGTCTTCGGGTGTGTCGCGTTCAGCCATCGTCCACTCACGAAAAAGCCCCGCACAGGGCGGGGCTCGATCTTAGGCGCAAAAAGCTGCGCCGCTCAATGTTTCCATTCGCGCACGTCGACAAAGCGACCGGCAATCGCCGCCGCTGCCGCCATAATCGGCGAAACGAGATGCGTGCGCCCCTTGAAGCCTTGGCGACCTTCAAAATTGCGGTTCGAGGTGGATGCGCAACGCTCGCCCGGTGCAAGCTTGTCGGCATTCATCGCCAGACACATCGAGCAGCCCGGCTCACGCCAATCGAAACCGGCAGCCTTGAAGATCTTATCGAGACCTTCCGCTTCCGCCTGCAATTTCACGAGGCCCGAACCCGGCACGATCATCGCGTTTACATTCGCATGAACCTTCTGGCCTTCGACGAGCTTGGCGACAGCGCGCAAATCTTCGATGCGGCCATTGGTGCATGAACCAATGAAGGCGCGGTCAATCGTAATGTCCTTGATCTTCTCGCCGCCCTTGAGGCCCATATAGTCGAGCGCGCGCGCAATGGCCGCGCGCTTCTGCTCGCTCGGCGCATCGTCTGGACGCGGTACGGTACCGTTGATCGACACAACGTCTTCCGGGCTCGTGCCCCATGTCACGATGGGCGGCAGTGCCGCTGCATCGAGCTTGATTTCACGATCAAAATGCGCGCCTTCATCTGTGGTAAGCGTGCGCCAATAATCGACCGCCATGTCCCACGCCATGCCCTTGGGCGCTTTTGGCCGATCTTTCAAATAGGCGAATGTCTTTTCATCCGGCGCCACAAGGCCCGCACGCGCACCGCCTTCGATCGACATATTGCAGATCGTCATGCGGCCTTCCATGGAGAGTTCGCGGATTGCTTCGCCCGCATATTCCATGACGTGGCCGGTGCCGCCCGCCGTGCCGATTTCACCGATAATGGCGAGGATAATATCTTTCGCCGTCACACCATCGGGCAATTTGCCGTCGACGGTGATGCGCATGTTCTTCGCTTTTTTCTGGATCAGCGTTTGCGTGGCGAGAACATGCTCGACTTCCGATGTGCCGATGCCATGCGCAAGCGCGCCAAACGCACCATGCGTCGAGGTGTGGCTATCGCCGCACACGATTGTGGTGCCCGGCAGTGTAAAGCCCTGCTCAGGCCCAATGATGTGCACAATGCCCTGACGCTTATCGAGCTCGTTATAATATTCGATACCGAAATCGCGCGCATTCTCGGCGAGCGTTTCAACCTGCGTGCGGCTTTCGGGATCTTCGATTCCCTTCGAGCGATCGGTCGTTGGAACATTGTGATCGACGACGGCGAGCGTCTTTTCCGGCGCACGCACTTTTCGGCCAGTCACGCGCAGACCTTCAAAGGCCTGTGGGCTCGTCACCTCATGCACGAGATGGCGATCGATATAGAGAAGACAGGTGCCATCCGGCTGCTGGTCGACAACGTGATCGTCCCAGATCTTGTCATAGAGGGTGCGCGGAGCCATGGATCTTCTCTCTGGAAATGAGGGTGGTAGGCCGCTCTTTTAGCGGGTTGCGGCGGGCCGGAAAAGTCCCGCCCCGGAAAGCAAAAAAGCGCGGCCATGACAGCCGCGCTCTGGGAATTCGCGATCCTGAGGGGATCAAGCCTTCGCGGCAGCCGGCGCAGCGTCTTTGCGCTCGGCGATACGGGCCGATTTGCCGCGGCGATCGCGCAGATAATAGAGCTTCGCGCGACGGACCTTGCCCTTACGGACGACTTTGATCGACTCGATGTTCGGCGAATAGACCGGGAACACACGCTCCACGCCTTCGCCGTAAGAAATCTTGCGGACGGTGAAGCTTTCATTGAGGCCGCCGCCATTGCGCGCAATGCAAACGCCTTCATAGGCCTGCACGCGGGTGCGCTCGCCTTCCTTCACCTTCACATTCACTTGAAGCGTATCGCCGGGCTGAAAGTCCGGAACCGCACGAACCGCCGCCAAGCGTTCGGCCTGCTCTTTCTCGAGCGTCTGAATGATATCCATGTCTGTCTCCTGCCGGAATGAGAGGTGGACCCCTCGGCGTTCGGCACCGCTGTTTTCAGTTGAGATGGCGGCTCATACAGGAGCGGGCGGGGTTTGTGAAGGGGGAAGACCGTGCCGCATTGCGGATGGCGACCGGCCCGGTTCAAGCAGGATCGGGGGCTGCCCCCTAGCCGCTGACCCGGAAACGGTCAAAAAAACCGGCTCGCGCCCCGGATCGGGGATCCGCCACCCTCTTTCATGCCCATTTTAGGCATAGACGAGCAGGTTAGCGACGATATCAGCCCTTGGGCTTCAGCAGATCCGGACGACGCGCCCGCGTGATCGCTTCGCTCTGCTCCTGCCGCCAGCGCGCAATCTTCGCGTGATCTCCGGAAAGTAGAATACCGGGAATAGCCTGCCCCTCCCATTCGCGCGGACGCGTATAGTGGGGGTATTCAAGCAACCCGTTTTCGAAACTCTCGTCCTCGCCCGATTGCTCATGCCCCATCACACCGGGCAGCAACCGCACACACGCATCCATTAGGACGAGCGCTGCAATTTCTCCGCCCGACAAAATGTAATCGCCGATGGAAACCTCTTCGAGTCCACGGCCTGCGATGACGCGCTCATCGACACCCTCGAAACGCCCGCACACAATCAACGCGCCCGGCCCCGCAGCAAGCGTGCGGACTTGCGCTTGTGTAAGGGCTTTCCCGCGCGGCGACATCAAAAGACGCGGGCGCGGATCGTCCGGCGTCAACGCTGCATCGATGGCATCGGCCAAAACATCGGCGCGCAGCACCATGCCCGCGCCGCCACCCGCGGGCGTATCGTCAACCGTGCGATGCTTGCCGATTCCGAAATCCCGAATATTGCGCGCCTCGCACTGCCACGCACCGCGCGTGAGCGCATCCCCAGCGAGCGACACGCCGAGCGGGCCAGGGAACATCTCAGGATAAAGCGTGAGAATGGTCGCGTGCCAACTCATGGCGCGCTGGTTTTGTCATCATCGCCACGCACTTCGATCTCAACCGGCGGATCGATGGTCACGACCCGGCCTGCAAGATCGACATGCGGCACGACAGCTTTCGTAAAAGGCAGAAGCACGCGGCTCTTGTCGGGTCTTTCAACTTCGATGAGATCGCCCGCACCAAAATTCTCAACCGCGACGATGGTGCCGAAATCCTCTCCCGCAACCGTCTTAGCGTGAAGACCGATCAGATCAGAGAAATAGAATTCGTCTTCATCGGGCGGCGGTAATTGCGAGCGCAAAACATAGAGTTCGCGGCGCGTTAGTTTTGCCGCCTGATCGCGATCATTGATGCCGTCGAATGTGACGACGAGCATATCGTCCTTGAGGAGACGCACCTTGGTGAGAAGGAGCGTCTTTCCATCGCTATCCGTTAGCGGACCATAATCGGCAATCGCCAACGGATCGGCGGTGAAGGATTTGAGTCTAAGCTCACCCTTCACGCCATGCGGCGCGCCGACCACGCCGACGAGGATCATGCCCCCGCTCATATGCGTGACCCGGCGCGCAAGCGATTATTCAGCAGACGATGCTGCAGCCGCTTCAGCCGCAGCGGCAGCCGCAGCTGCGCGTTCCTGCGCCTTCTTCTTCGGCTGAGACTTCTGCGGATTGTTGCGCGCCGGACGCTTCAGAACGCCAGCGGCATCGAGGAAGCGCATCACGCGATCGGTTGGCTGCGCGCCCTTGGCAATCCAATCCTTCGCCTTTTCGACGTCGAACTTGATGCGCTCGGCCGAATCTTTCGGCAGCATCGGGTTGAACGTGCCGAGCTTCTCGATGAAGCGGCCATCGCGCGGATAGCGGCTATCGGCCACGACGATCGAATAATGCGGACGCTTCTTCGCACCACCGCGCGACAAACGAATCTTCAACATGGTTGTAGTCCTGTTTTCGTGTCCCGCCGGTCTTGAGGGGCCTCGTCGCCGCCGGCGGGAAACGCGCGACGAAAAGCCTGTTTCACTTTTTCTTTCCCCCGAAAGGGAAACCCGGAAGCCCCGGCCCTTTTGGACCGAGCCCGGGAAATCCGCCCGGCAAACCGGGCAAGCCTTTTGGAAAACCGCCCGGCGGCATCGGCGGCAATCCACCGCCACCGGGCATTTTCTTCTGCATCTCTTCGATCATTTCCGGCGTCGGCTGTGGCATCCCACCACCGCCCATGCCGAACATATTGGCAAGCCCCGCAAGCGGGCCGCGCTTGCCGCCCTTGCCCATCATCTTCATCACATCCGCCATTTGGCGGTGCGTTTTGAGAAGACGATTAATCTCTTCAGCCTTCGTGCCCGAACCGGCTGCAATGCGTTTCTTGCGCGAATTTTTGAGAATGTCGGGATCGCGGCGCTCTTGCGGCGTCATCGAATTAATGATCGCGATCTGCCGGGCGATGACTTTATTGTCGAGATTGGCGCTCACGATTTGATTTTTCATCTTCGCCACACCCGGCATCATGCCGAGAATGCCGCCAATGCCGCCAATCTTCTCGACTTGCGCGAGCTGCTCGCGCATGTCGTCGAGATCGAATTTGCCCTTGCGCATTTTCTCCGCAATGGCTTGGGCCTTCTCATGATCGATCGTTTCGGCTGCCTTCTCGACGAGCGAAACGATGTCGCCCATGCCAAGAATGCGATTAGCGATACGACCGGGATGGAAATCCTCGATCGCATCCATTTTCTCGCCGGTGCCGACAATCTTGATCGGCTTGCCTGTGACCGCGCGCATCGACAGCGCAGCACCGCCACGGCCATCGCCATCGATACGCGTGAGCACTATGCCTGTGAGATCGACACGGCCAGCAAAGGCCTTGGCCGTGTTCACCGCGTCTTGGCCGGTGAGCGCATCGGCCACCAAAAGAATTTCATGCGGATTAGCAATCTGCGCGACTTCGGCCACTTCCGCCATCAACGCTTCGTCGACAGTGGTGCGGCCCGCCGTATCGAGCATGATGACGTCGTAACCGCCAAGACGCGCCGCATCGAGCGCACGCCGCGTGATCTGCACTGCACTCTGCCCGGCGATGATCGGCAGCGTGTCGACACCGATTTGCTGACCCAGAATGGCAAGCTGCTCCATCGCAGCCGGGCGTCGCGTATCGAGCGATGCCATCATGACTTTCTTGTTCGCGCGATCTTTGAAGCGCTTGGCAAGTTTCGCCGTTGTCGTCGTTTTACCTGAGCCTTGGAGACCGACCATCAAGACCGGAACCGGTGGCACCGCTTCAAGACTGATCGGTTCAGCATCGGCACCCAGCGTCTCAACCAACGCGTCATGCACGATCTTGACGACCATCTGGCCGGGCGTGACTGATTTGATGACCTCAGCGCCGACTGCGCGGTTCTTCACCTTGTCGGTAAAGCTCTTCACGACATCGAGCGACACGTCGGCCTCGATCAAGGCGCGGCGCACCTCGCGCATCGCGGCGTTGACGTCGTCCTCCGTCAGCGCGCCCCGGCGGGTCAGCGCATCGAGAATACCAGACAGCCTTTGAGACAGGCCTTCAAACATGGTCGCTCCATTTCGGACCGCGAAAGACGCTCAACGCAAAACGCGCCCGAGGGCGCAACGCGCTGTCGGGCGGTCTCCTCCGGCATTTCGGCCACCGGTCGGAAAGCGAGAACGGATCTCGACGGAACGGAGGGGGATTACCGGAACGGGCACGGCGAGTCAATTTTCCACACAGACCCGTCAGATTAGACGGGCTCGCCAATATTGACGTTACGTCAAATTGTCCGCCATAAGAAAAGCCTGACTACCCAGCAAAAAACTTGCGCCGTCGGGACAACAATCTCGGCGGCGCTTTTTTATCCGGCTTGTTAGATTCCACACGTCTTAGTGGGTCTCTAAATAGGGAAGAACGATCCCACGCCGGTCGATAGTGCGAGCAACGCTGCATAAAGCCACTGGAGCAGTTTCATGACTGCCTCCCTCCCCAGAAGGGGTTCAATGGGCCGCCCGCTCATAGCGGACCTGAAAAGGTTACTCAAATTCCGTTGCGTCATCTAGCCCCTTCTATCAGGATAAGCACATGAAATATTTGTGATTATTGTGTAGATACAGCTATTGACGGGCCGGACTGCGGGCCATAGGACGCAACGCGCTATCAATGAGGGAGGACAGGCGTTGAATCTGGTTGATCTCGCAATCTCCAACCTCCTCTCGCCTGTTGTCCTGTTCTTCGCCCTTGGCGTGGCGGCAGCCCTCGCCCGCTCCGACCTCTCAGTTCCCGAAGCAATTGCCAAAGGCATCGCGCTTTATTTGATGATGGCAATCGGCCTGAAGGGTGGGGTCGAAGTCGCGCGGCAGGGCCTAACAACGACCTTGGTTCTGACCGTCCTCGCCGGGGCGGTGCTCTCCTTCGCCATCCCGTTTCTTGCCTATGCGATCCTGAGGTTCGTATCGCGCCTCTCGGCTGTGGATGCGGCGGCGGTCGCCGCCCATTACGGCTCGATCTCAGCCGTCACGCTTGCGGTGGCCATCGAAGTGCTCGGCCGCGTTGGGCTTGGTTTTGAAGGCTACATGATAGCAGTCGCCGCTGTGATGGAGACGCCGGCCATTCTTGCGGCGCTGCTGATTGTCAGGCGGTCGCGGCCCGATGACGGGCTTTCGCGTGGCGAACTCCTGCATGAAGTGGCGTTTAACGGCTCGGTTGTGGTGCTGGTCGGTTCCTTCTTCGTCGGCTGGATCGCAGGCCCAGCCGGGATGAAGCCGATTGCGCCGCTCTTTACCGATCTCTTTCGTGGCATGCTTTGCCTGTTCCTACTCGATATGGGCCTTGTTGCGGGCCGCGGTTTTGCACGCGCAAGGAAGGCGCTCTCGCTGCCGGTGATCTTGTTTGGCTTTGTGATGCCGCTGATTTCAGCGGCCATCGCGGCCCCGATCGCGGCCATGCTTGGCCTCTCGCCGGGCGGAGCGATGCTGTTCATCACGCTGGCCGCTTCGGCGTCCTACATCGCGGTACCGGCGGCCATGCGTTTGGCACTGCCGGAAGCGGATGCCGCGATTTATCTGACGCTATCGCTCGGCGTCACTTTCCCCTTCAATCTCATCATCGGTTTGCCGCTCTACCTTAGCGTCGCGCAGAAACTGGCGGGGTGACACCATGCAATTGCATCGCAAGAAACGGATTGAAATCATCCTTGAAGCGCCAGGATTGCGCCGTCTCACCGAGATTCTCGCGCGCGTGCAGGTGACGGGCTATACGGTGCTTCCGGCCATCGCCGGCAATGGCCGCGGCGGCCCATGGAGCGAAGCGGGACAAGTGACGGACGCCGAACGGATGGTTTGCGTCATGTGCCTTATCGATCCCGCCCGCACCGAAGAGGTGATCGGCCCGATTTTCGAGCTAGTGAAGCGGCATATTGGTCTGATCAGCGTCAGCGATGCCGAAGTCATACGCGGCGAGCGGTTCTGATCCGCCTTTCGGCTTGCTTGACTTAAAGCCTGCGCGGGTGTTTGCCGGGGGCAACAAGAGGTGTTGCTATGTTTCCCGACCGGCTGCGCGAAGGTTATCGCGCTTTTCTCGGCGCGCGTTTTCCGCAAGAGCAGAGCCGTTTTGAGGAACTAGCGGCCTCCGGACAAAAACCGCAGATCATGCTGGTTGGCTGTTGCGACAGCCGCGTGGCTCCTGAAGCCATCTTCGATGCACGACCCGGCGAATTGTTTGTCGTGCGCAACGTCGCCAACATCGTGCCGCCCTATCAGCCCGATGGCGAGAAACACGGCACATCGGCCGCGCTGGAATTCGCCGTGCAGGCTCTGCGCGTGCAGCACATTGTCATCATGGGCCATGGCCGTTGCGGGGGCATTCGCGCCTATGTCACCGACGATGAGCCACTCTCTCCCGGTGACTTCATCGGCAGTTGGATGCAGCTTGTTGAACCAGCAGCGAAAGCGGCGGGACCGCGCGGCGGAACGCCCATCGCCGATTATGTCGAAAAGCTCGGCATGATGTCGGTCATCAAGAGTATCGATAATCTCATGACTTTTCCTTGCGTGCGTATTCTCCACGAACGCGGCAAGCTACATCTGCATGGTTGTTATTTCGACGTAACCACCGGCGTTCTTCAGGTGCTCGACAAAGCAAGCGGCATGTTCCACCCGATTGAGCCAGAAGCGCGCGCCCGCGTTTCGCTGTTTCGCGCGATTCCCGAAAACTGAGTTCAGCGCTCGGCGTAAAGATCGGCGCGCGTCGCAGGCGTTGGCAAAAAGCCCTTGTTCTTGCGCGAGGCGAGCGTCTGGAAAATACCAACCGCTCCGCGTTCGAACGCGAGCGAACAACCGCCGATATAGAGAAGCCACATCCGTGTTTTCTCCGGACCGATTTCGGCTTCCGCTTCGGCACGGCGCGCGATGATATTGTCGTGCCAGATGCGGCAGGTACGCGCATAATGCATGCGCCATGCTTCGACATCGTGAATTTCGAAGCGCGCGCGCTCCATATTGGCAATCGACATACCGAGATGATCGAGCTCGCCGCCCGGAAATATGTAACGCACCAGCGCACGATATTCCGCGCGCATCTTGCGGAAATCCTTATCCGTGCCTTTGGCGGGGCGCGAGATGGCGTGATGCAGGTAAAGCCCACTCGGCTTCAACAGGCGATGCACGGCTTTGAAATATTTCGTGTGATTGTCGATGCCGACGGCCTCGAACATGCCAATCGATGAGATCGTATCGAATTGCGCATCCTCAAGATCGTTATAGTCGATGAGCTTGACCGTGACACGATCGCTTAATCCGCGCGCGGCGATCTTCTCGCGCGCCAATGCCGCCTGCTCTTCTGACAGCGTCACGCCAACCGCTTCGACGCCGTAGAATTCCGCCGCATGGCAGATTAACGCACCCCAACCGCACCCGATATCAAGGTGGCGCTGACCGGGCTTCATCCACAGTTTGCGGCAGATCATGTCGAGTTTATCGCGTTGCGCCTTCGCGATATCCCAATGGAAATCCGGTGCGTAATACGCGCAAGTATAAACCATGTCGGGATCGAGAAAGAGTTTATAGAACGCGTTCGACACGTCGTAATGATAGGCGATGTTCTTTTTGTTGGTGGCCGCATCGCCGCTCTTGAGCGAGGCTGCATCACCATCGCCCGTTTTCATATTGGCCTGGCCCGGCGCCGTGCCGAGCAAAACGAGTGCTTTCGCGAGACGGAAGAATCCGATCTTTTTCAAAATCTGCTTGATCTTCACCTTCGGACGAAGCGCGGCGAGATCGAAAATCGTGCCGTCCTTCCAATCGATCCGCCCTTCGATATGCAGGCGCAGGAACGTGTCGAGCACGGGCTTGCGGATGAGCGTGGCAAGCGCGCCCTCATCCGCGATCACGATACGCATGGGCGAGTTCCCGTGCGCGGGCGGAATGTCGGTTCCGTCCCAGAGCGTGATCCCGAAGCCGAGATCGAGCGCCGTGACGGCACGGGCGAGAAGGTCATGGGTCGCGGCAAGCCGCTGTGCGGGCGTAAACATGGGATGGGCCTTTAGCACGCCCATCCCGCGCCTGCGAAGCCCGCCTGTTTCGGAGAGCGGCACTCTTTGCACCGCGCTGCAAGCGTGGCATTTTCACGTCAGTTGTCGTGAAATGATTCTGGCTACCATGTCCGACCCCATTCTCATCGTGCTCCATCAGGAGCATTCGACGCCCGGCCGGGTCGGTCGGCTCCTGCGCGAGCGGGGCTTTCAGCTCGACATCCGGCGTCCGCCTTTGGGCGATGCTTTGCCCAAGGATCTGCGCCACCACCACGCCATTGTGGTGTTTGGTGGGCCTCAAAGCGCCAATGATCCGGAGGACTGGGTCAAGGCCGAAACCGACCTTATGGGCAGGGCCTGCGCCGATGGCGCGCGCGTGCTCGGCCTCTGTCTGGGGGCGCAAATGATGATCCGTGCCTATGGCGGCACAGTCGGGACCCATCCAGAGGGCCGTGCCGAGATCGGCTATTACCCTGTGAAGCCGACGCAAGCCGGGACAAAGCTCGCCGCAGAACACGCCAATCCCTGGCCATGCACGGTCTACCAATGGCACCGCGAGGGCTGGTTCGACCTGCCCAAGGGCTTCGAAGCCTTGATGTCGGGTGGCGATTTCGAGCAGCAGGCCTTCCGCATTGGCGAGAATGCTTATGGCCTGCAATTCCACCCGGAAGTTACCTACGCCATGATGTGCCGCTGGACAGTGCGGGCACATGAGCGCATGCAGACGCCCGGGGCCAAACCGCGGCACGAACATCTGAGCGGCTGGTTTGAGCACGACCCCGCCGTTCGGCGTTGGCTCGACGGCTTCCTCGACCATTGGGCGGGCCAGCCGGGCTAAAACCCGCACGCCTCTTTCAGCCCCGACACGGATGACAGCGACGATGATGCGCTCGAAATGGACATTGCTGGTGTTGGCCGCCATGCCGGTCGTGGCTGCAAGTCTGATCGGCAACGCCGCTACAATGCCTGCCATCCCGACCTGGTATGCGGGATTGAACAAGCCATGGTTCAATCCGCCGAACTGGGTCTTCGGTCCCGCGTGGACCACGCTCTACGCGCTGATGATCTGGGCCTTCTGGCGTGTGCTGCGTGCGCCCGCGGATACACCTTACCGCCGCGCCGCCATCGCCATCTTTCTCGTGCACATGGCCGTCAACGCGCTGTGGTCGGTCACCTTTTTCGGCCTCAAGCAGATCGGGCTTGCCGTTGGTGTCAGCACGCTTTTGGAGATATTTGTGCTCGCCACGGTGCTGGTATTCAACCGCATCGACAAAATGGCAGCGATCGCCGTGGCGCCGACCGCGCTCTGGGTAGCGTTCGCCACGGTGCTCAACGCCGCCGTCTGGCAGCTCAACTGATCAGGTTTCGACGACGCCGATGAACGGCAATTGTCGATAGGAATGGGCGACATCCATGCCATAGCCGACAACGAATAGGTCGGGGCAGGTAAAGCCGACAATATCGGCGTCAAGCCCCACCGCGCGATGGCCGGGCTTTTCGAGCAGACAGCACGTCATCACCCGCGCGCCGCGCGCCGACATCAGGTCTTTTGCAAAAGCCAAAGTGCGGCCGGATTCGAGAATGTCGTCGACAAGCAGAACGTCGCGATCGCGCACATCGCTCTCGACATCCTTGAGGATCGTGACCTGTCCGGACGAGGTCGTCCCCTCGCGATAGCTCGACAGATGCATGAATTCGACCTGCGGCTTGACGCCTGCGCGATGAAGCGCGCGCATCAAATCGGCAGCGAACATGAAACTGCCCTTCAGGATCGCGACGACCAGCAGATTTTTTGGTTGTCTTTTGGCGATCGCAGCTGCGATCTCGTCATTGCGCTTGGCGATTACCGCTTCATCGAACAGAATACGGACGCGTCTTTCCTCAGTCATCGTACCTCAGTCATCTTGCCTCGATCGGCTCGGTTCGGCCCGGTACAAAACCGACATAGCGGGCCCTGACGTCCCGCGCATCGCCGCCCGGGATAGCGAAACGCGACCTGAACGGAGCCGTTTCGCCAGCGGGAAGTTTGGTGGGGCCGGACCGGTCTGTCCAGCGGGCAACCTCTTCCTCGGCATTGTTTCGCACGGCGAATTCAACCGCAGGCGTCGCCGCAGTGCGCATAGCGCCGATCCATTGACCCTCAATCGACAGGATCGTAGCGCCTTCAGGGGTCGTTTCCAGCCGCGCCATAACGCCATCGAGTTCGGGCCAAAGCGGCTTTTCAAGCCCTGTGGCGCGTGCCAACGGGATCAGCCAGCGCGGCCATTCGCCCATCATGGCGAAGCCCGTCAGCGCCCCGAACATCATCATGGTGAGGATCGAGCAGACCCGAACGACGCCGTCGAATTTTTCGCGGACGGTCATACGCGGTGCGGGCGGCGGCGGAGCAGGAGCGGGACTTTCCTCGGGCTCTGGGGCCGCAAACCAGAGCGTACGGCACACGCCGCAGTGCACGGGCCGCCCCTTGCCGCCAAGGGCAGCCGTTTCGATGTCATAGGTACTTGCGCAATGAGGACAAACGATCAGCATGACGAATCACGGGAGCAAACGGGCCTTATGCGGCTTGGTCCCGCCTTGGGTCCAAACAGCCGCTTGCATGATTGGCGCTGATCAGCGTTAAAAAAACCGGCAAGAACGGCGTCGGAGAGTGATTTTGGTCAGGTTCGAGAATGTCGGCCTGCGCTATGGGATGGGGCCGGAGGTGCTGCACGACATCAGCTTCTCCATCGAACCCCAATCCTTTCAATTCCTGACCGGACCTTCGGGTGCCGGCAAGACGACATTGCTGCGCCTGATCCTTCTGTCGCTGAAACCGACGCGCGGCCTCATCCATCTCTTCGGCACTGACGTCACCCGCATCGAAGCCGACAAGCTCACCGATCTACGCCGCCGCATGGGCGTCGTGTTTCAGGATTTCCGTCTGCTCGAACATCTCACTACATATGAAAACGTGGCCCTGCCCTTGCGCGTGCAGGGCAAGGAAGAAGCGAGCTATCGCGCCGAGGTAAAAGAGCTGTTGCATTGGGTCGGCCTTGGCGACCACGTCAATGCGCGTCCCTCGGTTCTTTCGGGCGGCGAAAAACAACGCGCTGCGATCGCGCGCGCCTTGATCGCGCAGCCCGATCTTTTGGTTGCGGATGAACCGACCGGCAATGTCGATCCTTCGCTCGCCCGCCGTCTGCTACGCCTGTTCATGGAACTCAACCGCAGCGGAACAGCCATTGTGATTGCCACACACGATATCGGCCTGATGGATCAATTCGATTCACGCCGCCTGGTGCTGAGCGAAGGCAGGCTGCACATTTATGACTGACGCCAGCACCTTCACCCAACATATCCGCAAGCGTGTGATCCGCTGGTGGCGCGCGCGGCCACATCGCGCTGCTGAGCCACCGCTCGTTCCCGTTGAATCGATTGCCGGGCGCGCACTCATCATCGTCATCGCCATTATGACGTTTCTTGCGGCATTGACCGCCGGTGCTGCGCAACTCGTGGGTGCGGCCTCATCGGAATGGCAGAGCGCAGTGGCGCGCGAAGTCACGATCCAGATACGTCCTGTTGCAGGACGCGCTATCGAGCAGGAAGTCGCGCGCGCCGCAGACATTGCACGTGCAACGCCCGGCATTGCCGCCGTGAAAGTCTATTCGCGCCAAGAATCCGAACGCCTGCTTGAGCCTTGGCTGGGAACGGGACTCAATCTCGATCAATTGCCTGTGCCGCGTCTCATCGTGCTCAGACTTGACGAGCAAAAAGCCGCAGATTTTGTCGCATTGCGTCGTGCGCTTGTTGAAAATGTCCGCGGCGTAACGCTCGACGATCATCGCGTGTGGATTGCGCGACTTGCCTCTATGGCGCAGTCGATCGTCATTCTTGCGATCGGTATCGTTGCGCTCGTCATCACCGCAACGGCGCTTGCTGTCGCCTTTGCAACGCGCGGTGCGATGGCAGGAAATCGCGACATTGTCGAAGTCCTGCATTTTGTTGGCGCGAGCGATGGCTACATCGCCGACGAGTTCCAGAATCACTTTCTCAAGCTCGGCCTGAAAGGCGGCGTCGCCGGCGGTGTCGCCGCGATGATCTTCTTCGTGATTGCGAGTGCGCTCGCATCTGCTTGGGTTGCGACACCGGGCGGCGCTCAGATCGAAGCCTTGTTCGGTTCCTTTTCGCTCGGCGCGGGAGGCTTCATCGCGATGGGACTGATTGTGGTGCTGGTCGCGCTTGTGACGTCGATCGGCTCGCGCATCACAGTGATGCGGACACTCCGTCAGTTCGGCTGAGAC